>ULVH01009547.1_pt1 | contig 11843 bp, 2 predicted proteins | sample 1959261 | NCBI WGS metagenome assembly ULVH01 (sample SAMEA4835781, study PRJEB28245) | human gut metagenome | biome: gut microbiome; material: fecal sample | place: Denmark | collected 2008
ACTATATCTTGTTCTTTTATGCTTACTCTTGCTACTGGTGCTTCTTTTGATGTTCTTGTTTCTCCCATATTATTATTTACTTTTAATTCTATTCCGTTCTTATCATAGAATTTTATTGTGTAATTTATTTTTGAGTCTGACTTTAATCCTTCTGAACTTTCTATTGTTATTTCTTCGCCTCTTAATAATGAGTTTACTTGGTTATTCTTTAATACTGTTCTTATTTCTCCCGTTTCTATTTCTACTTGGCTTATTCCTTTTATAACCTCTGCATTTAAGTCTGATGTTATCTTAACTTTTGTTAATTGTATTTTATTACTGTAGATTTCTCCATTTTCTTTTGTGATTTCTATACTACCTAACTCATCATATCCTTTTGTTGTAAATGTTCCTTCATAAAATGTATTTTCTACTTTTTGTCCGCTTTCATTTAAATATACATATTTTCCTACTATTTTATATTCTGTCTCTGGTACTAATCCTGTTACTGTTATATTTCCTGAATTTGTATATGTTCTTCTTAAGTATATTTTTCCATCTTTATATATTTCAAATGTAGGTGCTTCTACTATTCTTCCTGCTGGATCTTTTATTGTTAATACACTTTTTGCTGTATATACTTCTGGTGTAAAATCTTCTACACTTACTTCTGGTTTTATATATCCATTTTGAGCCTCTTCTTGTTCTGTTTCTGTTTCTTCTGTTTCGTCTTGCTCTACTTCATTTTGTTGATTTTCTTCTGATTTTGTATTAGTACTGTCTTCCTTAATTATATTACTCTCATTGTTTTCAGTATTTGTAGGCTGTTTTTGTAAAATTCCTAGATTTATTAATAACTCCTCATATGTATAGTTGTTTTCCACCATTTGCACATTAGAATTACTATCTACATCATTTATTTGATTAAATACTAATACATTATTATTTACTGTATAATATCTAATTGAGTTTTCTGTAAATGCCATTATGCTATTTACTGGTATTATATACTCATTAGCTATTGTATTAATCTTAATTTCAGATAAATTGATATATATTTCATCTGTTGTTTTTACAAAGATATATTCTTTTGCATCCGCTCTTTCTAAATTATTTCCATCATACACTTTTCCTTCACTTATACTTAAGTTTGGATAACCTGAAATTTGTTCAAAATCTTTACTTATTAACGTGCTACTTTCTGCTAAGTTATATATCGCACTATTATTATTTATATATATTGGATAATTTAAATTTATTTCTTTTTTCTCTTTGCTTCCTACAAAATATTCATTTAACTTTTTAAATATTGTCCCCTGTTCTTCTATTTTTGTTAATTCTAAATTCTTATTTTTATTAGAATCTTCAGATGACCCCAATAAGTTTTCTGTTATCTCTTTTCCACTTATTGCGTATCCATCATATTTAAAATTCATTATTGGACTATATTTTAAAAAGATAAAAAATATAATTCCGATTATTAAAAGCACCACTAATAGACCTATGGCGAAGTACATAGGTTTACTAATGGTCATATTTTCTTTTTTTCTAAAGACAAATTTGGCCATTTCTTTTCCTCCTGCTATTTGTTTTTTAACAATAACAGATAGAGCAGTAGTGTGTGTGAATACCGCTCTGTACTATTATTAAATTAAGTGTGTGTTGTGTGTGTAGTTCTTTTTCGAACCTTTTATCATAATATTAAAATTTATAGTTTCTTTTGTAAATAGTGCACTTTTTGTAAAATTCTGCATTTACTTACGGTTATTAGTTTTATCTTATTTCTTTACATTTTTATAACATTTTAAAAGACATTAAGTATTTTTTTATACTTAATGTCTTTTTTACACACTTAATTTAATTATTATTTTTTCTTTATTAAAGTCGATATTGCTTAATTCTTAAGCATTACACACTTTTGCCTATATTAAGCTTTCTTTTTCAAATTTTTCTTTAGAATAATTAATATTATTCCTACTCCTATTATGCTTATCACTATCCATACTATTCCCATTTTCGTACTTCTAGTTTCTCCTTCGCTTGCATAATATTCGCTTAAATTATTTGCTTCTATTTTCTCGTTCTCACTTACCACCTCCTCTTTATTTGTATCTAATAACTCTTCTTCATTATATATTTCATATTCTCTTGTTTCTTCGTTATACATGCTTATATATTTATTCTCTTTTAAAGAGTTATTAGTTCCGGTGGTTGTTTCTTCTGTGTTATTTACAGAATTTTCTAATGTCTGACTATTATAATTTTGATTTTCTATAGCTTCTTCTACAGAAGTATCTTCTAATTTGTTTTGTAATTCTTTGCTTTCCTTGTATTTAGTTGTTATTTCTGTTGATAACTCATCATCTGAATTTTCCCCTAGCTCTGATATTTTTTCTTTTATATAATTAAATAATCCTGATCTTTCCGTAGAATTTGTTGAATTTCCTTTTTCTGAGTAAATTACTTCTCCGGTTTGATAGTTAAATTTAATTTTATCTCCATTTTTATATATTAATTCTACCTCTTTTACATCAGAGTTCAAGTTATTTCCTATACTCGCAATATCTGAATTTACAAAATTCTTTGGATAAGTTATTGGCTCTTTTAAGTCATAAATTCTTCCATCTGAACCTAATACTGTTTCGTATTCTTTTCCGTTGTAATTGTCTAATATTATATTGTTTGCTACTGGTACAATTTTAGACTCTTCATTAGTAGTTACCACTGAAGGTATTGCATATAAGTTGTTATCCTTTACATACAATTTAGCATTTCTTACAACTTTATTCTCACCTGAATCAGTTATTACAGAATATGTGCTATATGTCTGGATTGTTTTGTTGTCATATTCGAAAGTTTGTTCTGGGTTCTCCATATTTTCTATACTTTGTATATCAATACTATCTTCGGAGTTTTCTGTACCTTCTATGTTTCCAACAATGTGTTCAGAATCCTTTGGTAAATTAATTCCTTCTTGATTAGGTAATGCACTACTTTTAATTGTTGGATATTTATTATTTGCAAGTGTAGAAAAGTTCCACTCTGATGCACTCCATTTTATTCTTGAAGTATATGTCGTTTGATTTTTCAACTCTTCTTCAGCTAAATACTTATCTTGTGTAATAAACAATTCATTTTGTTCATTTGGATTTTGGCCATTTATTGTAGAATATTTATAATAATAAGTATCTTTTAAATACTGATTTTGATTTTGTCTTCCACCTATTCCTAATGAAATACTATTTAAATCTTTACTACTTAAATCAGCTTCTACATAATTACTATAATAGAATTTTTCTGGCATATATAGGTCTGACTCTATATTTCCTATAATACCTCCTATATTTTTATTGCCTGTTATATCACTATTAGCAATATAGTTTTTAAAAATATATGATGTATTACTTACTGCAGTCATATTATTATTTGTTAATTTACCTATCATACCTCCTACATTATTAGTTCCTACTACTTCTACTTCGGCATAACTTCTATCAATTTGTGATGCGCCTTGCGTTCCCACAAATCCACCTACATTTTCAGTTCCTTTTATTTTTGAATTAGTTATAGTTAAATTGTTACAAAATGCTGTTCCTCCAAGTTTCCCTGAAAAACTTCCAACATTTCTTGCAACACTATTAATTTCTATGTTATTAATCTCATTTGTTGTTGCATGTTGGTCGGTCTCTCCTACCATACCCCCTACAGAAGTAGCATTTACATTAGTAGCTTCTATATAACTATCTTTTATACTACTATTAATAATAAAACCTGATTTTCCAAATAAGCCTCCTATATTTTCTCCTGTTCCTATTATTGTTAAATTATCTCCAATGTATCCTCTATTTGAGATTTTATAATTTGTGGATTTTCGTCCGCATTAAACCACCAACATATGAATTTCCACTTACATTTATATTGGTTGCTTCATAATTACCTCCAGAACCTACCCCTGCTATTCCTCCAATGCAATCATGGCCACTAACATTTCCTTCTGTAGCTGTCATATTTCCTATATTTTCACTTGTATCTACTCCTGTAATAATGCCAAATAATCCTCCTGTATAATCATATCCTGATATTGTAAAGTTATTAATATTTATTCCGCTAATTTCTGTCTCAGTTGTGCTTCCTATAAAGCCTCCTGTGTAATTACTTCCATGTATTTGAATATCATCTAAATTTACATTTGAAATATTACCAGTGTTATTTGATATGCAACCTACATATTTTATTTTACTAGCATTAATTTCTATTTGATTAAACTCAAGATTGCTTATATCTCCATTATTTTGCACTATGATTCCTAAATTGTTGCCACTTGCATTATTCGAAATAGTTATATTTTCAAACCTAACATCACTTAATTTAGTAGTAATATCTTGTATTAATCCCTTTCCTGCTTCATTAAATGTTAAATCTATATTCTTTAATGTCTTTGTTCCTCCTACTCCTTCTAATCTCGCCATTGTTACATTTGTTTTTACATTTGTTCTTCCTGCAAAGTCTATGTCTGACATTAACCTGTAGTTTTGATATGTTCCTTCTTCTATTTCTTGCCAATCTTCAAAATTGTATAATTCTTTGTAAAATTGAACCTCTATCTTTCCTTCTACTTCTTGTTCTTTTACTTGGCCTTCTTCTTTATATTTTACTTTTGTTATTTTGTAGGTATCATAAAATTTATTTGGTTTTGCTGTTATATTTATATATGATTTTCCATCTCTTGTTATTATGTTTGTAACTGTCACATCCATGCCATCTATTTCTAGTCCTGTTACTTCTTCTTCATTTGTATTTATTACTACTATTTGTCCTGCTATTTGGTCTACTGCACTTTTTTCTATTTCTACACTATCAATCTTAAATTCATTTGATATATCTAAATATATATCTTCCTGATTTGGTAACAACTCATTTGAATATGTTCCATCTTCATTTATTTTGTGTAGCTTTGGTAGTATGTTTTCTCCTAATTGACTGTAATTATATGCATTTCCATAATTTAACATATTTGTATATGTTGTTTGAGTTAGCAATTCTTCTGGAGTTAACAATTTAGTATTTGCTTCTGTAGTTGTTTCTATCAAACCATTTAATCTTTGGTTGCTATATGCATAGTTTGTAGCTGTTAATGTTCCTGAACCTATTATTCTTTTTGGAGTCGTACTTAATTGACTACTATATAGATTTCCTAATGCAATATTGTTTTCTAGTTTACATCCACTTGCAACACTTCCTGCTGTTCCTCCTATTGCAGTTACATTTCCAGTTATATTTACATAACTATATGAATTATATATTTCTCCATTATCATTTATATAACCTATTATTCCTCCTACTGTACTACCATCTATTTCTATTTTCCCAGTTGCATAGCAATTTTTTATTGTTGATTTTGATTCACTTGCACCAATTAAACCTCCAACACCTTCATAATAACTACCATTGCTAGTCTGTATATTAACATTGGTTGCATAGCAATTACTTACATTTGAAGAATTGGCAACTGCTATTAAACCTCCAATTCTTATTCTATATGAATATGTATTATTTATTAGTATCACATTGTCTATTCCACAATTTTTAACTTCATCTGTTGTGACACATGCTAGTCCTCCTTGAGTTATATTCTCTTGACCTGCTTTTGTAATCACTATTTTTACATTATTTGCATGCACATTTTCTAGTTTATTTACTGTACTTATTATTCCAGCCCATGATCCTGCATTTAGGAAAGATATATTTTCAAAGTATATATTTCTCACTTCATTTTGTACCCCTAAAACAATACTATCTCTATTATTTTCTATATTTCTTATAGTATGATTATTTCCATCAATTATTCCTGTACATTTTGTAGAAATAACACTATCATATGGATTATTTCTAAAATCTAAATCTTGCATTAATATATAATTTTCTGTTGGTGAATTATTTATGGCTTTCCAATCATCAGTTGTATTTATTTCTCTGTAAAAATCTACATCTATTAATCTTTCATTTTCTGCAAAATCTCTTGTGTATTCTTGGTTATATGCTCCTTTAGTTGATATGCTCATTACTGAATATTGTGATACGCAAATTACTGGATTGTTTAATGTTGCTATTACTTCACTTTTTCCTTCATTATATTCTTGACTTTCTATTGTACATTGTAAATTTTCTATTGTTATATTAGTTATTGTTTCTGCTGATGGATTATTTACACTAAATTTTACTTTAGCAGTATCTTTTGTACTTTCTAGAATCTCCATTGATAGTATATCAGGTAAATCTTTATCCTCTACTTCTAGCAATTCTATATATTCCTGTGTTGGCATACAATCTGGCCAATTTAACTGTGGATAATATCCTTGATTTACTAATTCATCTACATTAAATGCATTATCTGAATTTAATATTTGATTTTGGAATGTTGTATCCCATAAAGCTAATGGTGTTGTTTTTCTATTATCTGTATTATTAAAAACTGAATCTGCAAAGTAATATACATTCTCTACTTTAATTGAATTACTTACATTATATATAGTTGGTCCTTTAGTTTTGTAAACATTTTCACCATATCCTACTGAATATAAATTCTTTGCTTCTCCATTATTATTATTAGAGATCAAGTTCCCCACATTATTACTAACTATTTCTCCTACTGTATCAATATTTATTAAACTGTATACATTTGCTATCTTTCCATTATTATGATTGCATAATCCAGAACTATCTCTATTTGAACCAGCTGTTCCATATATTGCTTTTATATTTTCCCCGTATAAATACCCATTTTTCATTGTTCCATAATTAGTCGTTACCCCTAATGTTACTTCTCTTGTTCCATATAAAGGCTCATTTGCTTCTAATATAAAATTTTCAATTGTTCCATAGTTATTAGCTCCTAGGAGTCTTATATATATATTTGGTTTATTTGTACATTCTTTTAATACAACTTTTAAATTTTTTAATTTTCCATAATTATATACAAAGAATCCATTATATCCAGATTTTTCTATATCATTATCCAAATATATTTCTAAAATAAAATTTTCTACTTTTCCATTTTCTTCTATTCTATTAAATATTGGTACCGTTGTTGAACCATCTCTTATTAATTTATGTCCATTAAAATCTATCTTACCTCTAAATCCATATTTATCTGTTGTAAACATATATTCATTTGGTACATTTCTAAAATCCAAGTCGCAAAATACTATATAATTCCCATCTGGATTTATTATATTTAAATACTCATTTAACGAATTTATTCCTTTTATTTCCTCATCATTCTCTGTAGTAAATTCTTGCGAATCTAATACATATTCTCTTTCATTAATTTTTATAACTAAATCAAATTTATATTCACTATTACCTACTACATCAAAATCTTCTAAAAGATTTATATCTTTGCTATATTCCTTTTCTTCTATTAATTCGTCATTTTTATATTCTTGAATATAATAATTGTCTATTTCATTCCTTATATCTGTTACTTCTGCCTTTATTGTTGATTTTAAATTATATTTAAATGGTTCGTAATTTGTCTTTTTTTCTCCTAATTCTATTTGCACATTTCTTAAATACATCCATGCTTCTTCATTATTTTCACTATTTACTTCAAATCCTAATAAACCTGTACTGCTTATTGTAGTTGTATATTGGTAATCTTGCCATTCTCCTGTTACTACATTAGTTATATTTTGAATTCTACCATTAGAATTTTTATTATTAGATATGTATATTTGTGCTTTACTATCTTTCTTTATTTCAAATGACATTGTTATTGTTTGTCCTATACAGTCTGACAAGTCATAAAGATAATATTGTCCTTGCCCGTTATCTCCTTTACAATATAACCTTAATTCATTTGTTTCAGCATTATACTCTTTTCCATAATTATTATGTACATTAAAATAGGTTCCTCTCCAATTCACCTTTGATGTTACATCTATTAAATTCTTTCCTGTTCCTTCTCTTTTTAAATCTGTTAACTGTATTTCTCCACTTACACCTGGCTCTGTTATTATTTCTATTTCTTTTATTAAGTAATTAGCTTTATATGTTGCATCTGTACTTCCTTCATTATATTGGTCTGCTATAAATCTTAATTTGTATTTTTTATTTTCTTCTAATTTTTCATATGTTTTTCTCACATAATCTTGGTTTGTTTCTAATTCTTCCAAACTTATTAAATTATTATTTTCTTCTCTTAACTCCATTCTTACTGTGTTATTTAATACTGAATTATCTATATCTTCTATTCTCACATCAAAATCTATTAAATTTCCTGTTACAAATTGATTCCTTATTTCTACTTTTGCTGGATTTTTTAATGTTGTGAATTCTTTGTAATTATATGTTATTGGTACTTCTTCCTGTGTATTTCCCAACTGTACATTTCCTGTTATTTCTATTGTGTATGTTGTATTTGAGTTTAAGTTTTCATACTTTATTTCTTTTGTTCCTGCTTGTTGTAAGTTTGTTATTTCATCTCCTGTTAATGTATCTGTATATACTACTGTTCCTTCTTTTATTTCTTGATCATTATTGTCTCCATAGCCTTCAGGTTGTTCTACTATATTTATCGTTAGTTCGTTTAATATTTGTATTAACCTTTTATCCGTCCTTTCTTCATCTATTTTGTAACTTATTGTGCTTGTTGTACTTGTTAATTCTTTATTCTCTACTGTTAATTCTAGTGAACCTAATGTTGATATTGGTTGTGTTGCAAATACTAAATTTCCTATTTCTACTTGTTCTTGTTTTCCTCTATTATCATTTAAATCATAATCTGCATATATGCTTATTTTATAGTATTGGTTTTGATCTAAATCTTCTAATAATAGTTCACTTTCATTTTCTGATAATCTCTTTTCTTGTACTACTTCTCCATTTGGTCTTGTGACTACGTATTTGTAATTTTCTAACTCTACATTATCTCTATTTGTTAGTTTTAAACCTAATGTTACATTTACTATATCTTGTTCTTTTACATTCACTCTTACTGTCGGTTTCTCTTTTGAAGTTTTTGTTTCTCCTTCTCCATTATTTACTTTTAATTCTATTCCATTTTTATCATAGAATTTTATTGTGTACTTTATTGTACTATCTGATTCTAGTCCTCCTGATGTCTCTAAAGTTATTTCTTCTCCTCTTAACAAACTAATAACTTTACTATTACTTAGTACTGTTCTTATTTCTCCTGTCTCTATTTCTACTTGATTTACTCCTTTTAGTACTTCTGCATTTAAATCTGATGTTATTTTTACTTTTGTTATCTGTATTTTATTGCTAAATATTTCTCCATTTTCTTTTTGTATGTCTATACTTCCTAGTTCTTCATATCCTTTTGTTGTAAATCTTCCTTCATAAAATGTATTTTCTACTTTTTGATTGTTCTCATTTAAATAAATATATTTCCCTATTACTTCATATTCTGTATCTGGTATTAATCCTGTTATCTGTATTTCTCCTGAATTACTAAATGTTCTTCTTAAATATATTTTTCCATCTTTATATATTTCAAATGTTGGGGCTTCTATTATCCTTCCTGATGGATCTTTTATATGTAATGTGCTTTTTGCTGTATATACTTCTGCTGTGAAGTCTTCTGCTCTTACTTCTGGTTTAATATATCCATTTTGATCACTTGTATTATTATCTGTATTTTGTTGTTCGTTATTTTTATTCTCATTATCCTCTGTAACTTCTTCATTTGCTGTATTTTCTTCAATTATATTCTCTTGCGAATTAGTGTTTTCTTGGTTATTGCTTTCTTCTTGTAATATTCCTAACTTAGTTAATAACTCTTTATATGTATAACTGTTTTCCACTATTTGTACATTTGAATTATTATCTATATCATTTATTTGATTAAATACTAATACATTATTATTTATACTGTAGTATCTAATAGAATTTTCTGCAAATGCTATTATACTGTTTACTGGTATTGTATATTCATTTGCTGTTGTTTTTACTTTTATTTCATATAAGTTGATATATATATTATCTGTTGTTTTTACAAAGATATATTCTTTTGCATCTGCTCTTTCTAAATTATTTCCATCATATATTTTTCCTTCACTTATGCTTAAGTTTGGATAACCTGATATTTCTTCGAAATTTTTACTTATTAATGTGCTTCCTTCTGATAAGTTATATAAACTACTATTTCCATTTATATATATTGGATAATTTAAATTTATTTCTGTCTTTTCTTTGCTTCCTACAAAGTAGTCATTTAATTTCTTAAATATTGTTCCTTGCTCTTCTATCTTTGTAAGTTCTATATTTTTATTAGCATTTGTATTGTCTGTCTCACCTGAGTCTAATAAATTTTCAGTTATTTCTTTTCCGCTTATCGCATATCCCTCATATTTAAAATTCATTATTGGACTATATTTTAAAAAGATAAAATATAGTAATGCTATTACTAAAATTATTGCTATTAATCCTATTACTAAAAATACTGGATTTTTTATTATCTTAGAATTACGTATTTTATTTGTTACTTTCTTAAATGCTTTCATTATTCTACACCTCCTATTTCTGCTAAATTACTTATTGACATTATTAAGGTGTAAAATTCTCGCATTAAATTAAATTTTCTACAACGCAAAAAACAGGCTATTTTTAGCACCTTATTTTTTCCTTCATATAGTGCTACAAACAACCTGTTTACAACCCAATACAGAGTAGCCTTATTTGCTACTCTTCTTATTTTCTTAAACGTACTTGTGTGTGTGTGTGTGTGTGTACAGCGCCAAGGCTTACACGGTTTACTTTCTTTTGCATTTCTTTGCCCTCGCTTTTTTCTTTTTATTTAAATTTCTCGAATAATTTTTATATTTGGGAATATTCGAAATTAACCTTTTCTCTTTTTATTTATTTTATATTATTAAAATTTTTTATTTTTGTAAATACTTTTATTTTATTTAAAAAGCATAAAAAAGACTGCACCATTTACGCACAGTCTTTTTTGCATACTTTATTTACATTTGTATAACATTTCGTTTTTTAGCTCTTCTTTTAATTTTTCTAATTCTTCTTTATCTATTTCTGTTAATTTAATTATTATATCATCTTCGTAATTCTCCTTAAGCATTTTTATTATGATTTCTTTTTGTTTTCTTCTTTCTCCCTTTGCTTCTCCAATTCTTTCCCCAAGTTTTCTACCCTTCTTCTCTGCTTCTCTTTTTTCCCAATTTAGTTCTGATTTATGGTCACTTTCCCACTTATCTCGTAAAAATGCTAATCTTTGTACCTTTTCATCCCCTGTTAGATATTTATACTCTACTTGTGCTTTTGCTATCTTTTCATTCTCTTGTACTGCCATTTCTATCTCCCCCTTTCTTTTATTATATATAAATTCTAACCATTGTCTTAGCCTTTTATTTCCTTCTTCTTTGTTTTCTATTAGCTTTGGCAATTCTAAAAAGTGTAACTCTAATTTATCTGTCATTACTTTGTTTAATTCATTTTCCTTTAACAGTCCTTTCGAATGGAACTTTTTCCAATCAAATATATTAAACATTAGTATATTTATTCCTATTACTTTATTATTTTCTTCATATGCTTCTCCTCGTTTTAATCCTGTATGGTATAACCCTGCTATGTAAAATGTACTTCTTTCTATCATATTATGATAATTTTTTACCTGGATTTCTATGTCCACTGTTGTTTCTTTATTTATCGTTGCTTTTAAATCTATTATTCCCAATTTATCTTCTATCTTTTCTTTTTCTATTTCTGCTCCTATTATTACTTCTATTTGTGCTATCTTTATTTCTAGTATACTTTCTAACAAATCTTTTAGTAAATCTTCGTTTTCTTTTTTACCAAATACTCGCTTAAATATGTAATCTTCTGTT
>ULVH01081755.1_pt1 | contig 11800 bp, 9 predicted proteins | sample 1959261 | NCBI WGS metagenome assembly ULVH01 (sample SAMEA4835781, study PRJEB28245) | human gut metagenome | biome: gut microbiome; material: fecal sample | place: Denmark | collected 2008
ATTCTGGCACTGATCCCGATCCTGATCTTTTATATGATCTGCCAGAAACAGATTTTAAATGGTGTGGCAAACGGTGCAGTCAAAGGATAAAGAATAAACGAGGTGACTTCTATGGCAATTATATACAATCCAAATAAAAAAATATTTACCCTGCATACGGCGCATACAACTTATCAGATGCAGGTTGATCCACTGGGATATCTGCTGCATCTGTACTACGGAGAAAAAACAAACAGTTCCATGGACTATGTCCTAACCTATGCAGACCGCGGATTTTCCGGAAATCCTTATGCAGCGGGCATGGACCGCACCTATTCGCTGGATGCGCTGCCACAGGAATATCCGTCCCTTGGCACCGGAGATTACCGCAATATTGCACTGAATATCAAAAATGAAAAAGGGGTGGAAAGTGCAGATCTGCTTTTTAAGAGCTATGAGATCCGAAGCGGCAAGTATCAGTTACAGGGGCTTCCGGCTGTCTGGGCAGATGAAAACGAAGCACAGACACTGGAAATAGTCCTTGCAGATGAAAACGCACAGGTTGAAGTGCATCTGCTGTATGGCGTTTTAGAAGAAACCGATGTCATTACAAGGAGTGTACGGATTAAAAATACGGGAACCGGACAGATTACGATCGAAAAGGCAGCGGCAGCCTGTTTGGATTTTGTACAGGGAGAGTTTGATGTCCTGCGGTTTTATGGAAAGCATGCCATGGAGCGCAATCTGGAGCGCACCCCGCTGGGACATGGAACGATTGCGTTTGGCAGCCGCAGGGGAACATCCAGCCATCAGTATAATCCGGCAGTAATTCTGGCAGAAAAAGGGACAACAGAGACGGCAGGCAGCTGCTATGGCATGCTGTTTGTATACAGCGGCAATTTCTCCTGTGAGGCGGAAAAAGACCAGTTCAACCAGACGCGCCTGCTTCTTGGATTAAATGAAGAACTGTTTTCCTACCCGCTCACGGCTGGAGAAACCTTTACGGTGCCGGAAGTCATTTTATCCTATTCGGCAGATGGATTGTCTGCTTTGTCGCAGCAGTATCATAACTGCATCCGCAACCATGTGTGCCGCAGCAAATATGTCCATATGCAGCGTCCGGTGCTGATCAACAGCTGGGAGGCAGCCTATTTTGATTTTACGGGAGATACGATTGTGGATCTGGCAAAAGAAGCCGCTTCCCTTGGAATTGATATGGTAGTGATGGATGACGGTTGGTTCGGGAAAAGAAATGATGACAATTCTTCCCTTGGGGACTGGCAGGTCAACGAAAAGAAACTGGGGGGCAGTCTGGCAGATCTTATTACCCGTGTGCATGAGCAGGGCGTGAAATTTGGCATCTGGATTGAGCCGGAGATGGTCAATGAAGACAGTGATCTGTACCGGGCGCATCCGGACTGGGCGATCCGGATTCCCGGGAAAAAGCCGGTGCGCTCGAGAAACCAGCTACTGCTTGATTTTTCCAGAAAAGAAGTGCGCGACTGTGTATTTGACCAGATCTGTGCCGTGCTCGATCAGGGAAAAATTGATTATGTCAAGTGGGATATGAACCGCAGCATGGCAGATGTTTATGCCGGAAATCTTTCCTATGATTATGTGCTTGGGGTCTATGATTTTCTGGAACACCTGTGCAGCCGCTATCCGGATCTTCTGCTGGAGGGATGCAGCGGTGGCGGCGGCAGGTTTGACGCGGGAATGCTTTATTATTCCCCACAGATCTGGTGCAGCGACAATACCGATGCGATCAACCGCACAAGAATCCAGTACGGAACTTCGTTTTTCTATCCGGTTTCCGCGATGGGGGCGCATGTTTCGGCGGTGCCAAATCACCAGACCGGACGGGTGACAAGTTTCCATACCCGTGGGGTGACGGCGATGGCGGGAACCTTCGGTTATGAATTAAACCCGGCGCTTTTATCGGATGAGGAAAAGCAGCAGATCCGGGAGCAGATCAAAACATACAAGAAGTATGAATCGCTCATTAACGAGGGAACGTACTGGCGGCTGTCGGATCCGTTTACGGATGAAATTGCGGCATGGATGTCCGTCTCAGAGCAACAGGATCATGCACTGGTAAGCGTAGTGCGTCTTATGGCAGAGGCAAATCAGGCGACCGTTTATGTCCGCCTGCGTGGGTTAAAACCGGATGCCGTGTATCTGGAAGAACAGAGCGGCAGACAGTATTCCGGTGCAGCACTGATGCATGCGGGAATTCCGCTTCCACCGTTTACCAGAGAATATGAGGCATATCAGTTTGCTTTTACAGAACTGAAAGAGGCTGGAACATTATATGAAAAAGTGCAGAAATGGTGTGACAGGAATGCCAAAAATCGAGTGGTCATCAGCCTTTACGGTGGCTCCGGTTCCGGAAAAACAACACTTGCAACGGCATTGCAGCAGTACTTTTTAAATGACGGAACGGGTTGTTATCTGCTCTCGGGCGATGATTATCCACACCGGATTCCAAAACGCAATGATGAAGAACGGATGCGTGTGTATAAAGAAACCGGGGAAGACGGACTGCGTGGATATCTCGGAACAAAGAAAGAGATTGACTTCGACCGGATCAATGAAGTGCTTGCGGCATTTCATGAGGGAAAAGATACGATCACATTGCGGCATATGGGACGGGAAGATGGCGAGATCTCATCGGAAGAAACCGATTTTTCCGGAATATCCGTATTACTTCTGGAGTGGACACACGGAGGCAGTGATGATTTACATGGTGTGGATCTGCCCGTCTTCCTGGAAAGTTCCCCGGAGGAGACAAAGGAGCGGCGTATCCGCAGAAACCGCGATGAGAATGCCGCAAGCCCGTTTATCTGCCGCGTGGTAGAACTGGAACAGGAAAAACTTGAAGTGCAGCGCAAAAATGCAGGATTAATCGTGGGAAAGGACGGAAGAGTTTATGAACCATAAACCGATGCTCAATGCATATCCCGACAGCCTTGGAGGAAATCTGGGAGATATTGTAACATTGCTAAAAACTGAGGCAATGCAGGATGTATTTTCTTCCTTTTACATTCTGCCGAGTCTGTATCATTCCGATCTCGACCGGGGATTTTCCGTGATCGACTATGACCTGAATGAGCAGCTTGCCGACCGGGAAGACCTTGACCAGTTAAAGAATATGGGGATTGACCTGAAACTGGATTTTATTTTAAACCATGCTTCCGCACAGTCCCCACAGTTTCAGGATCTTGTGGAAAAAGGGGAGGCTTCTGCGTACCGCGATTTTTTCATCGACTGGAACCGCTTCTGGGAAGGGCATGGAACCATGACGGAGGAAGGCTATATCCAGCCGGAGGAAAGCTGCCTGAAGCAGATGTTTTTCCGCAAACCCGGGCTGCCGATCCTGATGGTGGAATTTCCGGATGGGAAAAAGGTGCCGTACTGGAATACCTTTTATCAGGAAGTGCATGGCAGACACTATCTTGGACAGATGGATGTAAACATCCAGTCGCCAAAGGTGTGGGAGTTTTATCGTGAAACACTGGAGAAAATAGCTTCTTACGGAGCGGCGATCGTGCGGCTGGATGCCTTTGCCTATGCGCCGAAGACACCGGGAAAGAAAAACTTCCTCAATGATCCGGAGACATGGGAACTTTTACAGAAGATTCATGCGCTGGCAGAACCTTTGGGACTTACGCTTTTGCCGGAAATCCACGCAGCGTATGACGAAAAAATATACCAGACGCTTGCAGAAAAAGGCTATGCGACTTACGATTTTTTCCTGCCGGGACTGGTCATTGATGCGATTGAGAACAGGCGCGGAACATACCTTGCGGCATGGGCGAAGGAAATTGTGGAAAAGAAGATCTCCACGGTCAACATGCTTGGCTGTCACGACGGCATCCCGCTTCTGGATTTAAAGGGACTGCTTCCAAAAGAGGAGATCCAGTCGTTAATTGACCGGATTGTATCCCGCGGAGGCATGGTCAAAAATTTACATGGACAAAAGAATCTGTATTATCAGGTAAATGCCACGTACTACAGTGCATTGGGAGAGTCGGATGAAAAAATGCTTCTGGCGCGGGCCATCCAGATGTTTATGCCGGGCAAACCGCAGATCTGGTATCTGGATCTGTTTGCCGGAAAAAATGACCATGAAGCGGTGCAGCGTGCAGGGGAATCCGGACATAAGGAAATCAACCGGACAAATCTTTCCGGTGATCAGATCGCGGAAGGACTGAAAAAAGATGTGGTTCAAAAACAGCTTGCGCTAATCCGTATGAGGAATACCCATAAGGCATTTTCGGAAGGTGCAGAGGTGACAATCTCCGGAGAGGAGAGTTCTCTGGAAATCCGCTGGGAATATGACGGGGCATATGCCGAATTGCATGTAAATTTTGAAGAGGGGACTTATACAATAGAAAGTAATTGAGAACAGAACGATATTACATGTAAAAAATAACATGAAAGCAAGAAGGAGATGCAGGAATACCGGTATCTCCTTCTTATGGGTTTAAATCCATAAGCTCATTGCCATGTTCCCGTAACCATTTGCGGGAAACCTTATAGTCTGGAAGCACACGCTCCACCTGTGCCCAGAAGCGTGGTGAATGGTTCATCTCCAGCCGGTGGCACAGCTCATGGACAACCACGTAATCCAGCACTTCCGGCGGTGCTTTCATCAGCAGGCAGTTAAAGTTAAGATTGCCCTTTGCACTGCAGCTTCCCCAGCGTGTACGCTGGTTTCGTATGGTGATCCTGCCATAGGTCACGCCGACAACCGGGGCATAAAACCGTACCCGTTCCGGAATTACGCGCAGTGCTTCATCTGCAAGCACCTGCAATTCCCCGGGAGTTAAAGGTGCGGCTTTCGGGCGTGCAGCTTCCAATTTTTGTTTTTGTTCCATTTCCCGGAGATGGGCATACAGCCAGTCTGATTTTTCATCGACAAATTTACGGATCTGCCAGTCTGCCATCCAGTAAGGTGCCCTTACCAGAACCGATAAATCCGGACGGATTTCCAGTGCAACGGTTTTTCTTTTGCTTCGGATTATTCGAATCTGTGCTTTTTCCATTTCATTTCCATTTCCATTTCCAACAATATATGTAAAACAGATGTTTTGTGTTATGTCATCATTGTACCATCATTTTATTGGAATGCAAAGGGGACAAACCAGGGGGGAATTTCTGAGTGTGGAAAAAGATAAAATTCGCATATTTTCGACAGAAACATTGCAGTGGGAGGGAAAAAGGCGTATGATAAAAATAGTATTTTAAAGCGGAATAAAGAAAGGAACAGAGAAAATGGAAGGACGAAAAAAAATGGAAGAGTTTTACCGAAAACTGAAGGTAGGAATGAAGTTGAAGTATGCATTTACTACAGTCATTGTAACGTTTGCTGTTGCTATGGTTGTTTCGCTTGTTTCCATTGTAATGATGAATGTGGATACTTATAAGTTTTACAAGGAAGCATATGCAAACAGCACATTGCAGATGGAAATCCGTAAAGATATACAGCTTGTGGGAAAATATATTTTGTGGTCGATGACAACCGATGATACAGCTTCCACACAGAGTTATCTTAATTCGGCACAGCAGTATGCAGATCAGGTTGGAAAAAATGTTACCACACTGGAGAAGTCTTTTCATGATAAAAAGGAAGTTGCGGAATTAAAAGATGCGATAGAAGAACTGAAAAAACAGCGGGTAGCGCTCATGGAACTGGCGCAGCAGAATAAAAATGACGAAGCTCTGGCACTGTTTAATTCCGATTATAATGATGCAACAGAGAAACTTCAGGATATATTGGTTGATATCGGAAAAGTGGCATCCGCAGAGGCAAAGAGTCAGTATACATCTGCCAGGGTAACGGGAATTGTGAGCATTATTCTGATGATTCTCATAGGAACAGGAGCAGTGGCTTTCTCCACTGTCATCCGGACCACCATTACCGGAATTATGCTAAAGCCGATTCAGGAACTGGAAAGTGCAGCTGAGAAACTGAAAGCAGGACAGCTTGATGTGGAAATAAATTATGAATCTCCAGACGAACTCGGAAAACTTGCCGGTAATTTCCGGCAGGCATGCAAAACTCTGGAGGTGATTGTGCAGGATACCAGTTATCTTCTGGGAGAAATGGCAGAAGGAAATTTCAATGTATCCAGTAATAATGCACAGATTTATATTGGAAATTTCAGACAGCAGTATGAGTCCATAAGCAAATTAAAACATGAACTGAGTGATACCCTGACACAGATTAATGAAGCATCCGAGCAGGTTGCATCCGGTTCCGGGCAGCTGGCAGGCGGGGCACAGGCTTTGGCAGAAGGTGCCACCGATCAGGCAGGTGCAGTAGAAGAACTGACAGCAACGGTAGAGAGTGTCAGCGGAATTGCAGAATCCAGCGCAGAGAGCGCTTCCGGGGCTTACCAGATGGTACGCACTGCCGTAGAACAGGCAGATCAAAGCAGAGAAGAATTACAGGCATTGACCAATGCCATGGAGCGGATCAGCAGTACCTCACAGGAAATCCAAAACATCATCGGTTCCATCGAGGAGATTGCAAGTCAGACCAACCTGTTGTCCCTGAATGCTTCCATTGAGGCAGCACGTGCCGGGGAAGCCGGAAAAGGTTTTGCGGTTGTGGCAGATCAGATCGGAAAACTGGCGGGTGACAGTGCACAGGCGGCAGTCAATACTCGCGATCTGATTGAAAAATCTCTGCAGGAAATTGAAAACGGAAACCAGATTACAGAAAAGACGGTTGCTGCATTAAATAAGATTCTTGAATCCATGAATGATTTTGCGAATGCGGCAAAGGGCGCCAGCGAGAGTTCTACCGAGCAGGCAGATATGTTAAAGCAGATCGAGCAGGGAATCGAGCAGATTTCCAGTGTCGTACAGAGCAACTCCGCAGCTGCGGAAGAGACTTCTGCAACAAGCCAGGAGCTTTCCGCACAGTCGGAAGGACTGAAAAATCTGGTTGGCAGGTTTAAGCTGGCAGAGTAGGAGAACATAATAAAAAGGAATCCTGTCCGGAAAGATATCCGGACAGGGTTCCTTTTTTTGTAACCTTTCCGATTTTTCGTTTGTATTATTAGTGAAAGGCCTTTGAAAATGAAACATAAAGGAGCGGCTCATGAGACAATCCGTACAGGGTAAACGCATTTTTCCGGGTGGTCAGAATTCCTTCGTCCCGCATTTTGCCAAGCTCTTTGGAAAGCGCACTGCGGTCGACATTCAGATAGTCCGCCAGCCCCTGTCGGTCAAACGGAATCTTAAAATGATTGCTGCCGGCTTTTGCCGCCTGGTTTGACAGATAGACAAGCAGCCGCCCGCGGATCGTTTTCGGGGTTGTACAGAAAATCCGCTGGGAGAGCGCGAGATTTTTGCGCAGGGAGATCTGTAGCAGATTCCGGATAAATTTTGGCTGCCAGGTGCTTGCGGGATGCGGCGTGTGGACGAGAATATCCAGATTCCAGAATAGAATATCGGTCTGCTGGGCAGCAACCGCATCGACCATCAGTGTTTCGCGGGAAAATGCATAGGTTTCCCCGAAAACCTGTCCGGCACCGATGTTGCTCAAAATGCTTTTGCTGCCCCACAGGTCGAGATTTTCAATATTAACGCTTCCGGACAGCACCAGCCCGATCTCGTGCGTGGTGCATCCGGCAGATAAAATCACTTCATTTTTTTCAAAATGTTTCTGGCGCATACCGCCCAGAGCGAGCATTTCTTTATATTCTGATTCTTCCATGCCAAGGCACAGGGGATTTTTTAAATAGATCATGGGTTTCTCCTGATGTTATTTGATAAAATAAGTATATGCAAATTTGTGTCACAGGGCAAGAAAAAGTGAACCGCCCAATGAGGTGGCAGATTACAGCATAAAAACATTGCCGGAAGAAACTGGTGTTGAGACGGTCCTTGTATTCTCTTCCGATGGAACGCTTGCGGGAACATTTGGAGATTCTATTGTGAAAAATGAGGATGGAATGTATACATATACCGTGTATTGTCTTGTGAACATGAAATAAGAACAATAAATAATAATGAAAATTATAAAGAAAATAATACAACTTTTATATTGATTCTTGGCTTGCTCCTGCATATAATATAAGTGAAATTAAACAATGGAGGTGTCTGTTATGGCAATTGCATCTGATTTTTTACAGAGTCTTGTTCCAATTTCACAATTTAACAAAGGGCAGGCTGCAAAGATATTTGATAGACTTCGTTCCGAAAAAGAACTGATTGTTTTAAAAAATAACCAGCCTTCTGCAATTATTCTGTCACCCGAAGAGTATACAAGATTAACGGAGATTGAGGAAGATTATTTTCTTTTGTTGGAAGCAAATAAACGTTTGGATGATAACGGGAATAAAGAGACCGTTTCATATGATTCAGTGATGAAGCATTTGGGCATCAGTGAAGCAGAACTTTTGGAAGCGGAGGATGCAGATATCGAATGATATGGAGTATTGAGTTTTTAGAGGAAGCGGAAAAGGATATGAAAAAACTTGACCATTCAGCTCAGATACAGGTGTTAAAAGGAATTAGAAAAGTCAGCCAGAATCCGTTGTCAGTGAGGGAAGGTGGATATGGGAAACCATTGGGTAATAAAAGTGGAACAAACCTTACCAATCTTATGAAGATAAAGTTCAGAGATTTGGGGATACGGGTTGTCTATAAGGTTGAGAGAGTGGGCAAAGTTATGAAAATTATTGTTGTTTCTGCCAGAACGGATGAACAGGTTTATAACGAGGCAGCAAAAAGAAGAGATAGGTATGATTTGTAATTAAACGGGATTTCCGGGAGGCAAAAGCCTCCCGTTTTCATATCACACGCCCATTTTCTTCTGAAACAGTTCCCTGATAATTTTTGCCGTATCCTCCACTCCGAAATCATCGGATTTGATACAGAGATCATAATTTTTCACATTGCCCCAGTCCGTCTTTGTAAAATGCTTACAGTGAACCGCGCGCTCATGGTTCACTTTTTTTACTTTTGCGGCGGCAGCATCCGCTGAAATGTGGTCACACTCTGCGACCCGGGCTACTTCGGCAGCGGCATCCGCGGAAATAAATACATGATAAGCACAGGGATGGTCTTTTAATATGTAATTTGCCAGCCGGCCAGCGATTTCTGAAACAGGAAATGGTCGGACATCAGAAGATAATGAAGTGATTCTTTCAATTATTAGAATCCTAATAAACAATATTACATAAAGTGAGAAATGTCAAATACAGGTTTTTCCACAAAAACAAATGCACAATATTGTTCAACATAACTAAAATTGTTTAAAGAAATCTAAAATAGTTGCATTTTATGTTCATCCTCTATATAATTTTAAATATAAATAAAATAATTTATAAAATTATAAAATATAGTGGAGAAAACATATGGATAAGAGACTGAAATTTAATGAACCCTGGATTCTGCAGAGAGCAGATCCGTATGTGTATGAAAAGGATGGCTGGTATTATTTTACGGCATCGGTTCCGGCATATGACAGCATTGTACTGCGCCGGGCAAAAAAACTGGCAGATCTTCCACAGGCAGAGGAAGTGATCATTTGGAAAAAGCATGAGAGTGGTCCGATGAGCAAGCATATCTGGGCACCGGAACTGCACTATCTGGAAGGAAAATGGTACATCTATTTTGCCGGTGGTGAAGAAGAGGATATCTGGAAAATCCGTCCATATGTGCTGGAATGTCAGGGGCAGGACCCATTGGCAGATGCATGGGTGGAAAAAGGCAAAATGCAGCGTGCAGATGGGGATGAATTCTCGTTTGAAGCATTCTCCCTGGACGCAACCGTATTTGAGGATGCCGGAGATTATTACTACGTGTGGGCAGAAAAGGTTGGAGTAGGCAAGCAGATTTCCAATCTTTATATTGCAAAAATGGAGTCTCCGTGCAAGCTGGCAACGGTGCAGGTGCTTCTTACAACACCGGATTATGATTGGGAACGTGTGGGATTCTGGGTAAATGAGGGACCGGCAGTGATTCATCACGGGGATAAACTATATCTGACATATTCGGCGAGTGACACAGGGGTTGCCTATTGTGTCGGTATGCTTACTGCAACCAGCGGAACGGATCTGCTGGATCCATTAAATTGGAGAAAGGAGCGTCATCCGGTATTACAAAGCAGTTATGAAAAAGGAATTTACGGACCGGGACATAATTCTTTTACCAAAGATGAAGATGGAAATGATATCATGGTATACCATGCACGCACAGAAACAGAGATAGAGGGAAATCCTCTCTATAATCCAAACCGTCATGCACATCTGATGCAGGTTCAATGGGATGAAAACGGAAAGCCGGTGTTTGCGTATGATTAAGAAAAAAATGGTTCGTGTGTTGACCGTTGCAGGGCTTCTGGCATGCCTTGCATCTGGTTGCACCTCCGGCGGTTCTTCCGTTGGGAAGGAGGCCGCAGCAGATGAGATAAAAAAAGGCGGATTTACGGTTGCAGCATCCTGTCACGATCCGCAGATCATCAGGGAAGGCGATACATATTATATGTTCGGCAGTCATATGGTAGGGGCAAAGTGTCAGGACCTGCGTAAATGGAATTATTTTGCAAATGGTGTTGATGCAGCAAATACACTGTTTGACAATTTGCTGACAGAGCCGTACGCTGCCTTTGATTTTGTCGGAAAGAACACAGATAATGGGTATTCTGTCTGGGCGTCAAATGTAATTTACAATGAGACAATGAAGAAATATGTCATGTATTTCTGTACGACATCTTCTTATGTGAAATCGACTCTCTGTTTTGCAACTGCAGACAATATAGAGGGACCGTATACTTATGTGGATACGATTTTATATTCCGGATATGGAAAAAGCAATATCAGCGAAACGAATTTGTACGATGTACTCGGAAAAAATGCAGATATTTCCAGATATCTGGAATATGGTGGATACAACAATAAGGAGTGGCCAAACTGTATTGATCCGGCGATTTTTACCGATGCAGACGGGCGGATGTGGATGAATTATGGCTCATGGTCAGGTGGTATCTTTCTGCTGGAGATTGATCCCACCACTGGATACCCGATTTATCCGGTGGATGACAAGGATGCCGATCCGTATTATGGATATCGGCTGATTGGTGGTGGACATCACTCTGCTGAGGGTCCATATATCCAGTATGACGCAGAAAACGGCTATTATTATCTGTTTGTTTCTTATGGAGATCTGCAGAGTGATGGTGGGTATCAGATTCGGCAGTTTCGCAGTGAAAAGCCAACGGGACCATATGTGGATGTGGCAGGAAATACACTGGAAGATCAGGACGATCATTTCAATTATGGTTTAAAAATGATGGGGAATTATACATTCCCGAGTTTAAATTATACCTATATGGCACCGGGCGGTCAGTCCACATTTCAGGATGACGACGGGAAATATTACATTACATATCATCAGCGGTTTGACGATGGCACAGAGTATCATGAACCGCGTGTACATCAGATGTACACAAATGAGGATGGGTGGTTTGTTGCAGCACCATTTGCCACAATGGGAGAAACTCTCTCGGAAAAGGGGTACAAAAAATCGGATGTATCCGGTACATTTTATGTAGTAAACCATGGAACAGATATCAGCAGTAAGATTCGCGAAGCGGAGGCATATGCGTTTGCGGATGGAAAAGTAACCGGTGGAGAAAAAAGCGGTACATATGAGGTAAAGGAAGGCACAGATTACATTACCATTACACTGGACGGTGTCGTTTATAAAGGGGTATTAATGGAAATGACCGATGAAGCGGAAAATCCGGTGTTTTGTTTTTCGGCTGCAGGAGACAACGAGGAAACTCTCTGGGGCGTACAAT
>ULVH01029447.1_pt1 | contig 11706 bp, 6 predicted proteins | sample 1959261 | NCBI WGS metagenome assembly ULVH01 (sample SAMEA4835781, study PRJEB28245) | human gut metagenome | biome: gut microbiome; material: fecal sample | place: Denmark | collected 2008
GGTGCGCTACGACGGAACTCCGCTGTTCGACCACTCGGTACGCACGGCCGAAATCGTCATCTCCGAAATAGGGCTCGGACGCAATTCCACCATCTCCACCCTGCTGCACGATGTGGCACGACTGGGACTGGCCGATGCCGACGAGATAGAGAAACGGTTCGGCAGTATCCCGGTCAGCATCCTTGAAGGGCTCAACCTCATCTCGAAGGTACACACCAAGGTGTCCATGTCGCAGGCCGACAACTTCCGCGACCTCATCGTCTCCTACTCCACCGACCCGCGCATCATCCTCATCAAGCTGGCCGACCGGCTGGAGGTCATGCGTTCGCTCGCCATGTTCCCCGAAGGGAAACAGCGGAAGAAGAGTTGGGAGAGCATGAACCTCTACGCACAGATAGCCCACAAACTGGGACTCTATTCCATCAAAAGCGAACTGGAGGACATCGCACTGAAATACCTCGAACCGGAAGATTACGCCTACATCAGCCGCAGGCTGGAAGAGACCGCGGCCGAACGCGACGAATTCATCGCAGGATTCGTCGCCCCGATACGGGAAAGGCTCGACGCGCAAGGTATCCAATACCACATCAAGGGACGCACCAAATCGGTCTACTCCATCTGGCGGAAGATGAAACGCACGGGAGTATCTTTCGACGAAGTGTACGACATCTTCGCCATCCGCATCATCGTGGAGTGTCCGACCGAGAGCGAAAAGCAGCTCTGCTGGAGCATCTACTCGATAGTCACGGACTTCTATACCCCCAATCCCGACCGGATGCGGGACTGGATATCCATCCCCAAATCGAACGGCTACGAATCGCTCCACACCACGGTTGTCACCAAAGACGGCCATTGGGTGGAGATACAGATACGCTCGGAACGCATGGACGAGGTGGCCGAACGGGGCATCGCAGCGCACTGGCGTTACAAAGGGGTGCACGGAAGCGGCAGCCGCAACGACGAATGGCTCGCCCGCCTGCGAGAAATCATGGAGGAAAGCACCAACAAAAGCCAGATAGCGAACAAAATCGACACGGAAAGCACCTCGGAGGAGGTCTTCGTCTTCACCCCTGCCGGCGACCTGCGCAAACTGCCCAAGGGAGCCACGGTGCTCGATTTCGCATTCGACATCCACACCCATGTGGGAGCCGCCTGTACCGGTGCGAAGATAGGCGGACGCAACGTCTCCATCAAGGAGGAGCTGCACAACGGCGACATCGTAAACATCATCACCGCCAAAACGCAGAAGCCCAAAGCCGATTGGCTCAATTACGTCGTGACGGCAAAGGCCCGCAACAAAATCAAGGCGTGCCTGCGCGAAGAGGAGGCCAAAGTGGCCCGGTTCGGACGCGAGGAGCTCGAACGCAAACTGAAAAACTGGAAACTCAGCATTCCGATTGACGATGCGGTCATCGCCCTGACCAAATACTACAAATACAAGACGGGAACGGAGTTCTACGGCGCAATAGCCGACGGGACGATAGACATCGCCGATACGAAAGAGGTCATCGCACGCTACCTCGCCGGGGAGCTTTTCGAACCCAAGGCCAAACCGGCACAGCCCGCAGCCAAACCCGCTCCCGAAAAGGAACAGGAGGGCGATGCGCTGGTCATCGACGAGTCCATCCAGGGGCTCGACTACAAACTGGCCAAGTGCTGCAACCCCATTTTCGGCGACGACATCTTCGGATTCACCACCGTCTCGTCCGGCATCACCATCCACCGCAGCGACTGCCCCAACGCCCGCCGGCTGAAGCAGCAGTATCCCTACCGCGTTCTCGAAGCGCGATGGCGGAGCACCGCCGGACGGAACAGTTTTCTGGCTTCGGTGCGCATCGTGGCAGAAGATACGACCGGCATGGTGAACCGGATTACGGAGGTCGTCTCGGGCGAACTGAAAATCAACATCCGCTCCATGAGTCTGAGCCCGATGCGGGACGGCAAGATTGGCGGGACGATAAACATCGAGGTACCCAGCACGGCCGTCGTCGATATGGTGGCGGCCAACCTGATGAGAATAAAAGGGGTAGAGAAGGCTTACCGCGTCACGCAACAGTGACCGCCCCGCCGAAAATCCCGGCATCTTCCCGTATGTTTCCATATCTACGGGAGAATGCTTATTTTTGTTTGCTGTACCGACAGCGTGCGGCAGAAACAAATTATTGAGAATACGGCAACGGTCCGACCGCTACCCGGCGAGGCATAACACTCCCCGGGTACGGACCGAAACGGCCGAAGACATGACATTAACTTTACCGAAACCGACATCGCCTTATGTGTGGAATAGTAGGATACGTGGGAAGCAAGGACGCTTACCCCATACTGATAAAGGGGCTCCACCGGCTCGAATACCGCGGGTACGACAGTGCCGGCATCGCACTGATAAATCCGGCGGGAAAGCTCAACGTCTACAAATCGAAAGGAAAGGTAACCGAACTCGAACACTTCGTGGAGGACAAGGATACTTCCGGTACGACAGGCATCGCCCATACGCGCTGGGCCACGCACGGAGAGCCCAACGACGTGAACGCCCATCCCCACTATTCGGAGAACGGCTCGATAGCGCTCATTCACAACGGCATCATCGAAAACTACGGGGTACTGAAAGCCATGCTCGCGGAGAAAGGCTACACCTTCCGCAGCGAAACCGACACCGAGGTACTCGTACAGTTCATCGAATACCTGCACACGGAGAACCGGTGCACGCTGTTCGAAGCGGTACAGGCGGCACTGAACCAGGTCATCGGAGCCTATGCCATCGCAGTGCTCGACCGCACCAACAACGATGAAATAATCGCGGCACGCAAGAGCAGCCCGCTCGTGGTAGGCATCGGCGAAGGCGAATACTTCCTCGCCTCGGACGCCACGCCGATTGTGGAGTACGTGAAGGACGTGGTGTATCTCAATGACGGCGAAATTGCGGTCATCAATCGCCACAAACCGCTCAAAGTAGTGAATCTCAACAATATCGAATCAAAAATCGATATCCGCAAGCTGGAGATGAACATCTCGGAGCTCGAAAAAGGCGGTTACCCGCACTTCATGCTCAAGGAAATCTTCGAACAGCCGCGTACCATTACCGACTGCATCCGGGGCCGCATCAACGTGGAGGGCACGAACGTGGTGCTGTCGGGCATCCTCGACAACAAGGAGCGGTTCCTCAATGCCCGGAGAATCATCTTCGTGGCGTGCGGTACGTCGTGGCACGCGGGCCTCATCGGCGAATACCTCTTCGAAGACCTCTGCGGCATCGAGGTAAAGGTCGAATATGCGTCGGAATTCCGCTACCGGAATCCGGTCATCCATTCCGACGACGTGGTGATAGCCATCTCGCAGTCCGGAGAAACGGCAGATACGCTGGCCGCCATCGAGCTGGCCAAAAGCAAGGGGGCTTTCGTCTACGGCATATGCAACGTGGTCGGCTCTTCGATAGCCCGTGCGACACACTCCGGAACCTACATCCACGTCGGACCGGAGATAGGCGTAGCCTCCACCAAAGCCTTTACCGGACAGGTCACCGTACTGGTCATGATGGCGATGATGCTGGCCAAGATGAAAGGACTCATCGACGAGGAGAAGTATCGGGAAGTGCTGCGCGGTCTGATAGCCATGCCCGACAATATCAAGGAGGTACTCGACCAGCACGAACACATCCAATCGGTGGCTTCGATATTCACCTATGCCCGTAACTTCCTCTACCTCGGTCGAGGCTGCAACTATCCCACGGCCATGGAGGGGGCACTGAAACTGAAGGAGATTTCCTACATCCATGCGGAGGGGTGCCCCGCCGCCGAGATGAAGCACGGCACCATCGCGCTCATCGACCAAGAGATGCCCACCATCGTCATCGCGACCAACGGCAGCGTGTACGAAAAGACCATCAGCAATATCCAAGAGATAAAGGCACGCGGCGGCAAGGTCATCGTTGTCGTCACCGAGGGCGACTGCATCGTGGCTGAGATGGCGGACTACTGCATCTGGATACCGAAAACCGCCGAATGCCTCACGCCGCTGCTCTCCTCGATACCGCTGCAACTCTTCGCCTACTACATCGCAGTAAACAAGGGGCGCAACGTAGACCAGCCGCGCAACCTGGCCAAATCCGTGACGGTAGAGTGACGACCGCTGCGGACAACCGAAAGAATCGACTATGGAAACAACCGGAAAAGAAGCGATACAGCCTGAACGGGCCGTCCTCGTGGCGGTCGTCCGGGAGAGGCAGGAGGTGAGCCAGAGCGAGGAGTACCTCGACGAGCTGGAGTTCCTCGCCGAAACGGCCGGCATCACCACCGTGAAACGTTTCATGCAGAAACTCCCCTCCCCCAATTCGCGTACCTACGTGGGTCCCGGCAAGCTGGAGGAGATAGCAGCCTGGACGGCGGAGAACGAAATCGACGTTGTCATCTTCGACGACGAACTGTCGCCCTCGCAGACGCACAACATCGAGAAGGCACTCGGCCGCCGCATCACCGACCGCACGCGGCTCATTCTGGACATCTTCGTCCAGCGGGCACAGACGGCCTATGCCAAGACACAGGTGAAGCTGGCACAGTACGAATACATGCTGCCACGCCTGACAGGCATGTGGACACACCTGGAACGGCAGCGAGGCGGTACCGGAACACGAGGCGGAGCGGGCGAACGCGAAATCGAGACCGACCGCCGTGTCATCCGCAACAACATCGCCAAACTGAAGGAAGACCTGAAGAAAATCGACCGCCAGATGGCCGTCCAGCGGAGCAACCGCGGCAGCCTGGTACGGGTTTCGCTCGTAGGATACACCAACGTCGGGAAATCCACGCTGATGAACCTGATAAGCAAAAGCGACGTATTCGCCGAGAACAAACTCTTCGCCACGCTCGACACGACCGTGCGCAAGGTGGTGCTCGACAACCTCCCTTTCCTGCTCTCCGACACGGTGGGCTTCATCCGCAAGCTGCCGACGCAACTGGTGGAGTCGTTCAAATCGACGCTGGACGAGGTACGCGAGGCCGACCTGCTGCTCCACGTGGTGGACATTTCACACCCTAATTTCGAAGAACAGATAGCGGTAGTACGGGAGACGCTGCGCGAAATAGGGGCCGGCGACAAACCGGTCTTCATGGTTTTCAACAAGGTAGACGCCTTCCGTTACAAACCGAAAGAGGAGGATGACCTCACGCCCGCCACCCGCGAAAACCTGTCGCTCGACGAGATTAAGCGCAGCTGGATGGCCAAGGGGGATACTCCGTGCATCTTCATCTCGGCCAAAGAGCGGCTCAACATCGACAAGCTGCGGACAGACCTCTACGGTATGGTAAGGGAAATCCATGCGGGACGCTATCCGTTCAACAACTTTTTGTATTAACTTTACCACGACGGTGTTCCGTTCCTGCCGGGACATGCAACACGCTCCGGCAGACGGAAGCCGGCACTTCATACTCCCGCTTAAAACAGAACGGCCATGGTACACATCCTTGACAGAGAGAACACGATACTCAACCGCTTCATCGCGGAGATACGCGATTCCCGCATCCAGAAAGACCGGATGCGGTTCCGCCGCAACCTCGAACGGTTCGGCGAAGTGATGGCTTACGAAATCAGCAAGAGTTTCCACTATTCGCCTCGGACGGTGGAGACGCCGCTCGGCGAAGCCGAAGTGATGCTGCCCGACGAGGAAATCGTACTCGCCACCATCCTCCGTGCCGGCATTCCCTTCCATCAGGGATTCCTCAACTATTTCGACGACGCCTCCTGCGCCTTCGTATCGGCCTACCGCCGGTACAGCAAAGACGGCACGTTCAACATCCGCGTGGAATACGTCTCGGCCGGCGACCTCACCGACAAGACGCTGCTGCTCGTAGACCCCATGCTGGCCACGGGGTCTTCGCTCGTGCTCGCCTACGAGGCGCTCGTGGAGCGCAAGGGAAGGCCGGCGAAACTGCACGTCGCCGCAGGGATAGCGAGCGAGGAGGGCGTCGAGTACGCTCTCAGACACTTGCCTGCCGCCGATACCACCATCTGGTGCGGGTCGGTAGACCAGGAACTCACGGTACACTCCTACATCGTACCGGGATTGGGCGATGCGGGCGACCTCGCATATGGAGCTAAACAGGATGAACTGCAATAGCGGCCTGCCGGTAGCCATCCGCCGGGCAAGACCCGAAGAGCTCGGACAAATCATGGAAATCGTGGCGGATGCCGCCGCTTTCATGCACGCCAACGGCAATCCCGGCCAATGGCGCGACGGCTATCCCGGCCGCGAACGAATCGCCGCCGACATCGCGGGAGGATACTCCCATGCAGCCATCGACGCGACAGGCACGATGGTCGCCACATTCTGTTTCATGCCCTCGCCGGAACCCAACTATGCGACCATCCGCGACGGCGCCTGGCAGGACGGAAGTCCCTACCATGTCATCCACCGCCTGGCCTGTGCGGTACGGGGCCAGGGCATCGCCGCCCGATGCATGGCATGGTGTCTGGAACAGGACCGTCACCTGCGTGCGGATACCCACCGCGACAACATCCCGATGCAGCGTCTGCTGCTTCGGTTCGGTTTCCGTCCGGTCGGCACCGTCTTCGTGGAGGACGGCACACCGCGCATCGCTTTCGAACACAGCGACAACTTCTCTACAAAACAGTAAACGACAGACGTTTCCGTCCTATTCACCGCCCTTTTCTTCTCCATCCGTGACGCCAGCGTCTCCGCAACCGTTGCGCTTTCCGGCACCGACCGACGCGTCGAAAGGTACCGGAGCAAATTCATCGCACTCCTTCCCCCGACAAGCGGACACGGAACGGCCGAGACAACGCGCCGTTGCCATTCTCTGCAATTTTATATAACTTTGTGGTTTCAAAGATTCGTAGCATATATGAGCAGCAGAAAATTCAACGAGTACAAGGGGCTCGACCTGCCGCAACTGGGCAGGGAAGTCCTCGAAGTGTGGGACAGAGAGAACACGTTCGGACGCAGCATCACCGAACGCGAAGGAGCACCGGCTTTTATCTTCTACGAAGGGCCGCCTTCGGCCAACGGACTCCCCGGCATCCACCACGTCCTCTCGCGTACCATCAAGGATACTATCTGCCGCTACAAAACCCAGCAGGGCTATCTCGTCCGCCGGAAGGCGGGATGGGATACCCACGGCCTGCCTGTCGAACTGGGCGTGGAGAAGAAGCTCGGCATCACGAAAGAGGACATCGGCCACAAGATATCCATCGAGGAGTACAACCGTACCTGCCGTGAAGCGGTGATGGAGTTCACCGGCGTCTGGGAGGAGCTCACCCGCAAAATGGGATATTGGGTAGACATGAAACACCCCTACATCACCTACGAAAACAAATATATCGAAACGCTGTGGTGGATGCTGAAACAGCTTTTCGATAAGGGCCTGCTCTACAAGGGATATACGATACAACCTTACTCGCCCGCCGCGGGTACGGGCCTCAGCAACCACGAGCTCAACCAGCCGGGATGCTACCGCGACGTGAAGGACACGACCTGCACGGCGCAGTTCGAAATCATCCGCGACGAGCGAAGCGAATTCCTGTTCGATGACGCACAGGGTACGCTCTACTTCCTCGCATGGACCACGACGCCCTGGACGCTGCCCTCCAACACGGCGCTCGCCGTGGGCGACAACATCGAATACGTGCGTGTGAAATGCCTCAATCCCTACACGCAGCAGCCCCAGACGGTCATTCTCGCCAAAGAACTGCTTCCAGCCTATTTCACTCCGAAGATGGAGGGAACGTACAGCATCGGGGAACGGATTTACAAGGGTTCGGAACTGGTCGGAATACGCTACCGGCAGCTTATCGACTGGGTGAAGCCGATGGGCGATGCCTTCCGCGTCATCTCCGGCGACTACGTGACCACGGTGGACGGTACGGGCATCGTGCACATCGCCCCCACCTTCGGCGCCGACGACGACCGCGTAGGTAAACAGGCGGGCATCGTGCCGATGTACGTCGTAGACAGGGCGGGCAAGAACCAGCCCATGGTGGACCGCCGCGGCCGTCTGTTCCGCATCGAGGACATGGACCCCGACTTCGTTGCGAAATACGTCGATGCGGAACGCTACCGCGAATGGGCCGGCCGTTTCGTGAAGAACGCCTACGACCCGTCCCTCGGTCCGGACGACCCCACGCTCGACATCGACATAGCCGTCATGCTCAAGGGCGAAGGCAAGGCGTTCAAGATAGAAAAACACACCCACTCCTATCCGCACTGCTGGCGCACGGACAAACCCGTGCTTTACTACCCGCTGGATTCGTGGTTCATCCGGACGACGGCCCTGCGGGAAAGGCTCATGGAGCTCAATGATCCCATCGACGGGAAACCCGCCTCGACCGGGACGGGCCGTTTCGGGAAGTGGCTCGAAGGGCTCGTGGACTGGAACCTCTCCCGTTCCCGCTTTTGGGGCACGCCGCTGCCGATATGGGCGACGGAAGACCGCTCCGAACTCAAGTGCATCGGTTCGGTGGCGGAGCTGCGCGCGGAAGCGGAGAAAGCCGTAGCCGCGGGAGTCATGAAAAGCAACCCGCTGGCGGCGTTCCGCGAAGGAGACTTCTCGGAGGAGAACTACAACATCTTCGACCTGCACCGCCCCTATGTGGACGACATCGTCCTTGTATCGGACAAGGGCGAACCCATGCGGCGCGAAAGCGACCTCATCGACGTCTGGTTCGACAGCGGCGCCATGCCCTATGCCCAGGTGCATTATCCGTTTGAAATCAGCCGCGAAGAGTTCCTGAAACGCTTCCCGGCGGACTTCATCGCCGAAGGAGTGGACCAGACGCGGGGATGGTTCTTCACGCTACATGCTCTGGCCGCCATGCTCTTCGATTCGGTCGCCTTCCGGAACATCATCTCCAACGGTCTGGTGCTCGACAAAAACGGCAACAAAATGAGCAAGCGGCTCGGCAACGCCGTAGACCCGTTCGACATAATGGATAAATACGGGCCGGACGCCGTGCGCTGGTACATGATATCCAATTCGCAGCCGTGGGACAATCTCAAGTTCGACCCGGAAGGGGTGGATGAAGTACGGCGCAAATTTTTCGGTACGCTCTACAACACCTACAGTTTCTTCGCCCTCTATGCCAACGTAGACGGCTTCAACGGTCAGGAACCGGAAATACCCGTGGCCGAACGCCCCGAAATTGACCGGTGGATAATCTCGCTGCTCAACACACTCGTGCGAGAGGTGAGCGACAGACTGGAGGATTTCGACCCCACGCCTGCAGCACGCCTCATTCAGGAGTTCGTCGGCGAGAACCTTTCCAACTGGTACGTACGACTGAACCGCAAACGCTTTTGGGGCGGCGGCATGAGCACCGACAAACTGGCCGCCTACCAGACGCTCTACACCTGCCTCGAAACCGTTACCCGGCTCATGGCACCCTTTGCGCCCTTCATGGCCGACCGGCTGTTCGGCGACCTGAATGCCGTGAGCGGAAAATACCGGGATTCCGTACACCTGTGCGCTTTCCCCACGGCCGACGCCTCCCTGATAGACGGGGAACTGGAGGATACGATGTCCATCGCCCAGCGCGTCTCCTCGATGGTGCTCGCCCTGCGCCGCAAGGTGAACATCAAGGTACGCCAGCCGCTGACCAAGATTCTGATACCGGTGCTCGACGAAAAGACGGGACGGCACATCGAGAAGGTCCGTAGCCTCATCATGAACGAGGTGAATGTCAAGGAAGTAGAGCTCATTACCAACACCATGGGCCTCATCACCAAACGCATCAAACCCAACTTCAAGACACTCGGCCCGCGTTACGGCAAGCAGATGAAACAGATAGCCGCACTCGTGGCATCATTTTCGCAGGAACGGATTGCAGCCATCGAGGCGAACGACAGCTTCTTCCTCGAAATAGACGGCCGGCAGTTGCCCGTGACGCGCGAAGACTTCGAGATAACCTCCGAGGATATGCCCGGATGGCTCGTGGCAACGGAAGGAAAGCTGACGGTGGCACTGGACGTAACCGTAACCGAAACGCTGCTCCGCGAAGGTATCGCCCGCGAACTCATCAACCGCATCCAGAACATCCGCAAAGAGAGCGGCTTCGAAGTGACGGACAAGATTCGCGCGGAGATAGGCCGATGCGACCTCGTAGAGGGGGCCGTCACGGATTTCGGCACCTACATCGCCTCGCAGACGCTCGCAGTGGAATTGAAACTAGCCGATACGCCGGCGGGCGACTTCGTTCACGACGTGGACATCGACGAGCATCCGGTCACGATAGCGGTTACGAAAGCCACCGCCTGACGGCCGGCACACAACGGCTTCTGCCGGATACCCGGTCGCGCGGAGGTGCGCTGCAATAATAATGCGATGCAGAAAAGCGTTATGGCAAGGATATAGGAGATAATTTCACGCACCGGCTTGCATTTATGCCCGGAAGTGGTTATCTTTATAATATCGGAATTAAAAACCAAATAAGATACGGATATGTCAGAAGTCGAAAAAACCAGATACTCGGACGAGGAACTTGCCGAATTCAAGGCCATCATCCTCGACAAGCTCGAAAAGGCGAAAGCCGACTACGAATTGTTGCGTTCGTCCATCACCCACACGATGAGCAACGATACGGAAGATACGTCGCCCACCTTTAAAGTGTTGGAAGAAGGGGCCGCTACCCTCTCGAAAGAGGAGTCGGGCAGGCTCGCCCAGCGACAGCTCAAATTCATACAGCATCTCGAAGCGGCTCTCGTGCGTATCGAGAACAAGACCTACGGAATATGCCGCGAAACGGGCAAACTGATTCCGAAAGAGAGACTCAAAATCGTACCGCACGCTACGCTGAGCATCGAGGCCAAAGAGAGCCACAACAAATAGGAGTGCAAACGCACGGGAACCGTGTACGCAGCTCGTTGCCCGACAGGAACAAGGGATGGAAAACAATCCCCTGTTCCTGTTTCCATCTGCAGCGACCGCCCGCCATAGGAAAGTATCGCTTCCGGGATGCCGCCGGAAACAAGACGCGGCATTCCACACGCATACCATACGAAACGCCTCATCCGAGGCTGGCCATACACAGGGAGAACCTCTCTGTTGTTTCCGAATATCCTCAACCGTTTTGCCCCGTTACACGAACGGAACAACCTCTCTTGCCCGAGCCTCCCGAAGGCGGGAAGAGAACGCCAAAACTCTCGGGACAATCCGCCCCACCCCCTTCGAGAGCAGAAACGCCTTGTCGCTCCCGCCCTTTCGCTTCCCTCTTTTTACGAGCAGGAAACGGGCCATGCACGGCAACGGCATTTTTATCGTATCTTTGCCGGACGACCGCAACAGGCGGAACGACGATTGACATGGCGAACAACAAGATAACCATCTATACCGACGGGGCGGCACAGGGCAATCCCGGCAGAGGAGGGTACGGTGTGGTACTGCTTTCTCCGCCCTATCGGAAAGAGCTCAGCGAAGGATTCCGTCTTACCACGAACAACCGCATGGAGCTGCTGGCCGTCATCAAAGGATTGGAGACCCTCAAATTCGACGGCTGCGAAGTCACCGTCTTTTCCGATTCCCGCTACGTGGTCGATGCCGTCACCAAAGGATGGGTGTTCGGCTGGGAAAAGAAAGGTTATAAAGACAAGAAGAATCCGGACCTGTGGCGGCGGTTCATGGTGCTTTACCGCAAACACCATGTACGGTTCGTATGGGTGAAGGGACACGACGGCAATCCGGAAAACGAACGCTGCGACCGGCTGGC
>ULVH01084399.1_pt1 | contig 11614 bp, 9 predicted proteins | sample 1959261 | NCBI WGS metagenome assembly ULVH01 (sample SAMEA4835781, study PRJEB28245) | human gut metagenome | biome: gut microbiome; material: fecal sample | place: Denmark | collected 2008
ACATTGCCGAGTTTGCGGTGGCGGGCAGCTTTATCTTTGGTCAGCCGCTCAAGAGCATCGAACATATCGATATCGATGAGCTGAAATAGATGTAAGGCAGCCGCCAAAGCCTTCGCCACATCTTTTGCCGAAAGGAAATTTCTATGGAGTACATGCAGGTCAACCGCGCCAACGGTCGCGCCGCCAACGAGTTGCGCCCCGTTAAGCTCACCCGTGGCGTCATGAAGCACGCCCACGGCTCGTGTTTGGCCGAGTTCGGCGACACGCGCGTGCTGTGCGCCGCCACCATCGAGGAGGGCGTGCCGGGCTGGCGAAAAGGAGCTAAGGCCGGCTGGGTGACCGCGGAATACGCCATGCTGCCGGCGTCGACCGGCAAGCGCTGCAAGCGCGAGCACGCCAACCGCAAGGGTCGCTCCATGGAGATCGAGCGCCTCATTGGCCGCAGCCTGCGTACCGTCGTCAACATGAAGGCGCTCGGCGAGTACACCGTCATCGTTGACTGCGATGTGATTCAGGCCGATGGCGGCACGCGTACAGCGAGCATCACCGGCGCCTGGGTGGCGCTGCACGACGCCCTCGCCATGTGGGTCGAGGCGGGCAAGATCGAGCGCATCCCGCTTATCGGCCAGGTGGCTGCCATCTCCATGGGCGTTGTCGACGGCAATACGCTGCTTGACCTCGATTATTCCGAGGACAGCCATGCCGAGGTCGACATGAACCTCGTCGCCACCGACACCGGTGAGATGATCGAGCTCCAGGGCACCGGCGAGCAGGCGCCCTTCGACCGCAAACGCCTCAACGCCCTGCTCGACCTGGGCGACAAGGGTATCGCCGAGCTCATCGAGCTTCAGCGCCAAGCCATCGCCTAACCTGCCAAAAAGGGACAGGTTTATTTTGGTAGGTTTTATCTGCGGAGACGTCTAGGCACAAGACAGCCGTTGATTGAGAGGGGAGAGGCAGAGGCCCTCGTCGCCCTCGGCGCGGCATTGCTATAGAGACAAGGAGACCACTCATGGCACTTGAGAAGATCGACATCGACACCCTCGACCCGGCGGCGACCATCGTTGTGGCAACGGGCAACGCCCATAAGCTCACTGAGATCGAGGCCATTTTGGGCAAGGTTATGCCCGAGGTGCGCTTTGTGGCGCTCGGCCAGCTGGGCGATTTTGAGGATCCCGAGGAAAACGGCACGACGTTTTTGGAGAACGCCATCATCAAGGCCCAAGCCGCGGTCGAAGAGACGGGGCTCATGGCCATCGCCGACGATTCGGGCTTGGTCGTTGATGCCCTGGACGGCGAGCCGGGCGTGTATAGCGCGCGCTATGCGGGCGTGCACGGCGACGATGCCGCCAACAACGCCAAGCTGCTCGTTAACCTGGAAGGCGTGGCCGACGAGGATCGCACCGCGCGCTTTATGAGCGTCGTTGCGCTCATCGACACGGACGGTTTGGTCACCTATGGTGAGGGCGCCTGCGAGGGCGTTATCGCGCACGAGGGCCGCGGCGATCACGGCTTTGGCTACGACCCGCTGTTCCTGCCGGTCGACACGCCGGGCAAGACCATGGCCGAGCTGACGGCTGACGAGAAGAACGTCATCAGCCATCGTTTCCACGCGCTCGAGCATCTGTCCGCCAAGCTGACGGGCGAGGAGTAGACCGTGCGTGCGGTGGTGCAGCGCGTGCTCAACGCCGGCGTGACGGTCGACGGCGAGTGCGTGGGCCGCATTGGACGCGGCTACCTGGTGCTGCTTGGTGTGGGCCATGGCGATACGCGTGCCGAGGCCGACAAGCTGTGGGGCAAGCTCCGCGGGTTGCGTATCAACGAGGACGAGAACGGCAAGACCAACTTGGCGCTTGCCGATGTCGACGGCGAGGTGCTCGTGGTGTCGCAGTTCACGCTGTTCGCCGACTGCCGCCACGGTCGCCGTCCGTCGTTTACGGATGCCGGCGCACCCGATGTTGCCAACGAGCTCTACGAGTACTTCCTGACGCTCGTTCGTCAAGATGTCGAACACGTGGCGCACGGCATTTTTGGCGCCGATATGAAAGTCGACTTGGTCAACGACGGCCCATTCACCATCGTCTTGGACACCGATAGTCTGTAAGTAGTCAATTTGGGACCGGGCTTTTTTAGCTACTTGCGTATGGCGGCAGCAGGGTGCTATAGTATTAGAGTTTTGTCTATCTTAGGGGTATTATCCCCTTTTTGAATTGCACCTTCTGGAGGCCCTGTTCATGGAAGAGATGGAAGTCAATCACGTCGACGACATCCACGAGAAGCTGACCGATATGGTGGGCGATCGCGTCAAGGTGAAGGCCAACATGGGCCGCACCCGCGTTGTCGAGCGCATGGGCACCATCAAGAGCGTCCACCCCGCCGTCTTTATCGTCGAGGTCGACGAGCGTCGCGGTCGCAAGTCGCGTCAGTCCTACCAGTATATCGATGTCCTCACCGGTCAGGTCGAGCTGTTCGACCCCGAGAGCGGCGAGCATATCTTTACCCCGCTCGGCAATCAGCTCGAGGAGCATTAACGGTGACCGATCGGTCCCTGACTCTTTCCGCGCCGGCAAAGATTAACCTCTACCTGGGGGTTCATACCGAGCGCGATGACCGCGGCTACCACAGGGTCGATTCCCTGATGGCGGCTGTCGGTCTTTCCGATACCGTGACGGTCACGCCGGCGCAGGCGCTGACCGTCCAGACGGTTCCGGCATCAGATTTTCCCATGCAAAAGAATACGGCGTATCGGGCTGCGGTTGCTATGGCCGAGCATTATGGTCGCGAGGCAAACATCTGCGTGACGATTGAGAAGCGCATTCCATTGTGCGCTGGCTTGGGCGGCCCCTCGACGGATGCGGCCGCGGTCATTGTCGCCTTGGCGGAGCTCTGGGGCATTGATCGCACCGACCCAGCGCTCGACGATATTGCGCGGGGCATTGGTGCCGACGTCCCGTTCTTTTTGCACGCGAGTCCTGCGTTCTACGTAGGTGGGGGAGACGTGCTGGCAACTGAGTACCCCGCGCTGCCCGCGACGCCCGTCGTGCTGGTCAAGCCGCGCGAGGCAAGCGTTTCGACAATTGAAGCCTATCGACGTTTTGACGAGGCCCCGGTGCCTGCGGACAAGCCCGGCGCGATAGCTTCTGCCTTGCGTGCTGGTGATGCCGAGACGGCATATGCACTCATCCATAACAACCTTGGTGTCATTTCCGCACAGATGGAGTCGCAGATTCAAACGGTCCTCGACTGGCTGCGTAAACAGGACGGAACCGTTGCTGTAGATGTGTGCGGATCGGGTGCCTGCTCGTTTGCCATTTGCGACACCGCTGCCACGGCCGAAAGGCTTGCCGATGCTGCCCAGCAAAATGGCTGGTGGGCCTGCGCGACTGAGCTTATTTCCAACACGGTTCAAATCGACGCGCCAAAGAAATAAAAATTTCTCTAGCACGCGGCGAAAATCTTTGTTACTATAGTCGAGCTAACGGGTTGTGGCTCAGTTTGGTAGAGCACTGCGTTCGGGACGCAGGGGTCGCTGGTTCAAATCCAGTCAACCCGACCAGAGCATGAGGAGGGACCGCTTCTTGCGGTCCCTTTTTTTAGCTAGTGTTGTGATACCGCGATACCCGCGGTATACTCATTCGAGCTTGTCTCGCTGTATTGTGGAGGTCTACATGTTTGGACTGAGGGCTCCTGAGCTCATCATTATTCTCGTCGTTGTCCTGATTATCTTCGGGCCCAAGAACCTGCCGAAGCTCGGCAAGTCCCTCGGCTCTACCGTCAAGAATATCCGCGAGGGTATGGAGGGCGACGATAAGGCCGAGACCAAGCAGGCCGAGGAGGTCGTGGTCGAGCAGTCCGAGGAGGACAAGGAGATCGCTGAGCTCGAGGCCAAGCTCGCTGCTGCCAAGAAGAAGCAGGCAGAGGACAGCGACGCGGACGCAGAGTAGTCCCATCCCTTTGGGGTGAGCACCTGACCGGCTTGCCCGCAGGCTAGCCGGTCTTTTTCGTTTTGTTGACAGTTGATTGTTTGATCAGAGTTGGGGAGATATCCGTATGGACGCAAGCCAGATCGTACTGACCGCTGAGGGCCGCCAGAAGCTCGTCGAGGAGCTCGCTTGGCGTGAGGGCGATTACGCCAAGGAGATCGTCGAGGACATCAAGGAAGCCCGCGCGTTCGGCGACCTTTCGGAGAACTCCGAGTACGATGCCGCTAAGGACAAGCAGGCCCAGAACGCTGCTCGTATTGCCGAGATCCAGGCCATCCTCGCCAACGCTCAGGTTGCTGCCACCACGGGCGATCTGACCGTCTCCATCGGTTCCACCGTTTCTCTGATTGATCCCAACGGTGAGGTCATGGAAGTCACGCTCGTCGGTACCACCGAGACCAACTCGCTCGAGCACAAGATTTCCAACGAGTCTCCGGTCGGTCACGCCATCATCGGTCACGGCGAGGGCGACTCCGTCGAGGTCGTTACGCCTTCCGGCAAGACTCGCGTCTACACCATCGCCAAGATCGCACGCTAGACCACGGTCCCGCGTAAAGGTATGTTTTCGCTCCCTGGGACCGAATCCTGGGGAGCGTTTTAGTTTGAGGAGCTAACTTATGGCAGAGAACCAGAACGCCGCAGATCAGGCATCGACGCTCAACGACGAGCGCGCCACCCGCCTGGCCAAGCGCGCCGCCCTGTTCGAGGCGGGCCAGAACCCCTATCCCGAGCACTCTGAGCTTGAGGACTACGTCGCCGATATCGAGGCTAAGTACGCCGAGCTTGCCGATGGCGAGGACACCGAGGACGTCGTGAAGATCGCCGGCCGTGTGGTCGCCAAGCGCGGTCAGGGCAAGATCATGTTCATCGTCGTGCGCGATGCGACTGCCGAGATTCAGCTGTTCTGCCGCATCAACGACATGGACGAGGCTGCCTGGAATACGCTCAAGGCTCTCGACCTGGGCGACATCCTGGGCGTGACCGGCGTGGTCGTGCGCACCCAGCGCGGCCAGCTTTCCGTTGCCCCTAAGAGCGCGACCCTGCTTGCCAAGGCCGTTCGTCCGCTGCCCGAGAAGTTCCACGGTCTTTCCGACAAGGAGACCCGCTATCGCCAGCGCTATGTCGATCTGATCGCCAACGACGACGTTCGTGAGACCTTCCGTAAGCGTTCGCAGATTCTCTCCACCTTCCGTCGCTTTATGGAGTCCGACGGCTACATGGAGGTCGAGACCCCCATCCTGCAGACCATCCAGGGTGGTGCCACGGCCAAGCCGTTCATTACCCACTTCAACGCGCTCGATCAGGAGTGCTACCTGCGTATTGCCACCGAGCTCCACCTCAAGCGCTGCATCGTCGGTGGTTTTGAGCGCGTGTTCGAGATCGGCCGCATCTTCCGTAACGAGGGCATGGACCTTACCCACAACCCCGAGTTCACCACGATGGAGGCCTACCGTGCCTTCTCCGACCTCGAGGGCATGAAGGCACTCGCCCAGGGTGTCATCAAGGCTGCCAACAAGGCCATCGGCAACCCCGAGGTCATCGAGTACCAGGGCCAGACCATCGACCTTTCTGGTGAGTGGGCCAGCCGTCCCATGACCGACATCGTCTCCGACGTGCTCGGCAAGCAGGTCACCATTGACACGCCAGTCGAGGAGCTTGCTGCCGCCGCGCGCGAGAAGGGCCTGGAGATTAAGCCCGAGTGGACTGCCGGCAAGATCATCGCCGAGATTTACGATGAGCTGGGCGAGGACACCATCGTCAACCCCACGTTCGTGTGCGATTACCCCATCGAGGTCAGCCCGCTCGCCAAGCGTTTTGAGGACGACCCGCGTTTGACCCACCGCTTTGAGCTGGTCATCGCCGGCCACGAGTACGCCAACGCATTCTCCGAGCTCAACGACCCGGTCGACCAGGCTGAGCGCTTTGCTGCCCAGATGGCCGAGAAGGCCGGCGGCGACGATGAGGCTATGGAGTATGACGAGGACTACGTGCGCGCCCTCGAGTACGGTATGCCTCCCGCGGGCGGCATTGGCATTGGTATCGACCGCGTGGTCATGCTGCTTACTAACCAGGCTTCTATCCGCGACGTCCTGCTGTTCCCGCACATGAAGCCCGAGAAGGGTTTCCAGTCCGGTGCCGCTGCCGCCAAGGCTGCCGAGGCCGGCAACGCCGCGAGCCCGTTCGTTAAGTCGCTTAAGCCCACGCTCGATTACTCCAAGATCGCCGTTGAGCCGCTGTTTGAGGAGTTCGTCGACTTTGATACCTTCTCCAAGAGCGACTTCCGCGCTGTGAAGGTCAAGGCATGCGAGGCCGTCAAGAAGTCCAAGAAGCTGCTGAACTTTACGCTCGACGACGGCACCGGCACCGACCGCACCATCCTCTCCGGTATTCACGCTTATTACGAGCCCGAGGACCTGGTCGGCAAGACCTTGCTCGCCATCACCAACCTGCCTCCGCGCAAGATGATGGGTATTCCCAGCTGCGGCATGCTGATCAGCGCTGTCCACGAGGAGGAGGGCGAGGAGCGCCTCAACCTGATCCAGCTCGACGCCTCCATCCCCGCCGGCGCAAAGATGTACTAACTAGTTACGCGGTTCTCCGACCCGCGTAACGGCTCGACGCTGCGCGGGCCGCATTTGGACAATCTGACGTTCAACTTCAAGGGCGCGACCAAGGTGGTTACGCGGGTTTACCAACCCGCGTAACCAGTTGACGCTGCGCGCCGCCCAGGGCGACAATTTGTCATTCAAAAGGCAAGGCATGACCAGAAGGTCTATGCCTTGCCTTTTTCATGCCAACTTGTTCGCCCTGGACGGCGCTCGCTGGCGTTGCCAAAACATCGGCGTTGCCGGAGTAGTCATTGGGGACGTTCTTGTTTGACTGGTCATTTAAGAACGTCCCCAATGACTAGGGGGTCTACCGACGCATTGGAGGTTTGCGCCTTCCATGCATGACAGCCGTCTCTTTTATGTTTCCTTTAGCCGTTGCTGCCTAGGATGGGGGTTAGTCGGTAGGAAGGGAGCGTCTATATGGACGACGCGAGCGAGCGTTCAATCGAAGAGGACATGCTCGATCAGTTCAATTACTTTGATGATGAGGACGAGGAGCTGATCGACCGTCGCGAGCCAGCGCCGCTTGATTCCTTTGATCTGGTCGATGAAGAGCCCGACGAGGACGAGGGCGAATCGGCGGAGCCCTCACAGCCTTCGCGCCTTAACTCGCTGCTTTCGAGAGCCCCCATGCACCACGGCGTTCGTGCCGGCGCGCTCCATATGAAAACTGACTGGCACCAGATCGTGACGGCAGGCGATGAGCTTGCCGTCGATGCGCCGCTCACCGATAAATCATCCATCATCTGCCGCACCGGCATGCTTATGCTGGCAAGCGGAACGGGTGCCTGGCGCGTGCGCGATACCATGAATCGTGTTGCCGCCGTACTCGGTGTCACCATCCACGTTGACTTAAGTCTTCTGTCGTTTGAGTGCACCTGCATCGAAGATGGTCACTGCTTTAATGAGGTCGTCAGCTTGCCCACAACGGGCGTCAATACCCATCGCATTTGGATGATGGAGAGTTTCCTCAAGGAAATCGAGACCTATGGTCGTCGCTTCACGGTGCACGAGTATCACGAGATGCTCAAGACCGTTGAGAGTTCAAAACCTGATTACGCGCCTTGGCAACAGGGCCTTGCGGCGGCCTGCGCCTGTGGCGCCTTCGTTTTTTTGCTCGGCGGCGGCCCTATCGAGATGGCCTGCGCGTTCGTGGGCGCGGGTGTCGGCAACTTTGCCCGCTCCCATATTCTCAAGCAAGGCCTTGGTCAGTTCAGCGCGCTGACGACCGGCGTTGCGCTCGCTTGCGTTTCGTATCTGCTGGCATTGCTCGGCCTTGGCCAGGTCATACCGGGGGCAATGTCGCACCAAGAAGGCTATATCGGCGCCATGCTCTTTGTGATTCCCGGCTTTCCACTCATTACGGCAGGCCTCGACATCGCTAAGCTCGACATGCGAAGCGGTATCGAGCGCCTTTCATATGCCGTATCGATTATTGTGATGGCGACCCTCGTAGGTTGGATGGTTGCCGAGTGTGTTGGCCTGGCGCCGGACGACTTTGCCCCACTGGGCCTTTCGCCGCTTGCCCTTACGCTCCTGCGCGTGTTGATGAGCTTCGTTGGCGTATTCGGCTTCTCGGTGATGTTCAACAGCCCGGTAAAGATGGCCGCGGCAGCTGGGTTGATCGGCGCCGTGTCCAATACCCTGCGTCTGACCCTTGTCGATGCGCCGACGATGATTCCCTTCCTGGGCCTCAGCACGGGAATGCCTCCCGAGGCAGCAGCGTTTATCGGCGCGCTGGTATCGGGGCTGCTCGCAAGCTTGGCTGAAGTCAAGCTCACCTACCCGCGCATCGCCCTCACGGTGCCTTCGATTGTCATTATGGTGCCGGGCTTGTATCTGTATCGCTCGATGTATTACATGTGCACCTTCGACACAGTCAATATGCTCGGCTGGTTTGTGCGCGCAGTGCTCATCGTAGCGTTTCTGCCCGTTGGACTGGGTGTGGCGCGTACGCTCACCGACCCTCGCTGGCGCCACACCAGCTAATTGGTACAAGGGGGACAGGTTACTTTGCACCAAATGAGTTGCGGTGAAATAGGGACTGAATTGCTGCTTAAAGGGTCAAAACAGTCCGTATTCCACCGCAACTTATGGGGTCGGGGGATTATCGGTGCCCTGCATCTTCATAAACTCAACGCTTACGAAGCGCGCGCCGTTTGTGTTAGGGTAGTTCCACCACATAAGTAGTCGCAGACGCACGTATCACGGGCGGGCGAGATGAAGTCCCAACAGCTCCATCTCGCCCGCCCGTTTTTGTTGCGTGGTGCCGCGGCGTAACACAGAAAGGATTTTGCCCTTTATGCCTATCAACAAACGAGAGAGCCTGCTGTTCACCTTTATCATGTGCTTTTGCATGGTGCTCTGGATGAGCATCTACAACGTTGCCCTGCAGCATGGGGTCATCAACGGCGAGGTTGTTGCCGCCGCGTGGCTCGGCTTCCCCGTTGCCTACATTTTTGCCATGTGCTGCGACTGGTTCGTCGCCAGCCCGCTCGCCAAGGGTTTCGCCTTTAAGTACTTGGTCACGCCGGGCAAGAGCTCGCCACTTGCCATGACGCTCGCCGTCAGCTCCTGCATGGTCGTTCCCATGGTCATCATCATGTCGCTGTACGGTGCCTGTGAGGGTCTGACGCACATGCCCGGCGGCATCCTTGCGAACCTGAATTCCGTGCCCGCGATCTGGATGATCAACATCCCGCATAATTTTGTGATGGCGCTGCCGTGGAACCTTTTGGTAGCCGGTCCGATTTCCCGCTTCGTCTTCCGTCGCGCCTTCCCTGTGGGGACGGTTTTCGAGGAGGAGCATGCCGAGCTCTTGGAGCAGGCTATGGCTCCTGAGTGCGAGTAGCTCGCTTAGGGATCTGCTGAGCGCGGGCGACTTGCTTGGTTGGAGCCCTAAGCGTGGATAGCTCTCTCGGCGACATCGCGGGCGTGAGCGGTGCGCATGACCGGAGGGCCCGTGCTGCTCCGTTGCCCGACGTGCTAGCGCGCAGAACAATCTGTTGGTGCATTCGGCGGCTGCTGAAGCGTTTCGGCAGCCGCTTTTTATACGGAGTTTAAATACAACAGTCTGTTGTATTACGTAGAGTGGTATATCTCTAGCGGGAAAAATGCGAGAGACGGAGCATTATGGCGTTGCTAGTAGGACTGGACGTAGGGTCGACGACGACCAAAGTTTACGCGATGCACGAGGATATGACCGAGGCGTGGTGGGGATATCGCCGCCACGGGGCGTGTCAGACAGCGAGCGTGCGCGCCATGCTCGGCGAGCTCGCCGAGCGCTTTCCCCATGAGTCGCTGCGCGTTGCGGTGACCGGCTCGGGTGCGCGCGATATCGCGACCGCGCTGGGCGCCTCGTACGTTCAGGAGGTGGTCGCCAACGCGCTCGCGATCAGCAGGTTCTATCCGCAGACGCGCTGCGCCATCGAGCTGGGCGGCCAAGACGCCAAGATGATCTTCTTCCGCACCAACGATAAGGGAGACATCGAGGTTGCCGACATGCGCATGAACGGCTCGTGCGCAGGCGGTACCGGTGCATTTATCGACGAGATGGCAAAGCTCATGGGGGTCGGCACCGAATCGGGCGAGTTCGAGCAGCTCGCAAGCCGGGGAACGACCGTCCACGAGGTCTCGGGCCGCTGCGGCGTGTACGCAAAGACCGATATCCAGCCGCTGCTCAACGAGGGCATTCCTGCCACCGACCTGGCGCTTTCGGCGCTTCACGCGGTCGCCCGCCAAACGATCGGCGGTCTGGCCCAGGGTATCGACATCGAGCCGCCGGTAATCTTCGAGGGCGGTACGCTCGCCTACAACCCCACACTGGTCCGCGTGTTCCGGGAGCAACTGAATCTATCGGACGATCAGGTTATCGTCCCGCGCGATCCGCAGATCATGGTCGCGCGCGGTGCCGCCCTGTCGCTGACCGACATGTTCGCATCGTCCCAACCGATCGACCTTCCCGACGCTTTTGTCCGGCTGGATAAGCTCGAGACGGTCGCGCCCGCAAGCGGGGAGGGACGTCTTGCCCAGCCCTTTTTTGCCACACCTGCCGAGCAGGCGGATTTTACGGCACGCCATGGCAAAGAGACGCCGGCAAAGGGTCCGGATGCGTATGCGCCCGGAGAGACGGTGCGTGTGGCGCTCGGTATCGATTCGGGGAGCACGACGACCAAGTTCGCCCTGGTCGATGAGGCGGGTGAGCTTGTCGATTCGTTCTACGCGTCTAATAACGGCAGACCGCTCGACGTCGCCCAACAGGGTCTTGTCAGCTTGAAGAACCGCTGGGAGACAGCGGGAGTCACGCTTGCGATCGATGCCGTGGGCACCACGGGATACGGCGAGGAGCTTTTCGCGCGCGCGTTCCACGCCGACTACCATACGGTCGAGACGGTCGCGCACGCCCGCGCCGCGTGCGCATGCGTTCCCGATGCGACCTTCGTGCTCGACATCGGCGGACAGGATATGAAGGCCATCTGGCTCAACCACGGCGTGCTGACCGATATCGTCGTCAACGAGGCGTGCTCTGCGGGCTGCGGCTCGTTCCTCGAGGGTTTTGCCAAAAACCTCGGAATAGCCGTTGAGGATATCGCGACCGAGGCATTTTCGTCCAAAGCCCCCGCCGTTCTCGGCAGCCGCTGCACGGTGTTCATGAACAGCAGCGTCGTTTCCGAGCAGCGGCGCGGTAAGGGTCCGGGCGACATCATGGCCGGTCTCTGCCGTTCGATTATCGAGAACGTGTTCACCAAGGTCATTCGCGTTTCAAATCTCAACCGTCTGGGCGACAAAGTCGTCGTCCAGGGCGGCACGTTCCGAAACGACGCGGTGCTGCGCGCATTCGAGCAGTATCTGGGCAAACCCGTCACGCGTGCGCCCCACCCGGGGCTGATGGGCGCTATCGGTATCGCCCTGCTCGCGCGCGAGGAATGCCGCAAGGGCGACGCCGGCACGTCGTTTATCGGGCTCGATGCCGTGGAGCGCTTCGAGCATCGCGAGTTCGGCGGCGTTACCTGCCGTCGGTGC
>ULVH01013016.1_pt1 | contig 11604 bp, 5 predicted proteins | sample 1959261 | NCBI WGS metagenome assembly ULVH01 (sample SAMEA4835781, study PRJEB28245) | human gut metagenome | biome: gut microbiome; material: fecal sample | place: Denmark | collected 2008
GGTAAAACGAATCAGCATTGGTCTTGGATGTCTTTTAAGAGCAGTGACGGCAACAGGAATGTTTGCCTATGAGACATGCGTGTTTATGCTGGTACAGGGAAGCACTACGATCAGTGTATTATTTGAAAATGGAAATTATATTTACAGCCGCAGAAACCGTATGCTAAGTGATCAGGGAAGCGCTGAATGGATCGAGGAATTAGGACAGATCGCAGACGGAATACGCCAGTTTTACAGACAGCGCCACAGCAGCTATACAATAGACAGTATATATCTGGCAGGTATAGCAGGAGGCAGTGATGACGTGGTAAAAGAGCTTGATACACATATGCAGGAGTATGGCATCAGGGCGAAGGCACCAGGCATGATTAAAGGCATTTCATTTGTAAAAACGGCAGTCAGTGATCACGGAGAAATTAACGCAGAGCCGGCATCTTACATTTATGGAATCGGAAATCTGCTTTTGTAAAAGCTGCGAAAGGTGGAGAAAATGAAGAAGCATCAGACAGAAAAGATAAGAAAGATAAAAGCGATTCCAGATAGAAGGATTGATTTTTACTATCGGCTGTTAAATGGTCCAGAGCAGCTAAAAAGAAGAAAGAAGCAAAGAATAACGGCGGTGCTTGTGATAGCAGCAGTTCTGGCAGCCGGACATGTGATTGGTGTTTTAAAGCATAGTGAAAAAGAATATCAAAAAACAATTGCCGAGCTGGAAGCGTTTTTAGAGGATGAAACGAATCAGGCAGCTGATAAGAGTGCACAAAAGCTTGGAGATCAGGTTAAAAAGCAGGACAATATGATTTCTGATATGGAAAATGCAAAAGCCAATATATATTCCTATCCTCTAGTGACAAGCGATGTGTTCAAAACGCTTGAGGATTGCTGTCCAGATAAAGTATTAATTACAATAACAGGATACGATTGTGCAACAGGAGAGCTGCAGTTTGATGCAGTGGCACCAGAAGTTACCGATGTTTCAGAAGTTATTGAGATCTGGAAGACACTTGATATTTTCCAGGGCGTCTATTTTACAGGATATACGCAGAATCAGGCACAGGATGGCTATACCGTGAAGGTTGTATGTATTTTAAGCGAACATGCAGGAAGGCAGGCCGCAGATGAAAATTGATTTTACAGTGACAAAACGAGATAAAAAGTTATTAGCAGGTCTGGCAGTCTGTGCCGCAGTTTTTTGCTTTTACTGGTTTGGTGTGAAGCCGCAGATGGATTGCCTTGATAAGCTAGAAGGGCAGCAAGAGGCATTAGAAATGCAACAGCTTCAGATGCAGGTACATATAGCGGCTCTTCCGGTAGATGAAAAACGAGATGAGGAGCAAAAACAGCAGCTGGCAGAATTAGAAAGTCATTTCTTTCCATATCAGACTAATGAGGAGCTTAATCGTTATCTGACAGATGTGTTTGTGAGTGAGGGTATGATTATGCAGGATTCGACGCTTCGCGCCGGACAGCTTGATGAGATTACACCTTACAGTTTAAGTGAACGTATGGCACTTTTGAAGAAAAATGAACAGGCCAAACAGACACAGACAGATACGAATGCATCTGCAGACTCAAAGAAAGATGAGATAGATACAAAGACAGAATATGTCTACAGTGCTCAGGCAGATTATACGGCGATAGGTACAAAAAAGCAGGCACTTGCAGTTTTAGATCAGCTTTCAGAAAAGGAAGGGGTCAGAATAGTATCTTTTTCAATAAGTGATGCAGCAGTTAAGACAACAAATAATGGACAGGATGTTCTTCAGGCAGGGAAGCGTCTGGAGGTCAGCATGATGATTTATATGACACGAGGCAGCAGCGATGGCAAATGAAAAAAATATACGAATTGGTGATGTGTTGCTTCAGGCCGGCTACATCAATCAGGACGAGCTTGATGAGGCACTGGAGTATCAGAAAAATAATAAAGGCATTCGTCTTGGTGAGGCATTGATTAAGCTTGGCTTTATCACAGAGCACCAGCAGTTAGAAGCACTTTCAGCGCGTCTTGGACAGCGCTATGTTAAGATTGACCGTGTTATGGTGCAGACAGAGGCGGTAGCAATGATACCAGTCCAGCTGGCAAAGAAATATCATATGCTTGCTGTGCAGTATCAGGATAATAATCTTACAATTGTATTAAATGATCCTCTTGATTACTATGGAATTGAGGATATTCGCCAGACTACTGGCATGAACCTTGAAATCTGGCTGACAGAGCTTTCACCTTTAAATCAGGCAATTGAATACTATTATTCAGAAATCGAGGCAAAAAAGGCCGCAAGCTCAGCAAATGAGATGGCAAGAGAACGTGAGCAGGCACTTGAGGTTGATGCTGATGAGGGAGATTCTGATGCACCTGTTATTAAGCTTCTTGACAACTTGCTTGCACGTGCATTTAGCATGAATGCATCTGATATTCATATTGAGCCGTTTGAGGAAAAAACATCTGTCAGAATACGTGTAGATGGTCAGCTTCTTGATTATGTTGTGCTGCAAAAGAGCCTTCATCAAAATCTGATTGCCCGCGTAAAGATTTTAGGCCAGATGGATATTGCAGAGAAAAGGCTTCCGCAGGACGGTCATTTTCGGACAAGAATCGCAAACCGCGATGTCAATATTCGTACATCAGTGATTCCAACTGTATTTGGAGAAAAGGCCGTGCTTCGTCTTTTAGCTTCTGGAAATATGGTGGCGGATGCCGAGACCTTTGGCATGAATCAGGCGCATTTTGAACAGTTTAGCAAAATGCTTGAGGCACCAAATGGCATGATCTATATTACAGGCCCTACAGGTTCCGGAAAAACAACAACACTTTATATGGCACTTCAAAAGCTCAGCAACCGCAAGGTAAATATCGCAACAATTGAGGATCCTGTAGAGTGGAATATTCCGCGTGTCAATCAGTGTCAGGTAAATACTGTTGCAGGATTGACATTTGAGCGCGGACTGCGTTCTCTTCTTCGTCAAGACCCGGATATCATTATGGTTGGAGAGACAAGAGACGAGGAGACGGCATCCATTTCAGTACGTGCTGCAATCACGGGTCATCTCGTATTTTCAACACTTCATACAAATGATGCAGTGTCGTCAATTATTCGTCTGATTGATATGGGCGTTGAGCCATATATGGTTGCAAACTCACTTGTCGGTCTAGTGGCGCAGCGTCTTGTACGTGTTGTCTGCCCGGAGTGTGGTTACTGGGATGAGCCGACAGAGCAGGAAAAGGCTTTTATCGGGCCAAAGATTAAGCGTGTACGCCGCGCGCAGGGATGCAACAGCTGCAGCCATACTGGATATGTCGGAAGACGTGCAATCCATGAGATTCTTTGCGTAGATAATCAGATGCGAAGAATGATTACACAGAAAACTCCTATGGATGAGCTTAGAAGCTATGCAACGCATTATCTTGGCATGGAGTCGTTAACTGATGAGGCTCTTAAGCTTGTAGCGGATGGTACAACAACTGTCGAGGAGCTTAAGAAGGTGGCATACTATATTTAAAGGAGCTGCATATGATAGAGAAAATGATACGTGAGGCAAGAAGCCAGCGTGCCTCTGATATTCATATAAGCGAAGGACAGGCAGTGTATCTTCGCATTGATGGAAAGCTCATAAAGAGTGACTGGGAGCTGTCAGATGAGATGACGAGAAATCTTATTTTGTCTCTTCTTACGAAAGAAAGACAGGAAAGCATCTGGCGTGGAGAGGATGCAGATTTTGCACTTGAAACATCAGATGGAAACCGCCAGAGAGTCAATGTATTTTGTCAGCAGGGACGCCTTGCGGCAGCAATTCGTCTGCTTAATGCAAAGGTGCCTACACTCTCGCAGCTTCATCTGCCGCCAGTACTTCAAAATCTTGCAAATGAGCCAAGAGGATTGATTTTAGTGACAGGACCTACTGGTTCAGGAAAGTCGACAACGCTTGCGGCAATGGTTGATTACATAAATCACACGCGTGCAGATCATATTTTAACGATTGAAGATCCGATTGAATATGTGTACGAACAGGATCAGGCTGTGATTCATCAAAGAGAGGTGGGCAAGGACGTTTGTTCATTTGCGGGAGCACTTCGCTCTGCACTTAGAGAGGATCCAGATGTCATTCTTGTCGGAGAGATGCGTGATTATGAGACGATTTCAGCCGCTGTCACGGCAGCAGAGACTGGCCATCTTGTGCTGTCAACACTTCATACGACAGGGGCAGCTAAGACAGTAGACCGTATTATAGATGTGTGTCCTGTTCAGGCACAAAACCAGATTCGTATTCAGCTGGCAGGCGTATTAAAAGGTGTTGTGACGCAGTGCCTGGTTCCGCTTATAGACGGCGGCCGAATAGCGGCAACGGAAGTTCTAACAGGAACAGATGCAGTGCTAAGTCAGATACGCGAAGGAAAAACACATCAGCTTGGAAGCGTAATGCAGTCAGGTGCAGCAGCAGGTATGCATACGCTTGACTATGATCTGGCAAAGCTTGTTACACGTGGGCTGATTGAGAAAAAAACAGCGCTCAAATACGCACAGGATAAAAGAGAGCTGGAGCAGTGTATATTTTAAGCAGCAAATTTAAACGATAAGACAGCTTGGGAGGTTTGACTTTGATCAGAAATATCTTACAGCGAATCAAAGAAAGCAAGGGAGGCTTTACACTGGTAGAGCTTATGGTGACGATGGTGCTTGTTGGCATATTGCTTGGCGCATCGGCAGCAGGCATTTTTTATTACCAGAAGTGGTCGGTATGGCAGCGTCAGGAGCACTATGCCCGTACGCTGTTTTTAGCGGCACAGTCAGGCATGACACAGTATAGCACTGATAAGCATCTTGAGGAGTTTGATAAGGAAGCACAAACCTCTGCACAGGCAATTGTAAAACAAAATCAATTATTGATTCCGGTCACAGATGAAAACGGACAAGTGGTAAATGTATCAGCGATCTGGAAAAACGATGATGGACAGACTGCCTCGAACTTGTATTATGTTACAGGAACGCCAGCTGATTATAAAGCATACAAAAATGGCAGTGCTGATGCTTCACATACGCTTTTGTATGATATTTTTGATGCTTACCTTTATGACAAAACGCTGCTTGCAAATGGCTGTGTGAGCGTGGAGTTTGATGCACGAGACGGACTTGTCTACTCTGTTTTATATAGTGATCGCGCGGAAGCACTTTCCTACACAGGCTGTACAAGCACGATGGCAAATATTGTAAACCGCTCCAAAGAAAACAGAAAGGGAAGCGGAAGTGACAATTCTACAGGTCTTTGCTTTGGCTATTATGGAGCAGACTCATTGTCAAAGGCAGCTGATACAGCAACTAAAGTTAAGGTTTTAAATGCATCATTACATAATGAAGAGACTCTTAATCTGACATGGAAGCTTTCAGAGGGAGAGACGGCAGTTTCCCTGATGAATTATCAGGTGATGATATGTGATGCAAAGACGAATGAGGAGCTTCTTGAGATTTCTTTTAATAACGCATCTTTAAGCGGACAGAAAACAGAAGAAGGCTATTATTACAGTATACCATCTGAGTCGGCAGAGGATGAGTTAAAGGTGGTTGCTGCAGAAGTGACGAGCTTTGCAGGCAAAAAAGAAGAAAAGCTTGGCACATATCCATTTCTTGCATATATAGATGAGGAGCTGAATGTCACGCTAGTGCTTGATGCAGTTGATTTAAGCGCAACACAGGCTGCCTATGAGACATACAGAAGAACAGGCGAGCCAGGTGAGCTTATGAATACGCTTAGTCTGCATCGTTTTGGACTGGAACGATATGGTGTTGATGAAATCAGCTGTATCGTACAGGGCGGCGGATCAGGCTATCAAATTACAGGGCGCAGACAAAGCAATTCCGAGCTTATGTATTTTGCACGTGAGGACGGCGAAGATACTGATGAAGAAGATGGTACGTCGTATGAAATTCAAAACGCAAGACATCTTTATAACATCCGTTTTGCAGAAATGATTACGGATGCATCTGTCTATGCAGCAAAGGAAGATGAAAAAAACGAAAATACATATATCGTTTCAAGAGACTTTGCCTGGGGCTATGAAAAAGAAGAGGATGATGAGATTGATGAGACATTACAAGAGTCAGATTCAATTTTGGCGAAGGGAATGGTCTATCAAAACGGACTTCCGGTAAAAGAGGCAGACACAGCATTTCCTATGATTACACAGCTTAGAGAGGGCAGCAGTCTTGGCTCTAAGGACGGTGATGAAGTTTATACGATTGATTATCTTACATTGTCAGATACAGCAAATGCAGGAACAGGAAGTTCAAACCGCTGGTATCCGCAGGGCGCTGGTACCGCATTTGTACTGGAGAATTTAGGCACGATTCATGATCTTTTTCTTGATCATGTGTCAGTTACTGGTGATCAGAATACGGCGGCAGTTTGTGCTTATAACGGCGGAACACTGGAAAATCTGACAGTTGCAGGAAGTATTGAAGCAAAGGATTTTGCAGCTGGTATTTTTGCAGCATCACTTCCAATGAAAGAGGAAGACGAGACGCTTTCAAAGCTTGTCAATCATGCAAAGGTTACGGCAGACGGGACAGCCGCAGGAATTGTGGCACAGACAAAAGAAAAAGTTTTATTGGAAGACTGTGTTAACACAGGAGTAATAGAGGCATCTGTGGCAGCAGGAATCACAACAGCAGAATGTGAAAATCTGGTGCTGATGCGCTGTCAGAATTATGCACCGATAATTTCATCTGACAACGAGTCATATGGCATTACGAGTAATTTAACGGCAAATCTGACTGATTGTGTCGGCGTGAGTGAAAACGTTTATCCAATTGCAGCAGATGCAAATGAAAGTGAAAACTGCCTGTATTTCATATCAGGAGGAGAAAAACTTGAAGATGCGCTACTAGCTGATATATGTGATATTTCACTTACAATAGGCGAGACAGATGCAACTGGCTCTTACAGAGAGTATCCATTTGTGGAAGCATCAGAAAAACAGCTTCAAAATCTGATTAAACATCAGTCGGAAGATGTTCCAGTTTTTTCATCATCCTCATTTGATATAAAAGAGCAGCGCTGTCCTATTTATACGGCTTTTTTGAATGGCACATGCAAGCTGTCCGATGTGACGCTTACATGGCTTAAGGAAGGGACATATAAGTTTGATGTGCTGTACGCAGATGCAGAGGACGGTGTCTGGAAGGAACTTGCCGCAGGTTTGCAGGCAGAAGGCAAGGATGTTTATGATGGTGGTACAGTTTCTGTGAAAGCACCAGATGGGATAGAGGCAACTGCACTCAAAATTATAGTGACAGATGCGACAGATGGATGTGATGTGGCATTAGGAAGCATCGAGGCAGCAGGAAGCTGGAACACTGAAGGCGTAAAGGTTGCCTGCGAATCAGATGATTCAAACAATAACGAAGACCAAAAAGAAAATCAAAAAGAAAATACAGATGATAATAAGTCAGAAAAGGAGCAAAAAACACCAGGTATCGGAACTGAGCTGTATGTTTATAAAGAAGATGAACTTACAGAAGAAGATCAGGCAGAAATTTACACAAAGTGGACGGCTTTTGCGGGAAGCTTGTCTGTCTCACCTCTTCTTTTAAATACAGAAGAAGCAAAGACAGATGAGGACAGCGAAAATATACGTATACGTGTATGGGAAAAGCTAAGCAGTGAGTTGACAGATCTTACAGTATTCGATAAGTCAGAGCCAAAGCCTGGTATTCCAGGCGGAATCACATTTACAAAGGAGAACGGATCATGGATGATTCGTTTTTGGCCAGGTCTTTTTGCCGAATACTATGAGTATGAAGTTGAGTATGAAACATATGAAAGAGACAGTAATAATCAGCCTGTTCTGGAAAACGGTCTTTTAAAGCAGATTAAAATTGGAAGTAAGAATGGAGAGATAACAGATAATTTCTTAGAACTGCCAGATGAATTAGAGGGACAAAAGGTTGACGCTGTTGTATTTCATGTAAGAGCCGTCAATAAAGAGGGAACGTCTGAGTGGAGTACTGCGCAGGCGGCAGACGAAAGAATACAGCTGCCAGCTTTGTCATATCATCTGAGGCTTTGCAGCGAAAACACTAGTGTGTCAGATAATGAAGATAAGACAGCTTTGTATGAGATTGTAATTGACAACAAGGATGATTTTACGTCAATTACTGCTGGCGACAGAGAGTTAACAGTGACAGCTGTGTATTCATCAGCCGATTCAGATGAAGAAAAAAGTCAATCATCATCTGTGAAGTTTGGATGGGAAGAGACAGGACATATTGCAGTTACAAGTGAAGAGGCGATTACTATTAATTGTCGTGTGTCGTGTCAAGGTTATAAGAGCTCTACCTATTCAGAAAAAACATTTGATGTGCTGAGTGCAAATACTGTATGTGAAAACGAAGCGGTATTTGATACTTTATTAAAGCCAGACAGAATGTATTCTGGTTTTAAAAACAAGGATGCATCTTTGTATCAGATTTTGGCAGGTCATGCACAAAAGAAGGAAATGGAGATTCAAACAGCGTTAGAGGCTGTTGATGAAGAGCTTCAGGTACCGGTTCAGTATCAGGCAGCAATAAAGAAATGCAGCACAGACAAGATGGAGCAGATGCATTTTGATACAGCTGACTGTACTGAAATGACAGTTGTTGCATATCCTGTTACCTTAATGTCAGGTCAGGTTGAGCTTGGTCATATTGTGTGTCAGGCAAATGGAAGCGAAAGTTGGAGTGCGTCAGAGCTTCTTGCAGCGCGAGTGACAAACGATGGAGTTTCTGCTGCGCCAGAAGATCCAGCGTTTTCATCAGGTGACAGTCTGATTCAGTCAGGAAAAGTTATGGATGGCTATGCGATTTTAGCAGAAGATGATGGCTACAGACTTTATTATTCACCTCTTTTGAAAAATAGCGCATTAATTCAGCACTCATCATCTGACCAGAGTCTGTACGGTGTTTGGCGCTATGAACTTACTCAAGAAGAAAGCGAAATTACACTTCCTGTATTGATTAGCGTAAATAAAAAGACAACAGATGATGACGAGATTGATGCTTCAAATGGCGCGCTTGTCATGTGGGATGCTGAAAGTGAGAAACCAAAGTATGAGGGTACATCATATGAAGTTAACGTTACAGCTTTATCGAAGACAAACGAGGAGACGCTTTTACTATCAAAAGAAGAAATAGCTTCAGATGAAGAAACTTCATATTCGTGTCATGTCAGTGTGCCAGAAGACTGTGTAAGCCTGACTGTGCAGGTAAAAAGAGAAGGCATTACAGACAAAAATGGATTTACAATAAGCAGACCATCAACAAGTACACTTTCTGTGCGTATTAAAGAAGACGAATCAGAGCCAGAGACTGAAACAGAAAGTGAATCTGAAAAGCCATCAGAGACTGAGACAGAAAGTGAGTCTGAGACAGAAAGTGAGTCTGAGACAGAAAGCGAATCTGAATCAGAGACACCGCCAGAGCCAGAACCTCTTGCAGCACCAGAGCTTTTTGTTTCAGATAAAAAGCAGGAATTTTTGTACCCGATTTTTGATCTGGATGAAACTGGAAACTGGAAAGATTCTGGAAGAAAGGCATCTGCATGGCAGGGAAGCATTTATTTTGATGTGGATGCGAATGAAGAAGGATGTGCAGGCTATAAGATCAATGTGCTGTCACTGCTTAAATCAAGGCAAATGACAAGAGATACACTTTTTTATCGCGATGCCTTTTCCTTTGAAATTGTAAAGGATGACAGTCAGGCAGGTTTTTATGTTCGCAGTATGCTTTCAACAAAGTCAGGCGGCTACACGATGGAGCAAAATGATACACAGGGTGGTCTTATTGGTGTATATGATATGTATACAGACCGTTCAAATGGTATCTATACATATCTTATTCCATATTATGTTTCATGTGAAAGTAAGCAGGAAAAGGTCCTTGTATATGCATGGCTAAAGCAGACAAACACGACAGATGAAAATGGAGATATTCTTTCTGCCAGGTTTGAAGTGTTTGTGACAGATGGAGCAGCACCGCTTGGAGAGGCTTACATAGCAGACTCAGATTGTGCTGTAATGAGTGTGCAGGCACTTGCAGAGACAACGATTGCAGAGGGTGAACAAAAGCAGTGGTTAGATTCAGATGTGACAAGCCTTTATCGAGATAAAGGTACAGATGAATTTAAAAAGACACAGAAAGAAAAAGAAAAGATGGAGGATACTTTTTCTGATGCCAATGTAGAGCAATGTGACAATACAGGTTTTGCATATTGTTTTGCACAAGGAACTGGAATTAGTGAATATCTTGTTCAGACTATGCAGCAGCGTGTTACAAGGGAAGGAAAACAAACATGCACATATCGTTTGCTTCCTGTTTATTGGAAATATGATGCAGATGGTGTTCAAAAGAAATACAGTGTCTATTTACCAGAAGACGGTTATGCAGTGCCTTATACTGAGCAAGTCAATGGAAACGAGCCATATCTTTTATACGATCTTTCCATTTGCTTTGCATCGATGGATGAGATTGGCATAAGTGATTGGTCAAAGATTAGTGCAAGCGCACATGACGGTGATAATAAGACATTTGTACTTTCAAAAAATACAAGCCTTGGTCATTTGACAGCGCCAAAGTTTACTGGTTTGGCAGGTGAGAAAGAGAAATCGTATACGCTTTTAGATCAAACTAATCAGCCTGTGTCAGAGATATTGGCAAAGACAAATGAAATTTCCTGGAGCTTAAACAGCGACTGGGAAAAGGCAGCAGGTTTTGATGCGACACTTTTCTTTAATTGTCAAGATGGTGAGACAAAAGAGATTACCTTTTATTGGAGGGCAGAGGATTGGATAAAGGATCCTGCTGCATGGGAAGCATCATATGGAAACAGTTTGCTGGAAAAACTGACAGTTTGTGAAGCAAAAGAGGAAGAAACTACTGAGGAAAAATCGACAGAAGAAAAATCTATCGAAGAAAGTTCTACCGAAGAGAGTTCTGTCGAGGTTTCTTCAATCGAGGAAACTTCAAGTGAGAAGGCAACAACAGAAAGTGTGTCTAGTGAGCCTTCCACAACTATAGAGGCGACTTCTAAAGAAAGCATATCCTCAGAAGAAACAACGCAGACACAAGAGCAGGAAAGTACAACACCACTGCAAACGCCAGAAGCGACAACACTTTTGCCATCATCAGAAACATCACTGCCAGAGATACAGCAGACTATGGAGGAGGAATCACCAGCACCAGTACAAGAGGCAAAGATTGAACGAAAGAATGTCATTTTGCGCGCAGCAGCACCAAGCTTAAAATCGTTTTTATTTGAGGTAAAAGCTGTGCTTACGATAACATCCACTATTCTTGCAGACGGAAGTACACAATATCAGTTTACACTGACAGTTCCAAAGGAAGTGCCAGATGGATACACAGATGCAGAACAAAATAAACTGCAGCTGATGCAGCTTGATCATGTGGAGACAGCAGTTGTACTGCAGGATGAGGACAGCCCATATTATGGACAGATTGATGTAGAAATAATCAGCGAATAAATTAGAAAAAGCTCTCCTAGCTTCAAAATAAGCTAGAGGAGCTTTTTTCTAATTTATAGGCTTTAGCCTGTTGAACTGCTTGGAGTTTTTCG
>ULVH01018035.1_pt1 | contig 11589 bp, 9 predicted proteins | sample 1959261 | NCBI WGS metagenome assembly ULVH01 (sample SAMEA4835781, study PRJEB28245) | human gut metagenome | biome: gut microbiome; material: fecal sample | place: Denmark | collected 2008
CGCTTATGTTTGAAGAGGTATAACAAAATGAAAAAGAAGCAGATTACAGCTCTTTTGCTCTCAGCGCTCCTGATCTTCGGGTGCAGCGCGTGCGCAGGCAATACGAATGAAAGCAGTGCGTCTTCCGAAACTTCCGTTTCAAGCGCAGAGCCCACCCCCACCGAAGAGCCGGACGTTGTGCCGGAAGACGGCATGTACACGGCAGAGTTCAAAACGGACAGCTCTATGTTTCAGGCGAATGAAACTTGCGAGGGCATGGGTACGCTGACAGTTGAAAACGGCGAGATGACGTTCCACGTCAGCCTGCGTTCTAAGAAGATCTTAAATCTGTACCTCGGTACGGCAGAGGACGCAAAGCAGAACGAAAGCGAATGGCTTCAGCCGACCCCCGATACCGTCACCTATAAAGACGGCACATCGGAAGAAGTCTACGGCTTTGACATCCCGCTGAAAAGTGTTGATAAAGATTTTGACCTTGCGCTCATCGGCACGAAGGGCACGTGGTACGACCACAAGGTCAGCGTGCGTGACCCGCAGCCGATCGTTGAGGACACCGCAAACGACGCAGAGACCGAAGTCCCGAAGGACGGCACGTATACGTGCAACGTCACGCTTGAGGGCGGTTCCGGCCGTGCAACAATTGAGAGCCCCACGGAGCTCACCGTTGCGGACGGCAAAATGATCGCGGAGATCACATGGAGCAGCCCAAACTACGATTACATGATCGTGGACGGCGAAAAGTATCTGCCCGTCAATACCGAAGGCAACTCCGTGTTTGAAATTCCCGTCGCCGCACTCGATACCGCATTTGCCGTTACGGCAGATACCACTGCCATGAGCACTCCGCACGAGATCGAATACACCCTGACGTTTGACAGCGCGTCTCTTACCGCATGAGACGGCTTACAGCGCTTTTAGCGGCGCTTTTGCTTCTGGCTTTCACGGGCTGCGAAGCAACCCCGGCACAGCCTGAGAGTACATCAAGCCCAGCGCAGGCCGATGAAACGCAAGCAGATTTTCAAGTCGAAAGCGCCTATCCGCTCGAATACGCGAAAGAGTTCACCGTGGACGAGTGCACCGGCGGTACAAGGCTCATCACCATTCAGAATGCCCGCTACCTCGTCGTGCCGGAAAACAGTACCGTGCCGAACGGTCTTTCGGAAGACATCACCGTTTTGCAGAAACCGCTTGAAAATGTCTATCTCGTTTCCACGTCTGCGATGGACCCGATCCTGAAGCTCGATGCACGAAGCGCCGTCACGCTTTCCGGCACGAGTGCCGAAAACTGGTATCTGCCGGAAGCGAAAGAAGCCATGGAAAACGGTGAAATTTCCTACGCGGGTAAGTACAGCGCGCCGGATTACGAGCGCATCGTGTCTGCAAACTGCGGCCTCGCGATTGAAAACACAATGATCTACCACACGCCGGAAGTGAAAGAGCAGCTTGAAAAGTTTGGCATTCCCGTGCTTGTTGAGCGCTCCAGCTATGAATCCGACCCCCTGGCACGCATGGAGTGGGTGAAGCTCTATGGCATTTTATTTGATAAAGAGGCAGAAGCCGAAACGTTCTTCGACGAGCAGGTTCAGCGCATCCGGCCGCTTTTGGGGCAGGATACCACAGGCAAAACGGCAGCGTTTTTCTCTGTGACATCGAATAACCTCGTCACGGTGCGTAAATCGAACGATTACGTTGCGAAGATGATTGGCATGGCGGGCGGCGAATACGTTTTCTCCGATCTTTCCGATAATGGCAATAACCTCGCAACAATCAATCTTTCGCTCGAGGAGTTCTACGCCGGCGCGAAAGATGCAGATGTTTTAATCTACAACAGCACCATCGAGGGCAAGATTGAAACAACCGAGCAGCTCTTATCAAAATGTCCCATGCTGGCAGATTTCAAAGCCGTGCAGAACGGCAACGTCTGGTGTACCACGCAAAGCCTGTTTCAGGAAAGCATGGAGCTGCCCGATTTGATTTTGGACATGAACCGCGTGCTCGCGGCGGAAAGCCCGAATGCGGTCAATGAAGATGAACTGAAATTTCTGACACATGTAAGCTGAGGAAACCATGCAACAAAACGGCACAAAGCGTCTGACAATTTCATATCTTGCGCTCACGGCTGCATTGCTCGCGCTGTTTATGCTGAACATTTTCTGCGGCAGCACGGCCCTTTCGCCGAAGGATATTTTAAGCACGCTTTTCAGCGCGGGAAATAACGCACTCGCGCAAAAGATCATATTTGGTTTACGCCTGCCGCGCGCCGCCATGGTCGTTTTGCTCGGTGCGGCGCTGTCCGTTGCGGGTTATTTATTGCAGACTTTTTTTGCAAACCCCATCGCCGGGCCGTTCGTTATGGGTGTTTCCGGCGGCGCAAAGCTCGCCGTTGCACTCACGATGGTCGTGCTTTTAAATCACGGTTTGTTCACAAGCTCACTTACGCTGATTTTAGCCTCATTTGTCGGTGCCATGGTCGCTATGGGCTTCGTCTTGGCCGTTTCACAGCGCGTAAAGCGCGCAGGCGTGCTTGTTATCTGTGGCGTGATGATTAGCTATATCTGTTCGGCTGTCACGGACATTGTTGTTGCATTTGCGCAGGATTCCAACATCGTGAATCTACACAACTGGTCGATGGGCAGCTTTTCCGGCATGACGTGGGAGAATGTCCTCACGGCGGCTTTAATTGTGCTGCCATGCCTTGCGCTTTCGTTTATGCTTTCCAAACCGATGGCGGCGTACCAAATGGGTGAAGCCTATGCGCAGAGTGTCGGCGTTTCCGTGCGTCCGTTCTCAGTCGCACTTGTGTTGTTATCCTGCCTGCTCGCGGCATGTGTCACGGCATTTGCGGGGCCGATCTCCTTCGTCGGCATCGCGGTGCCGCATCTCGTAAAGCGCACACTCCGCAGTGCAAAGCCTTTGCACGTGCTGCCGGGGTGCGTTTTAGGCGGTGCAGCATTTTGTCTTTTGTGTGACCTCATCGCGCGCAGTATATTTGCGCCAACGGAGCTTTCTGTCAGCTCAGTCACGGCGATTTTCGGCGCACCGGTGGTCATTTTGCTGCTTGTGCGCAAACAGAGAAGGGAGGCGGCAGCATGAGCTATTGTGAAGCGAACGACCTTGCGGTCGGCTACAATTCGCCGCTTTTGGAGCATATCAAATTCGCCGCCGAGCGCGGACAAATTTTGACGCTTATCGGCCCGAACGGCGCGGGTAAATCGACCCTGATGAGAACGCTTGCCGCGCAGCTTGCGCCGCAGGGAGGGACCGTTTTGCTCGATGGGCAGTCCCTTTCGGTATACTCACCGAATGCCCGCGCGCGCAAAATGGCGCTGATGGTGCCGCACACAAACCGCACAGAGCTCACGACCTGCTTTGATGTCGCCGCAGCCGGGCGTTACCCGTATACCGGTCGTCTCGGAATCCTCTCCGAAGAAGATAAAAAGCAGGTTTTCGACGCGCTGCATCTTGTAAATGCAGCCGATATTGCCGACCGCGATTTTGATAAGATTAGCGACGGTCAGCGCCAGCGTGTCCTTTTGGCACGGGCAGTCTGTCAGGAGCCGGAAATTTTGTTTTTGGACGAACCGACTTCATTTCTCGACGTTAAAGGTAAAGCGGAGCTCATGACGATTCTGCGTCGGCTTGCAAAAGAAAAGAATACCGCAATTATCCTGAGCCTGCACGAGCTTGACCTTGCGCAGAAGCTCTCCGATGCCGTTGTCTGTGTTTCGCCGAACAGTGTCTCGGACATCATGACCGTAAAAGGCGCGTTTCAAAAAGAGAACATACAAAAGCTATATAAAATGTCCGCCGAAGAATACACGTTCCTGTTTGGTAAAAAGGAGCCGCCAAAGTTTGAGCACTACATTCGCAGCGGACAAAAATTATTGCGCTGCGGTTACACAACGGGCACGTGCGCGGCACTCGGTGCCGCCGGTGCGGCGCGACTGCTTTTCACCGGCAAGGCCCCGGAAACGGTGGGCCTGCGTACACCGAAAGGCATCGTTGTTGAGGTCGCGCCAATCTACTGCGAGAAGACCGAAACCGGCGCCGTATGCGCCATTCGCAAAGACGGAGGAGACGACATTGACGCCACGGACGGCTTGCCCGTCATCGCAAATGTGACGCTTTTGCCCAATGAACACGGCGTCGTTAAAATCGACGGCGGTAAGGGTGTTGGCCGTGTGACCAAGCCCGGGCTTGACCAGCCCGTCGGCGCGGCGGCCATCAACCACGTTCCGCGCGAGATGATCACCGAAGCCCTCTTAAAAGAAGCCAAAACATTTGAGTATAAAGGCGGCTTTTCCGTGCTTGTCTCCATCGAGGGTGGGGAAGAGGCCGCGAAAAAGACGTTTAATCCACACATCGGCGTCATTGGCGGACTTTCGGTGCTCGGTACAAGCGGCATCGTGGAACCGATGAGTCAGCAGGCAATCGTCGATACGATGCAGCTGGAAATTCATCAGGCTGCGCTCAAAAACGGTGCGCGCCGCCTGATTCTGACTCCCGGCAACTACGGCCTCGATTATCTGCGTGAAACCTACCCCGCGCTATTGGATATTCCCATCATAAAGTGCTCGAATTTTATCGGTGACGCGCTCGATGCCGCCGCAACAGAGCACTTTGAAGAAGTTTTACTCGTCGGGCATATCGGTAAGCTCGTGAAGGTCGCAGGCGGTATTATGAACACGCACTCCCGCATGGCGGACTGTCGCACGGAGCTTTTCTGCACGTATGCGGCGCTTGCGGGCGCGAAAAAAGAGGTGTGCGAAGCGCTGATGCAGGCAGCCACAACCGATGCCTGCCTTGATATTTTGGATCAAAACGGTCTGCGCGAGCCCGTCATGCACGGCCTGATAAACGCTGTGCAGCTGCACCTCGAGCGCCGCGCAGCGGGTGCATTCCAAGTCGGCGCGGTGCTGTTTTCCAATCAAACCGGCCCCCTTGGGCAGACCGAAACCACAGAAAAATTGCTGCAAAAGTGGAAGGAGTCGTAAACATGGTACATTTTGTCGGTGCCGGCCCAGGCGCGCCGGACCTCATCACGCAGCGTGGCGCGGCGCTCTTACAGACCGCCGACTGCATCATCTATGCCGGCAGCCTTGTCAACCCTGTACTTTTGGGGCTCGCTAAAGCAGATTGCACGATCTACAACAGCGCCAAAATGACGCTGGAAGATGTGATTTTCGTCATGCGCGAGAACGAAAAAAACAACAGAATAACAGTTCGCCTGCACACAGGTGACCCGTGCCTTTACGGCGCAATCCGCGAGCAGATGGATAGGCTTGATGCAGAAAACATTCCCTATGACGACACCCCCGGTGTCTCCAGCTTCTGCGGCGCGGCGGCAGCTTTAAACGCAGAATATACGTTGCCGTCTGTCAGTCAAACGGTTATCATCACGCGCATGGAAGGACGCACGCCCGTGCCGGAAAAAGAAAAGCTGCAAAGCCTCGCTGCACACGGCGCGACCATGGTGGTTTTCCTTTCAATCGGTTTGGTCAATCAGGTGCAGCAGGCGCTTTTGCAGGGTGCTTATACGGCTTCTACTCCCGTGGCAGTCGTCTACAAAGCCACGTGGCCGGAGGAAAGAATCGTGCGCTGTACTGTCGGTAATTTGGCCGAAAGCGTGCATAAAGCGGGCATCACCAAAACGGCGCTTATTGTCGTCGGAGATTTTCTCGGCACACAATACGACCGCAGTAAGCTCTACGATCCCACATTCACGACGGAATATCGGAAAGGCAGCAAAGCATGAGCTGCGCATATATCGCTTTCACCGGAACCGGACTAAAACTCGCAGAAAGTCTGGCTTTTTCACATCCGGGCAGCGTCAGTCGCGGCGGTAAAAACGGCGTGAAATTATCCGATTGGACGGCCGAGAACTTTCAAAAATCCGATGCACTCATCTTCATCGGCGCTGTCGGCATCGCCGTGCGCGCCATTGCGCCGCATTGTAAAAGCAAGGCGACCGATCCCGCTGTGATTGTGCTCGATGAGCGCGGTCGGTTTTCCATTCCGATTTTGTCCGGTCACCTCGGCGGCGCAAATGACCTTGCCAAGAAACTCGCGAGCATCTGCGGCGCAGTGCCGGTCATCACGACCGCGACCGACGTCGAAGGCGTGTTCGCCGTAGACGAGTGGGCGAAAGCGCAGAACTGCCACGTGCTCGAGCCTGAGCGTATCAAAACCGTCAGCGGCACACTGCTCGCCGATAAAGTAGTTTATTATGATTCGCAGTGGAAAATCACAGGTACTCAACCTAAAAATGTTTTCCCGGCAGACGAGAACCATCAAGCCGATTTTTCCGTAACACTCCACCCGCAGAGCGATGCGCTGCACCTCGTTCCAAAAATCTGCGTGCTCGGCGTCGGTTGCAAACGCGGCACATCGGCTGAACATATCGAAGCAACATTTAAACAATTTTGCAAAGAAACAGGCTGTGCACCGCAAAGCATCTGTGCGTGTGCGAGCATAGACCTCAAAAAAGATGAACCGGGGCTTTTGGAATTCTGTCAAAACCATGATTTTAACATCCATTTTTATGCAGCCGAGGAGCTCAAAAAAGCGTCCGGCGAATTCACATCATCTTCATTTGTGCAGCAGATAACGGGCGTTGACAACGTTTGCGCCCGTGCGGCCGTGCTGGCGTCGGGCGGCGAATTGGTGATCGAAAAGCATATATACAGCGGCGTGACGTTCGCCGTCGCCGCAAAACCCTTTACCCCGGATTGGAGCGTGTAAAATGAAGCGAAATCTCGTTTATGTCGTGGGCCTTGGCCCCGGCGACCCGCAGTTTTTGACCGCACAGGCGAAAACAGCGCTCGAAAACGCCGACGTACTATGCGGCTACACCGTCTACATCGATCTTATCCGCTCGTTTTATCCCGAAAAAGAGGTGCATGCAACGGGCATGACAAAGGAGATCGACCGTTGCCGCTGGGCGCTTGAGACCGCGCAAAGCGGCAAAACCGTGGCGCTTGTCTGCTCGGGAGATGCCGGCGTATACGGCATGGCGAGCCCGATTTTGGAACTTGCACCCAATTACCCGAGCGTCGAGATCGAGGTCATTCCGGGACTTACGGCGGCGCTCAGCGGTGGTGCGGTTTTAGGCGCACCGCTTGCGCATGATTTTTGCGTAATTTCCCTTTCCGACCGACTCACCCCATGGGAGATAATTGAAAAGCGCCTTGCCTGCGCCGCCATGGGCGATTTCTGCGTGGCAATCTACAACCCGTCCTCGAAAGGCCGGCCCGATTATTTACAGCGTGCCGTCTGTATTTTGCTCCAAAACGGCAAATCGGAGGAGACTGTTTGCGGCATCGTACGCAACATTGGCAGAGAGAGGCAGCAAAGTGAGATCATAACGCTCCGCGAACTTGAAAACAAGCAGGTCGATATGTTCACGACTGTATATATAGGCAACAAAACAACAAAGAATATCGAAAACAAAATGGTAACGCCAAGGGGGTATCGCACGGTATGAAAGCTGTGGTGTTCAGCGGAACGACAGAGGGCAGACAGTTTTCAAAAATTTTGGCAAATCTCGGCGTAGAAGTTCTTGTCAGTGTTGCAACAGAGATCGGCGCAGAAGAACAAGACGAGAATGAAAATATCACAATTCATGTAGGTAGATGCACTGCCGCAGAGATGACGAAACTTTTGCATGGTGCGTCAATCTGTGTGGACGCAACGCACCCCTATGCAACAGAAGCCACGCGCACCATTTGTGAAGCGTGTGAAACGACAGGTGTTGAGTACCATCGATTGCTCCGTACCGAAAGCGAATTGCCGAAGAACAGTATCGTGTTTGAAACGGCAGCAGAAGCGGCAGAATATCTCGAAAGTACTGCCGGGAATATCTTGCTTACGACCGGTGCAAAGGAGTTGCCCGCTTTTACAAATATAGATGCCGAGCGGATTTTTCCGCGTGTATTGCCCACGCTCGACGGCATTCGCGCGTGCGAAGCCCTCAATATTCCGCACCGCAACATCATCGCCATGCAAGGCCCGTTTTCACTTGATCTCAACCGCGTAATCCTTGAACAATTCAACATTCAATGGCTCGTTACAAAAGACGGCGGCGCAGTAGGCGGCTTTATGGAAAAAGCAAAAGCCTGCGCATACTGCGGTGCACGCCTCCTTGTACTGCGCCGCCCGAGGGAGAACGGGGAGACAGTTGAAAGTATCCTTGAAAGGTGTAGAAAATTGCTATGAAAATCACTTTAGTCGGCATAGGAGGCGGCACATTCGACAGCGTAACAATGCAGGGAGCAGAAGCTTTGCATGAAGCCACACTCATCATCGGCGCAAAGCGTTTACTCGAAAACTTGCCGGATTTCTGTACGCAAAATCGTATTGCAATGTATAAAATCGGTGAGATTTTATCCGTGCTTGAAACAACAAAAGAACAAAATATTGCACTTGTATACAGCGGTGACACCGGGTTTTATTCCGGCGCCTCTGCACTGTGCCGCGTGCTCGATGAAAACCACATCGGATACACCGTGATTCCGGGCGTTTCCAGCGTACAGTTGCTTTCTGCTGCCATCCACGAACCGTGGCAGAACTGGAACCTCGTCTCCGCGCACGGCTGTGCATGCGACCCTGTTGCTGCGTGCAGCATGGGCAAGCCCACATTTTTCTTAACGGGCGGTGAAGTAACTCCCGCGGTAATTTGCGCGAAACTCACCGAAACCGGGCTGGGAGACGTGCAGGCGGTTGTCGGTGAAAATCTCGGTACACCACAACAAAAAATCAGTAAGAATACAGTACGAAAAATATCTGAAAGTGTTTTTGCACCGCTATGTGTGCTTCTTGTAGAGTCGTGTAAAGTACCCGCGCAGCGTGTGCCGGGTTTGCCGGATGAAGTCTTCATCCGCGGCAAAACACCCATGACAAAGCAGGAGGTTCGCGCCGCGGCACTCGCAAAGCTTGCCGTTAAACCGACCGATATTCTCTGGGACATCGGCGCGGGGACCGGCAGTGTCAGCATAGAAATGGCGCTTGCTGCGCCGCTCGGATACGTGTATGCCGTGGAGTGTGACGCAGCTGCCTGTTCGCTGATAAAACAAAATCGAGACAAATTTCATGTACATAAATTGACACTTGTAGAGGGCAAAGCGCCGGAAAAATTAACGGGTCTTCCTGCACCGGATGCCGTGTTTATCGGCGGCAGTAAGGGCAATCTGCCCGAGATCATCGATGCTGTATTGACCGCAAATCCGAGTGCTCGCCTGTGTGTTTCCGCTATCGCGCTTGAAACGCTGCAAACGGTGCTTTCATCTTTTGCGACCCACGGCATGACTGCGCAAATCACACAAATTTCCATAAGCCGCAGCAGTTCAGTCGGTAATTTGCACCTGATGAAGGCGAATAATCCCGTTTTTTTGATTGTGAGGGAATGACATGCTGCAAATGCTCATCGCCGCGCCGAACTCCGGCAGCGGCAAAACGACTGTCACCATTGCGCTGCTTGCGGCGCTTAAAGCCCGCGGCCTCAACCCTTGTGCGTTTAAATCCGGGCCCGATTATATTGATCCCATGTTTCACCGCAGTGTGCTCGGCGTTGAAAGTCACAATCTTGATTTGTTTTTCTCAAAGCCGCAAATAGTGCGAAATTTATATAATAAAGGTGCAGCCAATCACGGTGCTGCTATATGCGAAGGTGCTATGGGGTACTATGACGGTCTCGGCGGCACAAGCGACATCGCAAGTGCGTGGCATTTGGCCGATACGTTGAATCTACCCGTCCTGCTTGTCCTGCGTCCGAAGGGTGCAAGCTTAACCCTTGCAGCGCAGGTACGCGGCTTAATGTCCTTCCGCACACCACACCATATCGCCGGTATTATACTGAATGACTGTAAAGAAAATTTGTACCGTATTTTAGCACCGATGCTCGAAAAGGAGGCAGGTGTGCCTGTTATCGGCTATCTGCCCCCAATGCCCGAAGCTGCGATCGAAAGTCGTCATCTGGGGCTTAAAACCGCCGGTGAGATTGAAAATCTGCAAAAGAAGATCACACTGTTGCATGAGACGATGGAAAAGACAGTCGATTTTGAAAAACTCTTTAGCGTCTTTGCGTGTCCGGCACCCAAAGTACCGAAAGAGGAATTTCCGATTCCTAATGTGCGCATCGCCGTTGCAAGGGATGAAGCCTTTTGTTTTACATATACCGAAACGCTTGAAGCGTTCAAAGAAGCCGGTGCAGAACCTGTCTTTTTCAGCCCATTGCACGATAAAAGCTTGCCTCAAAATATCGGCGGGCTGTATCTGCCCGGCGGTTACCCGGAGCTTTGCGCAAAGGCACTCAGCGAAAATACCGAGATGCTTTTGCGCATCAAAACCGCAATCAAAAACAGTTTACCGACTGTGGCAGAATGCGGTGGCTTTTTGTATTTAGGTCAAACACTTGAAGATGTAAACGGCGACAAATACCGTATGGCAGGCGTTCTGCCCGGCGAAGGCTTCAAGGTCGGCCACCTCGTGCGCTTCGGTTACGCGACGCTTACTGCGAAGGAGAACAGCATGCTGCTAAAAAAAGACGAGTTGCTTCCTGTGCACGAATTTCACCACTGGGATTCCACCGAAAACGGCATAGCGTGCACAGCGACAAAGCCGAACGGCCGTACGTGGGACTGTGCTTTTGCAAACGAACATTTTTATGCGGGTTTTCCGCATTTATACTGGGCGGGCACGCCGCTGACGCAGCGCTTTGCGGACGCCGCCTGCCGCTACATGAGGGACAAAACATGACGGAAACAGAACTTAAAAACCGGCTCAAAACAATCACGCAGCCGGATGAAGCCGCGCGCAAAGCCGCCCACGCGCATTGGGCGTCGCTTGCAAAGCCACTCGGCGGGCTTGGCGATCTCGAACCATTATTAGAAGATGTGGCTGCGCTTACAGGCGCGCCGCAGTTCGATTTTTCAAAGCGCGCGGTCTTGGTACTGTGCGCGGATAACGGCGTCATCGCGCAGGGCATCAGCCAGTCCGGCAGCGACGTGACGCGCGCCGTTTTGCAGAATCTTGCGCAGCGCAAAACAAGCGTCTGCAAAATGGCGGAAACGGTGCACTGCGGTGTGATTCCCGTTGATATGGGCATCGCGGGAGCGCCCGTGGACGGTGTGAAGAATTGCCGTGTGCGTGCGGGTACGAATGATTTTACCGCTTGCCCTGCCATGACCCGTGAGGACGCTTTAAAAGCCATCGAGACCGGCATCGAGCTCGTCTGCGAGCAGAAAGCGCAGGGCATAAGGCTCCTCGCGAACGGCGAAATGGGCATCGGCAACACGACAACCTCTGCCGCCGTGAGTTGCGTTTTGCTCGACCGCGCGCCCGAAGAAATGACCGGCCGCGGCGCGGGACTCTCCGATGACGGTCTGCGCCGCAAGATCGAGGTCATCTATAAAGGCATCGCGGTCAATCATCCCGAAAAAACCGATGTGATCGGCGTGCTGTCGGCGCTCGGCGGCTTAGATATCGCCGGGCTGTGCGGCGTGTTTTTGGGCGGTGCTCTGGAGAATATCCCTGTCATTATCGACGGTTTCATCAGCAGTGTGGCGGCACTGTGTGCGGCACGGCTGTGCCCAA
>ULVH01003205.1_pt1 | contig 11535 bp, 8 predicted proteins | sample 1959261 | NCBI WGS metagenome assembly ULVH01 (sample SAMEA4835781, study PRJEB28245) | human gut metagenome | biome: gut microbiome; material: fecal sample | place: Denmark | collected 2008
GTCGTGCTCTGATAGATGGGCAGGACGCGCGGTTCTCCCTTTTTCGGTTGCCAGCCTCCCTGCACGCAGAGGGTTTCCGGCTTTAATGAATTGTTCATTATGATAATGTTTTACTATGTATTTGTTATTATCCGGCAAAAATAAGGAATAGTTTGTTTGTATCACAATATCTTCTTCTGTAAAATACGGAACCAAATGAATGCGACGATCCCTTTCAGCATACTGGAAATGCTGATTGCCCACCAGACACCGGTAATGCCCAGCCCCATTGCTGTCAACCCGATCGCCATTGGGATACGAAGGCTGTTGAACGTGATGCTGATGATGGCGGGTGGGAGCGTGCGGCCCGTACCGTAAAATAATCCCTGCATTGTTATTTCCAGCATCATGAACAACATAGAGTAGCCGTCGATGCGAAGGAAAACGCCTCCTGCCTCATAAGCGGCCTTTTCGGGTATGATCAGTGAGAATACTTCGCTGCCGAAGAACACGAAAAGCAACGTACAGAAGATTCCGAACAGGGCAGTCATTTTCAGTGTCGTATGGTAAGCACCCAGGACACGTTCTTTTTTCCGGGCGGCAAAGTTTTGCGCCACGAACGTGCTTAGAGCCGTGCTGAATCCTTGCGAGGTATTCCAGGTGATCGCTTCGATCTGTCCGCCGGCTGTCATCGTCATCAGTCCGATGTGTCCGCCATAGGTGGAGGCCGTGCGTGCCATCATCAGGTTGATAACGGCAAACAGACTGTTTAGCAGTGCTACGGGAAGCCCCAACTGAAAGATTCGTCTGCTGTAGCGGCTTTTCAACCGGATGAAGAACGGGAATCCTCCGAACAGCCGGTTTTTCTTTTTCAGGTAATAGATAAAGATGGCCAGTACGGTCGCTTCCGACAACCAAGTCGCACAAGCCGCTCCGTTTGTTCCCATTCCAAACCCGAATATAAACAACGGATCGAGTACCATATTCATGATCAATCCGCTACCGCTGACGTAGAACGGGATTTTACTTAGTCCAGCCGCATTATAAATTCCGGTACAGGCGGCTGCCAAGAAAATGAACGGAAACCCGGTTGCCACGATCTTGAGATAAGATACTGCTGTGCCGGAAATTTCTGTGTCGAGCTTGAAGAAACTGATGATCGGATTTGCCAGGACGAACAACAGGAATCCCCAACAGACGGAAATCATGAGGGCGATCGTCAGGTTGTGGGAGGCAAAGGCGCGGGCATCATCTTCCTCACGGGCTCCGATGCTTTGTGCCACGCTGACTTCCGAACCCACTTTATTCAGATAGGAGATCGAAGTCGTCATCCACGTCAGGATACCGACAGCTCCGATAGCGGCTACCGCTTCGCTACCCAGACGCCCTACCCAGGCCATATCGGTGATACTGTAGGCCATTTGTATAAACGAGGTTCCCATGATGGGAAGCGCCAGGTTGAACAGTTGCTTTTTAATAGGCCCTTCTGTCAGATTTTTTGTTCCTTGCATGTTTGTTTATTTAATTCGGGGACAAAGATACGATGTTTTCCGCTGAAAAGATGTCGGCATGCAGCATGCCGGGGAGCTTTTGCCTGAAAACAGCCTCTACATGCCTCATGCCGGGATGTTTTTGTTGGAAAACAGCCTCGCATGTCTCATGCCAGCTTCTCTATAAACAAAAACAGCCTGTCGCGAGTGGCGGCAGGCTGTACGGATAAAAATTAGTATCAGAAATTGATGTTTACCCCGATCATCGCGCTGAAACTCTGCATCGGATAGCCGTAATAGAGTTCGTATTTCTGGAACAGGACGTTGTTCAGTTTCAGATACAGCCCGAAGGTGTCGTTTAGGGTGTAAGTTCCGGTCAGGTTGAGTTCGTTGATGTTTTTCATCTTTTCACCTTCCGATCTTCCTAAGAACGTCTTGCGGCCGGTTGCTAAATAATAATCCAAAGAAGCAGTTACTTGGCTGATCGGACGGACGGTGATGCCGGCTGTCAATTCCATTTCGGGTTTGCCGTAAGCATCTTCGATATCGTCGACGTTCCAACTATTGTAGACACCTTTCAGGTTGATGTCGAATAATTGCTGATAGCTATATTTCAGATTGACACCGCCGAACGCATGTTTTGCATTTGCTTGCAAAGCTCTACTGGTATTGGCAAAAATATCGCCTTGCGCACTTGGAGCAAGGAGCGTCGGAGCAAAGAAAACTTCATCACTCGTGATCTTATATCCCCCGAATACATCGAACCAGAAACCGGGAGCGATACCGCTTCTGATACCGACCGTCCCATCCAGATAGTTACGGGAAGGAAGCAGCTCCATCGTCGGGTTGATATAGCGGTTGACCTGCGAAATTTCGTACATGCTGTTTGAGTAGAGTTTGCCACCGGCAACCAGGTAAAGCTCGGTTTTATCGGCAACTTCCACGTCAGCCGTAATATTCGGGGAGGCCATAAATTTGCTGTTGTCACCGGTCACGAACATGATGTTCGCACCTAACTTCAAATTCCAATTGTCTCCCGACACTTTGTAATAAGGCGAAAGAGTTGCTTCGGCATGGTTTTCAAATTCCAGATATTCCTGTCCGCCCATTGTCGGCAGGCTGTAATTGAAGTATTCTACGTTTCCTCCTAATCCGACGCGCTGCTCACCGCCGAAACGGGCGTTCAAATCAAACTTTACGTCGAACGTATGTTCCGTAGGTCCGTCCTGCTCCTTGCTTAACGCATATTTATGGGAGAAGTTGGTATATCCAAGATCTAACAGATAGCCGACAGGAGCGTCTTCTTTCGATTCGACTCCGATCTTTGCCTGGATAGTCTGGTTTACCTGATTGGTCTCACGGTCGAAATTTTCCGGAACTAATGTTACTGATGATTCGGGACTGTAAACCGGTAGCCCGTAGTAATTGAATGCGGAGTATCCATATTTGATCCCCATGTCCAACGATAGTTTTTCAAATGCGTGTTTGAAGTTGAGTCCACCTAAGTTATCATTCAATTTGGCCTTAACCTTGTCGAAGTCCGTATCGATATATTTCACCTTCCCGTTCGTCGAACGATGGGAGAACCAGATATTCAGCTTATCCTTGTCCGTGCTCAGGATGTGGTAGCCTAAGTCGCCGTTCAGGTTCAGATACGTACCGCCGCCGAAGTTGAAATAACCGCGGCGTTTGTTGTACTGGATATCCGTCATGATATTGCCTGAAGGCAGGAGGCTGATCTCCTTCTCCGGATCGGCGGGGACGGTGAAAGTCGCGTAGTCGATCGCCTTCTTCTTGACAACCGGTCCTTTGATGACCGGCAATGTGTTCACTTTGCTGGCATCCTGTACGGTCGGGTCATATTCGCGTTCAAGCGTCATTTCCCGGTTCAGGTTTTTTTCCTTCGTTTTGTCTTCCTGTGCGCTGACGGTTGCGACACTCCCTAACAGGGCCATCACACACAGTGCTTTGATGTTGTATATTGTCTTCATCACTTTTTCTTAGTTCTTAAGTTTACCCAATCTATTTTCTATCATACCGGCGATATCGTCGTCACCTTTATAATTGTTCTGCAGGCTGGTGAGGGATTGACGAGCCTGGAAGTCATCACCCTGGCGGATATAGATGTCGGCCAGCAGGATAAATCCGCGAGCCAGCCAGTATTGGTGAGGCGTACCGTTCTCAATGAAGTTCATGAGCACCTTTTCGGCATTCTTGTCATCGTTGGTATCGTAATATAGTTGGGCCAACAGATATTTGGCCTCCGCACCGTGTACCGTACGGGTATCTTTGCTCAATTCTTTCAGGTCGGCAAGCGCCTTGTTCGCCTGTTTTTGGGCGATATAGGCTTTAGCACGTACGTAACGGGCTTCGGCTTCCAGTTCGGGAGAGAGCTTCGGTTCTTTCAGCAATTCGTCTGCCGCCAGAAGGGCATCCTTTTGCTGTCCCGTCTGCAAGGCGCAGCGCATGATGCCTAAACGGGCGGCCTGTCTGTTCTCCGGATTCTCGGCTACGATCTGCAAGCGTTTGAAGCTTTCCAATGCGGCCGGATAATCTTTGCTCAGGTATTCGATTTCGGCCGTGCGGGCAACCGATTCTTCGAGGAACTTGGTGTCGCCGCTGGCAATGACCGATTTGAACCGTTGGATGGCTTCGTCGAACTCTTTCTTGGCAAAAGCGATGCTACCTAAGTAGAAGTTGGCATTCGAACTGAACGCCCCTTCGGGGAATGTTTGCAGGTAGTTGATCAGGCTACGGCGAGCACCGTCGTTGTCACCGCGCATGAAGAGTTTTTCGGCGGCGATATAGGTCAGCGAATCCTGTTCGCCTACTTCCAAGCGGATGTTGCCGCCTATGGAGTTCACATAGCTGGCATAAGCATTGATATCGTTGAGATCGATATAAACAGACTTCAAATCCTGCAATGCGATTTTAGCTTCTTCGCTACCCGGATAATTGCTGATCACCTGCTTGTAGGCGGCGAGCGCCTTTTCCGGCTGGTTGTCGTTGTAGTATAGTAAACCGAGCTGGATGCCTGCTTTACGTGCCAGGCTGCTCTGAGGAAATTCGCGGATCAGCTTTTCGAACGCCTGTGCGGCGGAAGAGCTGTTTTCGAGCAAGACATAAGAGCGTCCTTTCTCGAACAACGCATCGTCTACATATTGCGATTCCGGATATTCGCTGATCAGGCGGTCCATTGCGCTGATCTTGCCTTTATAGTCTTTCTGCAACCCTAACAGGAATCCTTTCTGGTAGATCGAGTAATCGCCAGCGGAAGGAGACAACTGGGCTGCACGTGAATAGTTTTCTTCTGCCAGACTGAACTGGCGGTTCTGATACAGGCAATCGCCGATACGGTTGTAAGCGTCAGCCAAAGAAGCGGCCTGCCGGTTACTTTCCAGGTCGACATATTGGCGGAAACGGTTCAGGGCCGCACTGTAATCCCGCAGTTTGAAATAGCTGTAACCTAAGTTATAATAAGCCAGAGCATACATGTCCGTATTGCGCTGGCGCGTATTGTTCAGATACGTGCGATAGTCCGATATCGCGTTTTCATATTCTCCCATGCGGTAGTAGGATTCGCCACGCCAGAAATAGGCGTCGTTGCGGGCTTCCATATTATAAGAACCGAGCTGGATTGCCTGGCTGAACAAACTAACGGCGTCATCCAGCTTGACATTGGCAAAAGCCTGTGTTCCGAGTTGGAAAAGGATGTCCTGTTTGGCTTCCAGTATCTTGGTGCTCGGATGTTTGATCTTGTTGATTGATTTCAAAGCGGCTTCGTAGTTTTTGGTAGTCAGGTAGACTTCGACCAGATAGTCGTTCACCTTGTCTGCGTATTGCGAGTTAGGGAAATCGTTCAGGAAGTCTTCGAAGATCGTCACCGACTCGCCGAACCCTGTAAATGCCGTTTCGTGGATGAGCAATGCGTAGTTGTACATGGCGACTTCCTTTATCTGTTTGTCGAATGAAGAGGTGGCAGCAGCCTCGAATGCCATGCGGGCATTGTTTTTGTCGCCTAACTTCAGGTAAGACTGTCCGAGATAGAGATAGGCGTTCTGTGTCAGCTCGTCGTTCTGGCGTACGGTCCGGCTCAGGGCGTTGACCGTATTGCTGTAATTCCCTTTATTGAAGTAGCATACACCTAAAATGTACAGATCGCTGCGGAGCGGGTTTTCTGTAGATGAAACATATTTGCTCAACATCCGGATCGCTTTTTCCTGGTCGCCTAAATGATAATATGAATCACCAACGATCCGGTACATCTCGCTGTTGTTCTTGCTATTGGGATATAGAGAGAGAAGCTCTTCACCTTCTTTCACCACCTTTTCGTATTTGCTCTGGATAAAATAAATCTGTGCGATGTAGTATTGCGACTGCTCGCGGTATTTCGGGCTCTCTTTCAGACGGGAAAACTCGATCAGAGCATTGTTGTAATTCCCCATCGCGTAGTCGATGTAGGCGACATAATAGGTCGAGGCTTCCTTATATTTGTCTCCGACCTGCTCGATCCGTGCGAAGTAGCCGCGGGCTTTTTCCATCTCACCGGTCTGCAACAGCGAATAAGCCAGACGGAAAGAATAAGCCTCCTGCTGTTCGGGACTCAACATGTCGATATCGGCTTCGTTGAACCAGAAAATAGCTTTTTCATATTCACCGCGTTCGAAATGTACGGAACCGATCATGTAACCGATCTCGTCGCTATGGCGGGAAGCTGGATATTCTTCCAGATAGTCTTTTAGCAACTCGTCTGCATTAGGGCGTCCCTGTTCATAAGCGGCATAGACCAGCATATAGTCTGCCTCTTGGATCAGGTCGGCATTCGTGGAATGCTGTTTGTAAGCCTCCAACTTGTCAATGCAACCGGCATAATTTTTTAAACTAAACAACTCTTTCCCTTCTACAAATAGGCGATCCGGTGCATCAAACTGGTACGATCGCTGCCCGTATGCGACATGACTCCCCACCACTATGCACAGTGGAATAAGTATTCTTTTCATCACTCCTTAGCTTTTATAATACAGATATATATAAATATAACGGTATATGTTGGTTCTAAGTTGCAAATATAAGAAATATATTACTTTATATAGCGGTCTACTGCTTTTTTGATAGATTGCAATCCGAAATCGTCCGGATTCAACTGGTTGGCTGGCAGAATAATGATCTCGGCTGCATCGTCTTCAGCTTTTGCTCCGTCGAAGGATTCGGTCAGACATTCGAAGAACATATCGACCGTATGTACCTCGAAGCCGGAATAGGGATAAAGATTGGGAATGGAAAAGAGATAACGGCAGCCGACGATGTCAAGTCCCGTTTCCTCTTTCACTTCCCGGTGGGCTGCATCTTCGGCTGATTCATACATATCGACAAAGCCTCCCGGCAAGTCGAGTGTCCCTTTGGCGGGTTCTTTGGCACGACGTACCAACAGCAGCTCTCCTTTTGAATTGCGGATGAAGCAGGCAACAGCCGAGGAAGGATTGAAATAATAGACGAACCCACAAGTTGTGCATTGTTTGGCTTTCTCGTTGCGTTCCACAAATGTCCTGGCTCCGCATTTCGGACAATACGTAAATTGATGTAAAGGATGGGACATGATATTTTATTTTTAATAGTCAGGCACGGATTACACGGATTTCACTGTTCTAACAAACTGTGCAATCTGCGAAATCCGTGCCTGAAATAGCTTTGTGTTTTTATTACTTCACTTCCCAACCCAGTGCGCTTGCGCCCAATACGGCTGCATCGCTTTCTTTCAATTGGGAGAATAATAATTTTGTCTTGCCTTCGAACACTTTCAACATGTTCTTTTCCATTGAACGTTTGATCGGATTCATAATCAGATCTCCGGCTTTAGTTAGGCCTCCGAACAGGATGATCGCTTCTGGGCTGGAGAATGCAACGAAATCAGCGAATGCTTCACCCAGGATGTTACCTGTGAATTCGAAGATTTCCAAAGCCAGCTTGTCATTCTTCATTGCTGCGTCATACACGTCTTTGGATGTGATTTCGTCCGGATCCAATTCGCGAAGCAAGCTGTCATCCTTACGGATTTCCAGAAATTCGCGTGCCGTACGGGCAACTCCTGTAGCAGAAGCATATGCTTCCAAACAACCTTGACGACCACAACCACAAGGACGTCCGTTATTACGACGCATGATCACGTGACCTAGCTCGCCTGCAAATCCGTCATGCCCGTAAACCAGGTTACCGCCGATTACGATGCCGCTCCCGACACCTGTACCTAATGTGATCACGATAAAGTCTTTCATACCGCGGGCAGCACCATACGTCATTTCACCGATAGCAGCTGCATTCGCATCATTTGTCAATGCCACGGGCACACCACCCACCTTTTCGCTGATTAACTGAGCCAAAGGAATTTTACCTTTCCAAGGAAGGTTTGGTGCAAATTCGATACAACCGTTAAAGAAGTTACCGTTCGGAGCTCCTACACCTATACCTTTTATTTTATCTACACCGCCTGCCTGGTCGATCACTAATTTCAGGCCATTTGCAAGTTCGCTGACATAATCGTCGACATCAGTATACTTTCCGGTTTTAATTGAACTACTGTACAAGATCGTTCCTCTTGCATCTACTACGCCAAAAACAGTATTGGTACCACCTATATCGATACCTACTACATAAGGCTTCTCCATGATTTTATATTTTAGATTAATAATGCTTTTTCTGGAAAGCAAATATAAGAGGAATCTGGTAAGGTACAATGATTTTATTCAAAAAAAACCGAAATGGACGTGAATATGTTACCCGATATGTTATTTAGCAGGTAAAATTTCAATCCAATAATCGTCTGGATCATTGATGAAATACAAGCCCATCTCGTTATTTTCGAAACAGATGTATCCGAGTTCTCGGTGATATTCGCGTACCTTGTCATAATCGCCGGCTACACGGAAACAGAGATGGCTTTCATTGTCTCCCAATTCGTATGCTTCTTTCCGGTCGCGAAGCCAGGTCAGTTCCAACAGAAATCCTGTCTCGTTGTCTGTCAGATAAACCAAGGTGAACGAACCGTCTGTCGCTTCCTTGCGGTGGTGTTCTTTCAAACCAAGCGCTTTTCCATAAAACGCAATACTTCTGTCCAGATCCAGGACATTGATATTAAAATGATCAAATCTGCTCTTTATTTCCATTTTCTCTCTATTTTTTTATTTTCCATTTTCAAATGTCTGTCCCTTCTCCCGGAACGGATATCAACGCATACCGGCAACCACGCGATTCCGCGTAAGGTCTGAAAGCAACCACCTCCGCCGGACGATCCCAAAAATGCATCGGTACAAAGATATTGGTTTTGATATGATCTACAAACTGTTGTGCACCGCGCATGAAGTCGGTCCCGATACGCGGATCGACCGGAAACATGGTAGCATCTAGCTTGTCGGTCGCCTTTGCCAAATCACCTAATTCTTTCAGATAATTTTGTTCTGCTTCTGCGACTTCTTCGGGAGTCGATTCGTCTTTCCAGTGCCAGTTATTCAGGTCGCCGGCATGGAAAAGGCGTTTCCCTTCGGCTTCGATCAGGAAGGATATGCCGGAGTCTGTTGATCCGAATGCCTTGATCCACAGGTTATGATCTTCATAGGAATCTTCTTTTTTGAGATAGATCGCATCTTCTTTCCCTGCCCGGTTCCTTTTCAAAATATCTTTGCCGAAAAGATAGACGATATCTTTTTTGTATGTTTTCCATCTCAAAACCTCCGGATTGAAATGATCCGGATGGAAATGGGATGACAATACATATAATGTACCCGCACGATTCAATAGTTTCTCATGCACGAAACCTTTTTCCGGTGACCTCCCTGTGTCTTTATAATAATCGATCAAAATGGCAAATTCGTCTGCCTCGATAGCAAAACCACTATGGTAGATATAAGTAAGTCTCATATATATTTTCCTTTCTTTTTATAAACAAAACACGGAAGGTCGCATTCTTGTTGTGCAAATCAGCGTTCGTTTGCGTCCGGTCAATGCTGATTACGATATTACAACTTTATTTCCAGTTGCTCCATCATCACCCCTGTCTTTCGGCGTGCATCGGCCACATCCAATCCGCGTGCCAGCAGCACTGCCATACGGCGATGTCCGCGGACTTCCGGTTTACCGAAGAAGCGCATTTGGGTGTCCGGCTGTTCCAAGACCTTATCCAGGTTGCCTAATGAAAGTTGGTTGCTGTCCCCTTCGACCACAACAGCACGCGAAGCGCCTGCACCGTGAAAAGCTATGTTCGGGATCGGTAGGCCTAATATAGCACGGGCATGCAAAGCGAACTGCGAAAGATCCTGCGTGATCATTGTGACCATTCCTGTGTCATGCGGACGGGGAGAGACTTCGCTGAAAATGACATCTTCGCCCTTAACAAACAATTCGACCCCGAAAATACCGCGGCCGCCGAGCGCCTCCGTGATTTTGCCTGCAATTTCGCGTGCCTTTTCTTTGGCAACCGGGTTCATTGCCTGTGGTTGCCAGGATTCACGATAGTCGCCGTCAACCTGTACGTGTCCGACCGGTTCTAGGAATGATGTGCCTCCAATATGACGGACGGTCAACAGGGTGATTTCGTAATCGAAATCGACAAACCCTTCCACGATCACTTTTCCGGCACCGGCACGTCCGCCTTCCTGTGCATAGTGCCAGGAGCGGTCGATATCTTCTTCTTTACGGATAATGCTTTGTCCGTGTCCGCTCGAGCTCATGATCGGCTTGACGACACATGGCATTCCGATAACTTTGACAGCCTCGATAAATTCTTCTTCTGTCTCGGCAAAACGATAAGGAGAGGTCGGCAAACCCAATTCCTCGGCAGCCAGACGGCGGATGCCTTCGCGATTCATAGTCAACCAGGTGGCACGGGCTGTCGGGATGACATGGAATCCTTCTTTTTCCAGTTCCATCAACGTCTGTGTTGCGATGGCCTCCACTTCGGGAACGATATAATCTGGTTTTTCTTTTTCTACAATCTCGCGCAAAGCGTCTCCGTCCAACATCGATACGACATACGAACGGTGGGCGACTTGCATGGCCGGAGCATCTGCATATTTGTCCAAAGCGATTACTTCCACTCCATAACGCTGTAATTCAATTACAAATTCTTTGCCTAATTCGCCAGAACCGCAGAGCAAAACTTTCGTTGCGGTAGCCGACTTCGGTGTTCCTATTGTTACCATATTTATTGAATGTATTATATTTCTTTTGTTCATAGGTGCAAAGGTACAGTAATATTGGCAATTGACAAGTGGTTCTCAATAGGGGATTTCCGAATGGATACAAGTGTAATCTGTTTTCGACATTGTAGAAAATAAAATAGATGCAAATCTGATTAGGTTTCCATGCAGATGTAAATGTCGTTTTCTACAAAGAAATATATACCTATGTGAGGTTAATTTGGGTTAAATATAAGTACCTTGTGATACAAGGTATCTTGGTAAAGCATATATTTGTGGCAGTTAATGACAAAATATTTTTCTATTTATGTAACGATTTTGCAAAATGTTCGTCTAATAGATAAAAGTAACAACAAATATGATGATTCATCTGGAAGGAATTAACAAAACGTATTTTAACGGTGCGCCGCTACATGTTTTGAAAGGCATAGACTTGGATATAGAGAAGGGAGAGATGGTGTCTATTATGGGGGCGTCGGGATCGGGGAAATCCACATTGCTGAATATCTTGGGAATATTGGATACATACGATACGGGCATTTATACCCTGAACGGGCAGTTGATCCGCAATCTGAGCGAAACCCGTGCGGCGGAACTGCGTAACCGGATGATCGGTTTTATCTTCCAATCCTTTAACCTGATTTCATTCAAAAATGCGGTGGAGAACGTAGCCTTGCCCCTGTACTACCAAGGAGTAAGTCGCAAGAAGCGAAACGCTATGGCGTTGGAATATCTGGATATGGTCGGGCTGAAGGACTGGGCGGAGCATATGCCGAACGAAATGTCCGGTGGACAGAAACAGCGTGTTGCCATTGCCCGCGCCCTGATTGCCAAGCCGCAGGTGATCCTGGCGGATGAGCCGACCGGAGCGTTGGACA
>ULVH01045482.1_pt1 | contig 11399 bp, 9 predicted proteins | sample 1959261 | NCBI WGS metagenome assembly ULVH01 (sample SAMEA4835781, study PRJEB28245) | human gut metagenome | biome: gut microbiome; material: fecal sample | place: Denmark | collected 2008
GACAACAAGATGCTCACCCGCATCAACGGCGTCGCCTTTGCCACCAAGGAAGAGCTCGACGAGCACATGCACATGCTGGAGGAGGCCAAGAAGCGCGACCACCGCAAGATCGGCCGCGAGATGGACCTCTTTATGATGCGCGACGAGGCCCCCGGCTTCCCGTTCTTCCTGCCCAACGGCATGATCCTTAAGAATACGCTGCTGGACTACTGGCGCGAGATTCACCACAAGGCCGGCTACGTGGAGATTTCCACGCCGCTTATCATGAACAAGCAGCTGTGGAAGACCTCGGGCCACTGGGACCACTACAAGGACAACATGTACTCCACCGTCATCGACGACGAAGAGTACTGCATTAAGCCCATGAACTGCCCGGGCGGCGTGCTGGTGTACGCCTCCAAGCCGCACTCCTATCGCGAGCTGCCCATTCGCGCCGGCGAGATTGGCCTGGTGCACCGCCACGAGCTGCGCGGCGCCCTGCACGGCCTGTTCCGCGTGCGCTGCTTTAACCAAGACGACGCCCACCTGTTTGTGCGTCCCGACCAGCTGACCGACGAGATCGTGGGCGTGGTCAACCTCATCGACTCCGTGTACCAAAAGTTTGGCTTTAAGTACCACGTTGAGCTTTCCACCCGCCCCGAGGACTCCATGGGCTCGGACGAGGACTGGGCTCGTGCCGAGGAGGGCCTGCGCACCGCTCTGGAGAAGCTGCACATGGACTACGAGGTCAACGAGGGCGACGGCGCCTTCTACGGCCCCAAGATCGACTTCCACCTGGAGGACTCGCTCGGCCGTACCTGGCAGTGCGGTACCGTCCAGCTCGACTTCCAGATGCCGCTCAACTTTGATCTGGAGTACGTGGACGCCGACGGCACCAAGAAGCGCCCCATCATGCTGCACCGCGTGTGCTTTGGCTCCATCGAGCGCTTCATCGGCATTTTGATTGAGCACTTTGCGGGCAAGTTCCCCACCTGGCTGGCTCCCGTGCAGGTCAAGGCGCTTCCCGTCTCCGAGAAGAGCCGCGACTACGCTCACGAGGTGTGCGCCAAGCTGGAGGAGGCCGGCATTCGCGTTGTCTGCGACGACCGCGACGAGAAGATCGGCTACAAGATCCGCGAGGCCCGCAGCATCGATCGCGTGCCCTACATGCTCATCCTGGGCGAGAAGGAGGTCGAGGCCGGCAACATCTCCGTCCGCGATCGCTCCAACGAGACCGTTCAGATGACCGTTGACGAGTTTGTGGCCAAGGTACTCGAGGAGATTAAGACTCGCGCCTAGCACAAACAATACAAGAATTAACAATGGCGATCGTCCTACAGGGCGGTCGCCTATTTTGTTGTCTAAAGAAGAAAAGCCGCTGGTTAGAGCGGCTTTTTTGTTGTGCAAAAAAGTACAGGTTTTTGTAGAGGCGTATGGAGATGCACCCATTCGCGGCGCATTTTGTGCAATCTGGGAAAACGCGAGCAGTTTGCTCGTATAATGAAGCCCGTCGAAAGATACAAAAACCTGTACTTTTGCGACTGCGCCTAGCTGAGAGCGAGAAGCCTGTTCTTAACGCCTCTGCATCCGTGTGCGTCGCGGAGACAAGAAAAGGGGGCGAGAGATGGAACAGACAATGCGGCGCCAAGAGCAGCTGCCCGGTGCCTTTAGTGGCGCCATCACCAACAGCCAGCATGGCCGTGTCCGCTGGTATCTTGTCCACACCCCCAACGGTAAAGAGCGCGAGACCTGTGAAAAGGTTCGCCGCATTATCCCGCACGAGCTGATGCAGGACGCTTTTGTGATGCAAAAGGAGTTCTGGTTTAAGCGGGACGGCGCCTGGTCGCTCCAAACCAAAACCATGTACAAGGAATATTTCTTCGTCGCCACGCGCGATGCCGCCGTGCTCGATAGGGCTTTGGCCCAGTTGAGCTTTGGCTGTCGCATTGCTGGCTGCAGGGAGCGGGCCTATGCGCCCATGCCGGACGATGCGCAGGACTGGTACCGCAGCGTACTCGACGACGAGGGCGTGGTACGCAACAGCGTAGCCCGCATAGAAGACGGCGTGCTGCACATAGAGCAGGGCCCACTGGTGGGGCAAGAGGCCCGTGTAAAGAAGATCGACCGTCATAAGCGCTGGTGCCTGGTAGACGTGGGCGAAGGCGACTCCGCTTTTAGGGAGCTGCTTCCGTTGGACGTGCCCAGTAAGACGTAAGGGGACGTCGCATTGGCAATCCATTCGCAATTTGAATTCATCGATTGGGGGATTCCTGGGGACAGGGACGTGGATTTGAACTTGACTAGTAAAGAAGTGACAGGGCAAAACGCGCCGGTGGGGGCCGCACTTGTTTCCCAGGCCATGAATGGCGGCGACGCGAGCATGCGCTACAAGGCCATGCAGACCGTCAAGGACTGGGACCACACGCGACTGGGCTACAGGGTCGTAAAGCGCGCCTTCGACATCGTGTTCAGCGGCTGCGTGCTGGCCTTCATCGCCGTGCCGAGCCTTGTGCTCGCCGCCGCCATCCGCCTGGAGAGCGAGGGCAACCCGTTCTACAGCCAGATCCGCGTGGGACAGACCCGCCCTGACGGCAGCCTGTCCACGTTTCGCATGTGGAAGTTCCGTTCAATGTACAGGGACGCCGACGAGCGCCTCTCCGAGCTCAAGGAGCACAACGAGATCGCCGGCGCCATGTTCAAGATGAGGGAGGACCCCCGCGTCACCAAGATCGGCAGGTTCATCCGCAAGCACTCCATTGACGAGTTCCCGCAGTTTATTAACGTGTTCCTGGGCCAGATGTCCGTCGTGGGCCCGCGACCGCCGCTGCCCAACGAGGTCGCGGAGTACACAGAATTCGATCTGCAGCGCCTGGCCGTGAAGCCCGGGATCACCGGCTGGTGGCAGGTGACGGACCGCAACGACACCGACTTCGACGGGATGGTCCGCCGTGATTTGGAGTACATCGCCAAGCGCGGCCTCATCACGGACTTGAAGATTGTTCTCCTCACGGTCGTTGAGGTCTTTACCGGTGGAGGTGCTTGCTAAATGACTGAACCGGTTAGGGTGGCTCAGGTTGTTGGCAAGATGGTTGGCGGCGGTGTTGAGGCTGTCGTCATGAATTACTACCGCCATATTGATCACAGCAAAGTACAGTTTGACTTTCTTGTCGATTCCGATTCGACGCTTGTTCCCCGTGACGAGATTGAATCGCTCGGCGGCAGGGTTTTCGAGATTCCGCCCTACCAACATGTTGTCAAATACCAGCGAGAGCTTCAGCGCCTCTATAAACAAGAGGGCTGGAATATTGTGCACAGTCACATCAACGCGCTTTCTGTCTTTCCGCTTCGTGCTGCAAAGAAGGCGGGCGTACCTGTGCGTATAGCCCACAGCCACTCTACGAGCGGTAAGGGCGAGTTTGCTAAAAACGTTGTCAAAGGCTTTTTGAAGCTTTTCTCAACAAGGTATCCGACTAATTTGGCCGCCTGCACCGAGCATGCTGGAAAATGGCTATTCGGCTCATCCCGTTTTACTGTTTTTAATAATGCTATCGATCTGAACGTCTTTTCTTTCAATAGATCGATTAGGGATGAGCGACGTACTGAGCTTGGAGCGAAGGACGATACGCTGGTATTGGGAAATATCGGTAGGTTCATCTCCCAGAAGAATCAGTTGTTTTTGCTTGATGTTTTCAAGGCGGTGCATGCTCAGAATCCCGACTCCATTCTTGTTATTTGTGGCGATGGAAAGCTGCGACCGCAGGCGGAGGAAAAAGCGTGCTCACTGGGCATTGCCTCGGCGGTGCATTTTCTCGGCCAAATCTCTGATGTACAGGACATCTATCAGGCGCTTGATTTATTCGTACTCCCCAGTCTGTACGAGGGTCTCGGAATGGTCGCGATTGAGGCTCAGGCTTCCGGCCTCCCGTGCATCTGCTCTGAGAGGGTCCCCAACGAGGTTGCGTTATCTAGTCGGTGCAGCTTTGTTCCGTTGAGCACGGGCGTCAAGGGCTGGTCCGACGCGATTCTTGCCGCTCACAGGGATGTTGTTGATCGCTCCGACCCTCATACATCTCGGGCGTTTGAATCTTATGACATCTTTAAAGCAGCGCCCAAGCTTGAAAAGTACTACCTGAAGCTATCAAAGACGGTGAATTAATGAAAATTTGTATTTTAACGTGGCTGCATAATCAAAATTTCGGCACGCTGCTTCAGGCTTATGCCCTGCAGCGCTTTTTGAAGTTCGAAGGGCATGACGTTGTTGACGCTGACTATCTTCCCAGCGTCAAAGAAAAGCTTTTGAACTGGGCTATCAACCGGAACTCCTTTGATTTGTTTGCCGGTAAGGCACACGAGCTGCTCAATCGTAAGAAGGAGCACGACGACTTCGGCTCCTCGACGGCTGACGTTTTCAGTCGCTTTTTGAGTCAGAATATCGAGACCACTGACAGGATTACCGATACAGACGGGCTGGTCGGTTTGCGGGGTAAATACGATGCGTATGTCTGTGGATCGGATCAGATTTGGTCGCCTTATCTTTTGAACAGGAATTTCTATCTCTCCTTTTTGGGCGACAGTGATAAGCGAATCGCGTATGCGCCCAGCTTCGGTGTCACTAGTACCACACAGAGGAAGAAAAAGATCATTACCGATCTGATTAAAACGTTCAGCTCCGTGTCTGTTCGTGAAGATGCAGGTGCGGATTTCGTCGAATCCCTCGGTCTCGAGCGCCCTTCACAAGTTGTGGACCCTGTCCTGCTCCTGTCGAAAGAGGACTGGGCCCCGCTCATCAACGGTAAATGTCCTGAGCCCGGAAAAATCGTCTGCTATTTCCTTGGGAATAGGCCGTTTTACAGGAAAGCTGTCGATTCGATTTCAAAAGAGCTCGGCTGCGAGGTCGTGACGCTTGTCGGTTCAGGTAAAAATGCTGTCGACGAGCAGCTCAATCCGCGTTACGGGCTTGGTCCCGATGAATGGCTCGCGTATCTGGCGAGCGCGCGGTTCGTGTTAACCGATTCGCTGCACGGTACGCTGTTTTCTCAAATTTTCCGCAAAGACTATTACTGCTTCAAGAGATTTGAGGAGACCGACAAACGCTCTCAAAACTCTCGAGTTGAGAGCCTCTCGAGGCTCTCGAATACCGAGGATCGTCTGCTAGATGGCTATGACAGCCACATGAACGCTACGGAAATCGAGGGCTATGAGAAGCGACTGTCCGACGTGGAGTCGCTCATCACGTTTTCGAAAAAATGGCTCTTGGATGCTCTTGAGCAATAGGGGGAAGTTAGCTTGAGCAAGAACATCGACACAGTTTCTCACCGGGCCTGCTTTGGTTGCGGAGCTTGCGCGGCCAAATGCCCTTTTTCCGCTATTACTATGCGTACCTCGCCCGATGGTTTCGAATACCCCGTGGTGGACGCAGCGAGATGCACCTCCTGCGGTCTTTGCCTGCGTACCTGTCCGGCGGAAAACCAAGTCGACGCGGACTCGGAGACCATTCGCGCCGCTGTCTTGCAGAGCGATGACCCGGGCGAGCTCGCGCAAAGTTCGTCCGGCGGTGTCTTCTCCCTTCTTGCGAAACGGATACTTTCGGACGGCGGGCGCGTTTACGGCGCCGCCTGGGATGGCGTCGATCACGTCAGGCATATCGGTATATCCGAGCTTGCCGATATCGCGCTCCTGCAAAAGTCCAAATATGTCCAGAGCGATGCTAGCGAATCGTATCCCGAAGTGCTCAGCGATCTCAAATCCGGCAAGCATGTACTGTTTAGCGGTACTCCTTGCCAGGTTTCGGCACTGCGTCTCTATTTGGGTAAACCGATGGATGGGCTGACAACCGTCAGCGTTGTTTGCCACGGTGTACCAAGCTCTTCCATGTTCCGTTCCTATGTTGACTGGCTCGAGCTTCGTGAGAAGTCCGATGTCACCGCACTGACTTTTAGAGATAAATCGAAATTCGGTTGGGGCCATAACATAAAGATTGAGTTGTCCGACGGCAGGATTATAAAGAGGCCCGCCGCATTCGACCCGTTTTATGGGTCCTATATCAAAGGCATGATCAGCAGATCGTCTTGCTATAGTTGTCCCTTCAGAGGGTGCGAAAGCCCCGCTGACCTTATTCTCGGTGATTCCTGGCGTTCTGATTCCGCCAAAGACTGCGCACATCCTGAGAAGGGCATCTCAGCCGTTATCGTGAAGACCGAGCGCGGTGCCAAGCTGATTGATGAGATAGGCGATTGCGCTGCCTATTCTAACAACGACGTTGCAGCGAATGACGTGCTCCTGCATGAAGACCCTAATAAGCGCTCAGGCCTTGAAGAGAGGCGCGATGCGGTCATCGCTCAGTACGAGGCACTGGGGTCGGGGATCTTTGATTCCGTCTTGGTTCCCAAAGTGACCCTTTTCGACCGTGTGAAAAAAATGCTTCCGCCTTCGATGCGGTTGAGCGTAAAACGTTTGGTCCGATCCATTAAACCTGGGAACGCACATGAGTAGCCTTACCACAGCGATTACGATTTGCGACCGTCCCCATATCGGGGGCGGAGCTTCAAAAATCGCAATTGAGACAGCTTCGGCATTGGCAAAGATGGGGCTTAACAGCTATTTCTTCTCAGCGCTGGGAGATCCCGATCCGGCTTTGGTCGAATCGGGAGTCATATGCGTTAATTGCGGGCAGGGCGATGTTTTGAACGGTGGCGTCTCTGGTGCTGTCCAGGGCATCTGGAACCGACGATCGGAAACGGCGCTGGATGATTTGCTCAAGCAGCTTGACCCAGAAACGGCGGTCGTTCATGTGCATTCTTGGACGCACTCCCTTTCTCCCTCTATATTCAGGGCAATAGGGCGACGGGGCTTCAAATGTCTCATTACCGCCCATGAGTACTTCCTTGTTTGCTCTAACGGCGGGCTCTACGACTATGTGAATCATTGTAACTGCGGAATCGCCCCCGGTTCTCCGAAGTGCCTGCTGCATAACTGTGACAAGCGCTCGTATGCCCAAAAATTGTACCGGTCCGTTCGTTTTTCCGTGCAGAACCATGTTTTAGGCTCGCTTCGCCCGGCGGTCGCCTTTGTCTCCGACTCCAGCCGTCGGTTGATCGAACCTCATCTAGCGTGGAATTCTGAACGGTATGACTGCTTAAACTATGTTGATGCGGCTAAGTCTCAAGATGATTCCGAAGGAGATTCTTCGGCATACCTATTTGTCGGCCGTTTAAGTCCAGAGAAAGGCTGTGACTTGTTTTGCGAAGCGGTCTGTCGGGCGGGCGTGAATGCGATCGTCATTGGCGACGGTACCGAATTGAAGAGGTTGTCGGATAGCTATCCAGATATCAGATTCATGGGTTCCTTGCCTCATGATGAAGTTCTTTCCGTCATGAGGCAATCTCGCGCTATCGTCATGCCTTCTGTTTGGCGAGAGACGTTCGGGCTCGTCGCTTATGAAGCAATGATTGCCGCCGGCCTGCCGTGTATTGTTTCGGATGTCGGCGATGCGGCCTCCTTTGTTATGTCAAAAGGTCTCGGCGAGATCTTCAGCGCAGGTAGTGTGGAGTCGCTATCTGACGCAATGGTCAATATGCTCGATTCTGATGTTTACTCGCGTTACAGGGAGGCAGTTGAGAAGGCGGACTTCAGCTGCCTCGAAAAGACCGCGTATGTAGAACGTCTTATCGCTATTTACGATCAACTAATGGTTGAGCTTTAATTGGATGAAGGTTTTTAATGGTTACGGTTGTGATGTCAGTTTACAACGGCACGCGATATCTTACTGAGCAGCTAGATAGCTTAAGACTCCAGACAGTGTCTCCGGACCGAGTACTAATCGCGGATGATTGCTCGACGGATGGCTCGTTCGATCTTATTTGCAGATACATCGAGAAATACAGTCTCAGTAATTGGACCCTCAGCAGAAACTGTTCGAATTTCGGCTGGCGCAAAAGTTTCAAGGCACTTCTCGACCTTGCGTCTAAAAACGACTGTATCGTATTTCCGTGTGATCAGGACGATATCTGGGATTCGGATAAAATCGCTGTGATGTCCTCGATTCTCCAGAAGGATCCTTCGATTGACGTCCTATGCTGTGCCGTCGAGCCGTTTTATGAAGATGGCGGTAAAAAAGTAAGAGTATATGGTGCAGTTGATAATGCCAAATCTGTTGATGATTTGGATGCTCCGTCTTTTGACGAAAAGTTTATGGCAGTACGTCGACCTGGATGCTCATATGCTGTTAAATCGAACTTTATTAGAGAAATCTTGCCATATTGGCAGGATGATTTTGCGCATGACGGAATGCTGTGGCGATTCTCTTTGTTGAAGGGAACCCTCAGGCTCTTGAATCGGCCCTTGATTCGATTCCGTAGACATGACTCTAATGCAACCGAGATGCGTTACCTTGATAAGAGATCTCGTATTGGTGAGATAGAGATGTGTCTGAGGTTTTCTAATGCTTTAGAAGAATACTGCAGTAGCAATCCTGGTGATTATCGTGGTTCTTCTACACATATAGAACATTACCGTTCTGTTTTGGATGCCCGTATGCACTTGCTTGAAGGCGGTCTAAAAATTAGCGATCTAGGCATCATTTTAAAATATCGTGAGTATGAACTGTCAAATTGTTCCCTGCTTGGTGATTTAAAGGCCTTAATCAGTTCCGGTGACAGTAAGTAGGCGTTTAGAATGCTTGAGCTCTTAACTAACGAATTCACTATTTTGATTTTCGCCGCAATCCTAAGCGTTATTTCTCCTGTTAAAGGGTTATTTTTTATAGTTCTAGGATTGCTCGTTTTCAAAGAAGTTCTTTCTGGGCGTCTTTATAAAGTTCTTTTAGATAACGCCATTCCTGTTGCCGTGTCGGGCGCGATAATTTTCTTTTCTGCCATTGCGTTTGCGTCCCGAAGCATGGATGAATCCCTCCTTACGGTCTGCTCGTACTTCTTCTGTATTCTTCTTGGTTTTATTTACGGTAAAGAAAAGAACGATGGCTGGGTTGGGGCTGCATTGCTCATGCTTCGCAATATAACCGTGTTCGCCTGCCTATTTAGCTTTGTCCTTGAAATTGTTTTAGGTCAACGATTAGTTACAAATGGTTCTTTTTCTTTTCTGCAAACTATAACGATTGATAATCCATCTCTGTATCGACTGCGTAGTTTTTTCGGACATGCAATCGTATTTGGTCAAATGATAGTTATTGCGGTGGTAATCAACTTTAAATTGGAGACAAGCAAAATGAAACGTCTCTTATACTCTGTGGTTCTTTTGGTCGCTCTGCTTCTGACAAAGAGCCGTAGCGCTTGGATCATTCTCACGGCTTCAGCATTGGTGTACCTGGTTTTTCGCCTAAAGAATCCTGAGTATTCTAAATGGAATTTAATTGCCCTTTTAACCCCAGCTGTATTGCTGCTCGTTTTCATGCTTTACAAGTCTGGTCTGTTTAACTTTGTTGGTTCACGATTTGGTGAACTTGAAACTGATGTGTCATATAGCCAGCGCTCTGGAGCGATTTCCTACATTATTCATAGCTTCCTAAGCAGACCGCTGTTTTGGCTTACTGGAAATGGTTATGGCAGTAGTCGCATAACCATGTTGGACACCACAGTTGAAATCAGTGGTTTTTCAACGGTAGACAACGGTTTCCTTGCAATGCTGTATGAATATGGTTTTCTTGGAATTTGTAGTTTTGCATCCTTGCTGATTTCCGCTGGCATCAGTTCGTTCAAGTCAGATTGTGAACTTGATCAAGTGCTTTTTTCCGTTTCCTGTATATGCTGTGCGGAGTTCATGTTTTACTGCGAGCTTGGTTGGTGGGTGCCAACGGTGATCTTGTTCGCTACCTGTGGACTCGCCCTGGGCAGAGCGAGTGCTCGGCATTCAAATTTGTATGAGTCAGGGCCTATTTTGATTTCTGAATAAATCAAGGTTGATAGTTTAATCAAACGAGGTCAAATGAATTATTCGTCTATTGCACGCAACACTATGATTGCGTTTGCTGCACAGTTTATTTCTCTATCGGTCAGTGTCGTCATGTCGCTGCTCGTGCCGAAAATCGTCGGTGTTGCCGATTATGGTTATTGGCAGCTGTTCATGTTCTATACGACCTATTCTGGCTTTTTCCACCTTGGCCTGAACGATGGTGTCTACCTGATCAACGGCGGTCTCTCTCGTGAGGAAATCGATAAGAGCTCGATCAAATCTCAATATATCTTCGGTGCTTGTTTTCAAGCAGTGATTTGCCTCGGCATCACTTTAGCTTCTCTGCCTCTTGTCGATGATGCAAATCGATTTTTTGTTGTCGCGTCATTTGCGCTTTACACCGTCGTCTATAACCTGACAAGTTATTTGGGCTTTGTCTTTCAGGCCATGAATGAAACTAAGCTCTTTTCGTTCTCCACAATGCTAGACAGGCTGGTGTTCCTGGTCCCTCTCCTTGTTCTAATTGGATTTAAGGTTTCGGATTACCACCCCTATGTCTATGCGTATCTCGTCTCGAAGATTATCGCGCTCATATATTGTTCCTGGATGGGCAAAGATATCCTGCGCGTTAAATCGATGTCTTTTGGCAATGCACTTAAGGATGGTACCCGCAGCATCGTCGTTGGCGTAAAGCTGATGATTGCGAATATCGCCGACACACTGATCCTCGGCGTATCCAGGTTTCTTATCGATCATTTTTGGGGTATTGTCGCCTTTGCAAAAATTTCGTTCTCCCTTTCTCTGGTGAATTTCTTCATCACTTTCGTCTCGCAGGCGAGCATGGTCTTATTTCCTGCCCTTAGGACAGGCTCTGATGATGAGAGGGTTCGTTTTTACATTGGCATAAGAAATTCTATCGAGCTTATCTTCCCTGCGATCTACTTACTCTATTTCCCTATGGTTTGGTTTTTGGGGGCATGGCTTCCTCAATATTCCGAAAGCTTTAGATATTTTGCGCTCTTACTCCCGATATGCGTCTTTAATACAAAGATGAGCCTTTGTTGTACTACCTATTTCAAGGTTCTTCGTAAAGAACAGCTGCTCCTGAAGTTGAATATCGTTGCCGTTATTTGCAGCACCGTCTTTTCGGTATTCGGTGTTCTCGCTCTCGATTCACTCGATGCTGTCCTGTGTGGCGCTGTAATCTGCATTATCGGAAGGTCGCTGTGGTCCGAACTATATTTAAATAAAAGGTTAAGTGCTGCGGGTTCGTCCAGGCCGTTCCAGGAGATTTTGCTTACAGTTGCCTTCGTCTTATTTACCGAGCTCATGCCCGGTGGAGTGGCGGCACTCCTGTATTCGATAGTTTATATTGGCTATCTTTTACTTAATCATTCTGAATTGAAAAACGTCGCCTCGCGTTTGAGCAGGCTTAAGCATTAGTAAATGTCATTCAATTAGATTGGATTAGGATATGAAAGGCATCATCCTCGCCGGCGGGTCCGGCACGCGCC
>ULVH01021957.1_pt1 | contig 11346 bp, 9 predicted proteins | sample 1959261 | NCBI WGS metagenome assembly ULVH01 (sample SAMEA4835781, study PRJEB28245) | human gut metagenome | biome: gut microbiome; material: fecal sample | place: Denmark | collected 2008
CTTGAAAAATAATGGTGAGGATACGAGCCGGTTCGGTTTCCTCTTTTTCGGGAATATATACTTCGGCATCGTAGTATTTGATGTGCGGGTGGGTATCGGCATACATTTCATCTACGGGCACGATCGAGTAACTGTTGTTCGATCCGCTATTGAGTGCGGGCAGCTCTCTGCCTGCCAGCATACGGATAATGATCATTTCGGAGTAATCGTCGAGTGCGTCATCGGCTTCTTCATTTATTTCGTCGACCATCGTAAAATAAAACAATATGGCCCATAAAGCCATGAGTGGCACTAAGAAGAGAGAAAGTCGTAAGGCTATGCGATAGATCAGTTTCATGATAGATGAGGTTATTCGGTTTCGGGCGGAGTCAGTTTGTATCCGAATCCGTATACCGATTTTATTTCTATGTCAGCTCCCGATTCGGACAGTTTACGGCGTAAGTTCTTCATTTGGGCATAGACGAAATGGAAGTTGTCGGCTTGATCGGCATGGTCTCCCCATACGGCTTCGGCAAGTACCGATTTGTCTACGACATGATTGGGGCGCTGCATGAAAAATCGGAGTATATCGAATTCTTTTTTCAGCAATTCAATCTCTTTACCTGCGATTTTTACCCGGCAACTTTCGGGGTCGAGAGAGACGTTTCCCAGAATGATATCGAGATTCCCGTCGTTACGGCTGCGGCGTACGACGCTTTTGATACGAGCTTTGAGTTCGGCCGTATGGAATGGTTTCGGCAGATAGTCGTCTGCGCCGAGTTCGAGCCCGAGTATCTTGTCTTCGAGGGAATCGCGAGCCGAGATGATAATCACGTTGTCGCGTTTGCGCAACTCTTTCAGGTGTTCGAGTAGTTTCAGTCCGTTTCCGTCGGGCAACATGATGTCGAGAAGAATACAATCGTACGTGTAACCGGCTATTTTCGAGTCGGCCTCGGTGTAAGTCGATGCGTTTTCGACGACATATCCGTCTTCGCGTAATGCTCTCGACATGATTTCTCGTAAAGAGGGTTCATCTTCGATGATCAGTATCTTCATAATGGCAGAATTGTAATATATCCGGTTGTTTGACTGTGATTTTGTATTTTTTACAAAAACAACCGATGTTCCTATTCTTACAAATGTAACGAATTAATTTTGTAGAGAAATTGAAATAGGAGAAATACTTCGTTTACAGAAATAATGGAAATGAAGAGAGAAGGGTTTTTACCCTTCTCTCTAAGAATAATTTTCATCGATGATTTTTATTTTTCATTGTTTGCTTGTAAAGCAAGCATGTGGGCGAAAGTACTATTTTCCCTTTTCAACGTTTCAGGCGAACCTGTTTCTATAACCGTTCCATCTTCGAGGACAACGATTTTGTTGGCATGCGCTATTGTGCGCATGCGGTGGGCAATGATAAGTACGGTTTTGTTGCGAACCAGTTCCGATAGAGCGGCTTGTATTTTTGTTTCGTTTTCGACATCGAGAGAGGCTGTCGCCTCGTCGAGCAAAACGATGGGTGCGTCTTTCAAAAGGGCCCGAGCTATGGAGATACGTTGCCGTTCTCCTCCCGATAGTGTCTCTCCGTTTTCTCCTATGATGGTTTGGTAACCATACGGCATTTTTCTTACAAATTCGTCGCATTGGGCCAGACGGGCAACAGACATTACCTCTTCATCGGTGGCACCGCGTTTCCCGATACGGATATTTTCGAGAATGGATGTATTGAACAACACGACATCTTGAAAAACGACCGAGTAATATTTCAGTAAGGTTTCCGGATCGATAAGACTTATGTCGGTTCCACCCAGAGTAATTTTCCCTGATTGTATATCCCAGAATCGTGCCGACAGTTTGGCCGCTGTACTTTTTCCGCTTCCCGATGGACCTACCAGCGCGGTCATTTCGCCTTGTTTTGCAAGGAAAGAAACATCTTTCAGAACTTGTCTTCCTCCGTTGTAGGAGAAATTGACATTATCGAAAGATATATCGTAATTTTCAGGTTTGAAATCGGTTCTGCCTTGTTGGGTAGGCAACTCTTCCATTTCTTTCATACGGTCGATGCGAACATCGAGATAGAACAAGGCGGCTAGGTTGTTCAGTACCTCTTGAATAGGGGAGTAGATGCGGGAGCCGATGACCAAAAATGCCAAATAAGCGAATAGGTCGATTTGATCGGATACAAGCAGTGTGGCTCCTGTGATAATAACGCTTGCCAGACCGAGTTTCAGGATACTTTGCGACCCGTTCACCAAGATGCCGAGTAACAATTCGCCTCGGGTCAGAACCCGTTCGTAAATATCGATTTTATCATTTAGTTTTTTCAGATATTCATTTTCCTGATTATATGATTTTATTTCTTGGATAGTTTCCAGCCCTTCTTGTATTTGTTCACTGACATCGCGCTTGTTTAAATAATTATTTTCATTGCTTTTGCGCATTCTTTTTTTCGATAGGAGAATGATACCCAAAGCAATGGGTACAACCCAGAAAAGTGCTAGTGTAAGTTGCCAATTGTAGAATGCCAAGCCTGCGGCAATCAGTACTATACTGATGAGAGAGGCGAATAATTGCGGTACCGAGTGTGAGAAAGTATGTTCCAGATCGGTACAATCGTCCATGATTGTGGAAGTGAGATCCGACAGATTTTTTTCTCCGAAAAATGCTAAGGGTAATTTCCTGAGTTTTTCTGCCAACGAAATGCGTCGATTGGCGCTTTCCTCATAGACGCTTGTGTATGTACTGCGGTATTGAAATATGGCTGTAATGTACATGACGGCAAGAAAAGAAAGACCGAGCAAGCAGTAGTACCAAACTCCGTGTAATGCAGTCGTTTGAGAGGTGAGTATCGGGTGTAGCCAATCGTCGAGAAATAAAAATACAAATACGGCAGGAAGCATCAATACGATATCGAGTGCGACCGTCCAGTACATTCCTTTACAAAAATTCTTCGCCCCTTGCTCCGATAAAGCAAAACGTTTTTTTATGAAATTATTCATGAGATGCCTCCTTTCCGATAATCCAATTGACCGATTGTTGATATTCTTTCCACATTTTACTATATATACCGTGTTTATCGATCAGTTCGTAATGTGTGCCTTGTTCTACCATTCTACCTTTGTCGACAACGATAATATTGTCGGCATTGGTGATGCTCGATAACCGATGTGCGATCATGAGAACCGTTTTCCCTGCTGTCAATTCTTTTAGCGCTTTTTGTATTTTGTGTTCATTTTCTGGGTCAGCAAAGCCCGTTGCTTCGTCAAGAACGATGATAGGTGCATTTTTCAGAATAGCTCGCGCCAAGACGATTCGTTGCTGCTCTCCTCCCGACAGGTAAGTACCTTCTGTTCCTATTTTTGTATTCAGGCCTTGGGGTAATCGCTCGACGATTTCTCTGCACTGTGCCATGTCTATGGCCCGATTTATAGCGTTCTCATCGGCGTAGGGGTTACCGTATGCGATATTTTCGAGCAGAGTTGTTTTGAATAGGTGGGGATTCTGAAAAACGAAGGAGATATTTTTCATCAGAGTTTCCGGTGCAATGTCTTTTACATTCGTTCCGCCTATGAGTACTTGGCCTTCATTGGTATCCCAGAAACGGGGTATGAGGCGGGCAATTGTTGTTTTCCCGCTACCTGAAGCTCCGACAAGAGCGATCCTCTGCCCTTGAGGAATGGTAAAACTGATGTCGTCAATGGCTTTTTCTTCACAATCGGGATAAGTAAATGATACATGGCTGAATGTAATATCGAATTTTGACATCGATGAAACGTTCTCATGGGAGGTCGATAATTGTTCATAATTGACAAGACGATTGAGCCTTCCGAGAGCTTCTTGTGCTTGTCCCAATGCTTGGCTTAGGTACATGCTTTTCATGATACTTTGGGAAAAGACCGGTGTTATGAGGACAAATAAGAAAAAGTCGAGCAATACCGGTGTATAATGCCCTGTATTTCCTATAAGCAGTATGGCAAGAGGGGTAAGGAAGAATACAAAACTGTTGATGATGATTGTATAGAAAGACATCGGCTTTTCCCACATACCGGTATAGGAAGATACCATTTGGTTGTAGTTCATGATACTTTTATGAAAGTTCTTGAACGAATAGATAGTTTGTTGGAAAACCTTTACTACGGGTATTCCACGTACGTATTCCACCGCTTCGGTATTCATATCTTCGAGTGATGTCATGTATGCGCGCATGAACTCTTTACCTTTGGTATTCATGGTATATCCCATGATAAGCATGGCGATGACGATGGGGACGATACATGCCAACCCCAATTGCCAGTTGAATATTCCGATGAGTAATATAGTTATTACAGGAACTAAAATCGTTCCGGATAAGTCGGGCAATTGGTGTGCGAGGAAAGAGTGGGTGATGCTGGCATTATCGTCTATGATTTTGCGGATACGTCCGCTGGTATTTGTGTCGAAAAAACCGAGAGGCATTTTTACGATTTTACGCATAGCTTCTTTTCTGAGGTTCGACTCTACCCGGAATGCAGCTAAATGGGAACATGTCAGTGCCAAGAAATAGAGTATTATTCCTCCGATGGCTGTTCCGGCAGCCCAACGGGCATAGAAAATGATGTGTTGTGAAGATGCGAAGTCCCCGTCGGAAAGTAGTTCTCTGACGATAAGCCAGATGAGGATATAAGGCAGTAGGCCGGCCAACTCGCCGAGGACCGATAGAAACATGGACAGAGGTAATAACGCCTTTCTCTGTCCCATGTAGTACATGAGTTCTTTTAGTGTTTTCATAAGAATAATGCGATGATAGTACATGACCGTTTATGCGGTCGGGTAGTTTAGTTTTTTTTAGAAATACCTTGTCGGGCTACGGCCTCTGCCTTTTGGCGTATTTCATCGGGGTCTCCGAGATAATGGTCGCCTATGAAATGCAATGAGTCGTCAAATTCGAATACATACGGTGTGGCAGTAGGGATATTCAGATTGGCTATTTCTTGATCGGATATTCCTTTTAAGTGTTTTACAATACCCCGTAGACTGTTTCCGTGGGCGACGACCAATAGATTGTCGCAACACATAAGGCGGGGGAATATTTCGCAATCCCAGTATGGCATGACGCGGGCTATGGCATCTTTAAGAGACTCGGTACGCGGGAGCATATCTGGTGGTACGAGGGCGTAACGGGGATCGTGTAAAGGATTGGCCGGGTCGTTCTCGTCGAGTGGGGCCGGAGCTATATCGAAACTCCGCCGCCAGATATGTACTTGCTCATCTCCGTAGCGGGCGGCCGTTTCGCTTTTGTTCAGACCTTGTAGGGATCCGTAATGTTTTTCGTTGAGTCTCCATGATTTGTATACGGGAATCCATTCTTCATCGAGATGGTCGAGAACGTAATTGAGTGTTTTGACAGCCCTTTTCAAGTAAGAGGTATAAGCAGCATCGAAGGTGATGCCGGCTTTTCGCAGGGTAATGCCGGCATTGTTTGCTTCGATGATACCCTTTTCACTCAGATCTACGTCGATCCACCCGGTAAACCGGTTTTCTTTGTTCCATTCGCTTTCGCCGTGGCGTAGCAATACGATTCGTTTCATTTGATGGTTTTATTTGGTTTTGTTCATTTTTATCTTATAACCGAGCAGAGAGGAAAATCGGCAGCTCAGTCGGGGAAAGTGGGAGAGAATACGCATGGCGAGGCCCCATCGTTGCGTGTATAATTTCTGATAGATGGCTTGCTCGATAAGTTGTAGGCGGGGGTCCCAAGATTCTACTATGTGCCCGTTGCTGAGACCCGAACGTATCTGGGCTTCATGCCCCCTCAAAGAGTCGGGTTTTACCGCCCCTTTTGTCATTATCGTTCCGCATACGTCGAACCATATTTCTCCACCACCGAAACGGATGGCGAGGCGGGATAATAATTCCTTTACTTGTTCTTCGTGAAAATACATCAGTACACCTTCTATAACGAAGATGAAATTTCCCTCGGGGTGTTTGGTGCGTAATTCGTCTATCCACATCTCCTCTAATAAAGAGCCGGCTATATACTTGTCTCTTTCCGGTTCCGGAATCAGGGTTTTGCGGAGTTCTATGACTTCGGGTAAATCCAGTTCATAAAAAAGAGCCTGCTCGTGTTTGCCGATACGTTGGTAGCGTGTGTCCAGCCCGCAACCCACATTCACAACGATGGGATTTTTATGGGAGGCTATAAAACGTTGGACAGCATCATCGAAGTAGCGTCCGCGAACAACGCACCCTATTTCGCTCATTTTCGCCCCATCGAATCGAGAGTAATCGTATTCGATGTTTTCTACCAAATATTCGGCCATTTCGTCTCGTAAAATGGCATCTTTGCGCCGGCTCTCTTTGGCTCTCATGTAGAGCGGTATAAGTAGCGTTTCGGCGACAATGCTTTTAAAATCAACTTTTTTCATCTGTTTATCTGTTTCAAAAACGAACAATATTCAATTTTGTTCAAAAAAAGAAAGGAACCTATCCTTTGATAAGTTCCTTCCAACCTGTTGTACTGAAAATCATGTATTCGGTAACGATTTTTTCTATTTCTTGCGGTTCTTTCCGATGCATCACTAATTCTTCGAGCATGGTAAACATCCATACCGTGTGCAGGTGAATGGTGAAGTCCGATATATCTATATTTATTTCGGGATATTTTTGTTTCATGCGCATGAAGTATCTTTTTACTTCGGCTGTCGAGCGATCGGAGAAGTCGTCCTTGAACTTTTCCAATGATGTACCTTGTGCCCTGAACAGCAACAAGAACAGGCGCTCTCGGTGTTTACTGAGTGATAGATACTCTTTGATGAGGTTTTGTAGATAATCGTCCGAAAACATTTCCATAATATCGGTTCCGCTTCTCCCGTGATGTTCGTCTAAGATGCGGTTGAAGTCGTCTATGGCTGGCTGCACGATTTCTTGGAATATCTTTTCTTTGCTGCCGTAGTAATTGTAGATGTTGCTGAGACCCACGTGCGATTTCGAAGCTATTTCTCGCATGGGAACTTTGGCATATCCTTTTGTATAAAAGAGGGATTGAGCCGTTTGTAAAATATTTTTACGAATATGCTCTTTTGAAATCTGCATGGCTTGATACCCTTTTCTTATCCATGCAAAGATTCAAAATATTCTTTTGTTGAGTCAATACCTAAAAATTATTATTCCCTTCTTTGAAATGCTATAAACGAGGTAGGCTCTTGAAAAGGCGAACCGGGAATCTGCTCACGCAGGCTCCCGGTTCTGAATTCATCACATTATGCTTATTAAGTGCTAGAGAAGCTACGCTCACGCGCTGCTATACTTTTAAACTCTGTTTGTCTTGCTTCATGAGTAAAACACTTGTTTGCAGAAAAAGTTCGCGGAAAATCTGTTTTTTTTCTTAAAATTTTTTCCCTTGAAGTTTTTCTGTCTATAAAACCCGCGACGGCGAATAAAGTTTACGGGGACGGTAGTTTTTTTCGCCCTTTCTCCGTACCTTTGTCGGGCAACAAACATGTAGAGCGTGGAAGATTATTTGCAGGAGCTTAACGAGCAGCAACGGGAGGCGGTATTGTACAGCGGCGGGCCGTCGCTGGTGATTGCCGGTGCAGGGTCGGGTAAGACACGTGTGTTGACTTATAAAATAGCCTATCTGCTGGCTTCGGGGGATTATTCTCCGTATCAGATTCTCGCACTGACTTTTACCAACAAAGCCGCCCGTGAAATGAAAGAACGCATCGCTTCTGTCGTAGGCGGTGCAACGGCTTCACGTCTGTGGATGGGGACTTTCCACTCGATATTTTCTCGTATATTGCGAACCAATGCCGAGCGGATAGGCTTTTCTCGTGATTTCACGATTTACGACCAGTCCGATTCGCGCAGTCTTATCAAAACCGTTATCAAAGAGATGTTGCTCGATGATAAGGTCTATAAGCCGGCTACCGTGCAGGCGATTATTTCCAATGCCAAAAATGCACTTATTACCCCGTCGGCTTATGCGGCAAATGCTGCCTTGCTCGAAGCCGATATGCGCTCGAAGCGGCCGCAGATACGCGACATCTATAAGATATATTGGAGTCGTTGTACCCGTGCCGGAGCGATGGATTTCGATGACTTGTTGCTTTATACCAATATCCTTTTCCGAGACCACCCCGATGTATTGGAGTTTTATCAGAACCAGTTCCGGTATGTTTTGGTCGATGAGTATCAGGATACCAATTTTGCTCAGCATCTTATCGTCAATCAGTTGGTGAAAGCGCATCACCGGCTCTGTGTCGTGGGAGACGATGCCCAGAGTATCTATTCTTTCAGGGGGGCCAATATCAGCAATATTCTCAATCTGCAAAAGGAATACCCCGATTTCAGAATCTTCAAGCTCGAACAGAACTACCGTTCTACCCAGACTATCGTTGCGGCGGCAAACAGCCTTATCGCCAAGAACAAGGAGCAGATACCCAAGCATATATTTTCGCACAATGCCGTAGGAGCGAAAATTCCGGTCGTAAGTGCTTATTCCGATTTTGAGGAGGGCTATCTCATTGCCAATCGTATTGCGACGATGCGTGTCGCTACGGCTTCCGATTACTCCGATTTCGCCATACTTTACCGTACCAATTCGCAATCGCGTATCTTCGAGGAAGCCCTGCGTAAACGGAATATCCCTTACCGCATATACGGCGGTCAGTCGTTTTACCAGCGCAAAGAAATCAAAGATGTCGTGGCCTATTTCCGGTTGGCTGTAAATCCGGCCGATGAGGAGGCATTGAAACGTATCATCAATTATCCGGCAAGAGGCATCGGAAATACGACGGTTGCAAAAATCGTGGCTTGCGCCGAGACCCATGAAGCCTCTTTATGGGACGTTGTGAGCCGCCCCGTGGAGTATGCTCTCGGCGTAAATGCCGGGACACAGAACAAGTTGATGGCGTTTGCCGAGTTGATACGTTCTTTTGTGGAGATGAATGCGACGGCAAATGCTTATGATCTTGCCGATGCCGTCATACGTCGGTCGGGTATTATGACCGACATCTATACCGACCGTTCGCCCGAGAATATGAGCCGGCAGGAGAACGTGCAGGAATTACTCAACGGCATACAGGAATTTTGTTCGTTACGTCAGGAAGAAGGCGTGAATGCCGTTTCTCTATCCGATTTCTTGGCCGAAGTATCGTTGGCTACCGATCAGGACAGCGATAAAGACGGTGATGATAACCGGGTAACGCTCATGACGGTACATGCCTCGAAAGGTTTGGAGTTCCGTCATGTGTTTGTCGTCGGCCTCGAAGAAGAACTTTTCCCGGCGGCCATGTCGATGGGCAGTGCCCGGGAGTTGGAGGAGGAGCGTCGTCTTCTTTACGTCGCCATTACCCGGGCCGAGGAGACTTGCCTGCTCTCGTATGCGGCATCGCGTTATCGCAACGGTAAACCTACGGCCTCTCCGCCCAGTCGTTTCATTAAGGATATTGATCCGGCTTATCTTATTCTACCCGATGGCGAGGCAAATAGTCATGTGCGGGAGCGATCCTCTTTTTCGTTGGGATTTGTTTCCCGTTCTTACCGGCCGGATGAAGATGGCAGGCCTGTTTCCCATACCGAACCGTCTGACCGGATTTCTGTCTCTTCCGCCTCTTCTCGTGCCGGAGCGTATGCACAGCAGAAGTGGGTGCGTATCGATTCGTCGGCCAATCCTCCGGCATCATCGGCCGCTCCGCAGGTTGTCGATCCCGAAGGTCTTGCTGTGGGGGTACGTATCCGTCATGACCGTTTCGGAGAAGGAACGGTTACCGAAATGTCGGGCGAAGGCGATAATCGTAAAATCGGTGTCGCATTCGAGCATGTGGGACAGAAACACCTGTTGTTGAAATTTGCCAAATTTACCATACTCAAATAATATTGCGTTAATTATGATGGATATTTCCCAGATCCCGTCGCCTTGTTATGTACTGGACGAACGTCTGTTCCGCGACAATTTATCCCTTATCCGTTCGGTCAAAGAACGAGCGGGCGTAAATATCATTTTGGCTTTTAAGGCATTTGCCTTGTGGAAGGCTTTTCCCATCGTGCGGGAATATATACCTTGTTCTACCGCCAGTTCGCTTTTCGAGGCCCGTCTCGCTTACGAGGAAATGGGTTCTCCGGCACATACTTATGCGCCGGTGTACACCGATAAGGATTTTCCCGAAATCCTTTCGTATAGCAGCCATATCACTTTCAATTCGTTGACGCAGTTTTATCATCATTATCCTGTGGTATCGGCCTCGGGTCGAAAGGTCTCCTGCGGTTTGCGCATCAATCCCGAATATTCCGATGTGGAAACGGCGCTTTACAATCCTTGTGCCCCGGGAAGTCGTCTCGGTGTTACAGCTGCTGTTTTGGGAGATACGCTGCCCGAAGGGATAGAGGGATTGCATTTCCACACGTTGTGCGAATCGTCTTCGTATGATTTGGAAAAAACGTTGCGGCATGTCGAGGAACGTTTCGGACATCTATTTCCCCGGTTGAAGTGGATCAATATGGGAGGGGGACATCTGATGACCCGTAAAGGATACGATGTGGAGCATCTGGTGTCGTTGCTGAAAGATTTCAAAAGACGTTATCCCGATCTCGAAGTCATACTCGAACCCGGTAGCGCTTTTGCTTGGCAGACGGGCGTACTGGTTGCGACCGTAGTGGATATAGTGGAGAATGGCGGTATACGCACGGCAATTCTCGATGTCTCGTTTACGTGCCACATGCCCGATTGTCTCGAAATGCCCTATAAACCGGTTGTACGCGGGGCTTCGGACCCGATAGTCGGGAAATCGACCTACCGTTTGGGCGGAAATTCCTGTCTGAGTGGAGATTATATGGGAGATTGGTCGTTCGACCACGAATTGAAAGTCGGTGAACGTATCGTATTCGAAGACATGATACATTATACGATCGTGAAAACAACGATGTTCAACGGTATCTCTCATCCCTCTTTGGCTCTTTGGGGGAACGATGACAAGTTGACGATATGGCGGGAATTTACCTATGAAGATTATAAAAACCGCATGGCCTGATGCGGAATACGATCCCCTTGTGAGGAGATTATTTTATTTTAATGAATGTGAATTTTATGGTGCTTTCAAAATATAAGTATTAATTAAGCAAAAATAGAAGAAGATTTTTTGCCTTATAAGATATATCATAATGAAATATATACTATATTTGCATCGTGTTTTTCATGGTATTAAATTTAAGGTTAACAAAGATTGGTTGTCGTGAGACAATCAATTTTTTTTGTTTATGAACGAAGGTATTGAAATACCGATTGATAAAGAGCAGAATTAATAGGTGGGGATTGTTTTTCCCTTGCAAATTTTGGATAGACTGTAAATTTCACTTCCTCCATATCTCTTTTTTATTGTAAGAGCGTAGGTT
>ULVH01064836.1_pt1 | contig 11224 bp, 14 predicted proteins | sample 1959261 | NCBI WGS metagenome assembly ULVH01 (sample SAMEA4835781, study PRJEB28245) | human gut metagenome | biome: gut microbiome; material: fecal sample | place: Denmark | collected 2008
CAAGAGTTTGTCAATTATGTTCACTTAATCACGCTCCTTTATCAAATCACGATTTGTTTGTCACATCATAGCACACCCCCCAAAATGTGTAAAGCCAAATTCTACACCGAAAGGAGATCTTAACCTTGAAAGATGCAACACAATTTCATATCCGACCTGCCCGCCCGGAGGAGGCGGGCTTATTTTATACCCCGCACCTCGAAGAAGATAAGCGGCTGGGTACCGTTGGCCATGTCCGCATGGACTTCGGGCGCAGCGGCAACGAGTTCTGGCATACATGGTGGCCTCGTGGCCCGGAGGAGCTGAACAGCCCCGCATTCAAGCTGGAGCTGCAGAAGGTCGTGGACACGCTGCGGGAGAGTGTGCTGAAAAACCGCTTCGCGATGGAGCGTTTTTGCTATGAACACGGCGGAAAAATCGACGGCGGCTATGTACAGAACTACGGCTACGTCGTGGAAACGGAGCATTATCGCTACTGCCTGCGCTGTAACCCGTCCCCTGGAGATTATAACGGTTATCTGACCTGCTTTGACCTCGATGTGCAGCGGCAGAACATGGCGCGGGACAAGCCCTTGGTGGGCCGCGTTACCTATGCTGGCGGTGATACACATGAGTTTACCGATACCGAAGCCTTTCTCAAATGCGTCCGAGAGGAATTGGCGTACCGCCCGACCACAGGATTCCGTTACGAGGTACTGACCGACGATCCCACCGTCCGCAAGCAGGTGGATGACATGATCTTTGACCTCTATGGCGAGGAAAATCCCCGTCAGCTGGAGGAATATCAAAAAATGCCCGATCAGGGCATGACAATGGGAGGAATAAAATGATGGACAGAAAAATGGTGAATTTTATCAAGGAGCAGTATCCCCCCGGCACCCGCATCCGGCTTAATTCGATGGAAGACCCCTACGCGCCCATTCTTCCCGGCACGGAGGGCGAAGTAGATTTCGTGGACGATGGGGGCAAATTTTCATGAAGTGGAACAATGGCCGCACGCTGCCGCTCGTCCCCGGCGAGGACAGCTTCACGGTGCTGCCGCCCAAGCTCACCACCCTCAAGCTGTATATGCCTCTGACCGCCGATCTCTACGAGCGAAACGAGTATGGCGAATTTGACGATAGCAGCACACAGCTGGAGGGCCGTGAGCTGCGCGGCTATCAGGATCAGATCACGGCGGCGCTGGTGAAAAACCGGATGCCGGAGGAGGCGGAGCGAGGGCTCATGCATTGGTATGATGAAGTCGACAGCGTCAATACCAAGGTGCGCACCGCCGTCTTCACCGTGGAGGAGCGTGATCGCCAGCTCTGGGGCGTGGCGGAATGCCGCGTTGCCGGGGAATTATCGGACACAGAACTGGGAAACTTAAAGGAATACCTCACCGGGCAGGCATCGGACGGCTGGGGCGAGGGCTTTGAGCAGCGGGAGATTTCCGTGGATGACGGCGGTGAATTGCATGTCCACCTTTGGAACTCGGACGAGTGGAGCATCCAAACGGAGCAGGAACTCTTTTCCCCCAAGTTGGCAGAGGGTTTGCCGGAGATGTGCTTCTCCACGCTCCCCGGTACCGGCGAGCTCATCTGCATCAAGCGCGGCGAGAGCGGCTACTACCCCAGCGATTGGAACACAAACGATCCTGCGCATAACCAAGAGTTGGCAGACTATAACAACGAGCGGCTTGGAGTGACGCAGGAGCAGCGCCTTGCCATGGAGTGCGGCAGCATGCACGGCTGGGGCGTCCCTGGTGCTGACCCCAGCTACTATGAGCAGAAAATGGGAGGAATGAAGTTTGGCTAAGAAAGTGTTTGCCATGTATCTGGCAAAGGAGGGCAATCCTAACAGCGATGCATACGCAAAGCTGGACTTGCCCGCCTCACCGTGGGAACTGTGGGACGCGCTGGAAAAGGTGCGGCTTCAGACAGATGACATCCTGTACATGGAGATTGAAGACTACTTTGCCTTTGAGTATCTCTCTCCCCATTTGGACGGGTTAGAGATCAGCCTCAACGAGCTCAACGACCTTGCCGCACAACTTGCAGCATTGGACGAAGTGCAGGAGGTTGCCTTTGACGGTTTTCTACGCATGGAGGTGCAGAATAAAGTCGATACCAACGGCGGTGTCATCACGCTGCAGGATCTGCGGGATCTGGCTGTCAGCGCAAAGACCGACTGTTATCATGTAGTGGATGCCGCAGACGATGCTGCCCTCGGCCGGTTTTAGGCAGAAAACGATTTTATTCCAGAATTGGAGGGAGTACCGTATGCCGTCTTTAAAATGCTGGACTTTGCCGGTATCGGCAGAATGATGCGTCATGGGGAAAACGGCGTCTTTGTTGGAAACTGTTATGTGCTGCGTGACAGTGAGCTGACTGCTGCGCCGCCCTGCGCCAAGGGACTGCCGTCGAAGCCAAGCTACTTGTTCCGCCTGACCCTTGGCCTGCATCCTGACTTCAAAGATGCGCGCACGGTGATGTTGATCCTTCCCGCAGCAGAGGCGGAGTTGCTGGATGCGCAGGCGCAGCTCGGCACGGAGGGCTGGGAGGGCGTCGCGGTCATTGATTACGACGGGATCATCCCCTATGCGGCAGAATTCACCGACCTGCCCATGGAGCTGGAGGAATTCAACGAGATCGCCAAAGCAGTGCAGGATATGCCTTTTCCCGAAAAGCAGCTTCCAAAGTTGAAGGCCCTGCTGGAGCAGTTTGAGGTGCGGGATATTGCAACCGCCATAAGCCTGACAGAGCATCTGGAGGACTATGTTCTCACGACGGAGATCAGTTCGCCGCAGGAGACAGCCATCGACCAGCTTCGCTTTATGACGGACGATCACTCGGCGGAATTGCTGATTTCCCATGTGAACCTCTACGCCTACGGCTGCGATATCATCAAGGAGGACAACGCAGCCATCACACCTTACGGTCTTCTGCACCGCGCGGATTATCAGCCCATGCTGACGCCGGTGCAGGAAAAGATGGAGATGACAATGTAATGGATAAAGAACAGTTTTGGAATATTGTAAACGAGGTCCACTCGTCGACTGACCCGAGGAATCAGAAAGAAGTGCTCGCAGCGCTTCGGAACCGGCTCAGAAATCTGCCGTCAGAGGAGATTTTGGAATGGAAGCAGATTTTCAGCTTTTACCAGGATGCTGCAAGGAGAAACGACTTGTGGGCGGCGAGCGCCGCCATGGGCGCACATAGCTCCGATGACGGTTTTATGGACTTCCGTTCCTGGCTGATCTCGCAGGGGCACGATGTGTACATGTCCGCGCTCGAAGACCCTGAGTCGCTGGTATCGGTGGACACGGATGGGCAGGAACTCAATTTTGAGGACTATGCCTACGTTCCGTACAGAGCTTATGCTGAGCGGCGCGCTTACGAAGAGATGTCCGTGGGAGATATCCTTGCAAGCTATATCGAGTGGTCGGCCAGTGAGCAGCAGAAGCAGAACGATCCTGCCGCAGGAGAGAAGGCTAGGCCTCAAAAGTCAACGGACTTTTTTATGCAGACGGCGATGCTGGGGAAATACGATCTGTATGACGAAATGGAGCGGCGGGAGCTGCCAGATGACATTCTGCGCAGTTTAAAAGAGGATATCCCGCAGCGCGGTGATATCGCAGACGGCTGGGAATACGAAGACCTGCCGCGGATCATGCCGAAGCTCTCGCAAAGGTTTCAGGAGAAGCTGGAACGTATCGAGCAGCGGGCAAAGGAGAACACGGTACCGACACAGCGCAGAGAGCTAAAAGACAAAACGCTCCGACGCTTCCTCGGGACGCTTCCGTGTACATCACAGGCAGAAGTAAATCTCCTGAGCGACCGCATGGCCGAGATGACGGAGCAGGATGAGACGATCCTGTCAGCCATGATCGAGCAGCACGATCCCCGCACGGCGGAGCGAGTGCTGGAGCTCATGGATGATATGAAAAACTGTGAAGTGCTTGCAGGCGTCGGCAGCTATAAAGCCCTGGGAGAATACTGCGTTGCGCAGGAGACCAACGTGCCGCGGGAGCTTTGCGAATACCTTGATCTGGAAGCGCTGGGGAAGCACTATCAGGAGGAATACCCCGGCGCTTTCATCGGGAACGACTACGTGCAGTTCCCGTAGATGTCACAGGGGATGGAGATGAAGATGAAGATGAAGATGTGATGGGGAAACGTGTACTTCCATTTATGGTAGCACATCCTGTAGGAGCTGTAGAAGACTATATCATTACTTGAGTAGTATTCAAAAATATTTTGCCTTATCCCGCCTATCCGGCGGATGAGAAATAATCAACTTAGAGGCCGATTTTCCGAAAGGGGATCGGCCCCTTCTTTTTTTATGCCCTTTTTCGGGAAATCACCCCGGAAAGGAGAAAACATGCGCGATGAACAACTGTTGGCTTACCTCAAAGGCTCCTGCTCCGGCAGGAAAAACCGCATCGGTGGGACGGAACTGGAGCGAACGCTCCATGTCAGCGGGACCGACCTGCGAAAGCTGGTGAATCAGCTGCGGCGCAAGACCCATCCCATCGCCAGCGACCGCAACGGCTACTTTTACGCCACAACTGCCGGTGAGGTCTACGACACCATCCGCCAGCTGAAACGGATGGCGGCAGGACTGGAAGCAGCCATCAATGGTCTGGAACGGTCTATGGATCGGTTCCGTGAGGACGAGGAGGCCGGACATGGCTAAGCCGCCCTTTCCCTGGATCGGCAGCAAGGAGAAGATCGCACCGTACATCCTGCAGCTTTTCCCGCCCAAGCTGACGCAGTATGTGGAACCGTTCGGCGGCAGCGGCGCAGTGCTGTTGGCTCTGCCGCCGGACCCAAACCGATTGGACATTTATAACGACTTGGATGCCGAGCTGGTGAACCTGTTCTCTTGCATCAAGGAATGCTCCAATGTTTTGCTGCGGGAACTGAAATTCCTGCCCATCCACGGCCGCAAGCTCTTCGAGTATTACCGGGACTTTGTCGCCCACAAGGAGGTCTACTTTCAAAATGTGCAGGCGGAGATCGAGTGTCTGGGAGATCGATCCTGCTTTACGGAGGAGCAGGCCGGAGAACTGCTCCCCATTTTTCAGGAGCGGCTGGCGCTTTACGATGTAAAGCGAGCAGCGGCGTATTACCTTGCCATCCGCGGCAGCTTCAGCGGGACGATCAACTCTTTCGGTGTCAAAGGGTTGGATGTCGAACGCTTCCTAAAGCTGTTTCCACCGGTGTCCGCACGGTTAAAAGATGTGCCGCTGGAGAACAAAAACGCCTTGCAGCTTATTCGGGAACGGGACCGAAAAGAAGGTCTTATCTATGCCGATCCACCCTATGTCAAAACGGAGCGTCTTTATCGGATCGCCGGAAAGTTGGGGCGCTTCCGCAGATTCCATGTCCGCCTCTGGCAAATACTGTCCGGCTGCGAAGGCTATGTCGTCCTCTCCTACAATGACTGCCCCTTTATCCGAAAGCTCTATCAGGATTGGTACATCTTATCCTTCCAGCGCAGCAATCCGCTCTCTCAGAAAAAGGGCTCGTCCTTCGGCGAACTCATCATCACCAACTTCGATCCCCGCCCCTACATGACCAGCCAGATGAACCTCTTCGACGAGCCGTTGGGCGAATGGGAGCTGAAGCTGGTCCATATCCCAAATCATCCACCAAGGAGGAAAACAGCATGAAATTCAATTTGAACCATGATCCTAACAATAAAACTCTTGCCATTCCCCGCGCCGCTTTGCAGCTCTCCGGACTTGCAGGCGTCAGCGACCTGATCCTCCATACCGACAGCGGCTGTATTCTGCTGCTGCCGGGAGATCCTACCGTAGCGGAACTGCTGAAAACCATTTCTCTCATCTCCACCGTTACGCCGCAGCTGATCTCCCGTCTGGCGGAGAGAAGCCAGATGGCAATGGAGGCCGGAATGACGGAAACGGCATGCGGTGCCTGTGAACACGAACCCCACTGCTCCGGCCTTGAAATTCCGCCCTGCCAGCTGGCGGAGGCAGGGATCTCGCCCAACACCGCGCTGGAGTCCTTTGTAGAGAAGGGCAGAGTCATCGTGCAGGCAGCGGAGAAAACCGCCGCAGATGGTCTCATCGACGAGCTGGACGATGATGTCCGCACCATGCTGGAGGATTCCGGTGTGCAGCTGGAGGGCGTATGCCGTCTGTTGGAAAAGGAGGAGATCTCGGGATGAACAATACTTATCCCTACCCGTATTCCGCTGCTGAAGCCCGTAAGCGGAACGAGCTTTCACTTTGGCGGGAGAGTCACAGGGCAAACATCGCCTGCCGAAATGCTATCGAGGACGCCATTCGCCAGAACTTTGATGGCATGAACCTTCAGACAGATTGTTTAAAGACCGTGCTGGACGAATATGGCTTCAAGCGCACCGCGTGGGTGCTTGCCAATACCTTGCATGAGCTCAAGTGGGACGGGCGTTTCAGCTATGCCAACAAGCATTGGGCAGAGAAGATATATATTCCCACAGATCTCATCCACAACAGCGATTTTGTTGTCCGAAGCCATCCGGCCGTGCTGGATGGCTTCGTCAGTTTTTACCGCAAGGCGGTGCAGGCTCTGAATCTCTTCGGCGCGGAGCACTGCGTCGGTGACCGCGCCGAGCAGGACTATACCGGCAAGGTGCTGGTACTCAGCCCTGACACGCTGAAAGAATCCTGCTGGAGTCAGGAAAACCAGCTCTGGTATGCCCATGACGGCTTTGGCTGTTCGCCTCACGCCATTGGCCGCTCGGTGCGCTGCACCTGCCTTAGCGACGGGGAGATGACACGCTGGAACCGCAGCGAGTTTATCGGTGTGCTGGATGACAAGTTCCTTCCAGAATGGGCAAAGCCGAAGCTGGCGGAGTTGAACGCGCAGGAACAGACCGAGGCCCTTGGCGGCATGAATATGAAGTGAGGAGGACATCTGAATGTGCATGACCTATTACACCGTGGACGATCTCCGCCCCGGAAGACCCGGATGGGATGTGAGGCAGTTTTCTGCATTGGCGGAGGCCATCGACCATTACCGGACGCTCCCCATGGATGGGACCCGTGTCCTTGGTATGACGGATGACGCCCACGCCTACGAACTCATCCGCTGTGTACGCCTTTTCCCCGGCGATGCCCAGGGTGAGGACGTTCTGGCGGCAGATTACCGGCGCAGCGGTTTGACGAAAAAGAATGCCGACCTGAAAACTGCGCTGAATATCTGCTTAGAAACTCTGCATCCCCGCTTTTTGTTGGAGCCGGAGCGTCTGGTTCCCGTTCCCCAAAGCGGGAAGCTGCGGGGAGATTTGCGAGAGGCGCTTCTCTGGCAGGGCTATGAAGAAAACTATGAGTCCGCCATCCGCTCCGTTTTTGTGGGCGGTGTTGGCTGGATCTCACCCCAGGACGTGAAAAAGCAGCGGCAGCTTCCCCTGGTATTGCGCTACCGGGTAGACGGCATGACGAAGGATGGTGCCTATCTCTCCTTAGAGTTGGAACCCTGGGAATATGACCTTCTGCTGGAGCAGACAAAAAGACATTACAAAAATGAAGAAAAATCGAGGAGGAACACAAAATGAAACGAATGCTATCCCTCTGCGCTGCGGCGCTGTGCCTGACCTTGGCACTGACACCTGCTGCGCTGGCGGCGGACTTTGAACCCGCGGTACCGGACGCCAAGGTCTGCTACCCCACTGCCATCGTCCGAAACGACGATGGCACAGAGCTGAAGAAAATCTATGATCTGAGTCCGGAAGATGATCCTGCGGGCATTGCGCGCTCGGACTTTGAAAAAGACGGCTATCATTATACGCTCGTCGATCTGTTGCGTCAGGAACTGCCGGAAAACGAGAGCCGCCAGCACACAGAGCATGTTTCTATCGAGAGCGCTAAAAAGGATATGGAATCCGTGCTGGCGCTGCTGCCGCAGGAGCGTGATTTCATCACGGACGACGGGCTCATGGGAACCCTGACACTCCGACTTGACACCGTGCAAGTCGAGCCATCCGGCTACGGCAGTTCTACAAAGCAGCTTTCCGTCAAGCGCAGCTATCCCAAACTTGCTGAGCAGGATACACAGTACATCCCCAAGAGCATTGAGGACGGCGGCAGGACCCTGACGCTCTCCGACATTCAGTGGCAGACCGACAATACCGCAAACATGGATGGATATGCTGTGGGTGACCGCTTTACAGCCGTTGCCGTCTATATCGGCAGCGCCACCAGCAGCTACGTGAAAGGCTATACGGTTACGGCGGATTATACCGGAACCGTCAGCCGGATCGCCCTGAACCGTGTCCGCTATGTTGCCATCTTTGAGGGAACGCCCATCCAGCCCGCGATTTCTGTGGCAAAGAATACGACATTCCGCTGGAGCTATGTGCTTGTGCCGCTGGGCGTTGTCGCGGCGGCGGGTGCAGGCGTCGGCGGCGCGCTGCTGGTAAAGCACAGAAGAGAAAACGCAGATGAGGAGGAAACGGAAGAATGAAGAAGATCATTACCCTTTGCCTGAGCCTTTGCATGACAGCGGCTTTGGCGGCTCCGGCGTATGCGCTGGAATACAGTATCGACGCGCCGGACGATTACGATTTCGGCAGGAATACCTCCATCGAGGTCATCCACACGGCAGATGGCGGCGCTATGCGCAATGAGGATGTGAGCAAGAACGCAGCCCTTATTCCGCCCGCCTTCGGCTCGGAGAGCATGAATGCGCTCCATACCGGCGAGTACCTGACGCCGAATCTTGCGCCGCGCACCCTTCCCACGGCTGGCGCCGTGATCAGCGGCAGCGGTGATGTGGTTACCCCTGGGAGTACGGTAAGCAGCGGCAACGGCTATCAGCCCGCTGTGCTGTTCACGGAGGTAGCAAGCGACCTCTACTACAAAAACGGCTCCCTCGGCAGGCTGGAGATCCCCGCGTTGGATCTAAGCGTGAGGATCTGTCAGGGTACAGACAGCGCGGCGCTTGTCAAAGGAGCCGGTCACTTTACCAACACCTCGATTTGGGATGGAAACGTAGCGATTGCCGGACATAACCGCGGCGTCAATAACCATTTCGGCAAGATCCACACACTCAATGTCGGCGATACGATCAAGCTGATGACGAAACTCGGCGAACGCAGCTATGAGGTCTATTCCGTTGCCAAGATCGGCGCGGATGACACCAGCGTTCTGAACGACAGCGCCGAAAATATCATTACCCTCGTCACCTGCGTGATGAACCAGCCGGACTATCGCTGGTGTGTGCAGGCGCGACAGAAATGATCAAAGCAGAAATGGTTCCCCGTTTTTTGACACGCACTATTTTCTGCGATACCATGCTTCCGCATACCAATTAAAAATGGAGGCATGGATATGAACAGGTTCAAAAACATCGGACTTATCCTCTGCGGTCTTGTACTGGGGCTCGCCCTAAGTTCTCCCGCAGCGCGGGCGGTGGAATCGCTGAAAGTGACACTGTCGACCAACCGCATCCTTGTAGACGGTAAAGAAGTCCGCCTGACGGCGTACAACATCAACGGCAATAACTACGTCATGCTGCGCGACATCGGCAAGACGGTAGGATTCAATGTCTACTGGAACGGCGATGCCAAATGCGTTCAAATTGAATCGGATAAGCCCTACACCGGCATCGCGCCGGTAAAGTCTACGGCGATAACGCCCACGGAACAGCCTGCGCGGACAGATGTCGCTGCCGCAAAGCAGGATATCGTGGATCGCACCAATGCGCTGCGGCGCGCAAAAGGTGTTGCCGCGCTGCGTGTCAATGACAAGCTCATGCAGGCGGCGCAGGTGCGCGCCGATGAGATCGCCGCAAGCGGCGTCTACTCCCACACCCGTCCTGACGGGCGCAAGAGCAACACCGTCACCGACAGCAAGTACACCGGCGAAAACCTTCACAACATCTCGGAGCTGTATCTCGAGCAGCAGCACAAAACGCTCTCTGAGGCGGTGGTCGAGCTGTGGTCCAACTCGAAAGCTCACTCAGACAACATGACGAGCTCCCGATACGGGGAGATCGGCGTCGGACTGGCGCGCGGCATTGACAAAGACGGCTTCGACTGCTGGTACTGTGTGCAGGTCTTCCTGTTGAACGATTGCGAGGTCACTTGGGTGGATACGCCCGCGAACAAGTAAATATCAACTATCAGGAAAGAGCAGACCTTAACGGCCTGCTCTTTTTGTTACCTCTCTTGAGAAAGGAAAAATTATGAAACCTATGAAAAAACGCCTGTTGTCACTGCTTTTGACGCTGGTGACGATCTTGAGCCTGCTGCCGACTTCGGTGCTGGCTGCGTCGAAGACCGGCTCCGGCATTCAGATCACACAGAATCAGGCATATTGGTCGACCCGCCTGCTGGCCAACGGCACGCCGTACAGCTACCGCCCTCCGCTGGCAGACGGCAAGCTCGTGTACTGCATGGACAGCGGCCTCGGCTATCATTACGCCACAAAATCATTTCTTGATTCGTACTCGTGGACATCCAGCTCCGGCGCGGACGCGGATGCAGTATTCCAGTCGGCGCTCACAAACAGCGGCCTCAGCGAGATGGACGCCATGACCATCGAGAACGTCAAGTGGATGATGACCTATCTCAACGACTGCAAGGAGTCCAACGTCGGGCAGCTCTTTATGGCTGTGCAGACCTACGTTTGGGAGAATCAAAGCTATAATGGCGAGCCCGGTGGAGACGGCGACGCGGGCGGCTATGCCAACGCCGACACCTACGAGCTGTATCTGAGCCTTATCGACTCCCTCCTCGCAAAGAAAGCAGCTGAGGATGCCGAGTTCCAGCGTCAGATCGAGGAGTACGCTGCGCAGGGCATTGCTGCAACCATCGTGGAGGATGAGAGTGCAAGATGGGCGGTGTACGCGATCTCCAGCAACCGCAAAAATCAGTCATTCTTTAACTACTATGGACCGCGCAAGCTCGTGACGGGCGAGCCTGCGCCTGACCAGCCCGAGCAGCCTACGGGCGGCACAGGCAAGATCACGCTGAAGAAAACTGCCGGTGGAACCACAACCGGTCTCGCCGGTGCACGTTTCAGCATCTATTTCAACGGGCAGATCGTCGGCAGCGACATTACCAATGCGCAGGGCGAGATCTATGTTGAGAACGCCGCCACCGGCCTTTGGAGCTTCGTGGAAACCGCTGCACCGGACGGCTTCTGTGTTGATCCCACGCCCAAAAGTGTTTATGTAGATGTTTCCGAAGGTGACCGCGAATACAGCGTTGCGGCGACTAATTATGAGCTGCC
>ULVH01040651.1_pt1 | contig 11194 bp, 9 predicted proteins | sample 1959261 | NCBI WGS metagenome assembly ULVH01 (sample SAMEA4835781, study PRJEB28245) | human gut metagenome | biome: gut microbiome; material: fecal sample | place: Denmark | collected 2008
TGTAAAAGCGTCACATAGCGGCTCGCTTCCGACTTTGCGGAGACCTGCTCCGGCGAAAAATACTTGTGCGTGATGAGCGTCTGTGCAAAACCGACCAGTGCGGAAATAATCCAATAGAAACCGACAGCTGCCGGCATGATGTATGCCCAGTATGCGGACAGCAGCGGCATGCCGTACATCATGACCTTCATGCAGCCCTGACCTGCGCCCTGCTGCTGTGTGGGCTGCAGCTTCTGCATGACAAAGGACTGGCCCCAGTAGGTCACAAGTGCCAGCACCGGGATGATCCACAGCATAGAAGCGAACGAGCTCGTGTTCGGGGACGCGAGCAGGTCAAGGCCGAAGCATTTGAAGCCCTTGCCGAAAAACTCAATCTTCTGCACATCGTCCGCGGAGAACATCGTCAGGTGGTCCTTCAGTGCGTCGAAATTCTTAACGATCTCAAGCTCTACATACTGGTTCGTGCTCGCAATGCCCGGAATCTTAGAAACGAATTCCGTAGCCTGCGAAATGGTGTCCTTTGCAATATGCAGGGTGTTCGAGAGCGGATAAATAACGGAGTAATAAATGCCGAGCATGATCGGGTACGGAAGCAGTGTCGTCAGACAGCCGCCGCCGGGATTCACACCCTCTTTTTCGTAGAGCTTCTGCAGCTCTTCGTTATACTTCATCTGGTCCTTGGCGTACTTCTTCTGCAGTTCCTGCTGCTTGCTTGCCAATCTGGACTGCGCCGCCATGCTCTTCTGCGATTTAATCGAGAACGGGAACATCAGCGCCTTTACGATGATCGTGAACAGGATGATCGCGATACCGTAGTTTTTGAAAACGGTGTACAGGAACCACAGCAGATAACCGAGTACGCTGCCGAAGAAATTAAAAATAGACATCATAGTAGTTGACCAAATCCTTCCCGGATCAAAACTTATTCTTTTTTCCGCTTTTCCGGCACAGGGTCATAGCCACCGCGGGAAAACGGATTACACCGCAGAATGCGCCAAAGTGCAAGCACGCCGCCGAGTAAGGCGCCATACCGCTCCACGGCTTCTTCCCCGTACTGTGAGCAGGTGGGGATATACTTGCAGCAGCCGCGCGTTGCACGCGGTCTCAGCTTCCGATAGAGATGGATGAGCCCAATGACGGCGCGGCGCGGCCAATACCGCACACCCTTTTTCGCCGAAATGCGTCCGCCTTTATATTGTATCACCGCGGACACAGGCTCTTTCTGTTTTCTCATACTGCTTTTCTGATCTGTCGTTATGACAATTCTTCTTTCGTTACACTTGCGGTTTCTTCGCCCGACTCCGACGTCCTTTCGGAGTCATTTTCCGCCGTTTTTGCGGAGTTATTTTTATCTTTGGGTAGGGCAACAAGCACGCCGAGTTCCTCAAGCGCGCTTTTTAACTGCGAAGATACGATTTGATAGTTTGCGAACGGCGTTCTGCCGCGGCTGACGAGGACAAAGTCATACCCCGGCTTCAGCTGCGGGTACAGCGCACGGATGCTTTCACGCAGAAGGCGCCGCGCACGGTTCCGCTTAACCGCGTTGCCGATCTTTTTGCTGGCCGTAATGCCCACACGCGCCTGCTTCACCTTTTTATTGCGCAGGCAATACAGCACAAGCGCCGGGCGCACCGCGCTTTTTCCGCGGGCGTAAACGCGCTTATACTCGTGGTTTTCGGTCAGCGGCACAAGGATGTCCATGGGTAAGCCTCCAAAGCCGTTCGGTAAGGCCAAAGCTGCGTATAGCAGAGCCTCGCCGCCGAAAAAAATCAGGCAAAACAAAGAAAGGTCACGCAGCGGTGACCCTCAAAGCATACATTAATAGGTTAAACGTGCTCTGCCCTTTGCTCTGCGACGCGCCAGAACTTTACGTCCGTTGCGTGTAGACATTCTCTTTCTGAAGCCGTGCTCCTTCTTTCTGTGGAGCTTCTTCGGCTGATAGGTTCTCAGCATATCAAAAACCCTCCTTTCACGAGGTTACTTATCAAAATGCGGTCTGCAAATAACAGTCCGTTACAGATAAGCATTATACCTTAAAACCGTAGAAGCTGTCAACCTTTTTTCGGGTTTTTACGGAAAAAAACTTGGAATGAAGCGCTGCAAAGGCAAAAGCAAAGGAAAATAGAAGGCCTACATGTTTTTTTCAGCCTGAAAAAATACAAAGCAAAGTGCGCAATGCTAAATGTTTTTAATCGATCTTTTTTCAAAAAAGGTTATAGGAGCTCGGGGCAAAGTTTCCCATTCCTGCGTTAAAAATCCGCCTTCGCGCTCCCTTTTTCCACCCTTTCTGCGTATAAATTGCCGAAAACGCGTTTCTTTCCCGCTTTTTGCCTGTGAAGTCCGTCAGATTTTTCAACATTCCACAGGTTTTCTGTGGACAACTTTGCGGTTTTGTGCTACACTATATATTAGTATTTTAGCGTCAAAATGCACTTTCAATGCCGCTTCTTCGGTCATCATGACCGCCGCGGCGCGGCTATGGGCGCATACCGATACCAAAACCTAAAAGAAAGGGAATAAGGAAATGGAATCATTCTTAGAAGCATGGGACCTCATTTGCGACTACTGCAAAAAGCAGGTCACCGACGTGAGCTATGAAACCTGGTTCAGCAAGCTCGTCCCCATCTCGCTCGATTTCGGAGCAGGCGTTGCAATCATTCAAGCGCCAAACGAATTTAACAAATCCACCATCGAGCGCGGCTTTCACAAGTGCTTGAACGACGCCGTACAGAGCGTTTTCGGCGAAGCTTTCACCTATAAGCTCATCACCCCGATGGAGAAAAAAGAAAAAGAGCGCGTGCCGGACGATGACGAATACGAATACACGTTTGAAACGTTCATCGAGGGCAGCTCCAATAAATTTGCCTGCGCAGCCTGCCGCTATGTTGCAAAAGAGCCGGCCAAAAACTACAATCCCCTCTTTATCTACGGCAACTCCGGCCTCGGCAAAACGCACCTGCTCAACGCCATCGGTCACGAGCTCAAAAAGAATTTCCCGGATAAGGATATCATTTACGTCAAGGGCGACCAGTTTGCAAACGAGCTGATCGAGGCCATCCGCGCCGGTACCACCGTGAGTTTCCGCGAAAAGTACCGCAAGGCCGACGCACTCCTCATCGACGATATTCAGTTCATCGCCGGCAAGGAATCCACGCAGGAAGAGTTCTTCCACACGTTCAATACATTATACGAATCCAAAAAGCAGATCGTTTTAACGAGCGACCGTCCCCCGCGCGACATCGCTACCTTGGAAGATCGTTTGAAGACTCGCTTTGAATGGGGCCTTACCGCCGATGTGCAGCCGCCGGACTTTGAGACCCGCATGGCAATCATCAAGCGCAAAGCCGAACTTGTCGGTCTCAGTGTGCCGGACAACGTCTGTGAATTCATCGCACAGAAGCTCAAGAGCAACATCCGCCAACTGGAAGGCACGGTCAAAAAGCTCAACGCCATCCACCTTGTGGAAGGCGCCACCCCCACTATCAGCACAGCACAGCGCGCCATCAGCGACATCGTAAACAACGAGCAGCCTGCGCCTGTCACCGTCAGCAAAATCATTGAAGAAGTCGGCCGCACCTATGGCGTTTCCCCGGAAGATATCAAGTCCTCCAAGCGCAACGCAAATGTTTCCTTTGCGCGCCAGATCTCCATGTACGTCGTGCGCGAGATTACACAGATGCCTATGGTCGAGATCGGCAAGGAATTCGGCGGCAGAGACCACTCCACCGTCGTTTACGCCATCCAGCAAATCGAAGAAAAATCTGCGCGCGATCCCGTGACGAAGGCCACCGTCAGCGACATCATCAAAAATATTCGTGACCGCTGATCCTCTTTCACCCCTAAAGTGCTCCATTCCCTTATTCTTTCCTAATATACTGGAATACAGGCAAATTCGCTGCACTTTTAAAAATATCAAATACAGAGCATTTCCTATAACGTTCTGTATAATTACCGCAGGACTCCTTGTGGCCGATTTTGAGGTTCAACCACAAGATATAGGGCTCGATCGCTGGTGGCCTTACACGCGAAAGCCAAAATAAAATCAACGAGTTTTCAACATTTCACACAGAGTTTTCAACTATTCTGTGGACGAAATCAAATTTTCCACACTCTCCACAATTCCTCCACATCAATTTTCGCAAAACTTTCGCGTGATTTTCACCTGTCCAAAGCCACTTTTTAAAGTTTCCAACTTTTTCACACCCTCTACGACTACTGCTATAACTTATACTTAAAATAAATATAAAAAAGGACCGCAAGCTTACTCCTTCCACATCTCCGCACCTAAAAACATATAGAAATGTGAAAAACCAAAATGCGCAGTAAAACTTTCGCGGTCCAAAATGCTAAACAAAAGGCCAAAACCAAAAAACCGCGCAGAAAGGAAAAACTTATCCACATGAAATTCACCGTAGAAAAAAGATTGTTAAACGAAGCCGTAACCAATCTGCAAAGAGCGGTTTCCTCCAAAACTTCTATTCCGGCGCTCGAAGGCATTCTCATCCGCAGCGAAGAAAACCGCCTCATTTTGACCGCTTACGATCTTGAAATCGGCATGCAGACCGAGCTGCCCGCCATCATTTCCGCGCCGGGCGCAATCATCCTCACCGCAAAGCTGTTCGCCGAAATCGTCCGCCGTTCGCCGGACGAGGACATCACCATCGACGTGGACGACCGCAGCACCGCCACCATCACCTCCGGTGTGAGTTGCTTTACCATCATCGGTATGGATTCGGCGGAATTCCCGGAGCTGCCGAAAATCACCGACGCCGATACAATCAAAATGCCGCAGGAACTCTTAAAAAGTATGATTCGCCAGACGCTTTTCGCCGTCGCGGACAGCACCGCAAAGCCGATCCATCAGGGCAGTTTGTTCAAAATTGAAAACGGAAATTTAGATGTTGTGTCGGTCGACGGTTACCGGTTGGCCCTGCGCCGCGAGGCGATTAACTATGCGAACAACACCGAATTTGTCGTTCCTGGAAAGACACTTTCCGAAGTACTCAAGCTCTTAAAGGACAGCGAGGGCGAAGTGGAGATTTGTCCGAGCCGCCGCCACATTTTGTTCCGCATCGATAATTATACGGTTATTTCCGCTTTGCTCGAGGGCGAATTCCTCGATTATAAATCGGCACTGCCGAAGGGTAAAAAAACCGAAGTTACGGTTTCCACTCGTACGATGATTGAAAGTGTCGAGCGCGTTTCGCTTCTCATCACCGACCGCCTGAAAAGCCCGGTGCGCTGCGTGATCGGCGAAGACACCGTCAAGCTTTTCTGCACCACCACCATGGGCCGTGCCACCGACCAGATTTCGGCGGAAATTTCCGGAGACCAGCTTGAAATCGGTTTCAATAACAAATATTTACTCGATGCACTCCGCGCAGCGGAGACCGACGAAGTTCGACTGCAGCTCGGCGGCCCGATTAGCCCGATGCTCGTTCTGCCGAAGGAGGGCGATGCGTTTTCGTTCCTCGTCCTGCCGGTGCGTCTACGCAGCGAAATGTGATCAATGTTTCACGCGTTGTTCACCACTCGTAGACAAACGTTGCAACTTTTGTGAAACATCAAATTGTGAAGTTTTGGTACCAAAGCTCAAGGTACAAATTTTATACAATTTTAATGTGCAAACAAACGCGAAGATTTGTATATTAAATTTATCTTTATTTTATAAGGGATCGAATATATTATGAAAAATGAGATCATCACGATCACAACGGAGTTCATCCGTCTGGATGCACTTTTAAAGCTCGGCGGCGCGCTGGATACCGGCGGGCAGGCCAAATTCGTCATTCAAAACGGCGAAGTCGAAGTAAATGGCGAAGTCTGCACCATGCGTGGCAAAAAAATGCGTGACGGCGACTATGCCGAATATAACGGCGGCCGCTATACGGTAAAAGTGGAGGAATGAGCCGGTGAACGTACTGCGACTCGGCTTTGAAAATTTCCGAAATTTGTGCCCGGGCGAAATTTTTCCGGGCGAGACCATCAATGTCATTCACGGCAGCAATGCCCAGGGCAAAACGAATTTGCTTGAGGCCATCTGGCTTTTTACAGGCGGACATTCGTTTCGCGGCACAAAGGATAGTGAGTTGCCGGTTTTAAAAGACGGCAAAAATGCGCCTGCGGCCTCACTTTCCATGACGCTGTTTACAGAAGGACGCGAGCAGGAACTAAGGCTCGAACTGCGCGACGGTCGGCGCTCCAGTGTCATCAACGGCGTGGAGAAAAAGACTGGCTCGGCACTTGTGGGCAAGCTTTGCGCCGTCATTTTTTCGCCGGAGCATCTTTTGCTCGTCAAAGAAGGCCCTTCGCGCCGCCGCGCGTTTTTAGACGGTGCGTTGTGCCAGTCCCGCCCGGCATTTACGCGCGTTTTGGCACATTATAATAAAGCTCTCATGCAGCGCAATGCGCTTTTAAAAGATATTCCGCGTCACCCGGAGCTTATCGATACGCTTGATGTTTGGGACGAGCGCCTTATTCTGTTCGGCACGGAGGTCGTACAGGAGCGCGCTGCGTTCTGCAAAGATCTGGAGCCGCGTGCGGCGGAAATTTACCGGGGTATCGCAAAAAACAGGGAGGAAATCACGCTTTCTTACGCGCCGTTTGGCGGTGCGGAGACAAAAACGGAGATTGCCGAGCGGTTTTCCGAAGCGCTGAAAAACGCCAGAAATGCCGATGCTCGCGCGGGGTTTACGTCCGTCGGCCCGCACAGAGATGATTTGACGCTCACCATAGACGGGCTTTCCGCCAGAACGTTCGGTTCGCAGGGGCAGCAGCGCAGCATCGTGCTGGCATTAAAGCTTGCGGAAGCCGATATTCTGTACCGAAAAACCGGCGAGCGCCCGGTTATCTTGCTCGACGATGTGATGAGTGAGCTTGATATGAGCCGCCGCGATTATCTTTTGAATCACCTTGACGGGCGGCAGGTGTTCATCACGTGCTGCGACCCGGAAACTGTGCGCCTGATGGAAACGGGACGCGGATTCTATGTGGAAAAAGGCACGGTGCGGCAGGATACGGACGAAAAAGCAGGGGAAGTGCACACGGAAAACGAAACGCCGACTTGCGAAAGCGAGTAAACCTGTGGTATGATAAGGAGCATGGTATGTATATTCACCTTGGTATGGGCGTTGTAGTGCGCGAAGAAGACGTCGTGGGTATTTTCGATATGGAAAACACCACGGTCTCCGGCGCAACGCGCGATTTTTTGAAGCGCGCCCAAAAAGAGAACCTTGTGGAAGACGTGTGCTATGATCTGCCGCGTTCCATTGTGGTTTGCAGAGACTATATCGGCGGTGAGCGCGTGTATATCACGCAGATTGCCCCGGCCACGCTTTTAAAACGCTCCCGTGCGGAGATCGGCGGCATTGCGCTGAGACCGCACGCCAAGGGATTGTAACAGAAAGGATCTTCATTTATGCAGTATTTCGGCATTCCTACCTGTCCGTATTGCAAAAAGCATGTCAACCTTGTTCGCACGTGGAGATTGAAGCGTGAGGGCGAGTATAAATGCCCGCGCTGCGGCGGTATTTCCAATATCTATCTTTCTCCGCTCGTGTATGTGTTTGCCGTGCTGGCCATCTGCGCCGGCGTGTGCATCTATTTCTTCCATAAATTCGTTTTGGATGACATCGAGCTGTTCACTTGCCTGCAAATTTTCATCCCGTTTGCGATTTTCTTCTTTTTAAGCCTTTTCACGGTGTATTTAAAGCGCCCTGTCATCCGCAGAGTACAACGCGAAGCCCCGCGACCGGCTCCGCAGCGCAGTGCGGAACCGGAAAGACGTGCTCCGAGCCGTGACGATACGTTTACGGAGATGAATACGGGCAGATACAGAGAAAATAACGAGCCGGAGAGCAGAGTGAACCGGCGCGTCTGAATTCTGACGGCAAATAAAATGTAAAGGTCTTTGATTAAACTTTCAGAAGAAAGTTTATAGAGTCTCGGGGCAAAGCCCTGAAAAACAGAAAATCCACACGGAAAAGAGCTGCCGAATTGTAATTTACGGGCGGCTCTTTTTGCATTCTTACCGACCGTAAAACCGCAGAAAAGAGGGGAAAGCGGTGTGCATTTTCAAACATACATGCTTTTGTATATTTATGCACAAAAAACCGCAGAAAATCTAAGCTTTCAGCGGACATTTTTCAAAAATGACCTTGTAAATTTTACCGTTTTGTACTATACTATTATATAAAGATAACCGCCTGCGGAACTGTACAAATGAAACAGGCGGCGTTTCTCTTTGAATAGATAACGAATGAATGTCTTTTATTTCAAAGGCACAAAAACACATTCGGCGTTTTCGTGCCGAAGAAAGGAAAATGAGAGTTAATATGGATATTAACGAAATGACGCATGTGGATACGAATTACGATTCGGATCAAATACAGGTCCTTGAAGGTCTGGAAGCCGTCCGCAAGCGCCCGGGCATGTACATCGGCTCCACCGGTCCGCGCGGCCTGCACCACCTTGTTTACGAAATCGTAGATAACGCCATCGACGAAGCGCTTGCAGGCTATTGCGACCGCATCGATGTGCGCATCCTGCCCGGCGACATCATCTGCGTACAGGATAACGGCCGCGGCGTACCGGTCGGCGTGCAGCACCAGACGGGTCTGCCGGCCGTGACGGTTGTGTATACCATTTTGCATGCCGGCGGCAAGTTCGGCGGCGGCAGCTATAAGGTTTCCGGCGGTCTGCACGGCGTTGGCGCTTCCGTCGTCAATGCGCTTTCCACGTGGCTGGAGGTCGAGGTGCGCCAGGGCGGTCACCTGTACCGCCAGCGCTTCTCACGCGGCAACGCGGAATATGACCTGCAGGATCTCGGCCCCATCGAAAACCCGGAGCAGACAGGTACCATGGTTACGTTTAAGGCTGACCCCGAGATATTCAAAGAAACCACCGTTTATGATTTTGCCACGCTCGAAACGCGTCTGCGCGAGCAGGCATTTTTGAACGCCGGCGTCAACATCATCCTCACCGATGAGCGTGACCCGGAGAACATCAAAAGCGACCGTTTCCACTACGAGGGCGGCGTAGCAAGCTTTGTGGAGTACTTGAACCGCAAAAAAGCCGTGGAAGTCATCCACCCGGATGTCATTTATTTCTCCGCGACCGCGCCGGACAACAACTCTACCTGCGAAATCGCCATGCAGTATACGGACAGCTTTAACGAGCTGATTTTGTCCTTTGCAAACAACATTCACACGGTGGACGGCGGTACGCACGAAGACGGCTTCAAGCGCGCCTTAACGCGCGTGATGAACGATTACGCAAGAAAGTACAACATCTTAAAGGAAGCCGATAAAAACCTTTCCGGCGAGGATGTACGCGAGGGCCTCACGTGCGTCATCAGCGTAAAGGTGAAGGAAGCACAGTTCGAGGGCCAGACGAAGGGCAAGCTCGGCAATACGGAAATCAGCGGCCTTGTCAGCAATCTGATGAGCGACAAGCTGATGACGTTCCTTGAAGAGAACCCCGCCGTGGCACGCGCCATCTTCGACAAAGCCATGGCAGCCTCCCGCGCAAGAGAAGCGGCGAGAAAGGCAAGAGACCTTGTGCGCCGCAAATCTGCGCTCGAAAACGCAACGCTGCCCGGCAAGCTCGCAGACTGCCAGTCCCGCAACCCGGAAGAGACCGAAATTTACATCGTCGAGGGCGATTCCGCAGGCGGCTCCGCAAAGGGCGGCAGAGACCGCAAATTTCAGGCGATCCTCCCCCTGTGGGGTAAAATGCTGAACGTTGAGAAGGCGCGCTTAGACCGCGTTTACGGCAACGATAAGCTCATGCCGGTCATTACGGCACTCGGTACGGGCATCGGCGAAGAATTCGATTTGAATAAGCTCCGTTACGGCCGCGTCATCATCATGGCCGATGCCGATGTCGACGGTTCGCACATCCGCACTTTGCTTTTGACGTTCTTCTACCGCTATATGCGCCCGCTTGTCGAAGAGGGACACGTGTACATCGCACAGCCGCCGCTGTTCCGCATCACGAAGAATAAGCGCCACTATTACGCGTATTCCGATAACGAGCGCGACGAGATCATGACGCAGCTGCAGAGCGGCTACGATATTCAGCGCTACAAAGGCCTTGGTGAAATGGACTCCGAGCAGCTTTGGGAGACGACCATGAACCCGGAGACCCGCGTCATGCTGCAGGTCACGCCGAGCGATGCCGCACAGGCGGACGAAATCTTCACCATTTTGATGGGTGATAAGGTAGAGCCGCGCCGCGAGTTCATTGAGCGCAACGCAAAGTACGTAAAGAATCTGGACATTTAAGCGCGAAAGGATCAGCAAGCAATGGATAATATGGAAGAAAAGAAGGAAAACCTCATACAGGTGGACCTCAGAGAGATCATGGAGACGTCGTTCCTCGATTACTCCATGTCCGTTATCGTGCAGCGTGCGCTGCCGGACGTGCGCGACGGCTTAAAGCCGGTCCACCGTCGTATTCTCTACACCATGTATGAAAACGCTCTGTGGCCGGAAAAGGCTTACAGAAAGTGCGCGGATACCGTCGGTTCCGTACTGGGCCGCTACCATCCGCACGGCGATGCTTCGGTTTATGACGCGCTGGTGCGTCTTGCGCAGGATTTTTCCATGCGCTATATGCTCATTGACGGCCACGGCAACTTCGGTTCCGTAGACGGCGACCCGCCTGCTGCATACCGTTACACGGAAGCCCGCATGAGTAAGCTTTCTGTGGAAATGCTGAAGGATATTGAGAAGGACACGGTCGATTTCTCCCCGAACTACGACGACCGTCTGAAAGAGCCGAACGTGCTGCCCTCTCATTTCCCGAATATCCTCGTAAACGGCTCCACAGGTATCGCCGTCGGTATGGCGACGAACATTCCGCCGCACAACATGGGCGAAGTGCTTGATGGCGTGTGCGCTATGGTGGACAACCCCGATATTGACCTTGACGGCCTCATGCAGTACATTAAGGGACCGGATTTCCCGACCGGCGGCATCATCATGGGCCGCAGCGGCATTCGCGCCGCATACGGCACCGGCCGCGGCAGAATTTACGTGCGTGCCCGCGCAGAGATTGTGGAAAAGCCGAATGGCCGCTACCAGATCGTCGTCACCGAGCTGCCGTATCAGGTCAACAAAGCAAGACTCATCGAAAACATCGCAGAGCTTGTCAAGGATAAGCGCATCGACGGCATCTCCAATATCGACGATCA
>ULVH01019349.1_pt1 | contig 11018 bp, 9 predicted proteins | sample 1959261 | NCBI WGS metagenome assembly ULVH01 (sample SAMEA4835781, study PRJEB28245) | human gut metagenome | biome: gut microbiome; material: fecal sample | place: Denmark | collected 2008
CTTCTGGTAGCTGATGTTCTTCAGAAAGTTCTGGTATTCCAACTTGCTGATGTAGCGCTCCCGGTTTTTGGAGAGGCCGCTCTGCAAAACGTAGGAATCGTATTTTTCAAGGTCGATGCTGGTGAAATTGTCCACCTTCTGGCGCAGAGAGGTGAAGGTCTCGCCGGTGAGTTCGGAGCGGAAGGTGCCGTTCTCCTTGGCGTTGGTGTTCAGGAAGCGGTGGAGCTTCTGGCACTCCTTATCAAAGAAGGAGCCGATCTCCATGTACTCCTGCTTGTCGCACTCGGACCAATCGGGGGAGATGCCCATCTCGACGTAGGTATAGTCCTCGTAGAAGGCCTCTTTGTAGGACTCGACGATCAGGCTGAGCATATCTCTGGCCGAGATGCGGGGGCCGATCTCGTCGTTCTTTTCGTAGGTGATGGTGTAGGTGGTGGCGATCTTGTAGTTTGTGGTGTCGGAGGGCAGCTGCATTCCGTTGACGTTGGCAGCCCAGGCCGTGATGTTTTCGGCCATATCCTGCGCGGTGACCTGGCCTTCGAGGCCGGCCTTCGCGATGGCGCGGTCCAGCACGTCGTCCGATTTGATGAGCGAGATGTTGAACCGGGTGTTGTTGGGGTAAAGCCCTCTGGTGGCTTCCTCGTAGTTCAGGGCGATCATCATCTTTGCGGTGCGGGCTTTCAGGTGGTACATCACAAAGCTGGTGGAGCACATCACCAGAAGGATGAGGGCCAGGTAGAGGAGGCGGTGCTTCCACAGCCCCTGGAAGAGAAGTTCGACCAGCGCCCAGAACTTACTTTTTTGCGGGCGGTTCGGTTGGTTTGTTTTGGGAGATGGCATGGTTGTAGATCACCTCGTTTCGATCCAGCTGCTTCATGGCGTGGCCGATGGGCAGCAGCATGAAGATCGTGTTCATATAGCAGTAAAAGGCGGTGTTGTCGGTCGCGTAGGTCACAAACGCATAAATGGTGCAGTACAACAGCAGGAAAGCGGTCTCGGTGCCGTACTGCTTCTGGCACCAGACGACCTTGCCCTGCCAGCTGAGCCAGATCCAGAAGGAAAAGCCCCAGAAGCCAAGCTCAATGTACATGGTCACAAGGTCGTTGTGCATCCCGCCGAAGTCGTGGGTGCCAAAGACGCCGATGCCCGCTGCGTTCATGATGCTGATATACCGCGTGACCCAGCCGATGCCGTAGCCGCGGAACGTAGGGCTGAAGGAATATAGGTCGGTGAAGGCTTCGTACAGGCCCTCGCGGCCCATGGTGTCGATGCCCAGGGTGTCCACCGTCCAGCTGAACAGGCCCGACCAGATGAAGAAGACGTAGAACAGGCAGATGGCGATGGCGAAGATGGAGATGGAATGGAGCACAAAGTTCTGCCCCTTGGGCTTGAGCCGGGTGATGAACAGGTGCATCAACAGCACGCCGAGCATACCGATGAGGGCGATGCGCTTGAGACCCAGATAGAAGAAGCCCGCCGCCAGTGTGAGATGGACGACCCGCCGCCAACCTTTTTCAAAGAGGGCGTAATAGAGGACCATCAGCCCGAACCCGAAGGTCAGGTCGTGGACTTCCAGCGCCTTGATGGGCGCATTGGTGTCCACGCCGCCGGATTTGGCAAAGGCGATGAAGCCGGTGATGAACTCGCTCAGGCCGTAGGGCCGGAGGCTGTCGAACACCAGAATGCAGACATTGGCGATGCACATGCCGTAGAAGGTGTAGTCGATGGCTTTGCCGCCGAACAGATACACCGCTGCGCACATCGAGGTAAGCGAGATCATGTGGTAGAGGATGGTGGAACACCCGCGGGACATGTAGTTCAGCTGCTGGAAATCCAGCGACCAGACAAGCATGGACCACGCCGCCATCATCACAAAGGGGATGAGAAAGATGATGTAATATTCCCCGATGAGGGGCAATCGGTTGAAGTCTCCGGTGATGAGCAGAAAACAGGCGGCCAGGCCGACCACGGCGGCCTGCACCAGGTACTTCATGAACCAGGGCAGGCCCATGCCGCGGTACCAGAACCCGATGCCCATCATGGCAATGTAGAGCAGCGGCAGCCAGAACGGCCGCTGCGCCGGTTTCCGCTTCAGAAATTGTGTTCCTCCATGCTGCGCAAGATACTCCCAGTTTCCGCTGCCATATCCCCCAAAGAGTAGTTTCATAAAACTTGGCATCTGCCCTCCTGTGCGAGCCTGCGGGCAAGCCGCGGCTCTTCGCGTTCGTTCAGTTCAAAAGCTCCACGATGGCCTGATAGTTGCGGGCACAGTTCTGGTCATCCACCTGGTCGAACAGCGCGTCCACACGCTTTGCGTAGAAGGGGGATATCGTGCCGTTCTGGGCCAGAGCGCGGTCCAGCTCCCGGAAGAGCGCTGCCTGCTCGGTGACCACAGGCCCGAAGCCGTCGTCCCGGTAGCTGAAGTAGCCGACGTCGTGGTGCACGCCCCAATACTGTGCCTCATCGAACTGGTAATAGAGGAGGGGCTTTTTCATATAGGCAAAATCGAACTGTACGCTGGAAAAATCGCTGACCATGACGGCGGATTCCATCAGAAGGGTCTGCACATCGGCCTCACCCAGCGCCGCGATCTTCACCCGCGGGTTGGCGGTGTGGAAGCTGCTCAGAAAACGCTGCACCTCGAAATGAGGGTAGAAGACGGCCTCATAGCCGTGCTTCTCCAGCAGCGCCTCCAGCTCCGGGCTGGAGATGACATCCTGCCAGTGTCGGAAATAGTCGCTCTGCTCAAACTCGGCCTGAGTCTTCCGCTCGATGGCGTAGGTGCGCCAGGTGGGCATCAGCAGCAGCTGGCGCTTGGTCTCGTGGGGGCGCAGCAGGGCGTCAAACCGGCACAGACCCAGCCGTTTGACAATACCAGCTGGATAATGATAGGCGGATTCTACAAAATCCCGCTCTTTTTGCAGGGAGCAGACGAAAAGGTCGGTGCGGATGTTGGGGTAGTGATACCATTTCATGTCGTCGATGATGACCCCATGCTGCAAAAAGGCGCGGGGGCCATGGACCACATGGAGCTTGTCGAGCATGTAGTAGCTGTCGATCTCCGGGGTGTAGCCCAGCACATGGGTACTGATCTTAATCTCCGATGCGGCGCAGAGCAGATAGTGCTTCCAGCTGCGGTAGGGCACGACCCGGCCCAGCGCCTGCACCCGCTCATAGTCCGGCAGGGTGGGGTCTGCCACGAACCAGCTGTTCAATTCAGGATGCTCCCGGTTCAGGTAGGCAAAGATGTGGTAGCCATTGTCCCGCGCTTCGCGGCCCCGCTCGGAGACGAGCCAGACATGCCGGTAATCCTTGTTCCAGCACTTCAGAACGGCAGCACAGCAGGTGGCAGTCTCGTATTTCAGGAGTTCCCGCAGCAGATGGAAGGCGCGCCGGGTCTTTCGCAGCAGATCGTTCATAGACGTCGTTCCTTTACATTCAGTTGATAATATAGAGAAAATTCCGATTCGTCAGGCGTTCTTCACCACATCGCCATACAGGGCCAGCAGCTGGTCGCAGTAGCGCTCCAGCGTCATCATGCGGTCTTTTTTCTGGATGCAGTGGGCCGACATCTCGGCCAGCAAGGGCTTGTCTGCATAGAGCGCCCGGATCTTTTCCGCGTAGGCGGCCGGGGTGAAGGTGTCGTTCAGGATGCCGGTGCGGCCCTCTTCCACCAGTTCCGGGATGCCGCCGATCCGGTTGCAGAGCACCGGGGTGCCGAGGGATTGAGATTCCAGCAGAGCCAGCGGGCAGTTTTCGTACCAGATGGACAGGTGCAGGGTGAACAGCGCCCCGGCCACGAGGTCTTCAAGCGCTTTGCCGGTCTGGAAGCCGACGTACTTCACGTTGGGCAGGGTGCAGTTTTTGCACAGATCCTCCATGGGGCCGCTGCCCGCGATGACGAAGGGAATGTCCGGCAGCAGCTTGCAGGCTTCGAGGATACGGTCGATGCCCTTTTCCTCCGAGAGGCGGCCGAAGTAGAGAACATAATCCCCCTTTTCGGCAGGGGCAGCCGCAGCGACCCGGCTCAGAAAGTTGTGCAGCATCACCGTCTTGCCCCGGAAGCGGGGGACGGTGAGGAGCTTCTCCTCCAGAAACGCACTGGGGCAGATGAAGCGGTCGATCTTGTCGTAGACGTGATTGCACTCGTAAAGGGTGCCCTCCACGGCACCGATGAGGCTCTTGGGCAGCGAGCCGTGGATGCAGCGCTTTTTCACGCAGGGCCACTTGCTTTTTTTGCCCATGCAGGCTTCGCAGAGCTTTTTGGAGTTGAACTCCATCATCATGTGGTTGGGGCAGAGCATCTGCACATCGTGCACCGTCTGCACCATGGGCACCCCGCATTCTGCCCCGGCGCAGATGACCGAGGGTGTCAGCTGGAAATTGATGTTGTTGAAATGGATGAGGTCGGGCTGGAACTGCCCGATGACCTGCTTCAGCTTCCGTTTCGCCTCAAACGAGTAGAGGATGCGGAAGGGGTAGAGCAGTTTTTCCGGCCCGGCGTTGTGAAAGTCCATATTGGTGGTGGCGAGGTGCAGGGCATTGCCGACGGTGTTCTTTTCGTCGTACATGCCAAAATATTCGACCTCGTGGCCCCGGCGGGTCAGTTCCTCGCCGATCTTAAGGAAATAGGTCTCTGCACCGCCGCGGGGGTAGAGAAATTTATTGACGAATAAGATCTTCACAGGGTCCAGCCTTTCGTTGCGAAAAGTAGAATCGGAGGATTTCTATATAATAGGTATAAATAAACAACTTAATAATAGCATCATCCCTCTTTTCCTGCAAGATGTATTCACAAAATCATCGCAATTTGGCGGGGAAGGCGGCCCGAAAACGCAAAAACCGTGGGCGGCGGAATGGCATCTTCCGCGCCCACGGTTTGTCAGAGGTGGATATTCGGTCAAAGATCGTAAAGTGCGTTCAAAAATTTACTGCAAAGTGCTCGGTGCGTCGCTCAGGTTGTGCACGATGCCATACCAGCGGCAGTTCGTCTGGCTGCTCAGGTCCACATCGCTGAACTTGGTCACGCCCGAACCGTTGATGTCCGCGCCAAAGACCTTGTACATCGCCTGCCCGGTCGGGTTGGCCGGGAAGACATAGGCTGGCAGGTCGGTGGGCCAGGTCTCGGCAGCAATATACCATCTGAAGTTCGTGATATAGGCAAGGGTCCGCCCGTCGTAGAATTTGAATCCTCTCTGGTAGGTGTCGCAGTAGCAGTCCGAGAAGCGGGGGCCATTCACGCGAATGTACGCAAAAACGGTGTTCTCAATCAGGGCCTTTTGGGTATCGTGGTCGCTGTGGTCGAAATCGTAGCACCAGGCGTGAACGTTGTGGAAGATGCTGCTGCCGTTGCACGAGAGCGCCGTCTTCACGTTCAGGATGACGATATCGGTGTACATGGAGTCGCCGGTGTCGTAGATGCCCACTGCGTACTGGTATATCAGCGATGTCTCAATCAGGCAGTTGCGCACCATCAGCTCATACGAGAGGTTGCTTGCCACCAGACCTTCCGTCTCCATGGACGCATCCTCGAATTTGCCGCAGATGCCGTACCGCTGGAAGTTTTGGATGGAGATGTGGTCGATCAGGGTGCATTTCTGCCGTGCCACGGCGATGCAGTCGTCTGCCTTGAAGTTCGCGTTGACTTTGCCGTTGCCCCGGATGAACATGTCCTGACGAGGGTGTCCAATGGGTGTCATTTTGCCGCGGATCTCGACAAAGCGGTCCACTTTGGTGGCAGCCGTGCACTTCAGCTCGGCGTTGTCGAGCACCATATAACAGAAGTCGAGCACCAGCTTGCCGGAAAACGCATACACGCCCTTCGGGAAATACAGCGTCTCGGCCGGGTGCGCGGCGATGAGCGCATTGAACGCGGCCAGGTTGTCGGTGGTGCCGTCCCCCTTGAAGCCGTAGTCCAGCACGTTCAGCATCCCGCTGCCGCCTGTGCTCAGGGTGGTGCCATTCAGGTTGTATACCATATCAGTTTGCCTCCATCAGGGTCGTGATCTGTGCATCGGTCAGCGCCGTGTCAAATACCCGGAAATCATATACCGTGCCATTGAAGAAACGGTCCTTTGTCGTGCCGTCTCCCCAGCCCGCACCGAGGATCAACGGATGGTCCACCGTCTTGTTCGCGGCATAGTTCGGAATGTTCTTCCACTCGGTCATGGAACCGTAAGACAGGAACCGGAACTGTGTCCCTTTGATCTGAAGCAGGAACTTCAGTTTCTTGCCGGATTCGATCTTGACAAAGTGACTGGCGTAAGTGAACATGTTCACGCCCACGGTTCCGTTGGTCCATGTGGCAACCACGATGCCTCTCTGATCGTTGGTAGTAAGATTGCTGAAGCAATCAAGCAACGATGTCACCGTATTGACCGCACTGTCTGCTACCGTAAAGGTGGCATACACCGTCAGATCCATGCCGGTATCAATGGCTGCAAACGGCTTGATCCCAGTGTCGATCCATTCTTTGTTGGTCGGCACAAAGGTCTTCGGAGCCGCCAGTTTATAGCGCGGCGTCGGCAGGCCGTTGTTGGGGGGATCTGGTGTGTCCGGCTGGCTGGGCGTGGGCGGGACATCGGGCAGACTGCTGCCGCTCCAGAGTGCAGCCAGTGCGTTGTAGTGGGGCAGCATCTCGCCGTTGTCGTAGACGGCGTGGCGGAACAGCGCAAGGATGAGCCCGCGCTCCTCGTCAGACAGGCCGGATGCGGCGTTGCGAAGCTCTCGCTTGACCTGCTGCAAAAACTGCTGCCAGGCCGGGGTGCCCGGTTCGGGCAGGGTTGGGTCCGTGGTGCCGGAGTTGCTCAGCACCCTGTAGGGGACGCTGGCGCTGGTCACGGTGCGGGTGCCGTCGGAGCCTTCAAAGGTGACGGTCCCGCTGCCGCCCTGTGCAGTGACGAGGGCGGGCACCTCGACGGCTCCGTCGGCCACAAGAGTGGTCAGCGGCCCGGCCGGACCGGGCAGATGCCAGAACGCCACAACGGTGGTGCCGTCCCATTCGCCGGAGCAGACGACCCGCAGCCGATAGACGCCGGTGTTGTGCGCGTAGCCAAGCAGCAGCCCGCCGGAATAGCCCGAAAGGACGGCGCGGCCGTTGGAGCAGAGCGTAATTTGTTGTTCGATCATAGAAAACCTCCCATCTGTAAAAAAGATCAAGTGCGAGCAGGAACAGGAAAAAGCAGAACGCTGCCCTGTGCAGGGAAAACAGCGCTAGGGGGAATGATCCATTCACTTCGCCTCCTTTTGGTTGTGAAATGGCTGCGTTAATGTGTGAAAACAGTATAAATCAACAACAGCAAGTTGTCAATACGAAATTTGAAGATTTCGCAGCGTGGGTTCAGATGCGTTGCAATCGCGCGGATGGTGCGTTATAATACAACCACACAGACACGACCAGGAAGCCCAGAGGATGCAGTGTAAGAAAGGAACGTGGATATGAACTATATCATGGCGCTGGATGCCGGGACGACCTCGAACCGCTGCATCCTGTTCAACAAGGCGGGCGAGATGTGCAGCGTGGCTCAGAAAGAGTTCACCCAGTATTTCCCGAAGCCGGGCTGGGTGGAGCATGACGCAAACGAGATCTGGACCACGCAGCTGGGCGTGGCGCTCTCAGCCATGAACCAGATCGGGGCCAGCGCGTCGGACATCGCGGCTATCGGCATCACGAACCAGCGCGAGACCACCATCGTCTGGGACCGTGAGACCGGGGAGCCGGTCTATCATGCCATCGTCTGGCAGTGCCGCCGCACCAGCGCCTACTGCGACGAACTCAAGGCGCGGGGCCTGACCGAAACCTTCCGGGCAAAGACGGGTCTGGTCATTGACGCATACTTCTCCGCCACCAAACTGAAATGGATCCTGGACAACGTGCCCGGCGCGCGGGAAAAGGCCGAGGCCGGGCGGCTGCTGTTCGGCACGGTGGAGACCTGGCTCATCTGGAAGCTGACCTGCGGCCGGGTCCATGTGACCGACTACACCAACGCCAGCCGCACGATGCTGTTCAACATCCACACGCTGGAGTGGGATGAGGATATCCTGCGGGAGCTGAACATCCCGCGCTGTATGCTGCCCACGCCCATGCCGTCCAGCTGCTTCTACGCGGAGGCCGACCCGATGCACTTTGGTTCGGGCATCAAAATTGCAGGCGCAGCGGGCGACCAGCAGGCCGCGCTCTTCGGGCAGACCTGCTTTTCGGCGGGTGAGGCGAAGAACACCTTCGGCACCGGCGGCTTTCTGCTGATGAACACCGGCAAAACGCCGGTCGTCTCGAAAAACGGCCTTGTCACGACCATTGCGTGCAGCAGCGGAAAAAGCGTGAATTATGCGCTGGAAGGTTCCATCTTCGTGGCCGGTGCGGCCATCCAGTGGCTGCGGGACGAGCTGCGGCTGCTGGAAGAAGCCCGCGACTCCGAGTATATGGCCCGGAAGGTGAAGGACACCAACGGCTGTTATGTGGTGCCCGCCTTCACCGGCCTTGGTGCGCCCCACTGGGATCAGTACGCCCGCGGAACCATCGTTGGCCTGACCCGCGGCTGCAACAAAAATCACATCATCCGTGCCACGCTGGACAGCCTGTGCTATCAGGTGAACGATGTCCTCCACGCCATGGAGGCCGACTCCGGCATCGCCATGAAGGCCCTGAAGGTGGACGGCGGTGCCTGCGCCAACAACTACCTGATGCAGACCATGGCCGACATCAGCAGCCTGCCGGTGGAGCGCCCCTGCTGCGTGGAAACGACCGCCCTCGGAGCGGCCTACCTTGCAGGCCTTGCCGTGGGCTACTGGCAGTCCACCGATGAGGTGGTCCGGAACTGGTCGGTGGACCGCACCTTCCTGCCGGATATCTCGGCCGAGGAGCGCACCAGGCGCATCAAGGGCTGGAATAAGGCCGTGCGCTGCGCCTATCATTGGGCGCTGGATGAGGAGTGAAGCGGGACAATACGGCGGCTGAGAGGAAGCAATTCGCAATGCAATACGAAAAAAGCTGCGGTGCAGTGATCTATACCGTACAGAATGGAACGAGGTTCTACCTTGTAGAGCAGATGCAGAAAGGGCATGTGTCCCTTTGCAAAGGCCATGTTGAGAAGGACGAGACAGAACTTCAAACGGCAGAGCGGGAGATTCGGGAAGAAACAGGTCTTGATGTGGAGTTTGTAGAAGGGTTTCGGAAAACCATCGCGTATTCTCCCAGGATGGACTGCATGAAAACCGTGGTGCTCTTTCTGGCATATGCAGAGCATACGGATGCGAGAGCGCAGGAGGAAGAGGTCAGAGCAATTCAATGGCTGCCGTTTGAAAACGCCGTGGAAGCATTGACCTTTGATTCGACCCGTGAAATACTGCGGCAGGCAGATGCGTTTTTGGATGGGGGACAACGAACGAGGAGGTAGTAATCTATGAAGGAATCTATTGTTCCTGCGGCTGGGCAGTTTGATGAAGTAATCCAAATCATTCAAACTTCGCATGACCGCGCATTGAAAGCCGTCAATGCAGAAATGATACGGATGTATTGGAGTGTAGGGAAATATCTCTCTGAACTTTGTGCAACTGCAAGTTTTGGTGATAAAGTAATTGATGAGGTAGCGGCTTACATTGCCCAACATAACCCTGGAGTAAAAGGGTTCAACCGTCGTGGGTTGTATCGAATGAAGCAGTTCTACGAACTTTACAAGGATGATGAATTTGTGTCACCACTGGTGACACAAGTCAGCTGGACGAATCATCTGCTGATTATGTCTGGTTCCAAATCCGCAGAAGAACGGCATTTTTATCTTTCTCTTTGTGTAAAAGAACATTATTCAAAACGCGAATTGGAACGTCAAATGGACAGTGCGTACTATGAGCGATCCATGCTGTCCTCTAAAAAATTGCCGCCGCAATCGGTTCCGCAAAGTATTCGCAGCAGCATTTTGGATACCTATATTTTGGAGTTTTTGGATTTGCCGGAAGATTTCTCTGAAAATAACCTGCGAAAAGCGATTACGCACAATCTCAAACAGGTGATCCTGGAATTTGGAAAGGACTTTACTTTTATTGGAGAAGAATATCGTGTGCAAGTCGGCGGACAGGATTTTTATATTGATTTGTTGTTCTATAATAGGGCACTGTCCTGCCTTGTTCCCATTGAGTTAAAAATCGGAAAATTTAAGCCGGAACATATTGGTCAAATCAACTTTTATCTGGAAGCTCTTGACCGTACCGTGAAAAAACCAAATGAAAATCCCAGTGTAGGTGTTGTTCTCTGTGCAAGTAAAGACGATGCTGTGGTAGAGTACGCATTGAGCCGCAGTATGTCTCCAACGTTGGTTTCTGATTATAAACTTTGTCTGCCGGATAAAGAAGCTTTGCAGGCAAAGCTTCGTGAAGTGACAGATATTGCGTTAGAACAGGCTGATAAGTAAACGGTTTACCTGACACTGGGTGAAACGAGAAGTGTGATTGAATTTACGGAGGAGCGAATGGGCGATTTTACGGTAGAAGAAATGCTTGCGATGCAGCAGGCCCTACAGGAAAAATACAAAGAAAAGTGGGAACCAATCGGTCCGGAAGCGGGCAAACATAAACTATTATGGATGCTCGGTGAAGTCGGAGAGGTCATCGACATCATTAAAAAGAACGGGGACAAAACTGCTGTTGAGGATGCAGCGATACGGCAGCATCTTGTGGAAGAAATGGCGGATGTGCTCATGTATTACAACGATGTCCTGCTGTGTTATGGAATCAGCGAGCAGGAGCTGAAAGAGGCGTATACCGCCAAGTTTGAAAAGAATATGACGCGCTGGTAAGAAAGCGCAAAAAGAACCCCCGGCTGGAGATGTTGGAGTCTCTGACCGGGGGTTTTCACTATTAGAACTTTATCCCATGACCACCGTGACTTCCACGGTCTCGCCGGGGGCGGCGATGGGGAGTACATTGCCGGGGATGGGAGCACCGTTGACGGTGACGCGCTTCACGCCCTTCTGCACGGCGTCGGGGTTCTCGACCCGGATGTGGTACACGGCCCCGCGGTAGCG
>ULVH01024369.1_pt1 | contig 10933 bp, 5 predicted proteins | sample 1959261 | NCBI WGS metagenome assembly ULVH01 (sample SAMEA4835781, study PRJEB28245) | human gut metagenome | biome: gut microbiome; material: fecal sample | place: Denmark | collected 2008
GTTTCTCCTGTTGAGCCGGATGAGATTCCTGCTGCTCTGGCACGTCATGTTGCTCGTCGTACTGCCGGCCGCGATGTGCACGTTTGCGTCGGCCCCTCGCGTGACGAACTCGAGGTTTTGATCGATAAGGCCGATGTTGTTGTCGATGCCATTTTTGGTACCGGTTTCCACGGGAATCTGCGTGCGCCGTTCTCCATCTGGATTCCTACGGTCAATGAATGCGCCGATTGTGTCGTATCCATTGATGTCCCCTCGGGCCTGAATGCCGAGACGGGCGTTGTTGATGACGACTGCATTCGTGCCGAGCATACGGTGACGATGATTGCGCCCAAGATTGGTCTGTATAGCGCTGATGGCCCTGAGTATGCTGGCGATTTGATCTGCGGCAATCTTTACGACCGTCTTGACGAGGTCATCGATGATGTCGACCACGCCGCCGAGATTGTCGAGCCCGGTGACTTAGTTGATTACTTTGCTCCATTACCTACGAATATCGATAAGTATTCCCGTGGCTCTGTGCTTATTGTCGCCGGATCTGCGCAATATCCTGGTGCTGCCATTATGGCGGCCAAATCTGCAGCTCGCGCGGGTGCTGGTTACGTGGCAGTCGCGGCTCCTGACGCCTGCGCCAATCTTATTCGCATGGCACTTCCTTCGATTCCCGTCTTTGCTATTCCGTCTGATTCCCGCGGCTCCTTTGGCGCCGCTGCGCGCATGACTGTGTGCGAGATTGCAAAGAAGTACAGCTGTGTACTGTGCGGTCCCGGCATGACGACATCTGCCGGCGCTATGCAGGTGGTTTCGGGCTTGCTCGAGCTTGATGTACCGCTTATTTTGGACGCCGATGCACTCAACTGCCTTGCTAAGATTGCCATTGACGGTATTGATAGTAATCCCGAGATGTATCGTCGCGAGCAGCCGTTGGTTATGACGCCGCACTATCGTGAGCTTTCGCGTCTGGTTGCCGGTGACGAGGTGAACGACCTTGGTACCGCGATTGCGGCCGCGCAGAAGGTTGTCTGGGCTGCAGGCTCCGACAATCTGGTGGTCATTGCCAAGGGGCCGACGACGGCTATCTGTGGCGTTGAGCGTGTGCTGCTGCCGCTCTCGGGTCCGGCTTCTCTGGCAACTGCCGGTTCGGGTGATGTTCTCGCGGGTATTTTGGCCGGCACGCTTGCCACCATGCGCGACGAGATGGATCGTTGGGAGTTGCTGTATTCGTACGCCGTCGCACTTCACAGCTACGCCGGTTTTGCCGCGGCGACGGAGTATGGTGAGAAGAGCGTCATCGCGACCGATCTTATCGACTTGATCGGTCCTGCCATGGAACTGGCGGCAAAGGATGCGCTCGAAGATCTGGGAATCATGGACGAAGGGTCGGATGACTAATCATGAATAAAGCCGATTTGACGCGCTGGTCCTGGGTCGAGATCGACCGCGGGGCGCTCCGTCGCAACACGAGGGCCTATAAGAACTTGCTGAATCCACGTCAGCGCCTGTGCTGCGTGGTCAAAGCCGATGCTTATGGTCATGGAGCTGTTGAGTGCGCCAAGATCATGTATTCGGCCGGTGCCGACATGTTTGCCGTGGCGACGGTTAACGAGGGCGTTGAGCTCCGACAGGGCGGGATTACGAAACCCATCCTCATCCTAAGCGAGCCGCCTATCGAGGCCATTCCGACGTTGCTCGAGTTTGATATCATGCCCTCGGTCTATACGTCTGACTTTGCTCTTGCGTATGGCGAATGTGCCGTCGCGGCGGGCAAAGTGGGCAAGTATCATCTCGCCATCGAGACGGGCATGAATCGTATCGGCGTTCACTACACGCAGGTGCTCGACTTTGTCCGCGGTATAAATTTCCATCGCGGTATTCAGTGCGACGGCGTATTTACGCACTTCGCCACGGCCGATGAACCTTCGGGCTGGGACTACAAGCTGCAGTGTCAGCGCTTTACCGAGGCCGTTCAGGCCATTAAGGATGCGGGTTTTGAGTGCGGTATCGTGCACTGCGCCAACACGCCGTCCTCGATGCTCGACCCCTCGATGCATTTTGATATGATCCGCGCCGGCGTTGGCTTGTATGGCATGCAGCCGTGCGAGCTGAGTGGCCGCGTGATGCAGCTTGATCCCGTTATGAGCGTCCATGCGCGTGTGACGCGCGTGGCACACCCTGCGATGGGTGAGGGCGTGGGCTACGGTTTTACCTACCGCGTACCGCGTACGCGCGTTCAGATCTGCACGCTGCCGATCGGTTATGCCGATGGCCTATCGCGTACGCTTTCCAATCGTATGGATGTGCTGTATCGCGGCGAGCGCGTGCATCAGGTTGGCAATATCTGCATGGACCAGTTTATGGTCGCCATTCAGTCCAACCCGGCACACGAGATTCCCGAGGCCGAGTATGGTGACGAGATGATCATTGTCGGCCGCGATGGCGATGCCGAGATCACTATGGACGAGATGGCCCGACTGCGCGGAACGATTAACTACGAGGTCGCCTGCGGCTTTGGCATGCGTCTCGACAAGGTCTACGTGTAGGAGCCGCTATGGGCGTCATGCACATCCCCGGCCATACCCATCAGGCACCACGTGAGGTCGCACTCGAGGAAATTGAGGCCGTTCTGGGCGATTGTCACCTCTGCCAGCTCTACCAGTCGCGTCACAATATCGTGTTTGGCGTGGAAAACCCCCGCGCTCGCGTGATGTTTATTGGTGAGGCGCCGGGCCGCAATGAGGATTTGCAGGGCGAGCCCTTTGTGGGGGCGGCAGGCGAGGACCTCAACGGCATTTTGTCGCTGGCGGGGCTCAAACGCGAAGACGTCTACATTGCCAACGTGCTTAAGTGCCGCCCGCCGGGAAACCGCAATCCGCGTCCCGAGGAAGTGCTGGCTTGCTCGCCGTTTTTGCGTGAGCAGATTCGAAGCATCTGGCCTGATATTATCGTGACGCTCGGCAACCCCGCGACGCACTTTGTGCTTAAGACCGAGATTGGCATTACTAAGCTGCGCGGCAGGTTCCACCAGATGGGGCATTTTGTAGTAATGCCCACTTTTCATCCGGCAGCAGCGCTACGCAATCCGGCGTGGCAGGAGCTGCTGGAGGAAGACTTTAAGATGCTGGGCGATTATCTGGAGCGACATCCCGCACCAGAGGACGCCTCGGAATAATAAGGAGCATATATGTCCCTGGAGCGCCTGGGGGTAGGTACTTACAAAACGACTTGCGCTGCCGATACGGAGTACTTTGGCGAGCTAATTGCACCGTGCCTTGAGGACGGCGATGTGCTCATCCTGACCGGTGGCCTGGGAGTGGGCAAAACTCACTTTACCAAGGGCGTCTCGCGCGGGCTGGGCGATGGGCATATGGTTACGAGCCCTACGTTTGCGCTCATGGCCGTTCACGATCAAGGTCGTATTCCGCTGTTTCACTTTGATCTATACCGCCTGGAGCATGCCTACGAGCTCGAGGATACGGGCATTTTCGATGTGCTGGGCTATGAGGGTGCTTGCCTGCTGGAATGGGGCGAACAATTCCAGGACGAGCTGACGGATGAGTATCTTTCGGTGACGCTCAAGCGTGATGAGGGCGACAGCGATGTGCGAACGATAACGCTTGAGGCGCACGGTGACCGTGCAATGGAGCTTTCCCATTTGATTGATAAGGCTGTACAAGATGAGCTTGCATAACGACAACGCGCTGGTGGTGGCGCTCGATACCTCGACCGACATGCTTGCCTGCGCGGCAAGCTGGATTGATGGGCAGACGGGCGAGACGAAGCTCGTGAGTGGCGACCACATGTGTCGCCGTCACGCCAACGTTGAGCTCGTGAATACCGTTGATGGCGTGCTGGCTCAAGCCGGTCTGGATCGCAGCGATGTTGGTTGCTATGTGGTCGGCCGCGGCCCGGGGTCCTTTACGGGTGTGCGCATCGGCATCTCCACTGCCAAGGGCCTCGCGCGTGGTGCCAATGTTCCGCTGCTGGGCGTGTCGACGCTCGACTCTTGCGCTTGGACGGCGTGGAAGGCTGGCGTGCGCGGCAAGCTTGGTATCTTGGCCGATGCTATGCGCGGTGAGGTATATCCGGCGCTGTATATGCTGGTCGATGAGGGCCCCGAGCGTCAATTTGAGCGCGAACACGTGGTCAAGGCCGCCGTGGCGCTCGATGAGTGGCGCCAAGCAGCGGACTGGGACCAGGTTCAGCTGACCGGTGACGGTCTCGTGCGCTATGGCAAGCTGCTGGGTGAGGACGAGACCGCCCGCTGCGTGGAGCGCGACCTGTGGTGGCCTTCGGGCGAGGGCTTGCTGCTCGCGCACGCTGCGGGTGACGGCGATCCGGCTCGCGTCCTGCCGATTTACACGCGCCTTTCGGATGCCGAGGAAAACGAGCGCAAGCGTCTTGGTCTTGCCGAGAGTGCGCAGAGCGAAATTACGGGCGTTGCCGATGAGCTCGCCGGTCGTCATCTGCAGTTCCGTCCCATGGGCGCGGCGGATGCCGAGGGCGCGAGCGCGCTGGAGGCTGCCTGCTTTGAAGGTGCCGGACACGAGGCGTGGACGCCGGGCATGTTCCTGTCCGAACTGGGCGAGGACGTTGCTGCGCCGCGTAGTTGGTGGGTGGCACACGACGACGGCAAGCTACTGGGCCTTGCCGGCGGTATGGTCGTGGACGGTGATGTGCAGATTCTGGATGTCGCCGTCGACCCGGCACATCGCCGTGAGGGCATTGCCCGCAAGCTGCTGTCGCATGTGAGCTATGATGCCCAGATGCTCGGCTGCACCACGGCTTCGCTCGAGGTCGAGGACGGCAACGAGGGAGCGATTGCGCTCTATAACGCTCTGGGCTTTACCGAGGCTGGCCGTCGCCGCGGCTACTATGGTGCCGGCAAGGACGCCATCGTCATGACGGCCCCGCTGCCCCTGGTACTTCCGGTCGACAATGCTTCGCCCGAGCCGACGGCGGCAGAGCAGCGCGTGTGGCCGCTGCCTGCGCCTGGGCGCTCCGAGGGGGAGCGTGCCGAAATTGAGCGCCGCCGCCTAGTGCTCGCTATCGAGAGCTCCTGCGACGAGACGGCCGTGGCGATTATCGATGCGGATGGCAATATGCTGGCCAACCAGGTGTCGACGCAGATTGATTTTCACGCCCGCTTTGGCGGCGTGGTGCCCGAGATCGCCTCGCGCAAACACGTCGAGGTGATTGTGAGTGTCGTGGATGCGGCGCTTGAGGATGCCGCAGCATCGCTTGGTCTTGAGGATGGAGCCATTGCCCCCAGCGAGCTTGCCGCCGTGGGCGTGACACAGGGTCCGGGCCTGGTGGGCGCGCTCGTGGTTGGCGTCGCCTTCGCCAAGGGCTTTGCCTACGCTGCCGGCAAGCCGCTCGTGTGCGTCAACCATCTGGAGGGGCACCTGTTTGCCAACCTGCTGGCGCAACCCGACCTCAAACCGCCGTTTATCTTCACGCTTGTCTCGGGTGGGCACACCATGCTCGTGCACGTGAAGGCGTGGGGCGACTACGAGGTGCTCGGTGAGACGCTCGACGACGCTGTGGGCGAGGCCTTCGACAAGGTAGCCAAGGCATTGGGTCTGGGCTATCCCGGTGGCCCCATCATTTCCAAGCTGGCCGAGACGGGCAACCCCAAGGCGATCGATTTCCCCCGTGCGCTTAACAGCAGAGGAGACTATCGCTTCTCGCTTTCGGGCCTTAAAACCGCTGTGACGCTCTACATTGAACAGGAGACCAAGGCCGGGCGCACGATTCACCTGCCCGATCTGGCAGCTTCGTTTGAGGCAGCTGTCTTTGACGTGCAGTACAAGAAGGCCAAAAACGCATTGCACGCTACCGGATGCAAGGAATACTGCATCGGTGGCGGCGTCTCGGCCAACCCGCATCTGCGCGAGATGATGATCAAGAAGCTTGGGCGTCAGGGGATTCGCGTAACGGTGCCGCCCTTGTCTGCCTGTACCGATAACGCAGCCATGATTGCGGAGGTCGCTCGCCGTAAATTCGACCGAGGTGAAATCTCGCCGTTCGACGTCGACGCCGATCCAAACATGACGCTGTAGCTGGTACGGCGCGGTCCCCGGACGGAGGGGCCGGATATAAGGTTTCCTGCTCTACAGTCCTGCGCAAGACGAAGGCCACATTAAGTGGCCTTCTTTGCGTGCGGAACTCGCGATAAACCTTATATCCGGCCCCTCCGCCCGGCTCCCGCGGCTCTCAGGGGCATCTCTCATGCAAAAACTTTTGTCGGGTAAAGTCCGAGGTCAGTGGCGTTTTATACCGAGAAATTCAAAAAAGTGGAAAATTCATTACATATTTGCATTGACTTTAGGTAACTAAAGTTTCATACTCCTTTTCAACCACTGGGGGATGTGAACACGCACGGATCATTCACATCATGATTGAAGAGGATTTCTTAGACATGTTCACGCATCAGCTAAACATTATCAGCGTAGTAATTATCTGATGCGGGTTAGCACATACAGCTAGCCCGTACGATAACGGGCGGCTGATGAAGATGAGGGCCGTCGAGCGCAACCGACGGCCCTCATTTTTTATGTCTGGGAAGTTCTTTTTAGAGGAGGAAATGTAATGAACGGAGTTTTGCTCATGGTTGTGGCCGCGGCGGTGCTCGCCTGCGGCTATCTGGGCTATGGCCGATGGCTGGCCAACAAGTGGGGCGTTGACAAAGAGGCCCTCACGCCGGCCAAGCGCATGAAAGACGGCAACAGCTTCTCGCCCGTCTCCGCCTTCACCGCGTTCTCGCACCAGTTCAGCTCGATCTGCGGTGCCGGCCCTGTTACGGGTACGATCGTCGCTATGGCCTTCGGCTGGCTTCCCGTCGTGCTCTGGGTCCTCGTCGGCGGCATCTTCTTTGGCGCCGTCCACGACTTTGGCGCCCTGTACGCCTCGATGAAGAACAACGGCAAGTCCCTGGCCCAGCTCATCGAGAAGTACATCGGCAAGACCGGCCGTCGCCTGTTCCTGCTGTTCTGCTGGCTGTTCTGCATCATCGTCATCGCCGCTTTCACCGACATGGTCTGCAAGACGTTCATGTTCACCCCGGCCGTTGACGCTTCTGGTGCTGCTACCGGTGCCATCGACTTCACCAAGTCCTATGCCGCTGGCTGCGCTGGCACCATCTCCATCCTGTTCACCTTCGTCGCCATGGCCTTTGGTTGGGCCCAGAAGAAGTTCAACCTCACCGGCGCTGCCGAGTTCGTCACCGGCGTGGTACTCATGGTCCTCATGTTCGCCGTCGGCATGCAGTTCCCGGTCTACCTGGACAAGTTCCAGTGGTTCGCCGTCGTCATGGTCTACCTGGTCTTTGCCGGTGCCATGCCCATCCAGATGCTCAAGACCCCTCGCGACTACCTCACTTCCATCATGATGATCGTCATGATCGTCTGCGCTGTCCTCGGTATCGTCGTCCTGGGCGCTAACGGCCAGGCCACCATCACCGCTCCGGTCTTCACCGGCTTTAGCAATGCCTCGGGCATGATGTTCCCGGTCCTGTTTGTCTCCGTTGCCTGCGGTGCTCTCTCCGGTTTCCACAGCCTCGTTTCTTCTGGTACCTCCTCCAAGCAGGTCGAGAAGGAGCAGGACGCCGTCAAGGTCGGTTACGGCGCCATGATCGTCGAGTCCTTCGTCGGCATCCTTGCCATCATCGTCGCCGGCATCATGTTCTCCGACATGAACACCGCCGGTACCGGCGCCCTTAACGCCGGCGTCGCTTCCACCCCGTTCCAGATCTTCGCAGCTGGCATCTCCCGCGGTATGCAGGCCTTCGGCGTTGACGGCACGCTCGCAACCGTCTTCATGACCATGAACGTTTCCGCTCTGGCCCTGACCTCGCTCGATGCCGTCGCCCGCATCGCTCGCACCTCGTTCTCCGAGTTCTTTGCCCAGACCAACGACGCCCTGGCCATCGAGTCCAAGGCCGGCTACATGAAGGTCCTCGGCAACCCCTGGTTCGCCACGGTCGTTACCCTGCTTCCTGGCCTCGCCCTCGCCTTTGGCGGCTATGCCAACATCTGGCCGCTCTTTGGTGCTTCTAACCAGCTGCTCGGCGGTATGACCATGATCACCCTCGCCGTGTTCTGCAAGTGCACCGGCCGCAAGGGTTGGATGCTCTACGTGCCCGTTGTCTTCCTGCTCTGTTGCACCTTCACCTCGCTGGTCCAGAGCGCCATGGGCTGCATGACCGCCGTCCAGGCCTACGGCTTCTTCGGCACCATCCCGGCTACCGCCACCACGGCTGCCGTTTCCGTCGCCGCCACCAAGGGTCTGCAGCTCGTCTTCGCCGTCCTGCTGATGGTCCTGGGCCTCATCGTTGCCGTCAACTGCCTCAAGGAGTTCTTCGGCAAGGAGGCCGGTTCCATGCCCGACGAGGAGCCCGAGTGGTCCGAGATGGGCAAGGCCGAGTATGGCCGCACTGCTGCCGCCGAGGCTCCCGCCGACGCCGAGGCTGCCAAGGCCTAGTCAACTTGATGAGCTAACCGTTCCATCCATATGACTCGGAAAGACCGGGTCCGCAACGACGCGGGCTCGGTCTTTTTTCTTGCGGGAACGGGTGATGCAAAGGCGTCCTCGCAGATGTTTTGCGTGGATAGGCTCGCGCGATGTACCATATAGACGTATATGTGTACATATGAAAGGGGCCCCGTGGCCAAGACGGTATATTCCGATAACCAAAATAATGTCGATGCCCTGGCTGAGCGTCTAAGCAGCCAGACGTCGCTTTCTGCCGAGCGCGCCAAGCTGGTTGCCTACGACCTGCTCTGCCGCAAGGCGCTTAAAATCAAGTCGAGCGCGCTGGCACAGATTTTCCGCTCCGTCGATAAGGAATGCGACACCAAGGCGATGCGCGACGAACTCATCGCGGCAAAGATCGTTACCAAGATCGAGGGCAGCGGCATTAACGGACGTCCGGCGTTCTATACCATTCATGCCGAGATAAGTGATGCCCAGGAGCAGCTTGCCGAGGTTGCCGAAGAGGCCGTCGAGGACGTTGTCGAGGTGCCCGCTTCGGTGGAAACGGCCCCGCGCGAGCATATCGATACCGACGAGCTGCTCGATGAGAGCGTCGTTCGCGCCTTTACGGCTAAGGCCGGTCGCGGCGGTTTTGGCGGGGGCGGCAAGCGCGATGCTCAGCGCCGTGCCCAGCAGGAGCGCTTCCGTCGCGCCGTTGCTCAAAAGGGCGAGACGGATGCCGAGGCTGTCGAGGAAAAGTCCGTCGGGATGCAGGAGCCGACTCGCACTCAAGAGCATGCTGAGATCCAGGGGCCCAAGCGTCGCCGCGGTGCCCACTTTAAGGTCGAGCAGCGAGGTATTGCATGCGAGGTCCAGGATTCCGTCGAGGCTGCTGACACGTCCGATGAACCGGTCAAGAAGGCTCCGGGTTCATGCCGTCCCGGACGTGGTTTTGCGGGGCGCGCGTATCCCGTAAGGCATCAGGAGAAGAGCGAGCCGGCTTCGACCACTCAGGACGAGAAGGCCGAGAAGGCCGTTGAGCCGGCGGCTCGCGAACAGAAGCCTGCTGAGCCGCAGCTTGAGGTTGATGCCGAGGCCAAGGGCCAGCAGCCTACTGATGAGCAGGCGGAGCAGGGCACGTCGAGCAAGCCTCGCCGCCGTCGCCATCGTGGGGGCCGCAGTTCCCATGCCGAGACTGCAGCCGAGAAGACCATGCCACAGGACGAGGATGCGAAGGTCGAGGTTTCTTCGGGGCAGCCTAAGCGCCAGCCGGCGAAGGAGAGCAAGTCCGATCGTCCGCAGAAGCAGGCGCCTATGCCGAAGCGCGAGCGCAATTCCCAAGGCGATTCTAAGCGCAAGTCTCAGAAGAAGCCGGAGTCTGCCGCAGCAGATACTGCTGCCCAGCAGCCCAAGTCGGCAGTCCACGGCGAGGTCTCGGCGTTTGCCCTTGCCCGCGTTTTAGGCAGGCAGCTGCTCAAAGTTGTCCCTACGCCTACGGCGCTCTCTAAGATCAAGGAGCAGCAGACACAGATCGTAAAGGTCGAGGGCAAGGACGGCAAAAAGGCTCCGCAACGCACTCAGCACAACGAGATGTCCAACCGCAAGATTGCCGAGGAAATCGCAATCATCCAGGCTTGGATCGAGCAGAACCGAGGTGCCGATACGCCGGTTGCCTCGCGCCGCCAGCGTGCCTACCAGATCTTTAACGACGAGAAGGCTTTTGACGGCAAGCACGGTGAGCGCCTGATCAGACGTATGACCGAAAAGGGCATCAGCATGCAGGCGATCAAGGTCGCCCCCAATCGCCCCGTGCACTTTACGGGCTTCTTTACGCTGGGTGCCGACAAGCCGTTCATTATGGTCGAGAACCTGGATACCTATGACGAGATCGTCAAGCTCCTGCGCGGACGCAAACATGCCAAGCTCTTTGGTACCAAGGTGGGCGGCGTGATTTTTGGCGGCGGCTGCAAGGCGAGCGTCTCGCACGCACTGGATGATTATCTGGCCGAGATTGGCTATCGCTTTAACTACGTCTACTACGTGGGCGATATCGATCGCGAGGGCGCGCGCATCGTCGAACAGGCTCGCAATGCCAATGTGGTTGAGATTCGCCTGCATGCCGGCATGTACCGCGCCATGCTCGCCGAGCATAAGCGTCGCGTGAAGGCCGGCGGCGAGTGCGAGCCCGCGGCTGCCAACCAGGGCGTGCCGCAGAACCTGGCAGCGACGATCAAGGATCTGCCCATGGTTACGCGCGTGCAGTTCCGCAACGTGCTACGTGAAGGCGGGCGCATTCCGCAGGAGATCCTGATGACCGCAGACTATCGGGATGGCGACTCGGGAAGCTTCGACCGCATGCTGAACAACTAGATTCCGCCGGCTCCGGGAGAGCGGGGACACCGGCTTAGGTTTCCTGCTCTACAGTCCTGCTCACGACGGAGGCCACATTAAGTGGCCTCCTGTTCGT
>ULVH01081854.1_pt1 | contig 10861 bp, 9 predicted proteins | sample 1959261 | NCBI WGS metagenome assembly ULVH01 (sample SAMEA4835781, study PRJEB28245) | human gut metagenome | biome: gut microbiome; material: fecal sample | place: Denmark | collected 2008
GTTTTTAAGCGGTTTCCTGCATTTTGGCCGTCAGCCTGCGGGCGGCAAAAACCAGCGCCACAGCGGTCTGCTTTTTGTCATTCCGTCAGCACAACTGCCACGTCGTTGACGTTTGTGCCGGTGGGGCCGGTCATGATCAGACCGCCAACGGCCTGTAAGGCATGGTAGGCGTCGTTGTCGGCCAGCGCACGGGGCACGTCCAGGCCCGCCGCAGTGAGGGCGGCTAAGGTTTCGCCGTCCGTGTAGCCGCCCGCGGCATCGGTGGGACCGTCGGTGCCGTCGCTGCCCACCGAGAAAACACAGCATCCACGCAGCCCGGCCAGCGCCGGGGCTGCGGCTAAGGCAAGCTCCTGATTGCGCCCGCCCAGCCCATGGCCGGTCAGATGCACAACGGTCTCGCCGCCCGCGATAAAGGCCCGCTTGCGGTCCTGCCCTGCGTGGGTGCGGGCAATGCTTCCCAGAAGGCTGCCGGCCTCCCGGGCCTCACAGCAAAGGCAGTCTGTCAGCAAAACCGGCTCGTACCCTTCGGCGCGGCAGGCGTCCGCAGCGGCACGGCACAGCTCCCGCACGCTGCCGGTGATTTTTGTGGTCACGTTGGGCAGCGTTTTGGGCGTTTCCTGCCGCAGCAGGGCCGCAGCAGCAGGGGAGAGCGCCAGCCGGTATTTTTCCGCAATGGCAGCAGCCTGCGCGCAGGTCGAGCTGTCCGGACAGGCCGGGCCGCTGGCAATCATATCGAGCGGGTCGCCGAGAATGTCGCTGAGCACCACGCTGTACACCGCGGCGGGCGCACAGGCCAACGCGAACCGCCCGCCCTTGACGGCAGACAGCCGCTTGCGGATCGTGTTGATCTCAACAATATCCGCACCGCAGGCCAAAAGCGCCTGTGTGATGGCCTGCAGCTCCTCAGCGGGCAGCAGCGGTTTTTCAAACAGCGCGCTGCCGCCGCCGGAGAGCAGAAACAGCACGGTGTCGTCCGCCCGCAGACCGCTGACAAGCGCCAGCGCCCGCTGGGTGGCCGCAAAGCTGTTGTCGTCCGGCACCGGATGCCCTGTCTCGCAGCAGGTCACGCCGGGTAGCGGCCCAATGACATGGCCGTATTTTGTGATGACGATCCCGCCGTCCACACAGCCCAGCACGGCCAGCGCCGCGTGGGCCATCTGCCACGCGGCCTTGCCCGCCGCCACGAGAAATACACGCCCCTGCGGGTGAAAATGCTCCAAAGCGCGGCGCACCGCCTCATCCGGCAAAACGGACCGGATGGCCGCTGTCCAAATCGATTCTGCGCGTTGGCGCAAGAGCTGTTCCATTGTGTTGCTCCTTTCCTTTCGTAAAAGCAGGGGACAGCCGCCCGGCCCACTGCGGTTTGTCGCGCTGGGCATTGTCAGGATATGCTCTGAGGCAACACCGCATAATTCCCGCCTTACGGCTTAAGCACCGCTCCGGCGGCTGCGGTACGGCATCTGCGTTGCCAAAATGCTCGATAATACACAAAGTATTATCTGCGCTTTTGGCTTAGCAGCTGCCGCACCTCGCTCGCCGTATCGGCACTTAGAATTATGCGGTATTGCCCTGAATATTCTCTTATCCGCAGAGCATGACCTTGGCGGTGAAGGTGCCGTTCTGATGGGTAAAGGTACTGGTGCCGCCGGTTTTTTCTGCAATATGGGTGACGGACTGGATACCGATCCCGTTTTCCCTCCGCTTGGAGGAGCGGAAAATGCCGTTCTTTTCGTTGACCTCGCCGTCAAACGCATTTTCAACCTCGATCAGCAGAATCCGGTCGGCGTGAACACAAGCGGTCAATTTGATCTGCCGCCTGCCCGGTGCGGTGCGAAGGCTTGCCTCCAGCGCATTTTCCAGCAGGTTGGAAAGCACGAGACACATATCGATCTCGTCAACCGGCAGTGTTTCCGGCAGGTCGAGTCTGGCGCGGAAGGGGATCTCATCGCGCTTTGCCATGGCGCAGTAATAGCCGACAACACTGTCAGCCGCACGGTTTTCACAGAAGCACATATCAAGATTCGGGATGCGGGAGACGGTCTTTGCAAGGTAGCTTTTCAGGTTCTCCAGGTCACCTGCCTCAGCCAGCGCAGAAATTTGATTGAATTGGTGGCGCATATCGTGCCGTGCCTGCCGCGCTTCCTCGATGGCGGTCCTGAGGTTTTCATAGCGCTGCTGCTGCATTGAAAGAAACTGGTTTTCCTGCTGCAGCTTCGCATTGCGGTTGAGACTGGTTGCCATCAGCAGGAAAACCGCATTGAAGCAGAACATAAAGACCAGAAGCGCACTGCTCAGCACAATATAGCCCTGCAGTACGCGGCCTGTCTGGAGCGTTGACTGATAGCGCGGGATCATGAAAAGGTTCAAAAGGATGAACGCCAGCGGCAGGACCCAGAACACATACCAGGTCTGCGCAAAATTGTCGTCCTCGACCATCGCACGCACCGTATGTGTCGCAGGATAATACGCGGCCAGCACGATGACCCAGCAAACGGCGTTATAGAACACGCAGGCGCCCAGACAGAGCCACGGTCCGTCCGGCGGCAGCTGCAGATTCCGGATGATCGCGGCGCTGACGGCACGGGACAGGCTGTTCACGCACGCGAACACCGCGCAGACGGACAGCGCAATCGTGCCGGATTTCCAGAGGGAGATGCGGAGCGTTCGTGTATACAGGCAAACTGCAGCCAGCGCGACCCCCGCAAGGGCAAAGACCGTGGAAGCATGAAGCCGATAGCAGGCAAGCCCGCTGCCGATGCACAGGCACGCCATCAAGGGAAAAAGCCAGGCGGCCAGCCTTCCGGGGGACTGCTTCAGATAGGTTTTTACAGGGAAATATCCAAGCAAAAGGCCGGGGAGTACGACGAGAAGCTCCAAAATCGGACGCAGACTATCCTTCATTTCATACGCTCCCTTTGCAGCAGAAATTCCATAAACGCCTGCCGGGCAGGCTTTAAAAGCTCCTGACTGACATAGACGCTGCTGCCGTCTGTCATGCAGAAGGCACCGTCCCGAAAATCCGCGGCGTGCTCTAAATTGACGATCATGCCTCTGCCGCAGACGAAAAAGCGGGGATCTTTTTTCAGAGGCTCGGTGAACACCTTAAAGCTCTGGCGGGTGACCAGCGTTTTCAGGGCAGTCGTGCGGATGTTGATCAGATGTGCAAAATGCTCTGCCGAGATAATGTCCCGGTAGCAAAGACGGACATCGCTGCCGCTGACCTTCACCGTCAGGACCGGCTCGGGGCGGGGGAGTCTTGCAAGCATCTCGGCCAGCAGGGCGGAAAGCTCCTCCTCGGAAAAGGGCTTCACGAGATAGTGGAGCGCACGGACCTGAAAGCCCTCCAGCGCGTGGTCGGTTGAGGTCGTGGTAAAAACCAGAAGGCAGTCTGCGTCCGTTTTGCGCAGCTCCTTTGCAGCGTCCATGCCGCTCATCCCGTGCATGTAAATATCCAGAAACGCGGCGGTAAAGCGCTGCTCTTTTTCTGCGGCGAGAAAGCTCTCGCCGCTTTCAAATTCCAATAGCTGCGCCTCGGTGCCGCACAGGCGCAGCTGCCGCGCAAGGCGCGTTTTCAGCTGCGCGCGCTCGGTCTCAAGATCATCCACAATTGCTATTCTCATGCCGGACTGGCTCCTTCGGAAAAGATTCTATGTTAATTATACCACAACTGTCCGGCACCGGCACAGCGGAAAAACCCGATTTCGTGCCGGAATTGGGGCTTTCGTGCCAAAAGGCTTGAAAAGCCTGCACCGTTCCGTATACTGAAAGCAGAAACAGTCAACGACGGCAGAAAGGGGGCGGAGCGCTATGTACCACATTGCCGTGCTGACAAAGAGCGAAACGCAGGAGACCTTTTACAGAGAACAGCTTTCACGGTTCTGCGCAGAGCGCGGTCTGTTTCCCAGGGTGGACTGCTACCGCGGGCAGGAGGTATTCTTTGAGGTCGCGCGCAAAAATGCGCCGACCAACGCTGTAATTTCCCTTCCGGGCGTGGATGGGCTGAATGCAGTGGAGCACCTGCGGGCGCTTTTCCCGGAAACGCGCATTATATGGTGCAGCGAGCTGGATTTTTCCCTGCATGCGTTCCGGCTGCGCGTAGACTACTTTCTGCTGGAGCCGATAACGGAAGAAGCATTCCGGCATGGGCTTTATGCATGGGTAGAGGAAAAACAACCGTCTGCTTCGCCCCGAGCGGATCACAACCAACACAGCAAGGAGGATCACCGATGAAAAAGAGAAACCCGATTTATACTGCAGGCAGCTTCCTGCTGGCAGGAGCATTGACCCTGTCGATGGCAGCCTGCAGCGGAGCACAGGCACCGGCGGAGGTCACGCAGACGCCTTCCGCCACAGCAACACCGGCTGCCACAGCCGCACCTGCCGAGGAAACGACCCCTTCCGCGCTGGTATCCGGCGCACTCCCCGTGAAGGCCTTGCAGCCCAAGCAGGTCGAGGAAAACCCCTACATGGCAAAGAGTGATGCGAACATCCATCACGACGGCTATAACACCGATTCAACCGACGAGATCCTGCCGCTCGGCATCTATCCGGAGATCCATGTCTCCTATGAGACGACAAACGCGAATGCGTCTCCCGCCATTTACTTTGACAGCTACGGCCATGCAGTCGTTCCGCTGCTCGGCGGCATCGCCATCCGCGATCTGAATGCGGAGGAGACAAAGACGCTCGGTTATTTTTCCCCGAAGCAGCATGACGGCGGCAGCTACCTGATCCAAAGCTCCTACACCTTCCTGGACGCTGAAAGCCGCATCGTCTGCCCGACCAGCAACAACCATGTACTGATGCTCCGCGCAACGGACGAGGAGGGCAATGTCCTTCCCGAGTTTGAAAAGGTGCTTGACATCGACATCAAGGCGGCGGCAGAGGCCGCGCTCGGCAAGGAGCTGACGCAGAATCTTCTTTCCGTGGTATTTGACTACGACGGGAACCTCTGGTTCGCCACCGGCGGCTTCCGCATCTATCCCGAGCGCCAGCAGCAGGGCGTTCTCGGCTATATCGCCCACTCGGCAATCGAAGCGATCCTCAACGGTGAGCAGACCGACCTGTCGAAGGCGGTTTTCGTCTACGAGCTGACGCCCGGCGAGGGCGCGGAGAACGGCATTGCCGCCTCCAAGGACGGCGCGGTCATTCTGACCAATCAGAATTGCTATCTGCTGCGCGCCAACAACGGTGTCGAGGCTGTCTGGTGTACGCCGTATGAGAGCGTCGGCGCGAAGGTCAGCGGTGAAGGCGACAAGACCACCGGCGGCGGTCTTGCGTGGGGCGGCGGCTGCTCGCCGACGCTGACGCCGAACCTTGTGATGTTCACCGACAATGCAGACCCCGTGAATCTTCTTGCGCTCGACATGAAAACCGGTGAGGTCGTGGCAAAAACGCCGGTGCTCGATGATCTGCCCGATGGCTATCAGGTGGCAATCGAGAACTCTGCAATCGTCTACGATGACGGCGCGGGCACGGTCAGCACGATTGTCTGCAACTGGTTCGGCGCGGGCAACGCAGGCCTTGCCGACCCCAACAACGATTCTTCGATCCAGAGCTACGCCAACATTTATGACCAGAACTGGCTGATGAAGGGCAATGCCATGATCGCCCCCGGCGTCGAGCGCGTGGACACCGTGAAAACCGACAGCGGCTACGAGATGAAGAGCATCTGGACCCGAAACGATCTGAGCGACACCGCGATCATGAAGCTCTCCACCGCAACGGGCTATATCTACGGCTATGTGCAGGATCTGACCACGGGTATGTGGCAGTACATCATTCTCGACTTTGCAACCGGCGAGACCGTCTTTACGATGGATGTTTCCAACAAGTACGGCTACAATAATATGGCCATTGGCATGTACACCGGCAACAGCGGAAATGCACTCTACTGTCCGACCGGCTATCTGGAGCTGCTCCGCCTGCAGGACCGCTTTGTCTACCTGCCCGAGCTTCCGTACCGCGAAGTCGATCTCGATCAGGCGGCAAGAAATGTGCTTGCGCAGGATCAGTTTGCACAGGACGGCGGCGAAGGTACAGTTGCAAGCTGGCGCAACACCGCGGCCATCCGCAATGTGCACCCCAACACCACGGTTGCCTTCCGCATGAACAATCTGTCCGGCAGCGCCTCCGATTTGACGCTCTACGCCTATGGTGCAGACGGCAAGCTGGTAAAGGTTGCCCCCGAGCTGTGGTCGATCACGGACGAGACCGGCGCGGCTGCGTCCGAACTGACGGACGGCGTTCTCTATGAGCTGCGCGTGACCGTCGCCGACGGCGGCGATTTCGACCTGAGCGAAACGGAAAAGGAAATCAAGCTGTCCGTTGTGCTTGGAAAATAAGTGGGTTTTGAGAGGCTGCTGCACATTCCTCCCCAAAAGACCGAAGTAAAGCCATAAAATGCTTGGAGGTTCACACCGTCAAGCAGACAGAAAAACAGTATTCGTTTATCGTTCGCCGTTTCCACAAGGAAACGGCGAATTTTTCGTGCAAAGACGAAACAGCCAATGCACGATCCTCTCCGAAGCATCGGGTGCAATGCAATCTTAACGCAATCTTAATATTCCGACAGAAAAGCTTAACACCATCTTTAAACGGGCGGCGCTATACTGTATTGTACGAAAATTCTGCTGGAGTGTGATTCCTTTTGCCATCTCATCGGCGTTTAGCCTGTAAGCTCAATTACTTTCAGTCCATAATTCTGCTGTTTGCAGCGGTTATCCTTATCGGGGCGGCACTTCTGATGCTGCCGATTTCTGCGCAGGAGCGCACCGTCACCCCTTTCCATGAGGCATTATTCACAGCAACCTCCGCCGTCTGTGTCACAGGGCTGGTTGTGCGGGATACGGCTTCCCACTGGTCAGCGTTCGGTCAGGCCGTGTTGATGGTGCTGATTCAAATCGGCGGCTTGGGTGTGATCACAGTCGGCGCGTCTTTCTCGCTTTTATCAGGTCGGCGCATTTCCCTGTCCCAGCGCGGGCGGATGCAGGAGGCCATATCTGCTCCAAAAGTCGGCGGCATTGTGCGGCTGACAGGCTTTGTGATCCGTACCTCTTTGATGATGGAAGGAATCGGCGCGCTTTGTATGCTCCCGGTTTTCTGCCGGGATTTCGGCGTTTCCGGGATATGGAAAGCCGTTTTTCATTCCGTCTCCGCTTTCTGCAATGCGGGCTTTGATTTAATGGGTACCCCCGACATGCCTTTTGTCTCGCTGACCGCATATCGCGCAGACCCGGTTATCAACCTGACGATTTCCGCCCTGATCGTTGTGGGCGGCATCGGCTTTCTGACATGGGATGACGTGCGGACCAATCGGCTTTGCTTTCATCGCTATCGGCTGCAGAGCAAAGTTATTCTGACGGCAACAGCGCTCTTAATTTTGATGCCAACGCTATACTTTTTCTGCTTTGAATTCAAAGGCGGCACACTGCGGGAGCGGCTGCTGCTCTCGCTGTTCCAGTCCGTAACGCCCCGAACAGCGGGATTCAATACGGCAGACTATACGTCACTGTCCAGCAGCGGGCGCGGCCTTACCATTCTGCTGATGTTCATCGGCGGTTCACCGGGTTCTACGGCGGGCGGCATCAAGACAACAACGGCGGCAGTACTTGTCGCCAATGCGTTTGCTGTATTCCGCAGGCAGAAAAGCCCCGAAATGTTCGGGCGGCGGATGGAAGAAAAAGCGGTCTATGATGCCGCAGCTATTTTTACACTGTATCTCGTCCTTTCGCTGACGGGAGCGTTTGTCATCAGCACGGTGGAGACGCTGCCGCTGTCCGAATGTCTGTTTGAAACGACCTCGGCCATTGCTACCGTAGGGCTGTCTCTGGGGTTGACACCGCATCTTGGAATCGTCTCACAGGGGATTTTAATTTTCTTGATGTTCATTGGGCGCGTCGGCGGACTGACTATGATTTATGCAGCGCTCTCCGGCAGCAAAAGCAGCGCGGCACGGCTGCCGCAGGAACGCATCACCGTAGGATAAAGAAAGGTACATACCATGAAATCTATTTTACTGATCGGGTTGGGTCGATTTGGCCGCCACATCGCAGAGGAGCTGAACAAGCTCGGCCATGAGGTCATGGCGGTGGACGAAAACGAGGACCGCGTCAACGCCGTTCTAAGCATTGTGACCAACGCCCAAATCGGCGACAGCACCAACGCGGAATTCTTGGAGGCGTTGGGCGTCCGCAATTTTGATGTCTGTATTGTGGCGATCAGCGGAAATTTTCAGAGCTCGCTCGAAACCACTTCCCTGCTGAAGGAGCTGGGCGCAAAAATGGTCGTCTCCCGTGCGGAACGGGATGTGCAGGCTAAATTTCTGCTGCGCAACGGTGCGGATGAGGTGCTTTACCCGGAAAAGCAGCTGGCCAAGTGGGCGGCCATCCGCTACGGGTCCGACCATGTGCTGGATTATATCGAGCTGGACCACGACCACGCCATTCTGGAAGTATCTGTGCCGTCCGCGTGGATCGGAAAGACCGTTGGCGACATCAATATCCGCAAGAAATACAGCATCAACATTCTGGGCATCAAGCGCAACGGGATTGCCGACGTCAACATTGACTCGGACACGGTTCTGCCCGGTGACGGCACATTGCTGGTGCTGGGCGAGGGCAAGGCCCTGAGCCGGTGCTTTCATATCTGATCGTTTGCAAGGGAAGTGGTTCATTTGAGAACGGCACTGCTGATTTTGCTGTTTCTGGCCGCAGGACTTTTTCTTGTTTTTATTGGTGTCCAATGTGATGCGTTCTGGCGCAGCGTTCGCCGCGCACAATTTGAGCGGCGTGAAGGCTTCCGGCGCTGGTAATGCCGCCCGAAATATGGTATGATACCCTTCAGAAGGGAGGATTTGCTGTGAATATTAAAAAGCCATCTCCCGATACAATGAAAGAGCAGGCCGTCCGACAGGCAAAGGATCTTTTGATCACGGTGCTGATTCTGACCGCTGCAACCGGCATCGGCAATATTTTCTGGTATTTCTCTTTTACCAAAAATATCATATCGGTGTATATTCTGGGGACATTGCTGACCTCGCTTTTTACCAAAAGCTATTTCTACGGCTTTTTAAGCTCGTTTTCCAGCGTGCTTCTTTTCAATTTTTGCTTTACAGAGCCCCGCCTGACGCTGCACGCATACGAGCGCGGCTACCCTGTCACCTTTGCCATTATGCTGATCGTTTCCATCATTACGGTCACATTGGCGATTCAGAATATCCGCAATGCCGAGGAGAAAGAGCGCGCTGCCGTCCGCGCCAAGAATGAACAGCTGCGCGCCGATTTGCTGCGCACGATTTCCCACGACCTGCGTACCCCGCTGACATCCATTTCCGGCAATGCCTCCAACCTCATCAGCAACTATGAGAAGATGGACGACCCCACACGCAAGCAAACGTTTCTGGACATCTACGACGACTCTATGTGGCTCATCAATCTGGTGGAGAACATTCTTTCCATCTCCCGCATTGAGGATGGGCGGATGAATCTGTCCATCTCTACCGAGTTAGTAAGTGAAGTGTTTGAAGAAGCCCTGCGCCATACCAACCGGCACAGCGGGCAGCACACGATTACTGTACAGATGGACGATGATCTGCTGCTGGCGCACATGGATGCCAAGCTGGTTGTGCAGGTCCTGATCAATCTGGTGGATAATGCCATCAAATACACGCCTGCCGGGTCGCACATTGTCCTTTCCGCTGCGGCGCAGGGGGAAAGCGCCGTAATTCGGGTAAGCGATGACGGCCCCGGTATTCCCGACGAAGCAAAAGAAAAGGTCTTTGAAATGTTCTCCACCGGGGAAAAACGCATTTCGGACAGCCGCCGCAGCCTTGGGCTGGGACTGGCCTTATGCCGCACGATCATCGCAGCCCACGGCGGCACCATTACACTGTCCGACAATAAGCCGCACGGCTGCATCTTTACTTTTACACTGCCCCTTGGGGAGGTTTCTTTGCATGAATAAACCCTTGATTCTGGTTGTGGAGGACGATGCGCCTATCCGCAACCTGATTACCACGACACTGAAAACGCAGGATTACAAGTACATTGCGGCGGCTACTGCGTCCGAAGCACTCCAACAGGCAACGATCCATGCACCGGATGTGATGCTGTTGGATCTTGGTCTGCCTGATCTGGACGGTATCGAGGTGATTCGCCGTATTCGCAGTTGGTCTGCGATGCCCATCATCGTTATCAGTGCCCGCAGCGAGGACAGCGATAAAATCGAAGCCTTGGACAGCGGCGCCGACGACTACCTGACGAAACCGTTCTCGGTAGAGGAGCTGCTGGCGCGGCTGCGGGTAACGTTCCGCCGCATTTCGATGCTGCAAAACGCCGCCGGTTGTTCGGTTTTTACCAACGGTGATCTGCAAATTGATTTTGCGGCTGGCTGTGCCACCTTGAAAGGGCAGGAACTGCACCTGACGCCCATCGAGTACAGGCTGCTCTGCGTCATGGCTAAGAATTGCGGCAAAGTGCTGACCCATACTTATATCACCCACGAAGTCTGGGGCAGTTCCTGGGACAATGACGTGGCCTCGCTGCGTGTTTTTATGGCTACGCTGCGCAAAAAGCTGGAATCCGAGCCGGATTCGCCGCAGTATATCCAGACGCATATCGGCATTGGATACAGGATGCTGAAGGTGTAAAGAAATTTAGCCGAAAGAGGTATAATAAGAACTCGCAAAATTGCGGAAAAGTGTGGAGCCTCCCCCTGTCCTTCGCTAAACTTTGATTTAGCGAAGTTGTGTATGGAGGGCTTTTACCCTATCGATTTTGGAATCGCAGCGGTTGCTATAGTCCCCCCCTAGTGAGCAAGATAAAAGCACTTTCCCTTATTTGCAATGCAAATATAAGGGAAA
>ULVH01030369.1_pt1 | contig 10835 bp, 5 predicted proteins | sample 1959261 | NCBI WGS metagenome assembly ULVH01 (sample SAMEA4835781, study PRJEB28245) | human gut metagenome | biome: gut microbiome; material: fecal sample | place: Denmark | collected 2008
GCTTTTTATAAACTGTCTTTTTTACAAGGCAGCTTCCAACAGCCTCACTATGATGAGCTGCACAATAAACACCACTCTTTACACCAACCCAACGTCCTGCAGCTGCCATATAGCTTCCGGCCTTCTTGTAATCTGTGCCGTTTGTGCTGTACTCAAAAACGACCTCCTCAAGTGGGAAATTCTTTTCTTTCTCGCTTAAATTCTGTGTTCCAACACGGTGTACACTCATGCGGACTGTTATAGCTTCACTGTCATCTGCAAACACTAGTGCTCCAAGCGATGTACTTGTCTCCTCGGTACTCTCCACAAGAATCTTTCCATATTTTTGCTCTCCATTGATAAATGAAGCTTCAACCATGCCTTCCTCGTTTCTTGCAAATGAAAGAAGCGCATATTTTACACCCATAGAAATCACACCAGCTTCTTCGTTTGCTTTTAATCCCGAAAGGGAAAGTGTTGTGTCACAGATAAATTCTGGTGCTGGCCACTTCTGAAGAAGAAGATTTGGATAATCACCATGTTTGATTTTTTCCTCTTGCTTCACCGCTTTCAGGCAAAGACCTTCTGATGTAAGTTTATACCAGTCTTCTTTTGGATTTGCATTCCACTGCCACTGAAGACCGAGTGTTTTTTTACTAAAATCATCTGAGGCATCTGGCTCAAAGATTTCAGCCTCTTTCGCAGCCTCACCGACATTTGGCTTGCGGTAAGTAAGCACTGGCTCCCCATAATCATTTCCATCCTTTGCGATACCAATAATCGGCCAGTCCTCTTTCCAGCTCATTGGCTGCAAATGAATAATTCTTCCAGCTGCATACACATCCTGAAAATGTAAAAACCAGTCTTCACCTGTCACGGTATCTACCCATGCACCCTGGTGAGGGCCGTTTATAGGAGTATCTCCCTGACGCATAACAACGCGATATTCATAAGGTCCAAAAATATTTTTTGAGCGAAGCACAGTCTGCCATCCTGTTTTTACACCACCTGCCGGTGCAAAGATGTAGTACCATCCATTTCTCTTATACAGCTTTGGCCCCTCAATTGTTTCCTGCTCATTTAAATTTCCATCAAAGACAACTTTTGCTTCTCCTATCAGACCCATTCCATCTGGCTGCATTTCAATCATATGAAGCACACTCTTATATCCGATGCGGCTTTTTGCAACACCTGCCACAAGATATGCTCTGCCATCTTCATCCCAAAACGGACACGGATCAATCCAGCCTGCACCCGGACGAATATTGACTGGCTCTGACCATGTTCCAAACGGATCCTTTGTCGTACTCATGTAAATACCTTCGTCTGGCATTGGAAAACAAGCAAAAAATATTCCGTCATGGTAACGGATTGCCGGTGCCCATACACCACATCCATGCACTGGCTTATCATAGCGCTCTTCTGGCACCTTTGGCAGAATATAATTAACTACCTTCCAATTTACCAAATCCTTTGAGTGAAGCACTGGCAAACCTGGTGCATTGCAAAAGCTTGACGCGATCATAAAGTAATCCTCGCCCGCACGGCAAGCATCAGGATCTGAATAATCTGCATACAGTATTGGATTTTTATACATTCCATTTCCTAAATCTGCGTTCCACATCGTTGTCTTCATAAAATAGTCCTTCTCTGTATCTTTTTTCTTAGAATGAGGATGCCTGATTACACAGACATCCTCAAATTTACATGTTTAATCAATCTTTAAGAGAACTCCAAGAAGTCTCTTTACGCTGCACTCCATTGTCTCTCTCTTTAACAGACCTTTTTCAAGTGCTTTCAGCAAGTTGTCAGGATTTCCAGCTGCCATCTTAACATCATTTCCGGCATTTACTTCCTTGCAGTGCTCGCCAAATGTCCACCAGTCTGTCATTACAACACCTTCAAATCCCCACTCATCGCGCAGAAGCTTCTCTAACAGATCATGATTTTCGGAAGCTCTATAATCATTTACAATGTTATAGGAAGACATGATACACCACGGCTTTGCTTCCTTTACAATACGCTCAAATGTCTTTAAATAAATCTGTCTTGCTGCACGCTCTGATACTCTTGAGTTTGAATCCTTACGGTTCGTTTCTTTGTTATTCAGTGCAAAATGCTTTACTGTTGCAGCAATGTGCTGAGACTGAATACCGCGTACCATTGCGCCTGCCTGCTTTGCAACAAGATACGGATCCTCTGAGTAATACTCAAAATTTCTTCCGCACATCGGTGTACGATGAATATTGATTGCCGGTGTAAGCCATACTGCGATATTATTTTCTCTTACCTCTTTTGCACCAGCTGCACCTACCTCATAGACAATCTCTGGATTCCAGGTGCATGCAAGAAGTGTTGCACATGGCCATGCTGTTGTGCAAACACCGCACTCTGGCAAAATACGAAGTCCTGCCGGTCCATCAGCTGTCATAAAGTTTGGAATACCACACTCTGGCAGATTACCAAAGCCAAATGTATTTGCAACACCTGTATTTGGCTGACCTCCTAAAAGATGAGCTAACTCCTCGTCGCTTAACTGTGCCACAAATTCATCAAGCGTTACGCTGCCTTCTGCAACTTGCTCAAACTGCATGCGGCGCTCGTTATTGTTCCAAAGATGCTCGCCCTTTGAAAAACGTACATCTGGTGCAACACCATCGATTGTTTCCTTTTCCTTCTTTGTAAGAAGTCCTTCGCTGTCCGGATCGTGTGCCGGTCTTACAGGAAGTTCTTCAAAGCTTCCATCTGCACGCATGCGCTTTGGAAGTGATGTCGGTGCTAAGCACTCTGTCAGCTGCTCTGCCACTCTTGTAGACTCTTCTGTATGTATAAATCCAAGCTTCTCTGTATTTCTAACTGAATTTCCAAGATAGAAGTGGTACTCTCCCTGCTCCATCACATATGCAGATTTATGCAGAACGCCAAGATCATCATATGAAGCCAGATCATTTACATTTCCAACTAAAGTTACAAGCTGATTTTCTCCAGGCTGCAACAGCTTTGTCTTTGCATATGAAAGCAAAATTTTTGACGGTTTATCAAGCACTCCTTTTGGTGCACTGCCGTACAGCTGAAGTACTTCTTTTCCTTCATGATTTCCAGTATTTGTTACCTCTACGCGAACTGTAATTGTGCCATCCTCTGCCTCGTCTACACGCTCAAGCTCCCACTTGAATGTCGTATAGGAAAGTCCATATCCAAATGGATACACAACCTTTTTGTCTGCGCCTGGAATAGTCTCGAAATAACGATATCCTACATAAATATCATCTGTATAATCTACGTAATCCTGTGACTCATGGAAGTTGTAGGATGATGGATAATCCTCAAGCGTCTTCGCAAAAGTATCCGCCAATTTTCCAGACGGACTTCCAATACCGCAAAGAAGTTCAGCAGCTGCTGCACCGCCTTCGATACCGCCCTGCCATGCCATTAAAACAGACTGAATCTTAGGATCCTCTGCAAACCACATGGAATCTACAACGCCGCCTACATTTAATACAACAACAACCTTAGGGAATGCAGCCTTTACTGTCTCTACCATGCGCTGTTCTGCATCAGACAGATAGAAATCTCCTCGTTCAAATACCTTCTGAGACTCCTTCCACATCGGCTCGCCTGACTCTACGCCATTGTCGTAGCTGCTTGTTCTATCCCATCCCTCGCCTGAGAAACGGCAAATCGTAATAAGTGCTGTATCAGTATAAGCTCTTGCCTTCTTTAAAAGCTCAGTTGGAACTTCTGGCTCAACAGTCATGCCTGGAGCCACGCCTCTTTCATACTGGTCACGCACGTTCTTATTATAAAATGACGATAGACCTTCATATACACTTACATAATCGCTAAGTGCCTTTAAACCTGCATCAAGGCTTACCGTATATGAAACGGTAACATCGCCGCTTCCGCCGCCGCCCTTTACATAATCTGCACTTGCCTTTCCGAATACGGCAAGTCTCGTGCCCTTCTCAAATGGAAGAAGACTGTTCTCATTTTTTAATAATACCATACCTTCCTTTGCTGCCTGCTTGGAAAGCTCAGTATGTGCCTTGCTTGCTGTTACCTTCTGGCCGTTTGCACCAAGTGGTGTGTTCGGCTGGTATTTAACTCTTTGCCACTTCATTTTTTTTAATCCTTTCATATCTTGTATTTTCAGATTGCTGAATCTGAATTTTGTGCTTTTATTCTACCACACAATGCTTCGACAAAACAACTCTAGTTTTGTTTTTTCTTATACTTGCAGCATAGCCCTGTTACGTGTCCGTCGACGAAACCATTGCACCGAAGGGCTTTCGTAACCTAACGCCGTGAACTGCAGCATCTGCAACCGCTTGACAAAGATATTGATATATTCTATGATGCCTTTATAAAATGAAAGGAATAAAAAGATATGATGAATACGTTTATTAGTGGAGACCGTCAGTATGACTTTGTCTCCAAATTCAATTATGTGCGTGAAGCTGGTACAAGTGGTGAGCAAAGAGCTGCTGAAACGATTTTACAGGAATTAAAAAAAGAAAACAGCGATGCACAGATTCGCACGGAGGAGTTTTCTTTTTTTGCACCGCAGATTAAGCGCTCTTTCTTTGAGGTGACAGCACCTTATCATAAGGTATATGAGGCTTGCACTTTTGGTTTTTGTTCCAACACAGATGAAAATGGACTTGAAGCTGATTTTGTTTATCTGGAAAATGCTGATGATATTAATATGAAGCAGGCAAATGGAAAGATTGTTATGCTGAATAATTATATGAGCCATACAATGCTTGAAAAACTTGTAAAGGCTGGTGCGCTTGGCTTTGTATCTTTCTCTGGTACTCCAATTGACACTGGAAAGAAAAGACTGCCTGCAGCCAAAAATCTTGGTCAATCTAAAACGCTGGCTGAAATTCCTGGCACTTGCATTCATTTTGTGGACGCAGCAGAGATTGTTGAAAAAGGTGCTTTACGCGTGCGCATGATCTGTGAGCAGACACTTGTTGAAAAAACATCACAAAATATTTGTGCTCGCATTGAAGGAAGCGATAAAAGCGATGATATTTTAACTGTGACTGCTCATTATGACTCTGTTCCACAAGGACCTGGCGCCTACGATAACATGGCAGGCTGTGCAATTGTTATGGAGCTGTTTTTATATTTTTGTGAACATAAGCCACGCCGCACTATTGATTTTGTATTTTTTGGTGCAGAAGAAAAAGGTCTTTTAGGAAGCCGCGCCTATGTTAAAGCACATGAGTCTGAATTGTCACATCACCTCTTTAATATGAATATTGACCTTGCCGGACAATCACTTGGCGGCACTGTAATAGGTGTTACGGGCGATTCTTCAATCTGCCACCAGTTTGAAGCTCTCGCTGAAAAATGCGGTATTGGAATGACGACAAGATCATCTGTCTGGAGCAGTGATTCTAACACATTTGCATGGAAACGAGTTCCTTCTATGACCTTAAACCGTGACGGATACGGCATGCATACAGAGTATGACACTATTGATCTAATCTCTGCCTGGTCACTTCGCCGCAGTGCACTGCTTCTTTGCACTATAGCAAATTATTTGGCAAATGAAGAAGTATTTCCACTTTGTCGACAAATTCCGCAGGAATTTTTAGCACAACTAGATGCGTCATTTTCCACTGAAAAATAAAAACACTTAAAAAGGCGCTGCGTCAATATGCGCAGCGCCCATTTCATATATCAATACAGAAGTTTATTTCTCACTGCTTTTTCCATAGGAAGTCCAGTGTCATAGTCAAGCTGTCTTGGCTCATATTCTTCGTTTTCTCTCTGTCTTGTATAGCCACCATTATTCCAATCTGGTGTGACATTTTTTCTCCATGGTCTCATTTTCCACTGATAGCCGCGGTACAGATCTCTTGTATCATCCATATGCGCCAGAAGCTTATCATGCAGCTCGTTGCGGACAGCTTCATAGGCTTCATCATTGATTCTATTTTCGACCTCATATGGATCTGTTTCAAGATCATAAAATTCATCTGTATCAAGCAAATGAATAACTAACTTGTAGCGTTTTGTGGTGATTGCACGCATCATCTGCAGACCGCCAAAACCATCATGATCCACTTCATATCTTGTAAACTCTGTAAACACCGCATCATTTATCTTCACACTTGGATCATAAATCTGTGCCAACATACTCTTTCCTTCCATTGTTTTTGGAACTGGCAGTTCAAAATAATCCATAATTGTTGGTGCAATATCAATGTGAGATGCCATCTCATGCACTACCTGACCCTTTGCACCGCCCTTAATAATTAAAGGAATATTAGCTACTTCCTTGTATGCTGCTGCATTTTTTGATGCCAGACGATGAGCACCAAGCATATCACCATGGTCTGATGTATAAATTACCATTGCATCTGGTGCAAGCTTTGAAATTACATCCAATACTCTTCCCATTTCATAATCTGCAAATGAATTACAGCCTAAGAACAATGACAGCCCTTTTGACGCCTTATTTATCTCTGATTCTGGTGCATGTAAATTCTTTCCTGCCCAAAGCTGCTGCAGCATTGGTTTCTTTGACAGATCGTCCTGAAAGCTAGGTGAACTTTCAAAACAGAAGCCATCATACATATGATTAAATGGAGCCGGGCAAAGAGATGGTCCATGCGGCTCATCATATGATACAGTCAAAAAGAAATCCTGATCCTTAAATTCATTCAAGTATGCAATAGCCCTGTCGGAGCAACGATGCGCATATGTAAATTCTTCTGAAAAGCCCTCTGTGTATGATGTCTGTGAATCTCTAGAGCGAAGTTTGTCTTCATCGCTCAACTCACTAAGATAAGTTCTCATATCATACCAATATTTTGGGTTCCATCCATCTGGACATATACCATTTCCAAAATAATCAGATCCATCAAGGTGCCATTTTCCGATATAGCCGCATTCAATCTTGTTATCGTGCAAACGCTGTCCGATTGTCTTTATGTTATCTCCCATTCCGATACTGTTTGTGACAACTCCATTGGTGTGTGGAAATGCTCCAGTAAAAATTGCACCTCTTGCCGGACCACATACAGGCTGACAGGTATAAGCATTCTCATAACGGATGCCCTCCTGTGCCAATCGATCAAGATTTGGCGTCTTCATCTTTTCATTTCCATAACAGCCAACCATATCTTTTCTTGTTGTGTCTGTCATCAATACTACAATCTGCTTTTTCATTCATGTTCTCCTTTCCATTCCCATGGATAATGTTTCTTATTTATCTTTGCACCAGTTTTCCCAACTGCATCAGCGTGTCATACCACCTTCCAAAGAAAATTTTGTATCCTTCACAAAAATTGTTCCTTGTTGGTTCTGTCTGTATCCCATTTCCCCTGTTTCGCCGGCATCCACCTCTGCATAATAAAAAATAAGGACAGCTTCTGCACGCTTTTTCAGCTAAAGAAGACTGCTCGATAAATCGAATTTCACTTCGTTTTTGATCTATTTGATCAAACGAATCTGTATTAAAATTGCCAATCTGGTACTCATCCATCACGTAAAAATCACACGGATAGACGCTTCCATCTGCTTCCACTGCATACTGTACTCCGCAGCATCCCCTTTGCTCACAAGATTCCGCCATATATCCTGCGGCCAATCCCACATAATTTTCAAACTGTCTAATATATGGCTGACTTGCGCTTTGTAAATCATGATACCACAATTCAAACAAATTTGAAAGAAAGTTTCCGTACTGTTTTGGCGAAAGAGAGTACGGCTTTGTTCCCGATTTTTCCCCAAACGGCTCCAGGCAGGCAATATATTGCTGATAATTCCATCCGCATTTTTTATAAAACGGATATATTTCTTTAATACGCTCTGCAACCTGTGATGTTACAACAGTGAGTATATTATAATCAACCTGATATTTGTCAAGAAGCTCTGCCGCCTGCTTTACTCTAAAAAAGCTTTCTGATCCATCTTTCCCTTTTCTAAAGGAATCATGAATTTCTGGTAAGCCATCTATTGATAAACCGACCAGAAATTGATTTCTTTTAAAAAATTTTGCCCACTGTCTGTCTAGCTCATATCCGTTAGTCTGGAAGGAATTCATTATATGAAGATTATTTCGCTGATATTGCTGTTTATATTTCTTTTGAAGTGCTGCTGCTTTTTCAAAGAAATCTATTCCCCGAAGTGTAGGTTCTCCCCCTTGCCAGGTAAAGCTCGCTACAGCATCTGCCTCACTTATTGTTTTTTCTATAATAGTTTCAAGTGTTTTTTCATTCATCATCCCATATACATGCTGTGTTCTCTTTTTTGCTTCATCACAATAAAAGCAATAATCACACGTCATGTTGCATATTCCTGAAATCGGTTTTATCAGCAAACTTATATTTCTCATAGTGACATTTCTCCAAGAGCCATTGGGGACAGGTAATGAGCCACCGCCTGTCCCCATTGACTGCCTTATTCCACAATCGACATAGCAATTTGTTCTGGTGTGATAGGCAATTCTCTGTGCCATACTCCTGTTGCGCGGTAAATCGCATGAGCAATGGCCGGTGCCGGCGTATTGATTACAATCTCGCCTATTGACTTCGCACCAAACGGTCCCGTCGGTTCATAGCTGTGTTCAAATTCTACCTTCAGCTTGCCCATATCAAGACGTGTCGGAATCTTGTACTGCATAAAGGTAGACTCAATTGGACGGCCAGACTTGTCGTAGGTGACATTCTCCATCAAAGTATGACCGATACCCTGCACAATTCCGCCCTCTGCCTGGATTCTTGCCAGTGCCGGATTGATCGGAATACCACAGTCCACAACAGCCATAAAGTCAAGCACCTTAACCTCACCTGTCAGCTTATCAAGTTCTATCTCTGCCATTCCAACCATATACGGCGGCGGTGATACAGGTGAAAAATGAGACGCTGTTGCCTCTGCATTGCTGTTGCTTGCCAGCTGTGTCTTATAGGCAATCTCTGACAATGACACTGTTTGTCCAGTTGAAATACAGCGCACACGGCTGCTCTCAAATGCAACATCTTCCTTCTCGCAGTTCATCATCTGTGCTGCAATCTCGCAGATCTTTTTCTTTAAGTCAGCACATGCCTTTTCTACTGCCTTTCCTGTGATATAAGTAGTTGATGATGCATATGAGCCAGAATCATACGGTGAAGCATCTGTATCTGCTCCAAATACTGCAATATCATCTACGCTGCAGTCCATGCATTCTGCTGCCATCTGTGCAAGAATAGTATCACATCCAGTACCCATATCAGCAGCGCCTATAAGCAAATTGTAGCCGCCGTCCTCATTCAACTTTAATGTTGCAGAGCCAACGTCTAAATTTGAAATACAGCTTCCCTGCATTGCCATACCAACACCTGCTGCACGCACTTTGCCATTGCCCATATCGCGAACAGGATACTTTTCATCCCAGTTAAACATCTTCTTGCAGTGCTCCATACAGCGGTCAAGCGCACATGCATTTGCTGTCTCTCCGTAGTAAGCCGGCATAACCATGCCTTCTCTTACCATATTTCTATCACGAAGAACAGTTGGATCCATGCCAAGCTTATCAGCTAACTCATTGACAGCAGATTCCAGTGCAAAGATTCCCTGCGTTGCTCCATAACCACGATATGCACCTGCTGCCTGATGATTTGTGTACACAACATCATACGAAAAACGAAATGCTTCAAGTGATCCTGTATAAAGCGGAATTGATTTGTGGCCTGACAGACCAACTGTTGTCGGACCATGCTCACCATAGGCTCCTGAATTTGATAAGGTGTAAAGATCTAACACACGAATCTTTCCATCCTTGTTTGCACCAAGACGCACGCGCACTTCCATCTCATGGCGCGGAGAACCAGCGATCTGTGCTTCTGTTCTTGTATAATTGATCTTTGCCGGACGGCCTGTCTTCATAGTGACAAAAGCTGGATATACATCACAAACTGCTGTCTGCTTTGCACCAAAACCTCCGCCAATACGAGGCTTCTCCACGCGAATACGACTCTTTGGAATGCCGAGCGCATTGGAAAGAATACGTCGTGTATGGAATACTATCTGTGTTGAGGATACAACGTGAAGTCTGCCATAACGGTCAAGACTTGTATAGCAGATAAATGGCTCCATCATTGCCTGATTATATGCCTTCATATGATAAGTATGATCAATGGTGATATCACAGTCTGCCATAATGCCTTCTACATCACCATCAAAGTCACATCCGCTTGCGACAAGATTTCTCTTGTTATCACCTCCGACAGGACACGGCGGAAACCAGTCCTCTTCTGGGTGAACAAGCACAGAATTGTCCTTTGCTGTATGGAAATCAAGAACAGGTTCAAGCACCTCATATTTTACCTTGATTAACTTCATTGCCTTAATGGCTGCCTTCTCATTTTCAGCTGCGATAAGCGCCACCGCATCTCCTGAAAAGCGCACATGACGATCCAGAATTAAACGGTCATATGGCGATGGCTCAGGAAAGGTCTGACCTGCAATCGCAAAACGATTCTTCGGCACATCTTCCCAAGTATAGATATCGACAACGCCTGGAACTAACTTTGCTGCCTTTGTATTAATCTCCTGCACAATGGCATTTGCATGAGGAGAGCGAAGAATCTTAACCACAAGTGCATCGCTTGGTGTTACATCATCTGTATAAACAGGCTTTCCGGTAAGCAGCTGCATCGCATCCTTTTTCCGGACAGATTTATTTATTGATTTATATTCTTTCTGCATAAAATAGTCCTTTCCTATCAAAGTAGGCAGAGTACCACGTCCATAGGAGTTATGCACTGCATGGGCGTGGGTGAATGCCTTTTTGTAACTTATTGGTTGTTAATGTACTCTTGTATCAGCTGCAAACTGTTTTCGTTTGCAATTGTAGT
>ULVH01049110.1_pt1 | contig 10822 bp, 9 predicted proteins | sample 1959261 | NCBI WGS metagenome assembly ULVH01 (sample SAMEA4835781, study PRJEB28245) | human gut metagenome | biome: gut microbiome; material: fecal sample | place: Denmark | collected 2008
GCGAGATCATTCACCGTTCCGTGCACCGCCAGTGAACCGATGGAGCCGCCGGGAAACTCCAAAGGCTGCACCACAAAGCTGTCCGTCGTCATCGCCAGCCTCCCCGGAGGAATCTCCAATACGGCGGCGTCATTCTGCACGCCTCCGGAAGGGCACCCGAAGGCGCTCAGAAACACGGAACGGATCAGCTCATTCATCAAGCGGCCTCCGCCGCCATGAGCCATCTGGATACGGTCGGAAACAGGCTCCGGAACAGGACACTCAAACATGGCATCAACTTCTTTTATAATGATAATAAGCGGCGCAAGCCCCTTCCCCGGACACCATGGGAGCCCCCAGCGGGGCCAGCGGCGTGCAGGACGATCCGAAAAAAGGGCATTCTCCAGGACGAATCAGCCCCCTCAGCACCTGCCCGGCCAGGCATCCGGAAGCTTCATCTGCTCCCGACCTCCCCTTTCCGCATTCAAAACGCAGAACGGCATCCATGTCATTCCACTCACGGCGCAGCCTCATGCCGCCGCCGGGAATCATCCCCAGACCGCGCCAACGGCGGTCTTCCGGCTCAAAAACTTCATTCATTCTTTCCTGTGCCGCCGTGTTCCCACCGGGTTTCACATAACGTCCGTACGCATTCCGCACTGCATATTCCCCGGCTTCCAGCTGGCGGACGCACATCAAAATGCCGCGGAGCAGGTCCGGAGCCTCAAACCCCGTCACCACCATGGGCGTCCGGTAACGGGCGGCCAAACGCACGTAATCCATTTCCCCCGTGACGGCGCAGACATGGCCGGGAGCCAAAAAAGCGTCCGGCCTTCCCTCATCCTGGTCCATCAGCCATTCCAGAGCCGGGGGGACCAGCACATGGGCGCAGAGAACGGAAAAATTGGCATACCCCAGCATGCGGGCCTGCTGCAGGGCAAGAGCCGTAGCCGGGGCCGTCGTCTCAAAACCTACGGCGAAAAACACCACTTCCGTATCCGGATGGCTTCCGGCATAAGCGACCGCTTCCAGCGGAGAATACATCAAAAACACGTTCCCTCCCCCGGCCTTGGCGGAAAACAAATCCCCGCGGGAGCCCGGCACCCGCATCATATCCCCGTAGCTGCACAAAACCACGCCGGGCCTCAGGCTTAATTCCACGGCCTGGTCAATCAACTCCACCGCCGTAACGCAGACCGGACAACCGGGGCCATGAATCAGGCGCAGGCCGGGAGGCAGCAACTCCTCCAGCCCCAGAGAAGCAATCGCATGCGTCTGGCCTCCGCATACCTCCATTACCGCCCACGGACGCGTCACAGCGTGGCGCAATTCTTCAATCAGCTGCCGGACTTCCTCCTGCATAAATCATTAATTGAATTCGGAAAACGCCCCTCCCTACAGCGGAGCCGTATTTTCCACAATTTCTCTCATTTCCCTGCGGGTTTGAAGAGCGGTCTCCTCGTCCAGCACGCTCAGGGCCATGCCCACGTGAACGATGACGTAATCCCCCGGCACGGCTTCCGGCACACAGGCCAGGTTCACTTCACGGGTCACGCCGCCAAAATCCACCACCCCCAATCTGAACAAAGGGTCCGTCTCATTGACGCTCACAATCTTTCCGGGAACGGCCAAACACATATTCTATCCTTTCCATTGGCGTACGACCGCCACAACCTGCCCCAGGGAAATTCCCCCGTCATTGCACGGCACCCGCTGGGGCAGAGCCAACTGGCACCTTCTAGACTGGGCCATTCCCGCCAGTCCTTCAAGCAAAAAGGCATTCTGAAAACATCCGCCGCCCAGCACCAGCCTATCCAGGCAGAAACGCTCCGCCACGTCAAAGACCAGATTCACCAGGCTCTCATGAAACTTGCGGGCGATGCAGCCGCGGGAAACGCCTTCCAACAAATCTTCATCCACAGACTTCATCAGCGGCCGCCAATCCAGTTCCAGCAATCCCTCTTCTTCATGCATGACCCATTCATACGCGTCCCCCGGCATTTTTTCCCCGGAAGCTTCCGCGGCCCATGATTCCAGCATCATGGCGGCATGGCCCTCACACCCCGCCGCACCGTCAAAACCGCACCAGAAAGCCACGGCATCAAACAACCGCCCCATGGACGAGGAGGACGGACAATGGATATTCCGGGCCATCATCGCCTCCAGAACCTCGCGTTTCCGCACAGGCATCCCCCTCTCCAGACGCTTATCAAGCCCGTCCGTACGCCACGGCCCCATCTGACGGGCCAGGGAACAGGCGCACCGGGAAGGTTCCCGAACCGCTTCGTCCCCACCGGGAAGAAGAAACGGCCTGAGGCGGGCCACCCTGCGCGGCTCACCCTCTTCCTCCAACACAAAAAATTCCCCTCCCCATACCGTTCCGTCCGTACCGAACCCCGTCCCGTCCCAAGCTATGCCCAAAGCGGGAAACGGCGTTTCATTTTCCACGGCGCAGGCCAGCACATGAGCCTGATGATGCTGCACAGGGACAACCGTTGCATTCCACTTCCGCGCCAGACGCCGGCCAAGGGCAAAAGTGGGGCCGTCCGGATGGGCGTCCACGGCAATTACCTGCGGAACGGCATCCAGGGTTCTGCCCAGCGCCTCCACCGTCCGCTCAAAAGCGTTCAGAGAAGCCGCACTGCTCAGGTCACCGAGATGCTGGCTCATGACAGCCACGCCCCTTTTCAGCCAGCAGATGGTATTCTTCAGTCCGGCCCCCAGGGCGAGCACGTCGGGAGCCGCCGCAGATGTGCGCCACACAGGCCGCGGGGCATATCCGCGAGCGCGGCGAACCATCATGGCCCTGCCGTCCGTAACGCGGACCACGGAATCGTCCACGGGCCGCACTACCGGACGGTCATGCACCAAAAACACATCCGCCACATGGCCCAGTTTCTCCAGCCCCTCCTCCACGGAGATGCACAGGGGCTCGCCGCTCAGGTTCCCGCTGGTCACCACCAGAGGCCTTCCCCACACATCCATCAGCAGCGCATGAAGAGGGGAAGACGGAAGCATTATCCCCACAAAACGGCTGAACATGCACACGGAAGGAGCCAGATCCACATCCTTCCTCCCCCGGGCCAGCACAATGGGGGCGGCCGGAGAAGCCAGCAGGCGCCTTTCCTCCTCCGACAGGCGGCACAGCCTCTCCGCCGCAGCCACATCCGGCACCATCACGGCAAAAGGCTTGGCGTCACGCTCCTTCAACCGCCGGAGACGCCTGACGGCAGCTTCCGAAGAAGCATCCGCCAGCAATTGAAAACCTCCTACGCCCAGCAGGGCCACGATCAAACCGTCCGCCAGCACCCATGCCGCCTGTGCCGCGGGGGTATCAAACCCATGGCCGAACCCCAGTTCTGAACCATCTGAAAACAGCACCTTCACGGAAGGTCCGCAGGACGGGCAGCCGATAGGCTGTGCGTGAAAACGCCTGTCCTCCACATCCTGGTATTCCCTCCGGCACTCCGGACACATTCGGAACCCCTTCATGCTGGTGCCCGCTCGGTCATACGGCATTGTCTCAATAATAGAATAGCGGGGACCGCAGTGCGTGCAGTTGGTAAACGGATAATGATACCGGCGGGAAGAAGGGTTGTGCATTTCTTCCAGGCACTCCGGGCACGGAGCCAGATCCGGCAGCATCACCGGAACGCCTCCGGGGGTGGAATCGCTTTCCTCAATGCGGAATTCCTCAAAACCGGCAGGCTCGCATACGGTCCGCTCCACTCCATAAACCCGGGCATGCTCCGGCAGGCCGTCCATCAGCGCGGTCCAGAAACGTTCCGGAGCGCCGGGCTCCCCTTCCACATGAATCTCCACGCCGGACTCCGTATTGCGCACAAACCCCTTCAATCCGTGCCGTACCGCCAAACGGTACACATGGGGACGGAAGCCGACCCCCTGAACCATGCCGGCTATCTCAAATTTCAATGCCGCGGCGGCCTGTTCAATGGTGGTGATGGCCATGATGCTGAATCGTGCCTTCCCGGGCGCGGCGCGCACGTTCCACAATCTCCTCGCACCAGGCCTCCATTCCTTCGCCGGTCTTGGAAGAAACCTCAATCACATGCGCATGATGAGCCACCTTGTTCAGTGCAGCCAGGGCGGCGTCACGGTTAAAATCCACGGCATCCGCCAGATCGGACTTGGTCACCAGGGCAACATCCGCAGAATGGAACATGGGAGGATATTTCAACGGCTTGTCCTCACCCTCCGTCACGGAAAGCAGCACCACGCGCACGCCTTCCCCCAGGTCATAGGAAGCCGGGCAAACCAGATTGCCCACATTCTCAATAATCAAAACGTCGAGATCGTCCAGAGGCATTTTCTTCATGGCCTCCGCAATCATGCGGGCGTCCAGATGGCACATGGTGCCCGTTGTAATCTGCACCACGGGAATATCCGCTCGGCTCAGGCGTTCCGCATCATTATCCGTCGCCAAATCCCCTACGATAACCCCCATGCGCACACGGCCGCGGAGCATCTCCGCCGTCTTCTGCAACAGAGAAGTCTTTCCTGACCCCGGAGAAGAAAAAACATTGATAACCAAAAGGTTTTTTGCAGCAAAAAAACCTCTGTTGCGCTCTGCCAGCCGGTCATTGGCATCCAACACCGGAACATGGACATCCATGCCGTGGCCGTGACTTTCATGGGAGAGCTCCCCCCCGCATCCACATTCTTTACACATAATCAATACTGATATTAGATTCCCAAAGAGAAAAAAAACTCATTCGTTTCACGTCATACTCCTATGAAATCAAACAAAACTGCCCCGGTTTTCTTTTTAAAGCGGGAGGAAAATATTTTTCTATAAAGGGAAAGATGAAATGCTCCATACGCAGAAAAACTTTTGAGAACACCTTCTTATCATTTCCCCTTGCTGTTCAATATCATTGTTTGACATCCGGTTACAAATCCGCAGGCACTTAAACCTTCATTCCCCATAGCCCGCGCAAAAAATCCGGATCATTATAAAAAACACTAAAATCGCCAATAATTAATCCTTTTCCCATTTCCCTCACTTCATGTAAAACCGGAATAACCGTCCCCATCCTCCTGCATAGGGTCATTCATCTGGTTTCCACCGAAATTCCTTCATCATAAGCATGTGGACTTGCCAAGGCATAGGAATTCTGTAAACTGTTTCGTCCTCAGACAACATCCTTTTTTCCAGGTTATGCCAGACGCTCGCTTTCAACCACTTCCCGGATTCCGCGATTTTGCACCGGCGGATTGCGCCGTGCGCAACTATCTTTTCAACGCATGGAAGAAGGTGGCGCATCGTTACGGATTCCTGGAATGGGAGGGCCCGACTGTGGAAGCCACGGAGCTTTATCTTAAAAAGAGCGGAGGCGAGCTGCCCACACAGCTCTTCCGCTTCACGGACCAGGGGGACCGGGACATCACCATCCGCCCGGAACTCACCGCCTCCCTGGGACGCATTGCAGCCGCCTACCAGCGCGAATACACCAAACCGCTCAAGTGGTTTGAAATCGGCTCATGCTTCCGTTATGAAAAACCCCAGAAAGGGCGTCTGCGCGAATTTTATCAATTCAATGCGGATATTCTGGGAGAAGCCTCCGCGTGGGCGGATTCCGAACTGATAGCCCTGGCCATCGACTGCATGAGGGAACTGGGCTTTACGCAAAACGACTTCATTGTGCGCGTCTCTGACCGGGAAGCCTGGATCAGGTTTGCTTCGGAACACGGCGTGCAGGAACAGGATATTCCCGCTTTCCTCGGCATCGTGGACAAATTTGAACGTGACCGCCCGGAAGAATGCCAGCACAAGCTGGACGCCTTTCATATCAGCCGCGGCGATCTGGTGGCCTTCATTGAAAACCCGCCCGCCGGAGCGTCCGAACGCTATGACATCCTGATGAAAGACCTGACGGCCCGCGGGCTGGACGGCTATGTCAAGCTGGACTTATCCGTAGTGCGCGGACTGGCATACTACACCGGTCTGGTTTTTGAAATCTTTGACACACAGCGCAGCCTGCGCGCCGTAGCCGGTGGAGGACGTTACGACACGCTGGTAGGCGCCCTTTCCAACAACGCAGTGGACATGCCGGCAACCGGCTTTGCCATGGGGGATGCCGTCATCACCCACCTTATTGAACAGACGCCCCATGCCAGGGCGCTGAAAGATGCGGCGCTGGCCTCTGCAGGCTGCGACATCTTCATGGTTCAGGCGTCTGAAAGCCGCCGCGCGGAAGTTCTTGCCATCGCCTCCGCCCTCCGGGACCAGGGATACAGTGTGGACCTTCCCCTCACGCTCACCAAAGTCAACGGACAGCTCCAGAAGGCCGTCAAATCCGGCGCCCGTGCGGCCTTGATCGTGGGAGATGAATTCCCGGTCATGGAACTTCGCGACCTGGGCGCGCGCACCTCATCCCCCGTCGCCATGGACGACCTGTTTGACGCCGTGGCTTCACTCACCGGAAGCAATTGACACCGTTCTTTCCCCTTCTTCCATTTTTAATAAAGATGAACTCATACCGCACTCATACCTGCAGCGAATTGCGCGCTGCGAACATCGGCAAGCCGACCACCCTCATCGGCTGGGTAGATTCCGTCCGGGACCATGGCGGCGTCATATTTATCGACTTGCGCGACCGCTCCGGCATCACGCAGGTAGTCTTTCACCCGGAAGTCAATCAGGATGTGGCGAAAGCCTCCCAGCAGCTCCGCTCCGAAGACATGATCCAGATTTCCGGCACCGTGGCCGCCCGCCTGAAAACGGATACGGTGGACACGACCAATGCGGACCTCCCCACCGGGGAAATCGAAGTCTCCGCAGACACCCTGAACGTCATCAACAAGGCTGACGTGCTCCCCTTCCAGCTGGATCGGGCCCTCTCCAACGAAGACCTGCGCCTCAAATACCGCTTTCTGGACCTGCGCCGCCCGGCCATGGCCCGCAACATGCAGATCCGCCACCGCGTCACCAAATCCACGCGCGACTATCTGGACGAGCACGGCTTTCTGGAAATTGAGACGCCCATCCTCTCCAAATCCACGCCGGAAGGCGCACGGGACTTCCTGGTGCCCTCCCGCCTGGCGCCCGGCAAATTCTACGCGCTGCCCCAGGCCCCGCAGCAATACAAGCAGCTGCTCATGGTGGCTGGCATGGAACGCTATTTCCAAATTGCCCGCTGCTTCCGTGACGAAGACCTGCGCGCGGACCGCCAACCGGAATTCACCCAGGTGGACATTGAAGCTTCCTTCATCACGCCGGAAGACATCTACAACCTGGTGGAAGGCCTGCTCAAACGCGTGTACAAGGAATCCCTGGGCGTGGACATTCCCACCCCCTTCCCCCGCATGACCTGGAAGGAAGCAATGGATCAGTACGGTTCCGACAAGCCGGAACGCCGCTTCGGCATGAAGCTGACGGACGTCTCCTCCATCTTTGAAAACAGCGGCTTCAAGGTATTCGCCTCAGCCGTAAGCAACGGCGGCGTGGTCAAGGCCATCAACGCCAAGGGATTCGGTTCCGCCTCCGTTGGCCAGATTGACGCCCTGACGAAAACTGCCGTGGAAGCCGGAGCCAAAGGCCTGGCCTACATCAAGGTGCGCGAGGAAGACTGGAGAAGCCCCATCTCCAAATTCCTTTCCGACGAAGAAAAGCAAAAACTCACGGAAGCCCTGGACATCGAAACAGGAGACCTCGTTCTTTTTGCCGCCGGCCCGTGGGAACCCTCCTGCGATATCCTGGGCCGCGTGCGCCTGCAATGCGCCGAATTCATGGAACTGCTCAAGGACAACAAGGAACGCGACTTCCTGTGGGTTATTGAATTCCCGCTGGTGGGCTGGGATGAGGAAGAGCAGCGCTGGGTCGCCATCCACCACCCCTTTACCCGCCCCGTCAAGGAAGACGAACAAAAACTGCTCAGCGGGGAACTCTCCGCAGACCTTCGCGCGCAGGCCTACGACGTGGTGCTCAACGGCACGGAGCTGGGAGGCGGTTCCATCCGCATCCATGAACGCGACCTGCAGTCCGCCATGTTCAAGGCGCTCGGCATCACGGAAGAACAGGCCCGCGAACAATTCGGCCACATTCTGGACGCTTTCAGCTTCGGCGCTCCGCCCCACGGTGGCCTTGCGCTGGGCCTCGACCGCCTGGTCATGATGATTTGCAACGCGGAATCCATCCGCGAAGTCATCGCATTCCCGAAAAACAACCGGGGAGCGGATCTGATGAGCGACTCCCCCGCCGCCGCGGAAGACCGTCAGCTGCGCGACATTCACATTCAGGTGAAACTGCCCGCTAAAAAATAGCCGGATCCCTTAAACAAACCCCCGGATGGCAATCATTCCATCCGGGGGTTTTTTCATGCAGGAAAAACAAAACTCCCTTTCCCGGCAGACAGCGCACCATTCCTCCCGCGCCTTCGCCTCGCCCGGAATACGGACAACCTTCCCGTCGTCAATGACGAGCAAAAAAAACTCCGGGCCAGGCATGCCGGACATACAGCCGGATTTCCCAACCGGAATGTGGCGTCTTCAGAATAAAACCAGGATAAACTGGTATCAGGAACAATCCGTTTTCCTATCCTTTCAGCACACATTCATCCCGGGATGCCGCGAAAGAGCCGGCGCCGATTTCAATATTCAAAATCCGGCAGGGATGCTGGCGCTGTTCCGAGGCGCAATGCCGCATTCCCTGAATCAGCACCCTCAAATCATCCGCCCGGTCATCCTTCCTCCATCCGGAAATGAGCAGACGGAGGCACTGGACCTTCCCGTCTTCATTCGTCTGGAACCAGATGGCCATGGTCTCATCCGCAGCCATGCGGCCTCCCCTGCCGGCAAGCTTGAACATTCCGGAATCCTCCGAACACTCCATGCTGTCCCAAACCACATCCTTGATACCGCATTCGGCTGAATTCCTGACGGCAATCTTTCCGCCGGGAAACCATCCCATATGAAACAGCAGGCATCGCATCAGGTAGGCACGTCTTAGGGCGCAATCCTCCCGATGGGTGCCGAGACCGAGAGATTTCCTGGCGCCGCAGAACTTGCTTCCCCGGTCGATAGTCAGCCGGACCTTATAACTTCCGGATGTATTCTTCCGCAATTCGATTGATCTATAGATGGACATGCAAATATTCATACAATATCCAAAAACTATATATATAAAATCAACCGGGCCTAGAATAAAAATGTTAGAAAATTACACAACTTAATAGAAAACAATATTATCAACAAAATACCGAAATAAAGAAAAATCAAAATATTCCACACCCCCGGATACTCCTTTCATGAACGGAAATACCGGCCGTTCCCAGAAAAGCTATTCCCCTTCCTGACAAAAAATAATCCTAAGGCATGAAACGCCGGCGCCGCATTCCCCTCTCCTTTTCAGGAACAACGCAGCTCCCTCCGGCAAAACACTCAACCTGAGCCGGGGAACTTCATCTTCGGCACTACGAGGAATTTGGCATGGAATTCATTCAATAAAAACTCAACATCATTCCGTCCCCCCACCAGACGCCAGCCCCGTTACAGGGAATAAACAGGAGGCAGAAGAACTTCCCAGGCCCCGCTTCAAAACTTCCGCCGTGTCATTTACCGGGGACAGGGGATGCCGGTTCCCCCCTTGCGGCATGCTACGCGGGAGAACTATTTTCCTTTTCCCGGCTTCCCGCCCTTCTCCGCCAGCACCATGCCAAATAAACCGCGGCAGCCCCTCCATTGAGCAGTCCTGCCATAAACAAGACCGGAGCTCCTCGGTTCCATCCCCAGGCAGCGCGTATATCCCCACGGGCCATTTCCGCATACCCTCGCGTCATGCCGCACAACGGGCATTCACGATGCGGCACGGCAACAGAAACCGCCAGAGAATTCATCCTGTCAGGGCTAATTGCCAGAGCCATGAGGGAGGGCGCCAGCAACAGGCAGGACAGAACAGCCCATACAGGCAGCCATACTTTCCTGACTACCCAGCTATCACGGCATGAACGCCATGAAGAGCGCCCGCCATTCATCGCCGATCTTCCTAAAAAGGTTCAGGAACTACAAATCCTGGGAGCCTGTTCCATCCGCAGGGGACATTCCATCCGCCTCCCCGGACCGCCTCAATGACTCCCTGTTTTCCTGCTCCATCTGCCGAAGCTCCTTTTGAATTTCCAGAGCCTTCTTTTCCACATAATCCTGGTGCTGTTCCATGTAAGTCACGGTAGCGCTGGCCATCCATGCCTGGACAATTCCCGCAACGGCGGACAGGGCCAACGCGATAATGGCAACAACAAGAGCCCCTTTGGGCGAACCTTTACTGACAGCCACAATGCTCATGATCAGTGCAATAATGGCAAGCAGCCCCGCAGGAATCAGAGTAATCCAGCCCAGGCACGGGAAAAAACCGATCAATGCCAATACCAGGGCGATAATGCCGAGAACAAGAGCGGCCGTGCAGGAAGGAGAACCGCTGCAGCAGGACGAAGGGGAAGAAGAATCAGAAGTATTCATCATGACGTTATTTTATAGGGTTCAGTGAAAATTCCTTTGGGAACCTTCATTCTTTCCCCTTACTGGAAGAAAACTTCCCTGTCAAGATGCAAGCTCTGCCATTCAGGACATCCGGATGTCATTCCGTTCCGCCAGGCATCAGATATCCTTCTTCCTTTTTTATGGCGGCATCAATGAGGATAATCCCATTTCCGGCAGGCCCCGCATAAAAACAGGAACCGGCTCCAATACGGAGAACCAAAAACAACGCCTGCGTTACTTCCCATGCAGCAGCTCCTTCAACGCCGTCCCCAGCCGCGTGACCTGCCCGGATTCATGCGCAGCCGTTACCGTAATGCGCAACCGGGCCGTTCCGCGGGGAACCGTAGGA
>ULVH01074800.1_pt1 | contig 10813 bp, 7 predicted proteins | sample 1959261 | NCBI WGS metagenome assembly ULVH01 (sample SAMEA4835781, study PRJEB28245) | human gut metagenome | biome: gut microbiome; material: fecal sample | place: Denmark | collected 2008
GAGCAAACAATGAAAGTACCTTTCAGTTGGTTAAAAGAACTTGTCGATATCGACGTCACGGCTCAGGAATTGGAGGAGAAGCTCTTCTCCTGCGGGTTTGAGGTCGAAGAGCTGATCCCGCTGGATGCAGGCATCAGCAAGGTGGTCGTCGGTAAGATCGTGGAGATGGAAAAGCAGGAGGGCACCCACCTGACCAAGTGTGTGGTGGACTGCGGCGACTACGGCCACGACATCCGCATCAGCACCGGTGCCTCCAACATGAAGCTGGGCGACTGTGTGCCCGCCGCTCTGGATGGCTCCACCCTGCCCGGCGGCATCAAGATCAAGGCCCGCAAGATGCAGGGCGTTGAGTCCAACGGTATGCTCTGCTCCGGCGAGGAGCTGGGTCTGAACGATGATCTGTTCCCCGGTTCGGAGGTCTACGGCCTGCTCATCCTGCCCGAAGACAGCGTCCCCGGCACCGACATCGCACCGGTGGTCGGTCTGGATGACTACATCTTCGATATCTCCATCACCGCCAACCGCCCGGACTGCCAGTCCGTTCTGGGCATCGCGCGGGAGGTCTCTGCCATCCTCGGCAAGCCCCTGCACATGCCCGCCATGGATTACCAGACCGTCTGCGACGCCGATGCCCCCATCACCGTGCAGGTGGAGGCCCCCGACCTGTGCCCCCGCTACATGGCACACTATGTCCGCAACATTCGGATGGGTGAGTCTCCCCGCTGGATGAAGCGCCATCTGGCCCTGTGCGGCCTGCGTTCCATCAGCAACGTGGTCGATATCACCAACCACACCCTGCTGGAGATGGGCCAGCCCATGCACGCCTTTGACCTGAACAAGGTCGCGGGCCGCACCATCAATGTCCGCCGCGCCCACGAGGGCGAGAAGATCGTGACCCTCGATGAGAAGGAGTTCACCCTGAACCCCAACAACCTCGTCATCTGCGATGCTGAGAAGCCGGTGGCACTGGCCGGCATCATGGGCGGTGCCAACTCCGGCATGGATGAGAACACCACCAGCCTGCTCTTTGAGTGCGCCACCTTCGCCCGTGACTCCGTCCGCAAGACCAGCCGCGCGCTGGGCCAGAACAGCGATTCCTCCGCCCGCTACGAGAAGGGCGTGGACCGCCACTCGCCCGAACTGGGCCTCGCCCGTGCTCTGCACCTGATCCAGGAGCTGGACTGCGGCGACATCACCACGCTGGAATATGACCTGACCGATGGCCGCCCGCTGGAGCGCAGGCACATCGTGACCACCCCCGCCAAGATCTGCGGTGTGCTGGGCATCACCGTGCCTGACCAGACCATGATCGACATCCTGCAGCGTCTGGAGTTCACCGTGGACGTGCAGGCCGACGGCAGCTGGGATGTTTCCGCCCCGCTGTACCGCGAGGACGTGGAGAGCTTCCCCGACCTGGCCGAAGAGGTCATCCGTGAGTACGGCTACGACCACATCGTGCCCACCTTCCTGAACACCGCTGCCGTCACCAACGGCGGTCTGAACTACGACCAGAAGCAGCAGCTCAAGACCAAGCGTCTGCTGGCGGCGCAGGGCTTCTATGAGGCATCCACGCTGGCCTTCTACTCCAACGCCGAGCTGGACATGCTGCACATCCCCGCCGATGATGCTGCCCGCAAGGCCATCCGCATCCTGAACCCCATCAGCGAGAACCTCTCCATCATGCGCACCCTGCTCACCCCGTCCATGCTGAACGTCATCGTGGACAACCTGAAGAAGGGCAACGCCGAGGGCCGTCTGTTCGAGATGGCACCGGTCTATCTGGCTAAGGAACTGCCCCTCTGCGAGCACCCGCACGAGCGCCAGACCCTCTGCATCGGTGCCTTCGGCCCGGAAGAGGACTTCTTCACCGTCAAGGGCGCCATGGAGGCACTGGCAGCCGGTTTCGGCCTGCACTTCACCTACGAGCGTGAGACTGCGCCCTGGCTGCACCCCGGCATCAGCGCCGCTGTCTACTGCGGCGGCAAGCGTCTGGGCGTCTTCGGCAAGCTCTCCAATGAGATCAACGGCGAGCTGGAGATCGCAAAGGAACAGAAGGACAGCCAGAACATCTACCTCGGTGAGCTGGACTATGAGGCCCTGATGAGCTGCGTGGACGGCGAGCTGCGCTATCAGCCGCTCAGCCCCTATGCTGCCGTCAAGCGCGACCTGGCCCTCGTCTGCGAGGAACAGGTCACCTGCGGCGAGATCGAGGAGACCATCAAAAAGGCAAGCCCGCTCATCACCGACGTGAAGCTGTTCGATATCTATCGCGGCGAAAACCTCGGCGCGGGCAAGAAGAGTATGGCGTTCTCCCTGACGCTGTCCGACCCCAGCGCAGAAGTCTCTGCCGAACAGGTCGAGCGCACCGTCAAGAAGGTGCTGGGCAACCTGAAGTTCAAGCTCGGCATCGAGATCCGCTGATTCAAAACAAGAAATAGAATAGGGCAAAGGCCGTCTGTGCAAGCTGCATGGGCGGCCTTTGCCTTTGTGCAAACATACCAATATTGTATGAAATTTGCGAAAAAGGAAAAGGTGTAAAAAACGCGCTGAAAGGTGGAATCAGGGCAAACCTGAAAAAACGGACGCCAAAATCCCCTATAAACCTATTGACATTCTGGGAAAATGGGTTTATCATACGGCCAACGAAAAAAATCAATGCAAAAAGGAGGGGACAGGCATGGACTGGGACGTCATTGCAAGCTATCTGCCGCAGTACGAAAAAGCGGCGTGGCTGACGCTGCGGCTGGGTGTCATCGGCATCGTGTGGGCCATTGGCATCGGGCTGGTCTGCGCCGTGCTCCAATACGATAAAGTGCCGGTGCTGCGCCGCCTTGTGGGGGCATATATCCAGCTCAGCCGGAACACGCCGCTGCTGGTGCAGCTGTTCTTCCTCTACTACGGCCTGCCGAAGGTGGGCATCAAGACCAACGCAGAGATCTGCGGCATCGCGGGTCTGGCGTTTCTGGGCGGCAGCTACATGGCCGAAGCCTTCCGCAGCGGGCTGGAGGCCATCGAGCCCATCCAGACCGAGAGCGCATACAGCCTGGGCATGACCCGGCTGCAGACGCTGCGCTACGTCATCCTGCCGCAGGCGGTGTCCACCAGTGTGCCCGCCTTCATGGCCAACGTCATCTTCCTGCTCAAGGAGACCAGCGTCTTCAGCGCGGTCAGCCTGATGGATCTGATGTTCACCGCCAAAGACCTCATCGGCCTGTACTACAAGACGCCGGAGTGTCTGTTCCTGCTGGTGGTGTTCTACCTCATCATCCTGCTGCCGGTGTCGCTGCTGGGCAGCTGGCTCGAAAGGAGGGTGCGCTATGCCGGATTTGGGTCTTGAGGTCCTGTTCAAGGGCAAAAACCTCATCCGTCTGCTGGGCGGTCTGGGCGTGGCGCTCAAGATCAGCGCCGTGTCCGTCCTCATCAGCCTGCCGCTGGGCATCCTGCTGGGTGTGCTGATGACCTTCCAAAATCCCATCCTGAAAGCCATCCTCCGGGTGTATCTGGAGGTCATCCGCATCATGCCCCAGATGGTGCTGCTCTTTCTGGTCTACTTCGGCACCACCCGCGCTTTTGGGTGGGACCTCTCCGGCGAGACCGCGTCGGTCATCGTCTTCGTGCTGTGGGGCACCGCCGAGATGAGCGACCTGGTGCGCGGGGCGTTGATCGCCATCCCGAAGCACCAGTACGAGAGCAGCGAGGCACTGGGCCTGAGCCGGGCACAGACCTACTGGTACATCATCATCCCCCAGACCGTGCGGCGGCTCATCCCGCTGTCCATCAACCTCATCACCCGCATGATCAAGACCACCAGCCTTGTGCTGATGATCGGCGTGGTGGAGGTGCTCAAGGTGGCCCAGCAGATCATTGAGGCGAACCGCATGGCCAGCCCCAACGCCGCCTTTGGCATCTACCTGACGGTGTTTTTGCTGTATTTCCTCGCCTGCTGGCCCATCAGCCTGCTGGCGGGCTATCTGGAAAAGAAATGGAAGTGACCCGGACATGTCAGAACCGATCTTGACCGTGGACCATCTGGTGAAAAGCTACGATGGTCAGACGAACATCCTGGATAACGTAAGCTTTGGCGTTCAGCCCGGCGAGGTCATCGTCGTGGTGGGACCGTCCGGCTGCGGCAAGAGCACCCTGCTGCGCTGTCTGAACGGATTGGAGCCGGTGCAGGCAGGTCGGGTGCAGCTGGGCAGCGAGACCGTCGCCTACGGCGGTAAAAATCTGGCGGCCCTGCGCCAGCGCATCGGGATGGTGTTCCAGAGCTACGAGCTTTTTCCACACCTGACCGTGCTGGACAACATCCTGCTGGCTCCCATCAAAGTGCAGAAGCGCCCCAAATCCGAGGTGCAGCAGGAGGCAGAAGCTCTGCTGGACCGCGTGGGCCTGCTGCAAAAGGCCAAAAGCTACCCGCGGGAGCTTTCCGGCGGCCAGAAGCAGCGCGTTGCCATCGTGCGGGCGCTGTGTATGCACCCCGAAATTCTGCTCTTCGACGAAGTGACCGCCGCCCTTGACCCGGAGATGGTCCGTGAGGTGCTGGATGTCATGCTTGACCTGGCCCGCGAGGGCAAAACGATGGTCATCGTCACCCACGAGATGCAGTTTGCCCGTGCCGTCGCGAACCGTGTGCTTTTTCTGGACGGAGGCCGCATCGTCGAGGAGGCCCCGCCCGCACAGTTCTTTGACCACCCGCAGACCGAACGTGCAAAGAAGTTTTTGAACACCTTCACGTTTGAGGCAGTGAAGTGACCGCGCACTCATTTTTCAGACTGAGAGGTTCAAAGCCAGCAACTGCAACTGTGTGCAGTTCAGATAAATCATATGGGAAAGTCATCATAAAGCAAAGGAGAACAAACGATGAAAACCAACAAGATCACCCGCCGTTCTTTCCTGCTGGGCCTGGGGGCCGTAGCAGCTGCCAGCGCACTGACCGCCTGCGGCGGTTCGTCCAGCTCCACGGCGGCTTCCGCTTCCAGTTCTGCCGCTGGTTCCGCTGCGGGCAGCGACACCGTTTACCGCACCCTCGATGAGATCAAGGCCGACGGCACCGTGAACATCGGCGTCTTCTCGGATAAGAACCCGTTCGGCTATGTGGATGAGAACGGCGAGTATCAGGGTTACGACGTCTACTTTGCCAACCGTCTGGGCGAAGATCTGGACGTGGAGGTGAACTTCATCTCCACCGAGGCCGCCAACCGCATCGAGTATCTGCAGACCGGCAAGGTGGACATCATCCTCGCCAACTTCACCGTTACCCCGGAGCGCGCCGAGGAAGTCGATTTCGCCCTGCCCTACATGAACGTTGCGCTGGGCGTCATCTCGCCGGACAGCAACGTCATCACCAGTCTGGACGACTGGAAGGCCGACGACCAGATGATCGTCATCTCCGGCACCACGGCGGAGACCTATCTGGTCAAGAACTACCCCAATATCCCGCTTCAAAAGTACGATTCCTACGCCACGGCCAAGAATGCACTGGAGAACGGCAACGGCGTGGCATGGGCCAACGACAACACCGAGGTCATCGCCTTTGCCAAGCAGAATCCCGGCTACACCGTCGGCATCCCCTCGCTGGGCAGCGCCGACACCATCGCCCCGGCTGTCAGCAAGGGCAACACCACCCTGTTGGACTGGATCAACGAGGAGATCACCGCGCTGGCCGATGAGCAGTTCTTCCACAAGGACTACGAGGAGACCCTCGTGGATACCTACGGTGCCGACTACGAGGACGAACTCGTCGTCGAGGGCGGCGTCGTGAACGCATAAACTGAGCCAAAACAACAGCCCCCGTGCCAAAGCACGGGGGCTGTGTGCGTTCCGGGGAGAGGGCTCACTCGACATCCTCATATTCCGGGGCGTTCTCTTCTTCGTCGAGGTCCTCGGCGTGGATGCGGTCATGCAGACGCTGGCGGAACTCCTGGGCAGGGATGCCGCTCTGGTTCGGGGTCAGGTCGGGGGCAGGGTTGCCGTCCGGCAGATGGGCACCGAATGCGGGCACGAAGAAGAACTTGCGCACAACGAAGATGAGCGCGATGGCACCCACGCTGAGCAGGTTCTCAACGGCGGATTCGTGGCCGACCACCATGTGGCGGGCGATGGCGTAGAGCAGCACTTCCAGGCTGCTGCCGGGGCTGTGCTTGGCCAGCATCTTGATGAACTCGATGCCGATGACGATGTCCAGCGCACGTTCCAGAAATGTGCGGATCTCTGCATCGTTGCCGTCGAACAGCAGGCCGGGCATCCATTTCAGCAGCGGCACGATGCTGAACAGCAGGCCGATGAGGACCAGCCCGGAGAGAATGATCTCCAGCAGGGTGGATGCCTGGATGATGTAGTTGCGCAGCGCGGTGCGGCCGTGGCTTTCCACAGGGTGGTTGTGGGGTTTGAGCATGGTTCATTCTCCTTCGCATCTTCACGTCTTGCGGCAGATCTGGCCGAGACTGCCAGACTTTTCTTCATTGTAGCAAAGAATGGAAACGAAGTCAAACGAATGGAACACGCGAGTGAAAATTATTGGGCGGCCACATAGCCGGACTTCTGGATGCAGGCGCGGCCCGCGTTGGTGGAGAGCCAGTCGTAGACCTTGCGCTCCGGGGTGTCGGGGCCGGAATCCTGCCGGACTGCGGCATAAAACTCGTTGCACAGGGGGTAGCTCTCGTCCGCGATGGTGTTGGCCGAGGGGGTCACGCCGTCCACGGCCAGCAGCCGCAGGCCGGGCTTGGAGTACATCTCCGAGATGTAGTAGTAGACCGAGAAGCCGATGGCATTGGCCGCGTTGTTGTACTCGGCGATGTCGTCTACCAGTTCGCCCATCAAGGCAGGAGCCAGCTCGGTGGGGGCGTCCATCAGCTCGCCGCCCTGAATAAGCAGCTTCTGGAACAGGGTCTGGCTGCCGGAGTCCTCCCGGCGCTGGAAGGCCACGATGTCGGCATCCTCGCCGCCCACGTCCTTCCAGTTGGTGATCTTCCCGGCGTAGATGTCCCGGAGCTGCTGCCGGGTCAGGCTCTGGACGGGATTGTCCTCGTTCACGATGAAGACCAGCGCGTCCCGGCCAATGGCTTTCTGGTCCAGCGGGGCACCATCGGCCTTCAGCTCTTCCTTGACTGACTCCGGGGCCTCGTAGGCGATGATGAGCCGGGTGCCGTTCTCGGTGTCGCCGTAAAGGCCTAGGTTCCGCCAGGCCCAGGCGGTGGTGTTGGTGGTCACGGCGCTCTGGGCGGCTTCCAGCTCCATGCCGGTGGTGTCGGCCATGATCTGCGCAATGAGCGGGATGCAGGCCGTGGAGCCGTCGGTGACGGGAAACTCGTCCTCGGTGAGGATGGGCGCTGCGGGCACTTCGCTGGCGGAAGAGGCGGACGTTTCGGACGAAGCGGCACTCGATGCCGGTGCGCTGGAAGCAGCCTCTCCGCAGGCGGCCAGCAGCGCCGCCGTGGAGACGGTCCCCAGCCCCAGCAGGAAGGAACGGCGGGAAATTTTAGTCTGTTTCATGGTGAAACCCTCCCTCAATAGAAGTAGTTGTCGGTCTCGTCGCTGGTGGAAGTGAAGATGCTCTGGCAGTAGATCCAGTTTCCCTCCACGTCCATCCAGCCGTAATCGAAGCCCTTGCGCGCCACGAAGACGCCCGCAGGCAGGGGCGCACTGCTGTTGTAACGGGAATACTCGCCGCAGCTGCCCAGCCCGGCCAGGACGACCGCGCCGTCGCTGTCCAGCAGGTCGTACAGCTCGTACAGCCAGGTGCTGCCGGGGCCGCGGTAGCTGATGGAGAAATAGAAGTCGTCCTCCGTGGCAGTCACGGGCCAGAGGTAGCCGTCAAAGTCGTCGCCGTAGCGGGCGGTGAGGTCAGCCATCGAAAGGGTCTTGCTCAGCGTCGGCCCGGCGAGGGTCAGAGTGGTCACATCGTAGTTGTCGTTGTCGTACTGGCGCAGGTTGACCCAGCCGCTGCCCTGGTCGTAGAGGTCGGTGCGGTGCAGCGCTTCCAGCGGCGCAACCGTCGTGTCGGTCCGGATGGCACCGGTGTCCATGTCGTAGACGCGGAGGGTGCCGTCCCTGGCGTAGATGTCCAGCGTGTTGGTGCCCAGGGCCATGTTGTAGAGGTCGAGGGTGTCGCCGGTGTTCAGGTCGTAGAGGAGGTAGCCGCCCTCCCGGTAGAGCACGGTCACGCCGGGCGCGTACCCGCTGATGGAGTCGTCAAATTCGCACAGCACGGTGCTGGTCATGTCGCTGACCAGATCCACGAGCTGATACTTGCCCTCGTCGGTCCGGAAGCTGGCAATGCCCGCGTGGAGATAGGTGACAAAGCCGCTCCGCTCCTCGCCGGTGGCCGCGTTCAGCAGGGAAGTAGACTCCAGGCTTGTGCCGTCCGCGTTGTAGGTGTCGATCTCCACCCAGTCGGCGGGGGCCAGCGGGTCGTCGATCCCGGCGGAAAGGCTGTACAGCAGGCCGTGGAAGTTCTGGTAGACTACGGTGCCGTCCTTTTCCTGGATCTGAACGGCAGCGTACTGGTAGAGGTCGTCGTTCTCTTCATCGGGTGCAGCATCGCCGGGGGCATAGAGGCCAAAGGCCAGCCGGTCGCCCGCCACAAGGCAGGTGTAGGCGTTTTCGGGCACGGGGTACTCAGTGCCCGAAGCAAAATCCAGCACCCGCACGTCACCCGCTGCATGGTCGTGCAGGGGCGAATAGGCGAAGCTGGTGGGGGTGGTCAGAACGAGCACGCCGCCGGAAAGGCGGACGTCGTATTCACGGTCAAAGGTGTAGAGCGCCTCACCCGTCCGGTCGAAGATGCCGCTGCGCCGCCCGGCGGCGGTGTCCGGGTCAGACCAGGTGCAGACGAACCAGTTCGTCTCGCCGGTCTGGCTGTCGGTCAGCAGATAGGACGTTTCGCTGGCAGGGGACTGGTGCACCACCTTGTCGCCGCAGAGGATGGTGTTCCCGCCGAGGGAGTCATAGCTGGAGAAGAGCCGCAGCCTGCCGTCCCGCAGGGAGGAGGCGTCGTATTTGGGCGGTTCCTCCTCCAGCTGGGGGTGGGACACGGGCCGGGACGGCGTGGGCAGCAGCGAACAGGAGGTGAACACCCCCGCCGCCAGTGCCAGGCCCGCCGCCGCGCAGCCGATGCGGAGTAGATTCTGTTTCATAATGCAGTACCTCACAGGTCACAGGGACGAAATGCGGATGGGCTTTCCCATTTGATTATAATACGAAACACCCGGATAATCCATTGCATTGGAACATTTGGGCACGGTTACAATTTGGTTACGGCTGAAAGTTCAGTCGAAGTTTGCAAAAGCAGATGAAAAGCGGACGCTTTTTGGTCAAAGTGCTAAAGGAATGTCGAAATCCTTGTAAAAAAATACGACAAGTGGTATAATTTAACAAGACAAAAAGATCGATTTGTTTGTGAGAAATACGTTTGGAGGGAATTATCATGAAAACTGTTGCACAGACTGTGATCGAAGCAGATCGTTTTTACACCATCGCTGCCCGCACCGGCAGCGTCATCGAGGCGGCTGCTTCCACGAAGAACGAGGAGACCGTTCGTCTGGGCAAATACGACCACAAGCCCGAACAGGAGTGGGCGTTTATCCGCGTAGGGGACGGTGTCTACCGCATCCGCAACCGCGCTTCCGGCAAGCTCCTCGACCTGATGATGACCGGCACCGCCAACGGCACCTGGCTGCATCTGTGGGAGGATGTGGGCGGTACGTCCCAGATGTGGACCGTGGAGCCTACCCCCGCTGGCACTGTCCGCCTGCGCTCTTCCTGGGCCAGCGGCAAGTGCATCGACACCGTGGGCATGGGCGTCTCCGACGGCGCACAGCTGCAGATCTGGCAGGAGACCGCCGGGGAAGATCAGCTCTGGACCATCTCCGAGGTGAAGGACCGCGCCAGCGCAAAGCGCGCTGCCAAGAAGGACGAGCCTGCCGCCGCTCCCGTTGAGGAAAAGGTCGAAGTCAAGGCAGAGGAAAAGCCCGCAGAAGCCGCTCCTGCGGTCGAGGCCCCCAAGGCGGAAGAAGTCAAGGCAGAGCCGGTCAAGGCGGAAGAGAAGCCCGCAGAGGCTGCTCCTGCTGTTGAGGCACCCAAGGCCGAGGAAGTCAAGGCCGAGGAAGTCAAGGCCGAACCGGCTAAGACGGAGGCAAAGCCCGCAGAAAAGGCTGCTCCCGCAGCGGTCAAGGCTCCGGTCAAGAAGCCTGCTGCCCGGAAGACCAGCCGCGCCGCCCGCAAGAAGGCTGCTGCAAAGAAGTGACCCTCTCAGGCATCGCGTAGCGATGCCAGCTCCCCCAAAGGGGGAGCCACTGGCGCGCCGGTTTTGGCTGTGCCGGGATGAACAAAGCGTAATAAAACCATAAACGAAAGTGCTCCGCTGTTTTGATCCACAGCATCGCTCCCATCGCTCTTTGTCAGAGCATGGGACAGATGCCGCTGGTCTTGACAGCGGAGCACTTTTGTTTACGATATCAGAATACCTTCAGCAGTCAGCAGGGGTTGCCCGACCTGCCAAAGGCTCCCCCCTTCGGGGGAGCTGTCTGCGCAGCAGACTGAGAGGGGATCACACGTTCATCATGCTGCGCTGCGCGGCGGCACGGAACTGGAGAGCTGCTGCGATGAAGCCCTTGAACAGGGGATGTGCGCGGTTGGGGCGGCTCTTGAACTCCGGGTGGAACTGGGCACCCAGATGGAAGGCGCGGCCCGGCAGCTCCACGGTCTCGACCAGACGGCCGTCGGGGCTGGTGCCGGAAATGACCAGACCCTTTTCCTCCATTTCGCTGCGGAAGTCGTTGTTGAACTCGTAGCGGTGGCGGTGGCGCTCCCAGAT
>ULVH01006345.1_pt1 | contig 10797 bp, 10 predicted proteins | sample 1959261 | NCBI WGS metagenome assembly ULVH01 (sample SAMEA4835781, study PRJEB28245) | human gut metagenome | biome: gut microbiome; material: fecal sample | place: Denmark | collected 2008
CCGCAACCTCTTCGAACATGTCTTTGCCGACGCCGCAGACGGGGCAAACCCAGTCTTCGGGAATCTCTTCGAACTGCGTTCCGGGGGCGATGCCTCCGTCGGGATCGCCCACTGCGGGGTCGTATACCCACTCACAAACGGTGCAACGGTACTTTTTCATTTCTTCTGGTTTTTAATGCGTTGTTTGTTATTTTTCGTTTTTACGGGCCGTTCCGGCCTCGGTTGCAAATATAAGATCATTTTCCGGAAATACGCAATCCCCGGGCGTCTTCTGTCGACTTTTTGGCCGGATCCCGATACTATTGCGCCTGCTCTTCCTCTTCGTCGTCTTCCGCCGGGCGGTTGCCTCCGGGGGGCATAAGCTCCTCCACGAGGCGGTCGGCATCCGAACACGAGACGTACAGGCGGTCTTCGTAGATGTCGGTGATCTCCACGAAGTTTTTCCACTCCGAAGCGTAGAGTTTCACGCGTTCGAACCGCCTGAGGTCGAGGAAATGTCCGTAATAACCGAAGAACCCGCAGCCCCCGAATACCGGGAAGAACCATTTCATCCGCCGAGGGTCGACCCGGCGAACCGAGGCGATCTCGTCGCGGCGGATTTCGGTGATGTCCAGCAGGCAGCGCACCTCGACCTTTTCGTCGGTGACCACGATCCTGCGGGGGATCGACAGCGACATCAGGGCGATGAGCGCCACGATGAACGAGGTGAACCAGGCCGAGAGGTAGCCTCCTTCGTAGAGGTGGTACAACAACCAGCCCAGCAGTACGAAGACCACCAGATAGACCAGCGTCCAGTAGATCGCCCGGCGGCTGAAACGGTATTTATAGGTTTTCTCCATCCGCGCTTTCCTCCGTCTTTTCGCGCCCGGCCAGCAGTGCTTCGGCGATGACCATATCTTCGGGGGTCGTGATCTTCAGGTTCGTACGCTCGCCTTCGCACAGGAATACGGCCTCGCCGGCCTGTTCCACGACCGATGCGTCGTCCGTAAATTCTGGGCGGTACTCTGCCTCGTAGGCGCGGCGCAGTAGGTCGGCGCGGAATACCTGCGGGGTCTGTACGATGCGCAGGCGGCGGCGGTCGGCGATGCGCGAAGCCGTGCCGTCCGTTTCGCGGTACGAATCCACGGCTTCGACGACCGGGATCGCAGTGCCGTGTTCGGCGGCAGCGGCCACCGCACGGCGGATCATGCCGTGTGAGGCCAGCGGTCGTACGCCGTCCTGTACGGCAATCAATTCCGGATCGCGCTTCAGGGCTTTCAGCCCGTTTTTCACCGAATGGAACCGTTCGTCGCCTCCCGTCGTAACCGTGTGTGCCGCGATGTCGAAGCGTGCTGCGAAGTCCTTCCAGAAATCGGCGTGCGCCGCGGGCAGTACTACGACGATCTCCGCCCCGGGCAGCGCCCCGGCGAAATTGTTGATCGTATGTGCCAGGACGGGCAGGCCGCCCAGCATCGTGAATTGCTTGGGGCGCGAACCTCCCATGCGGGTTCCGCCCCCGCCTGCTACGATGATGACTCCTATCTGTTGTTCCATATCAGTTTTTTCCCGAATCCGAGCGTGTTGTCGGTGAATTTCATAAAGTCGGGCGCGATCGCCCACAGGGTCAGTTCTGCCAGTGCTGCATAGGGAAACCGCCTGAGGTATGCCCGCCTCGCCGCCTCGTCGGCCCTCGCGGCCTTCCCGCACAGTTGCAGCCCCTCGACGCGTCCCACGACCTTCGTTTCGAGGACTACCGAGGCCGCGACACACGGGTTGCGAGCCATCTGCTGCGCGTGGCGTGTCGCCATGTCCGACGTGAAGATCAGCAAATTGCGTTCCGCATCGTAGCAGTAAAATGCGTTGCTGCAATAGGGCGCTCCCTCGCTGCTCGTCGCCAGCGTCAGCACATGGTGTTTCTTCAGAAACCGTACGATCCGCGTATCGACGCCGGCTTTATGCCCGGCTTCCTGCGCCCCGGTGCTTTCCGCTGTATCCTCCGGATTTCCGGTTTGCCTTGGCGCCCCGGTCTTTTGCCGGGGTGTTCCCGGTTGTTCCCCGGCTTTGCCGGGTGTACTGTCCGTTTCCCGGATGGCTCCCGGTCTCGTCCTGCTCCCGGGCCTGTTATCGAACGGTTCCTGATCCCGGCTTTCCGGCATGTCGGCCGGCAGATGTCCCTTGTCTGTCGTTGCGGTCATTTTCCCCGTTATTTCGCCGCCACCGGTGCTGCCGGCTGCGGGATGACGAGCGAATCGAGTTGCGTGATGCGCTCCCCCTCCTTCACCTCGCCGTTCAGTTCGGCCACGATACGGTCGCGCACGAATTCGAATGTCGCGCGGTTCTCCTTCGAGATCGGTTCGGCCGGTTCCTGGGGGATTTTCAGCGGATTGATCGGCGTGCCGTTTTTCCAGATGCGGTAGTCGAGGTGGGGGCCGGTCGAGGCGCCCGTCGAACCGGCGTAGCCGATCAGCTGCCCCTGCGAAACGCGCGAGCCCTTCGAGATGCCCTTGGCATAGCCGCTCAGGTGCAGGTAACCCGTCATCAGGTTGCCGGCATGTTTGATTTTGAGCGTGTTGCCACCGCCGCCGCCCCAGCCCTTGAAGGTCACTACACCGTCGGCTACGGCATGTACGGGCGTGCCTTTCGGCGCCGCGTAATCGACGCCCGTATGCGGCCGGTATACCTTGTAGATCGGATGCTTGCGCGCATAGGTAAACTTCGAACTGATGCGTGTGTATTTCAGCGGCGCCTTGAGCATCTGCTTGCGCAGGCTTCCGCCGTCGTATTCCCAATACTGGATTTTGCCGCCCTGCCGGAAGGGGATGGCGTAGTACTCCTTGCCGCCCTGGCAGAATTTGGCGCCCCAGATGCGGCCGATGCCGGCCGAAATGCTGTCGTCGATGAAGCGCTCGTCATAGATCACCGTGAAATTGTCACCCTTCTGGATGCCGAAGAAATCGACCGTCCACTGGTAAATGTCCTCCATTTCCGCGGCCAGCGCATAGGGCAGGTGCTCCTCCATGATCGCACCCCACAGCGACGAATTGATCGTGGCGCTCTTCTTGGTGCGGCGCACCGAGAACTCCTTTTCGCCTGTCTGGATGCTGACCGAATCCTCATGGAACCCGAACACCACGTATTGCGACATGTTGCGTTCGTAGACCAGGTAGTCCAGGTGGGGGGCATAGAGCGAATCCTCGTGGATGAAGACGGTGTATTTATGCCCGGCGCGGATGTTGCGCAGCGGGAAAATCTCTTTCGAGGCTTTGTCGAGCCTGTCGACCGTAAGGGCCGAAACGCCGTACCCGTTTAGGATTTTTCCCAGCGTTTCGCCGCTGCCCACCTCGCCCGTTTCGGTGCGGTAGTCGTCGGCATTGATGCCGTAAACGATATTCTGCGGCGCGGCTTCTTCCTTTTCGGCCGCGGCCTGTTGTGTGGTTCTGTTGCATGCCCCGGCGGCTACGAGCAGCAGGGCGCATATCGGTAATTTAAAACTTCTCATAGACGCAAGCAAAGATATGAAAAAAAACGCAGGAATCCCCAATTTTATTATTCCTTTGTCATTCAGGCCCGGGATTTGCTTTTTTTGTTTTGTGTTCCGGAGATTTATTGCTACCTTTGAAAAATTGTATGGATAAACCGACCCGAAATGTTGAAATGCTTGCTTGCTCCTGCGGCTCTCCTCTATAAGGCGGGGGTGACTTTCCGTCACCGTCTCTTCGACTGGGGTATCCTCAAAAGCGAGAAGTTCGACATCCCGGTCATCTGTATCGGCAACATCACCGTCGGCGGTACGGGCAAAACCCCGATGGCCGAGATGGTGATCGCCTATATGTCGCAGATGCATCGCGTCGCCCTGCTGTCGCGCGGGTACGGCCGCCGTACCAAGGGGTATCTGGAGGTGAAGGCCGACTCCCATTACCGGGATGTGGGCGACGAGCCGCTGCAGATCAAACTCAAATTCCCCGATACGGTGGTGGCCGTGTGCGAGAAGCGTGCCGAAGGGATCCGCCGCATCCGCGCCGAGCACCCCGACGTCGACCTCGTCGTCATGGACGACGGGTTCCAGCATCGCTATGTAGAGCCGAAGGTGAACATCGTGATGATCGACGCCACGCGCCCCGTGCAGCACGACAGGATGCTGCCGCTCGGAACCCTGCGCGACCTGCCCGAAGAACTGCACCGCGCCCACTATTTCGTCGTTACGAAGTGCCCGGAGAAGATGGCGCCCATCGACCGGCGCATCCTGCGCAAGGTGCTGATACAGGTTGCCTACCAGCGGGTCTATTTCACCCGTTTCGAGAGTTTCATGCCGCAGCCGCTCTTCCCGGATGCCGCGCCCGGCGAACCGCTCCTGCAGGGGCAGCAGGTGATCGCGCTTTCGGGCATCGGGAGTCCCAAGCCGTTCCTCGCGGCGTTGCGCGGGAGCTACGGGGTGGTGGCCGAGATGACGCTCGACGACCATCATGTCTACAAGGTACGCGACCTGAACCGCCTGCGCGAATTGCTGGACAAGTTCCCCGGGGCGGTCATCGTGACCACGGAAAAGGATGCCGTAAAACTGACCAACCGCGCGAAGATCCCCGAAGAGATACAGCGCAGGATATACTATTTACCGATAAATATTTCATTCATAGAGGATTCGGCGACGGATTTTCTGCAAAAACTGGAAGAAGATGTTAGAGGAAATTAAAAAAACAGCGGCTTTTATCGACGCCGCCACGAGTTCTTTCGCCCCGGAGGTGGGCATCATCCTCGGCACCGGCCTGGGCGGTTTCGCCGATAAGATCGACACTGCATTCGCCATCGAATACAAAGATATCCCGGGTTTCCCCGTTTCGACCGTCGAGGGGCACAAGGGGCGTATGATCTTCGGCACGGTCGAGGGGCGCAAGGTAGTAGCCATGCAGGGGCGCTTCCACTACTACGAGGGCTACACGATGCAGCAGGTGACTTTCCCGGTGCGCGTCATGCAGCAGCTGGGCATCAAATACCTCTTCGTGTCGAACGCTTCGGGCGGGATCAATACCTCGTTCCGCGTGGGCGACCTGATGGTCATCACCGACCATATCAACCTGATGCCCAACCCGCTGATCGGCCGTAACATCGCCGAGCTGGGGCCCCGCTTCCCGGACATGCACAACTGTTACGACAAGGCGCTGATCGCCAAGGCCACGGCCATCGCCGAGGAGGAGAACATCAAACTCCAGTACGGCGTTTATGTCGGCGGCACGGGCCCGACGTTCGAAACGCAGGCCGAGTACCGTTATTTCAAGAATATCGGCGGCGATGCGGCCGGTATGTCGACCGTGCCCGAGGTGATCGTGGCGCGCCACATGTCGATCCCGGTCTTCGGCGTCTCGGTCATCACCAACTGCGGCCTTTCGGACGAGGTGGGTGACCACGAGGATGTGCAGCGGCAGGGTAAGAAGGCCGGCATCAAGATGGAAGTGCTCTTCAAACGTATGATAAAACAGCTGTAAGATATGGTAAACAAAGTGATTCTGGTGGGCAACGTGGGTATAGACCCCGAAGTCCGCACCACCGAGAGCGGCGTGAAGGTCGCCCGCATCCGCCTGGCCACGACCGAACGCTTGTTCGACCGTCAGGCCAACGAGGCCAAGGAGCATACCGAGTGGCACACGGTCACGCTGTGGCGCGGCCTTGCCGACGTGGTCGACAAATATGTCCGCAAGGGAACCCAGATCTATGTCGAGGGGCGCCTGCGCACCCGCGAGTGGATGGACAAGGATAATAACAAGCGTTATACGACCGAGATACTGGCCGATGTGATGAACCTGCTGGGACGCCGCAGCGACAACCCGGCCTCGGACGGAGCCCCTTCCGGGTATGGTTCGCAACAGCAAGCCCCGGCTTACGGACAACCTGCCCAGGGGGGATCCCAGCAGCCGGCGGCGCAGCAACCCGCCGCGCCGGCCGTTCCGGCGGACGATCCCGACGACTTGCCGTTCTGAGGGTTTCGGAAAGAATGGGCTGTCTAACCAGTCCCGAAAATCGAAAATCACCCCTGCCAGAGTTTATTCTGACAGGGGTGAAATCGTTAAAATTAGACTTGTTAGACAACCTCTTTCGTGTCATTCGATTATGTGTCGAACCGTGCTTCCTCCCGCCCGTATCACGCGGGTGCGTCGGAAGGTTCCCGGTTTGGTCGGGTAATCTGTCTCGTACTTGTCGCCACGGCCCGGGTCAATGAGACCGGCCGGTGCGGCGATGGCGTCCGGAGCGATAGGTTTTTCACGGTGTGGCGGTCTGTGGCGGAAATGATGCGATGGGCGGCAGGCTGTTTGATTTGCACAACCGTTCGCCGTTAACACGGCCTATTGCCATTAGCGACCTGTTGCCGTTTGACCCGTTGCTGTCTGCACGGCCTGGGGCTGTTTGCGGTCACTCGTTTTTGCGGATGTTGAGCCGCTCCCACAGCCATTCGGGGATCAGTTTCCAGAAAAATACCATGACCGCGTAGCGGCGGTCGATGACCACCCTGCGGCGCCGGCGTTTCAATACCCGCATGATGCGTGCTGCGACCTTTTCGGTCTTCATCAGCATCGGGTAGTGCCCGTCGCCCGCAAGCAACGGGGTGGCGACGAAACCCGGGCGGATGTCCGTAAAGCGGATGCCGAGTTTCTCCATGTGCGCGAGCTGCGCCAGCGCGTCGATATAGGTGTTCTGCATGCGCTTGGTAGCCGAGTAGGCCGGGGCGCTGCCGAGCCCCTTCGTGCCTGCGATCGAACTGATGACGGCCAGGTGCCCGCCTCCGTTGGCCCGGAAATAGCCGAAAGCCGCCGTAACCATGCGCACGAACCCTTCGCCGTTGGTGCGCAGGGTGTCGAGCTCGATCTCCGGCAGCAGGTCGGTGTTCCGCTTGCCGATGCCCGAGCAATGCAGGTAGATGTCCATGCCGCCCAGCTTGTCGATCAGGCGGGCGAGTTGTCCGGGTGCGTCGTCGCGCGTGATGTCCAGCGGTTCGGTCTCAACCTGTTCGGGGGCTGTGGCGCGGAGCGCCTCGAGCGCTTCTTCACGCCTTCCTGCTGCGCCTACGCGCCATCCTTCGCGGATGCACAATTTCGCCACTTCGAGCCCTATGCCTGATGTGGCGCCTACGATGACGATACGTTTCATACCGGTCGGTTTTAGATGATTTACCTTTTAAAGATAAAGGCTTTATTCGGGAAATGCAAATAACTCTCCGTTGCGCATCCGGGAATGAGGAAAGTAAAAAAGAACCGTGATTCGGCTCTTTTCCTGTCGTTTTCCCTTTTTTCTCTTTTCGGGCGCTTCCTTATGCGTGCGGGGTTCAGCAAGCAACAGCCGTTTTTCCGTGTCGGACAGGCACGAGGAGGCACGTCGCAGCAGGAAATGCGTGGTTTGGTGCTCATTCACCGAAACGTAGGCCTGTACGAATTACCAGCCCCGGCCGACCATGTAGTTGAGCGCCTCAATGCTTGCAGGGTGCTGTGCGGAAGGCTCCTGACCCCGCGAGGAGATGAGCCCGCCGGATATGCAGGGCAGGGTGGTGAGCAACAGGGGTATCCGTTTTACAGGCCGGATGTCAGCGTTCGTCGATTTCGCGCTGTATGCATTCGATGCCGACCTTGCGCAGCAGGTCGAGCCCCTCTTCCGAGCGGTACTCCTCGCAGTAAACCACTCGCTTGATACCTGCCTGGATGATGAGTTTCGAACATTCGATGCAGGGCGCCGCGGTGATGTAGAGCGTCGAGCCGTCGCAGTTGTTGGCGCTTTTGGCGACCTTCGTGATGGCGTTCGCTTCGGCATGGAGTACGTAGGGTTTGGTCTTGCCGTTCTCGTCCTCGCAGACATTCTCGAAGCCCGAGGGCGTGCCGTTGTAACCGTCGGAAATGATCATCTTGTCCTTGACGATCAGCGCCCCGACCTTGCGCCGTACGCAGTACGAATTTTCAGCCCAGATGCGGGCCATGCGCAGGTAACGCATGTCCAGCTGGCGTTGTTTTTCCTCGTTGTAACCCATAATCCGTTGTCGCCCTCCGTGCGGGAGGCTTATTGTATGTCGATGAATACCTTTTTGACGGCTTCGAGATACCCGTACCCGAATACGTTGCAAGGCATCAGGTAGCTGGTCTCCGTCCATTCGTTCCAGCTGTTGACCGTAATCAGCGGTGCCCGGTCGGGATGTGCGTCGATGTACTCACGTGCCATGCGGAGCCCCCTGGCAAAATTTTCCGGCGTGTTGTTCTTCACCACGGCGCTGTGCCCCGTGCGGGGACTGTTGTCCCAGCCGACGCTGATATGCGGGTAGTAGGTGAAATCGTACGTGGTGTCGATCCTCGCCCATTCGTCGCGCACCTGCTCCAGGATGGTCAGGTAGTCCTGGTCGACATTGGCGAAATGCGCGAACTGGTAGTGCGTGGTGCCGGTGAATCCCAGCGTCCTGATAAAATCGTTCTCCGGGTTTTCGGTTTTGCCGCCATCGAACCCGCTGTAATTGAGGTTGATCGACCACATGGCAAACTGGAGTTCCAGCCCCGGGAATCCGGCTTTCTTCACCTCCTTCTTGAACCATTTCAGGGCATCGGCCGTCTGCTCCACGCCGCCCAGTCCCGCGATCAGTTGCGGCAGGTCGTAAACCATGAAGACCGGCTTGCCGTCGATCTTGTAGTATTGCGGGTGCTTGAAATACTTTTCGATGTTTCGCCGGCATATTTTTTCGAACTCCTCGCGGTCGACCTTTCCCGTCCAGATCACATTCTGCTCGTGTACGCGCGCCAGGCGCGTATCCCAATGGTTGAGTACGTCGTGGTTGGCCCACATGAGGTAAAACCGCATTTTGTCCACGTTGCCGGCCTTCAGGAACCCGTTGTCGAGCGTGGTCTCCATGAAAGGCCGTCCGTCGTACCAGTACCAGTCGAAAATAAAGACGTTCACGCCGTGACGGGTCGCCTGCTCGATCTCCATCGACATCACCGCCGGGTCGGCTTCGTTGACATAGCCCCACAGCGGTTTGCGATCCCAGTAGTGCCCCGGATTGCGTTGCTGCATGGTCATGACGGTTTCCCATTCCCCGATCCCCATCGGCCAGAAAGGCCGCAGGCGCGGGTCGTCCGATGCATAGGCGGGGTAGACATAGGCCGCCACGTCGTATTGCTTCGGGGCTTTGCCTTGCTGTTGCGCAGCTGCGCGGCCCGCCCCGCAGGCAAGGCAGAATGCCGCGGCTGTTATGCTGTATTTTATCAGGGTTTTCACCGTACGGGCGAACTTGTTTGCAGGTGGTTAAATTCCTTTTCCGTGGCACTGCTTGTATTTCTTGCCGCTTCCGCAGGGGCACGGGTCGTTGCGGCCGACCTTCTTCTCGACATGCAGGGGCATCGGTTTCTGTTTGTCCTGCTGCCCGGCCTGAGCCGCAGCCTGCATGCGCGAGGCCTGCAACTTGTTGACGTCGACTTTGGCACGCTCCTGACGCTCCCGCTGTACGGCCTCGGCGTTCTGGTCGCGCACCGGGATGTAGGCTTTGTTGAGGATGGCCAGCACGTCGCGGTTGACCTTGACGATCATCTTTGAGAACAGCCCGAACGATTCGAACTTGTAGATCAGCAGCGGGTCTTTCTGCTCGTAGGTGGCATTCTGCACGCTCTGGCGCAGGTCGTCCATCTCGCGCAGGTGCTCGCGCCATGCGTCGTCGATCGAGGTGAACATCACCACCTTCGAGAATACCCTGAAGATCTCCGCCCCGTCCGAATTCTTGCATTTCAGCAGGTTTACCGGGACGTTGTAACCCAGGTGGCCGTCGGTGATCGGGAAATAGATGTTCGAATCCAACTGCTCTTTCCGATCCTCGTAGATGCGCTCCATCACGGGGCGTACCGTGTCGGCCACGGATTTCGCGCGGCGTGCATAGGCATCCTTGAGGTCTTTTACGATCAGTTCGGCCAGCTCGGCAGGTTTTGCGGAGCCGTAGGTCGCCTCGTCGAACGAGGGCTCGATGGCGACTTCGCGGATCAGCTCGAACCGGAAATCCTCGAATTCGATGCCGCGGTTGACCTCCACGAAGTTGTCCGCGTAGTCGTACATGATGTTGTTCAGGTCGATTTCGATCCGCTCGCCGTAGAGCGCGTGGCGGCGGCGCGTGTAGATCACCTCGCGCTGCGAGTTCATCACGTCGTCGTACTCCAGCAGCCGCTTGCGGATGCCGAAGTTGTTCTCCTCGACCTTCTTCTGGGCGCGCTCGATGGCCCGCGTCATCATGCCGGCCTGAATCACCTCGCCCTCTTTCAGCCCCATGCGATCCATCATCGAGGCGATGCGGCCCGACCCGAACAGGCGCATCAGGTCGTCTTCGAGCGATACGAAGAACTGCGACGATCCGGGGTCGCCCTGACGTCCGGCACGTCCGCGCAGCTGGCGGTCGACGCGGCGGCTTTCGTGGCGTTCGGTGCCGATGATCGCAAGACCTCCGGCTGCCTTGACCTCGGGCGTCAGCTTGATGTCGGTACCACGGCCGGCCATGTTGGTGGCGATGGTCACCTGTCCCGAGCGGCCCGCCTCGGCCACGACCTGCGCCTCCAGTTGGTGCTGCTTGGCATTGAGGACGTTATGCTTGATGCCGCGGAGCTTGAGCATGCGGCTCAGCAACTCCGAAATCTCGACCGAGGTGGTGCCCACCAGTACGGGGCGTCCCGCCTCGACCAGCTTCACGATCTCCTCGATCACGGCGTTGTATTTCTCACGCTTGGTCTTGTAAATCAAATCCTGGCGGTCGTCGCGGATCACCGGGCGGTTCGTCGGGATCACCACGACGTCGAGTTTGTAGATGCTCCAGAACTCCGA
>ULVH01080074.1_pt1 | contig 10753 bp, 10 predicted proteins | sample 1959261 | NCBI WGS metagenome assembly ULVH01 (sample SAMEA4835781, study PRJEB28245) | human gut metagenome | biome: gut microbiome; material: fecal sample | place: Denmark | collected 2008
GAAAATCAACAATATTAAAAAAATAAGAAATAAATGTATAAAACAAATCTAACATAAATAACCTCACTAAAATTTAATAACAGAATGACTATAGAGGAACAACAATTTTTGCATAGAACAAATTATCTACGGTAAATGTAGTAATTCCATGGTAACTATCCACGATGGATCGAATGGTTTTCGTACCAATTCCATGGTAGGATTTATCTGATTTAGTTGTAACTAAGTTACCCTTTTCAAAAACAGGGGCAACAACATAGTTGTTCTGACATTTGATAACAAACTGCTTATCTGTTTTTTCATCATAAAGTGAATGTAAAAGTGTCTGCTTTTATAATAACATAACACTTATTATGGAACAAGATTTTTATAAACAAACAGTGTGTGAAAAGCATTCGTTGTTACTGTTCAGAGGTAAACTTGTAACAAAAGAACCGATGGTACTGTAAATAGATATTTATTGGAACAAAATTATGGAAATTTGATACATATGTCCAAATCATGGAACTATACGCAACAAAATTCGACAGCAGTACACAAAAGTTTGTCATCCAGTATAATGAATCGTGTCCATTGACATACATAAAGCACTTCGCGGCGGATAACCGTGAAGTGCTTCTTTTTTGGGTATAAGCTTCCCCATTACTCTTTATTTAAGAAGTTCCAAAAGCGTAGCTCTGGCCTTATTTTTCTGGTCTCCTGGATAGCTGACACCAATGCGATAACTAATGGTGTCTTTGACCTGATAAGCATCTATGGAATCATAAGAGTCATCGGATGCGTTGGTTGTTGTGATAATTTTCCACGTTTCGCCGGATGCGCTGGTGTAATCTTCTGTAGTGTAAATGCTGGAATCATCCATATTGGACGGATAATCAATATCAACGTAATCCGAAATTGTGCTATGTTCCGTATAAATATCGGCAGAGGCAGAAACAGAAAGATCGGCATTTTCGCAGGAATAACTCTCAAGGAAAGAGATATAGCAAATATTGCCGGATCGATCACCAAGTGCAGTGACTTCGACGTGTTCAGGTGTCTGCGGCAATTTTATAGGCTTTAATTTATCGTATCCGATATAAGCAAGTGCTTCGTCTTCTGAAGAGAAACTTTTATAAACAGAACCCGGAGACCAGCTGTTGATTGGCTGGTATGTTTTGTACTGTTGGATAAAAGTGTCTTTTTCATCCCGGACACTTCCGGTAATTTCGGCATCTGCGACTTTCGTAATTGCTTCGGTCAGGCGGTATCCTCCTTCGGAAAGGGAGGAATAGACAGTATTTAAAATACCGGCTTTGGCAAGAAGTGCCTGAAATTCGGTGGCAGAATTGCGGAAGTATGCACAAGTGCCACGAAAGTCCTCTTCGCCTTGTTCTTTTGTGTAAGTAAAATCTGTTTTTTGACCGTCCAGCGAATAGGAAAATGTCACACTGCCAAGATTTTCGGTGCAGACAAGAATAACCATGGCATAGTTTTTCATGGTTCTTTCCAGTTCTGTCTGTTGGGATTTCTTAAAAGATCCATCGAGATTCATTGTCCAGCCATATGGCTCATCGGTTGTCTGCAATTCGTGTGTTGCAATCGGAAGTACATCATTGATTCCGAGCGCCGTGAGGGTTTTTCCGTTGTCAGACATGCTTCCGACATAAGGGTGAATGGTGTTATAAATCTGTGCGGCCTTTGGCTGGATGGCAGTACCGTTTTCCCATGCAATCCAGTCGTTGACATACACTTTTTCAATCTTATGCTTTTCGGTGGTCTCATTGGAAAAAGTGTTGTTTTTGGATGCAGACAAACGGTTGGCCCGGACATTGATTGTGATAATTCCGGGATTGTCAGCATCGACCGTGTAGTTTATGCCAGATACGCCAAGTGAGTGATCGGTAAGAGATCCATTAATCTGGATTTTTTTGGAATCTGTCACGGTCACAGAATAATTCATCATGGATGTATCCGTCATGGAACGTGGGGAAATGTATACTTTCCATCCCCAGAATCCGGAAAGCAAGAGAGCAACCATTAAGACCGAGGTCAGAATCCGGTTCCGGTTTTTTTGGCGGTTTTTCTTCAAAAAATCTATGGTGGATGCGTCCGCCGGATCTTTTTCAGGAAGTGATTCCGGTGCCTGCATGGCAGCAAGAATTCGCCGGCAATCATCGCAGTTTTTTACATGAGATACAATTGCGGTGTTTGTTACATCGCTTGTGAGATGGTCAACATAACTTGGCAACAGATCCTGTACAACTTCGCAGGTCAACTCATTTTTCATATACATACAGCCCCATTCTTATAAAAGTTTTTCTTTACCGCGATAAAACATTACGCGCGCCCAGTTTTCGCTTTGTCCCATAATCTGCTCGATTTCCCGGAAGGAAAGGTTACCGAAAGCCCGTAGGTAGATCACTTCCCGGTATGGTTCTTTCAAGTCGTGAAGATGCTGCAACAACTCCATTTTTCCCATGGAAGAAAGTACTTCCTGCTCTGCGGATGGAGAAGGGGTAATATGTGCCTCGGCATCCGTCAGATCCTCGTGCAGTGGGTGCTTTCGCAGGTAGGACAAATATTGATTTTTGGCAATCGCACAGAGCCAGGTAGTGATTTTACAGCTTCCGTCGTAGCGATTTATACTGTTGACTGCCTGACAGAACGTTTCCTGGGCCAGTTCTTCCGCAATGTCCGGATTGTGGACCAGTGACATCAGATATTGGTAAACCATCTGAAAATGCTGGCGGTAAACGGCGTCCATGTCCTGCATGATCGGGCTCCTTTCTTGTGGAATATTGATTGGTTACATGGATTAATGCATAAAAATGTGATTTCGTTACAAAAAAAATAAAAAAAATCAGCCCGCGATTATGCGGGCTGTGTTCTTAGGCAATGTTGCGGCGAATTTCTTTGTACTGTCTTTTTTTAAGAGGATGAATCTTGCCACAGTTTTTACACATAGTTCCTCGCTTTTGACAGAAACCAAATGTTGGAATATGAAATAACGTAAATCTCCAAATCTTTCGGAAAAGCATCTGTGGAGCAAAATGACCACAATTCTCACATTGTACCGGCTGAAGTTCTGCGTCAGTTTTTAAATCTGTTCTCGTACCATATATAATAAACATTATTGTGTACCTCCGGTTATATTTTTTAATAAATTCATGATATCATCAAAATCTTTTGACTGTTTCTTTGAAATGCCGATGACATGTTGCTGACCATCTGCTGTATCAAGAGCAATTCCGGAACCATTTATCGGATGCCCGTTCACCATACTTGTTTGATAGACATTTATGACATTATCCAATGGAACGACATGAAACCCTTCTTTTTCCGCCAGAAAATCCATTGCATAATGCGGTAAGATCAATAATCGCATGGACTTGGATAAAGTTTGTGGACCAGTTTGAAAATCTTCGTATATAGCCTGAAGCTGTCCGTTGGATTCGAGCATATCAGCCTTTTGGCGGATTGCCTTTTGGCGATGATTGACAGCACTCTGGAACATGAGCGCAATGATACCAACAATGATGCCGACTCCAAAAAATGGATATCCGGCCGACAAAGTATCATAGGTGGTATCCAAATAGCAGGACCCCAAAAGGGTATCCACATCTGTGCTTGTTAAACCATAGGTTTCCAGTAAATAGGTTTTGGCTTCAGCCGGTAAGGTCTCGCTTTTTCCTTTGATCTCCACTGGTTTGTAAGAAGCAAGTTCTTCTGATGTAAAATCGCTGGATAATACAGGAAAATCATTCTTAGGATTCAAACCGACAACATACATGTTGCTATCTTCGCCGACGGCGAGCTGAAACTGCGTATTCTTGTACTTGTCACCTACCCATTTGGCAAATGGCTCATCTACGCATAAGATTTTGGTCTTGGCAAAGCCTTCTTTGTTACCATCATAATCGGAATAGGCAGGAAGACATTTTATAACACCGAAACCAATGCAGAGAGCACATAGTATATAAATAGTTACAAATACACCGGTAAATGATTTTTGTACATTTACCAGATATCTTTTGAAATTTTCCATATTCATTTGTTTTCTCCAATTTATTTCATAAACATTATAAACTCCATAGTAAATATAGAGAATTTTTGTATACAAGTCAATTGTACGAAAGTCCTAATTTTAGCGATTATAGGGGAAATTTGTCGTAAGCATATAGGAGAAAATAACTATTTACATCAAAAATTTGAAACGTTATATTGATTACTTACATACCGATGAAACGGTTGTTGAAAAAGGAATCGATCACGTTACTGAATCAACCAGGCGAATAAACATAAAGACCACAAAATCATTCTGGGAAAATGAAAGGATGGTTGACAAATCCACCGGACAATGTCTATAATAAATGCAATTGAAGCATTGAAAGCGTAGACGGGAACAAGTACCGATTTGTGGAATGCACAGAAAGCAGCCGGGTGATGAGAGGCGCGCAGAAAGCAGATATGGGAATACATCTCTGAGCTTCACACCGAACGCAGGATTAGGTCAGTAGGCTGTGACGGAGTGGTGCACGTTAAGAGCACTGGAGTGTTGTCGGACACTCACAAAGGTAAATTGTGTGAGCAATTTACAAATTAAGGTGGTATCACGAGTAATCCCCCTCGTCCTTATGTGTAGGACGAGGGGATTTTTATTTTTAGATGAATTTTTGAAAACCAGAAAATGAGGAGGAACAAAATGACAGTATATGACGAATTAGTTGCCCGCGGCCTCATTGCCCAGGTAACCGATGAAGAAGAAATCAAAGAATTAATCAATAATGGAAAAGCCGTATTTTACATCGGCTTTGACCCGACGGCGGACAGCCTTCATGTAGGACATTTCATGGCGCTTTGCCTTATGAAACGTCTTCAGATGGCAGGAAACAAACCAATTGCACTGATTGGTGGCGGAACAGCTATGATCGGTGACCCGTCCGGACGTACCGACATGCGTCAGATGATGACAAAAGAGACCATTAACCATAATGTAGAGTGCTTCAAGAAACAGATGAGCCGTTTCATCGAGTTCGGCGAAGATAAGGCAATGCTGGTAAACAATGCAGACTGGCTGATGGATTTAAATTATGTAGATGTATTGCGTGAAGTTGGTGCGCATTTCTCTGTAAACCGTATGCTTACCGCAGAATGCTACAAACAGCGTATGGAGAAGGGATTAAGCTTCCTGGAATTCAATTACATGATCATGCAGAGTTATGATTTCTATACCTTATTCCAGAAATATGGATGTAATATGGAGTTTGGTGGAGATGATCAGTGGAGCAATATGCTTGGTGGAACCGAGCTGATTCGTCGTAAGCTTGGAAAAGACGCATATGCCATGACCATCAATCTGCTTTTGAATTCCGAAGGAAAGAAGATGGGAAAGACACAGTCCGGTGCCGTATGGCTTGATCCAAACAAAACATCCCCATTTGATTTCTTCCAGTACTGGAGAAACGTATCGGATGCGGATGTATTAAAATGCCTGCGTATGCTGACATTCCTGCCACTTGAGCAGATTGATGAGATGGACAAGTGGGAAGGCGCACAGCTGAACGAAGCAAAAGAGATCCTTGCATTCGAGCTTACCAAGATGGTACACGGTGAGGAAGAGGCAGAGAAAGCAAAAGAAGCTTCTCATGCATTGTTCTCAGGAGCAGGAGCATCTGCTAATATGCCTACGATCGAGGTGAATGCAGACGATTTTGCAAACGGAACAATGGACATCATGGCTGTATTAGTAAAAGCCGGCCTTTGCGAGAGCCGTTCTGAGGCACGCCGTGGTGTGCAGCAGGGTGGAGTCAGCGTTGATGGAGAGAAAGTAACAGACATCAGCACAACCTATACACTGGATGATTTCGCTGGCGAAGGCAAGGTTGTAAAACGCGGAAAGAAGAAGTTTGCAAAGGTAGTTGCAGTAAACTAGAAGTTCGTGTTGACTAACAGATTGTCTCTCTGTTATTCTTTTAGAAAGCCATTCAAACGGGTGGCAGCATAACGCTTTGTAAATTTTATAAGGCACCATGTGAGGGAGTAGTTCGCACACAGTGTGGTTTGTCAACAGTCCCGGTCGTATGACCTGGCAAATCTTAAAGAATGAGACTCATGTATACATTGATAGAGGTAGTCTATCTTTGTATGCGTGAGTTTTTTGTTTGTTTAATAGATGGAATTGCTATGTAAAAAGCACACCGGATGTATGTTATGGACTACAAAAGAGACACTAGTATATATTTAGAAAACGCTATACTAGGAGAAAGGGAGAAGATGCATGGCACTAATTATCGAGTTGTTTTTGATCGGTGTTGGTTTGTCCAGGGACGCTTTTGCAGTATCAATCTGCAAGGGACTTGGAATGGAGAAAATCAACAAAAAGCAAGCATTTACCATTGGTTTGTACTTTGGAGGATTTCAGGCGCTGATGCCATTGATCGGCTGGTTTCTCGGAATCCGATTCCAGCAGTATATTACCTCGATCGATCATTGGATCGCATTTATTCTGCTTGTATGTATCGGTGGAAAGATGGTTGTGGAAGCCGTTCGTGACAGAGATCATGAGGTAGTGGGAAAAAAGGATCAGCCACTTGATCATAAGGAAATGTTTCTTCTGGCAGTAGCGACAAGCATCGATGCACTGGCGGTAGGAATCACATTCGCACTTCTTGATACACCGATCATAGAAGCAATTGTAATCATTGGCTGTACCACATTTGTACTTTCTATTGTGGGCGTGATCGTAGGCAATTTCTTTGGAACACGTTACAAAAAGAAGGCGGAGATTATAGGAGGAATTATTTTAATTCTGATTGGATTAAAAATACTTCTCGAGCATTTGGGCATACTTCCATTCTAAAGAATTGGAGTATCGAGGACAGAACGAAAAAAGGAGATTATTATGACAGAGTTTATTACAAACTGCGCATTGCCACTGGCAATATTATTTCTGGTAATTGGATTTGTATTTCTTGTAAAGGGGGCAGATATTTTTGTTGAAGGAAGTTCAAGTATTGCCAAGAAGTTTAAAGTACCGTCCATTATTATCGGACTGACGATTGTTGCAATGGGAACATCACTGCCGGAGGCAGCCGTATCCGTGACAGCTTCCATTGCAAATAAAAATGCACTTGCTGTCAGTAATGTTATTGGATCGAATATTTTTAACCTTATGATGGTAATCGGTGTGTGTGCGATCATGACACCGGTAGCTGTCAACAAAGCAACTTTAAAAAGGGATTTTCCGTTTTCTGTTATTTGCGCTATTTTGCTTTTGGTTCTGGGTCTGATCGGACCAATGTCATTGGGACATGCAGATGGTGTCATTTTCCTTATTCTCTTTGCGGGTTTTATTGGACTTATGATCTGCAGTGCCCTGAAAGCCAGCAAGGAAGGAAATGCGGTTGCAAGTGAAGAAATTGAGGCGGCAGAGGAAATCAAAATTATGCCGGTATGGAAGAGCCTTTTATTCATTGTAATCGGAGCAGTTGGAATTGTTATAGGTGGCGATGTGGTCGTAGACAGTGCAAGTAATATCGCCGCAAAATTCGGAATGAGCCAGACATTGATCGGATTGACCATTGTGGCTGTCGGAACTTCGCTTCCGGAGCTTGTGACTTCCATCGTTGCAGCCCGTAAGAATGAAGTCGATATGGCATTGGGTAACGCAATCGGTTCTAACGTATTTAATATCCTGTTTGTTTTGGGTGTTGCAGGCGCAATCAGCCCGATGGCGTTCCTTACCGAGAATGTGATCGATATTGTAATTCTTCTTGTGTTCAGTTTGATCGTATGGCTTTTTGCCTGGACGAAGAAAGAAATCAAGCGTGGCGAAGGTTTGATCATGGTGCTGTTGTATGTGCTGTATGTTGTGTATATTTGCATGAGATAGATGATCAGGAAAGGTGGAATATGGAACAGCAAATAAAGGATAATGTATACGATGAAACCTTGAGTGAACAAGAAAAAGAAAAATTAAAGGAAGTAGCGGGTGATCTGTATGAAGAAGTAGAGAAAACATCGAAATGATAGAACTTTATGATCTCGCCACTTTACAAATCCGAATGAATCGGTTATTATTTGGATATACTATGATATAGAAAACACTGGGAAAAAGAAAGTACATCAGCAGAATCTTTACAGAGAAATTTCCGGTAAGGCTGAGAGGAAATGAGGGAAAGCGGATGGAAGATGGCTTTGGAGTGGCAGAGACGAACTGGAGATAAATGCATGAGCAATCAAAGGCCAGGCTCTGACGGGACCGCCTGTTATTGCGGACAATGAGGCTGATATCGTTGGGTATCAGTGAATAGAAGTGGTATCACGGGATTATAGCTCGTCTTCTGGATTTCCGGAAGATGGGCTTTTTTACATTTATAAAAAAGGAGCAAAACCATGGCAAATAAGGGAAAGTATTACATGACAACTGCGATTGCCTACACATCTGGCAAGCCGCATATTGGAAACACATATGAGATCATTCTTGCGGACGCAATCGCAAGATATAAACGTGCAGAAGGTTACGATGTCTATTTCCAGACAGGAACCGACGAGCATGGACAGAAAATTCAGGAGAAGGCAGAAGCAGCTGGAATCACACCGAAGGCTTTTGTTGATGAAGTATCCACAGAGGTAAAGAGAATCTGGGATCTTGTCAACGCATCTTATGATAATTTCGTACGTACAACGGACGAAGATCATGAGAAGTGTGTAAAGAAAATTTTTAAGAAACTCTATGATCAGGGAGATATCTACAAAGGATCTTATGAGGGAATGTACTGTACACCTTGTGAGTCTTTCTGGACAGAGTCACAGCTTGTAGATGGAAAGTGCCCGGACTGTGGACGTGAAGTAAAGCCTGCAAAAGAAGAGGCATATTTCTTCAAAATGAGCAAATACGCAGATCGTCTGATCGATTACATCAATACACATCCGGATTTTATTCAGCCGGTTTCAAGAAAGAACGAAATGATGAACAACTTCCTTCTTCCGGGATTACAGGATCTGTGTGTCTCAAGAACATCTTTCAGCTGGGGAATTCCGGTAGATTTCGATCCAAAGCATGTCGTATATGTATGGCTGGATGCTTTGACGAACTATATCACAAAGATTGGTTATGATCCGGATGGCTCAAGTGAGCTGTTTAAGAAAAACTGGCCGGCAGATTTACATCTCATCGGTAAGGATATCGTACGTTTCCACACGATTTACTGGCCGATATTCCTTATGGCACTTGATCTTCCGCTTCCGAAGCAGGTATTTGGTCATCCATGGCTCCTGCAGGGCGGTGACAAGATGAGCAAGTCCAAAGGAAACGTAATTTATGCAGATGATATGGTAGACCTGTTTGGTGTGGATGCGACACGTTACTTCGTACTTCATGAGATGCCATTCGAGAATGATGGTGTCATCACATGGGATCTTGTAGTCGAGAGATACAATTCCGATCTTGCAAATATTCTGGGAAATCTGGTAAACCGTACCGTTTCCATGAGCAATAAATATTTTGATGGTGTTGTAAAGTCCACAGGCGTTACCGGAGAAGCAGACGCAGATCTTAAAGCAGTTGTAACAGGAACAAGAGACCGCATTGCAAAGAAGATGGAGAAACTTCGTGTGGCAGATGCTATCTCTGAAGTATTTGCGCTGTTCCGCCGCTGCAACAAATACATTGATGAGACAACGCCTTGGGTACTGGCAAAGGACGAGGCACAGCAGGATCGTCTTGCAGAGGTTCTTTACAATCTGACAGAATCCATTACGATCGGTGCAAGCCTGCTTCACTCTTTCCTTCCGGAGACCGCAGAGAAGATTGTTGCACAGCTTTCTACCAGCCTGCGTGATTTTGATGACCTTGATAAGTTTGGTCTGTACGCAAACGGAACAAAGGTAACTGAGACACCGGAAATCCTGTTCGCAAGACTTGATGCAAAAGAGATTATGCCTAAGGTAGATGCAATTCAGGCAAAGCAGAAAGAGGAGTATGAAAAGGAGCAGAAGGCATTAAACGGTGACGCTGATACAGCAGAGGAAGCTGCAATCGATATTGAACCAAAGGATGAGATTACCTTTGATGATTTCATGAAGCTTCAGTTCCAGGTTGGTGAAATCCTTTCCTGTGAAGCAGTTCCAAAATCCAAGAAACTTCTCTGCTCCCAGGTAAAGATCGGTTCTCAGGTAAAACAGATCGTATCCGGAATCCGCAAGGATTATTCACCGGAAGAGATGGTCGGCAAGAAAGTTATGGTTCTTGTGAACTTAAAGCCAGCCAAGCTTGCAGGCGTTTTATCCGAAGGAATGCTGCTTTGCGCAGAGGATGAGAATGGCCAGCTGTCACTTATGACACCTGAGAAGCCAATGCCTTCAGGAGCTGAAATCGCATAACAGATAAAACAGGAGGATCGCGTATGGAAATCCTTGATATTGTAGATGATAATGGAATACCTACCGGAAAGACGGTAGAACGTAAGACTGCCCATAGGGAAGGCATCCAGCACCGCACGGCGCATCTTTGGATTGCGCGCAAAAAGTGTGGGAATATCGAACTTCTCCTGCAGAAACGATGCATGGAGAAGGATTCCTTTCCGGGCTGTTATGACATTTCCAGTGCGGGACATATCCCGGCAGGAATGGATTATGTACCATCCGCTTTGCGTGAACTTCGCGAAGAACTTGGAGTTACCGCAAAGGAAGAGGATTTGATATTCTGTGGCAAAAAGCGTGTCACTGTCACTTCCGAATTTCATGAGCACCCGTATACGGATCGGCAGGG
>ULVH01025896.1_pt1 | contig 10429 bp, 6 predicted proteins | sample 1959261 | NCBI WGS metagenome assembly ULVH01 (sample SAMEA4835781, study PRJEB28245) | human gut metagenome | biome: gut microbiome; material: fecal sample | place: Denmark | collected 2008
GCATGGAGGCACCGGCGTCGTCCACCAGCGAGGTCAGCAGGTCCACGATCTGGCGTTGCGTGATGGAGTCGAGTGCGGTGGTGGGTTCGTCCGCGATGATGAATCGCGGTGAGGTGATCAGCGCCGTGGCGATGCCCACGCGCTGCTGTTGGCCGCCGGACAGTTCGTGCGGGTATTTGCCGGCCATATCGAGATCCAGCCCGACCTTGCTCAACAAGGCATTCACTCGGTCGGCTCGTTCGACCTTGGTCAGATCATAGTGCAACCGCAATGGTAAGGCGATCTGCTGCGCCACGGTCATCACCGGGTTCAGCGAGGCAGCCGGATTCTGGAACACCGCACCCACATACCGGCCGCGCAGGTCGGCAAGCGCACGTTCGGAAGCTCCGATAATTTCCGTGCTGCCCATATCAATCGACCCATTAGTCACAGCGGTCAGGGGCAGCAACCCCAGCATCGCCTTGGCAATCATAGATTTTCCGGAGCCTGAAGAACCGATCAAGCCGACTCGTTCACCGTCGGCAATGGTCATATCCGCATCAGAGACGATTGGTTTGCCGCCAATCGTGATTTTCAGCCCGCGAACATCGACGCTCATCGTTCGCCTCCTATTTCACGTAATGCGGGGTTGGTGACCGGATCGATGGCATCGCGCAGCACATCACCAAAAATATTCAGCGCCACAACCACAACCGTGACGATCAGGCCGGGCCACACCACGGTTAATGGGAACACGTTGATGAGTTTGACCGAAGTGGCCAGAGAATGCCCCCAGCTCGGCACACCGGACGGCACACCGATACCGAGATAAGTGAGCCCCGACTCAGCCAACACCGCCGTGCCCGCCGACAATGACAGTTGCACAGCCAATACCGGCAGAATATTCGGCATAACATGGCTTATGAGCACACGCCACCCGCTGGCACCATTGGCCAAGGCCGATTCCACATATGACGAGCGGGACGCCAGCAACGCTGCGGGGCGAGCCACACGAGCCAGATTCAACCCATATCCGAAGCCGCAGGCGATCACAATCACCGCGATTGACGCTCCCAACGGCACAGCCAGAATCAACGCAATCAACACGGTGGGAACGGAAATCAACGCATCAACTACCACTACCGAAGAACTGGCGAGCGCCGCATTGCGCGCCACCATGGCCGCGATGAGCAGCAGCCCCCAACCCATAGATGCCACTACGGTCAGCAGCACGATCACAAGATTGGTATGTGAGCCGGCCAGCAGCCAGCTGAACACGTCCGCGCCGGTGCCGTCAGTGCCGAGCCAGTGCTCGGCGGACGGCTTGGCCCATACATGGTAGCCATCAGTGGCCCACAGCGATTGCGGGGTCCAGAACAGGGAAACGATGGCAATGAGCAACCACAGAGCGAGCACGATAAGTGCGAATTTGCCCTCGGCACGACGCCACATGGAGTGCAGGACGATGACGAAGGCAGCCCGTCGACCACCAGTCGTCGCACGACGAACATTGCTCATGCGGTCACCTCCGTAATGGCGGTAGCGGTTTTCAGACGCGGGTCGAGCACGCGGTGGAGCAAATCGACCACGAGGCCGACAGTCAAAAAGAACGCGGCCAGCAGGAACAGCTCGCTTTGCACGGCAATCAGGTCGCGGTTGCCCACGTCGGTCACAAGACCGTTGCCGATGCCCGGTAACGCAAACAGGTTTTCGATGACCATCACGCCAGTGACCATCGAAGCGAAGGTCAGCCCGATAACAGACACCAGCTGCGGGGTTGCCAACCGCAATCCCACACGCAACACCGCCTGAGTGCGCGTCATGCCACACGAGCGTGCCATATCGATGTAGCCGGAACTGGCTAAATCCCCTAAGGCCGCGCGCGTGTATCGCATAAGCGATGCTCCCACGATGATGCCGACCGATACAGCCGGCAATACCAACGCTGATATCGCCGAACCGGGTGCGCCCCAGCCATCCAGCGGGAACCCTTGCGAGGGAAACACATCAAGCAATCCTACGCCGCGCCCGAACAACAGAATCAGCAGCAGACCGCCCCACAACGCAGGTACGGCACCGCCGACAATAGCCAGTACATGAAACACCGCACGCACCGTTGCGCTGCGGGCCAGTACCGCCGCACAGCCCAGCGGCAAGCCGATGACCAAGGCGATGAGCAGGGCAAGAATAATCAGGGGAAAGGTGATGGACGCACGTGCGCCTACCAAGGAGGTTACGGAGCGACCAGTCAGGATTGAAGTGCCGAAGTCACCACGGGCCAGCGCACTCATCCAATCGAAGTATTGTGCAATCAATGGCCGATTCAGACCGAGTTGTTCGCGTAGCTGGGTCACACGCTCAGGCGGCGAGTTGACGCCGGCCATCACGGAGGCCACATCGCCAGGCAGAATGCGCAATGCTGCAAAAACTACCACGGACAGGCCGAACAACGCCACCACGAATAACGCCAGCCGTTTCAACACGAATCGCATAATGCCTACTTTACTTGGATTAACAATGAGCCCCCTCACTGAGGGAGCTCATTGCTGTAACGAACTACTTCGTGTAGGTCACGTTGTAGAGGGGCAGAACGGTCTGGTTGAGGTCGAAGGGGAATCCTTCAACGCCCTTGGCCGTGGCGGTGGTGATGCGGTAGTTGAACCGCCAGTCGGCCGGCGCATCCTCGGAGACAAGCTTGGCGGCCGCGGCGAACTTGGCATCACGCTCCTTGTCGGAGGTGGCGGCAACACCCTCGTTGTACAGCTTGGTCACATTCTTGTTGTCGTAACCGAAATAGTATGTCGGATCGGTCCACGATGCGAAGTCGTGGCTTTCGTTGTGGTCCACCAGCGAAATATCGAAGGTGTGGTTGGTGTACACATCCTGCAGCCACGTGGAGAACTCCACCACATTCACCTTCAGGTCGATGCCGAGGGGCTTGAGCTGGGAGCGCAGCTGGTCTCCGAGCTCGGTGCCGTAGATGTTGGCGTAGGTCAGCGTAAGTTGAAGCGGCTTGTCGGTGGAATAGCCGGCTTCAGCCATGAGCGACTTGGCCTTGTTCTGATCATACGGGTACAGATTCGTCAGATCCTCGTAGCCGGGGTCGAGAGACGGGATCGGGCCGCCGAGCGCCTTGTCCGCACCGCCGCGAGAGGCGATGAGCTCCTTGTGGTTGATGGCGTAACGGATGGCCTGACGAATGCGCTTGTCAGCCAGTTTGGAACCGGAAGCGTTGTTGAAGCCGAGCACGAACTTGTCGGTGCCGTTGCCGGCTTTGACCGTGTACTTGGCGGAATCGGACTTGAACGGTTCGGCGAGGTTCTCGGTAATCGGGGCGAGCACCTGCACGTCACCGGACTTCAGCGCATTGACCGCGGCGTTGTCGTCGGCCAGATACTTGACGACCACAGTGGGCGTCTTGGCCTTGTTCTTGCCCCAGTACTTCTCATTGGCCTTCAGCGTGATCGAGCTGTTTTCCACGAACTTGGCAACGGTGTAGGGGCCGGAGCCGACGGCCTGCGTCTTCAGGTCATACTTGGCATCCTTGTCGAACACGAGCCCTGCGCGACCGGTCAGGGTCCACAACAGGTTGGAGTTCGGCGTCTTGAGCGTGATCACCGCGGTGTCGGCGTCCTTGGCCTCCACCTTGCTGACGGCGGCGAGCGCGTCGGCGTCGTGGTAGCCCTTAGCGATCAGCTCGTTGATGGACCAGGCCACGTCCTCGGCGTCAAGTTTGTCGCCATTGGAGAAGGTCATGTTCTTATTGAGGTGGAAGGTGTAGGTCAGGCCGTCCTTGGACGTCTCCCAGCTGGAGGCGATGGCGGGAGCGACCTGGTTCTTGGAGTCACGTGCCACGATGCCTTCGTATACGTTGCCAATCAGGATCTGGTCAAGCGCGGAGCCGGCGGTGTTGCGGATGTCCAGATTGGTGGGGGCCAGTTTGAGGCCGATGGTCACGGTGTCGGCATATTGGTTGCTGGACGAGGCCGACTTGTCATCTTTCTTACCGCCGAAAGCGAGCGTGACGCCGATGACGACCGCCACTGCCACGATGACGGCAATCAGTGAGATCAGCCACCACTTCGGGCCGTTTTTTTTCGGATTCTTTGCACGCGAGGCAAGGCTCGCATCTGTGGTTGCGCCGTCTTCGATGTGCGCACCATTGTCTTGAGACATGGTTCTTCCTCTGTATATGTTGTGTTCTACGGTTGGCCGCCACGCTGGGTCGACCACCGCAGGCCATCATAGCCATGGGACTGTAGAATTGCGCATGAAATCCATCTTGAATCTGGAGGGTTATCATGCTGGTCGCCGTTGATATCGGCAATACGAACATCGTGCTGGGCTTTTTGGATGGCGATACCATCGCCGGCACCTACCGCATCACCACCAAAGCCAACCATACGTCTGATGAGTATGGGCTGTTTCTGACTGAATTCCTGAGAATGAGCGGTTTTCAGCCATCCGATGTGGACGATGTGATCATCTGTTCGGTGGTGCCGAAAGTGATGCACTCCTTCCGTTCGTCCATCGTCAAATTCCTCGACATTGATCCGATGGTGGTGGGACCGGGCATCAAGACCGGTATGAACGTGCGCGTTGACGATCCGAAATCGCTGGGTGCGGATATTCTGGCCGACTGCGCCGGTGCCTATTACGAGTATGGCGGCCCAGTGCTGGTGGCTGATTTCGGCACCGCCACCACGTTCACACACGTGAGCGACAAGGGCGTGGTCGATTCCGGCGTCATCACCACCGGCATCCGTGCCGGTGCGGCCGCTCTGTGGGGAGATACGGCCCAGCTGCCGGAAGTGGAAATTACGCGACCAGATACGATTCTGGGCACCAACACCAAGACCTGCATGCAGGCCGGTTTGTATTACACGTTCTTGGGCGGTGTGGAGCGCACGATTCGTCAGTTCCGCAAAGAGCTCGGAGGCGAGGATTTCAAGGTGATCACCACCGGTGGCCTCGGTCGAGTGTTTGAGAATGACACCGAGCTGATTGACGTGTATGACCCGGATTTGATTTTCAAGGGCATGGCGCACATCTACTCGCGCAATGTGAAGTGACGTAGTATGCAGGAATCGGCCGCGTATAGCGCGGTCGATTCCGATCCAACCCCGAATCCCTACTTAATCGTAAAGCCCTGATTGAGGCCGTATTCTCGGAGGTCTTTCTGCCATTGGGCCAGGCCGTCGGAGAGACTGACTTTCTTGCCGGGCTTCTCCAATGGTTCGAGCGGGTTGCCTTCCTCGTCCTTCATGCCCATCTCAATGGCTTCCTGTCGCTGCTGATAGGCGTGGAAACTGCCGGACCACTCGTATGCCTGGCCCACCGTCGATTTGAAGTCACTGCGCGCATACACTTCGAATGGCAGATACTGGTATCCGACCGACACATCCTCGGCGGCCTCCGACAGTACCCGGTTGAACTTCTGCCCGCCGAAATACGGGATTTCAATGCCACGGTCATTGGTAATCGTGGTTTTATCCAGAAAATCAGCGGAATTCAGGGTGGCGTAATCGGCCGGGAAGGCACCGCCGTCTACACGCGCGCTAATGCCTTGGGCGTCATGCGCCACAAAGTCCACGAAACGATAGGCCGCATCCGGCTTACGGGTCAGTTGCAACACGGTCAGCGCCGAGCCGCCATTTTCGGCGTTGGCAGGCTGCCCACCAGAGGTGGGCATGGGAGCCACGCGCCACAGACCGGCCGCGCCCGGCACATTGGACAGCAGCAGCGACGGCATCCAGGCTCCGGAGAATACGGAGGCGATGGTACCGGTGCCCACACGGCGCTTCCATCGATCCGACCATGTGGCGGAGGTGGTGTCAACAAGCCCCTCATCGATCATTTTCTGCCAGAATTCGGTGAACCGTTGGGTGCCGGCATCCTCATCCAAATCGATGGTCACGGTTTTGCCGTCGGCCGACGTGTGGAACGGCTGACCACCGGCGAGCCAGACCATCGCGTCATAGAAACTGCCGTCGCCCGAGTCGGCGGCGATATACGCGCCGATCTCCTTGAGCTTTTCGGCGGCCTCGTAATAGTCATCCCAAGTCTTGATCTTGGTGGCGTCCACGCCGGCTTGGCGGAACACGTCTTCGTTGTAGAAGAAGCCCATCGGGCCCGAATCCATGGGCAGTCCATAGGTACGGCCGGCGAGCTGCACGGACGACCATGTGCCGAGGGTAAAGAAGTTGGAATAATCCGAGCCGATTTTGTCGGTCAGATCAAGCAATTGGCCGGAGACCGCGTACTGCAACAGTGCATAGTATTCGATTTGAGCCACGTCCGGCGTGCCGTAACCGTCTTGAATGGCGGTATTAAGATTGCCGTAGCCGGAGATATTGGTCCATTTCACGCGGATGTCCGGATTGGCTTTTTCGAAACGGCGGATGACCTCCCCCATGCTCGGTTCCCAGCTCCATACGCTGATTTCCGTGCGGTTATCGGTGGTGGACTGCCCGCACGAGGCCAGGGATACGGAAAGGATGGCAGTCACTGCTATGGTTGCCATTCTTTTGATTCGCTGTCCGATCACTCGCATGGTGACGAGTGTACTAGGCGGGGCTTAAAACGGTAAAAGCCCGGTGACGGGATTCGTCACGGGGCTTTGTGTATCAGGTGAGATTAGCTAGGCAGTCTCAGCGAGGGTTCAAGGCTTACTTCACGGTGAAGCCCTGATCCTTGCCGTAATCCTGCAGTGCCTTCTGCCAAGCGGCGATACCGTCAGTCAGCTTCTGGTCGCCGGTGTAGGACTTGCCAAGGTAGTCGCCGAAGATGGTGCGGGCCTTGACCTCGTAGGGCAGGAACTGGTAGTCGGAGGACACGTTCTCAGCAGCCTGAGCCAGAACCTCGTTGTACTTCTGACCACCGAAGTAGTCAACGTCCTCGCCATCGGCGTTCTTCACAGTGGTGGTGTTCTTGAAGGAGTCGGACTCCATGGAGGCCTTGTCAGCCGGGAATGCACCGCCGGCCACACGGGTGGCCACGCCGTCGCCGTGGTTGGCGTACTCGATGAACTGGTAAGCAGCGTCAGCCTTCTTGGTGGAGGCGAGCACAGCCAGCGAAGAACCACCGTTCTCGGAGTTGGTGGTGGAGCCGTCAGCGGTCGGCATCTGGGTCACACGCCACTTGCCAGCGCCGTCAGCAGCGGAGTTGGCCAGGTTGGCAGGCATCCAAGCGCCAGTGAACAGAGAGGCGATGGTGCCGTCGACCATGCCCTTGAACCAGTCCTCAGACCAGCCAGCGGTCTTGGTGTCGAGCAGGCCCTCGTCCAGCAGCTTCTGCCAGAAGTCGGTGAAGGTCTTGACGCCCTTGTCCTCGGTCAGGTTGACGGTGACTTCGGAACCATCGGAAGAGGTCTGGAACGGCTTTGCACCGGCCAGCCAGGTCATGGAGTCGAAGAAGCCGGCGTCACCGGTGTCGGAGGTGATGTAGTAGTTGTCGCCCAGAGCGTGAATCTTCTTGGCGGCGTCGTAGTACTGATCCCAGGTCTTGATCTGCTCGGCGTCAACACCGGCCTTGTCGAAGACCTCCTTGTTGTAGAAGAAGGCCATTGGGCCGGAATCCATCGGCAGGCCGTAGACCTTGCCGGCGAACTGCACGGAAGCCCACGGGCCAGGGGTGTAGAAGTCGGAGTAGCCGGAGGTCTTGTCGGTGATGTCCAGCAGGTTGCCCTTGATGGCGTACTGCGGGATGGCGTAGTACTCAACCTGAGCGACGTCCGGAGCACCGGAGCCAGCCTCGATGGCGTTATCAAGCTGGGTGTATTCCTTGGTGTTGGTGCCGACGTTCTTGAGATCGACCTTGATGCCGGTCTTCTTGGTGAAGTCCTTGGCAACCTGGGTCAGCGTGGGCTCCCAAGCCCACACGGTGATTTCGGTAACGTCCTTATCTTGAGCCGGCTTGCCACTGGCGGTGTCGGAACCGCAGGCGGCAACGGAACCCAGCATGGCAACCGCACCGGTAAGTGCAATGGCCTTCTTAGCAACGGTGAACTTCATCGTTCTGTTCTCCTTCCTTGGATCGCCTTTCGGCGGTCTGCAGTGATTGTCACCACAACAGCATGGCAACTCTCCTCGTCGTCATGCTATCGTGAACCATCACTCTATGGTTCAGTAGTCACAAAACGGCTTTGTTTCGCCACTTTGTAGCTATGGTTGCGATAACATCTTTTATTATACACATTCTTCGGCAACACGCCATCTTGGTATCGCAATCCGCGCGCCACTGCTCCCATGGCATAAGAAAATCGGGCGCTCCGAAGAGTGCCCGATCCTGTTATCGCAACCTCCCGCTACAGAAACCACAGGAGGAAGTCTGCTGTGATTGCCGTTACTTCACCTGGTAGCCCTGCTGCTTGGCGTAATCCTGCAGGTCCTTCTGCCAGGAAGCCACGGCATCGGAGAGCGTGGTCTTGCCGGTGTAGGCATCGCCGGCGTAGTCGCCGAACTTGCCGCGAGCGTAGACCTCGAAAGGCAGGAACTTGTAGCCGGTGGACACATTGGCTGCGGCCTTGGCCAGCTCCTCGTTGAACTTCTGCCCGCCGAAGTACTCGTGGGCCTTGCCGTCGGAGTCGGTCAGGGAGGTCATGTTGAGGAAGTCGTCGGACTTGAGGGTGTCGTTGTCGGCCGGGAAGGCGCCGCCGTCAACACGGGTCTTGATGCCCTCGGCGTCGTGGCAGGCGTATTCCATGAACTTGTAGGCGGCGGCGACCTTGTCCTTGTCGTCGGACTTCACGATGGCCAGCGAGGAACCACCGTTCTCGGAGTTGGTCTCGGAGCCGTCTGCGGTCGGCATCTGGGCGATGCGCCACTTGCCGTCACCGTTCGGAGCGCCGGAAAGCAGGTTGTACGGCATCCAAGCGCCGGTCAGCAGGGATGCGATGGAGCCGTCATCCAGACCCTTGTTCCAATCGTCGGTCCAGCCGACGGTCTTGGTGTCGATGAGATCTTCGTCGATCATCTTCTGCCAGAAGTCGGTGAAGGTCTTGACGTTCTTGTCACCGGTCAGGTTGATGGTCACGGTCCCGCCGTCCTTGGAGGTCTCGAACGGGGTCGCGCCGGCCAGCCAGGTCATGGAGTCGAAGAAGCCGGCGTCACCGGAATCGGAGGTGATGTAGGAGTCCACGGCGCGAATCTTCTTGGCGGCCTCGTAGAAGTCGTCCCACGTGCGCACCTGGGTCGGATCGACGCCGGCCTTGTCGAAGACGCCCTTGTTGTAGAACCAGGCCATCGGGCCGGAATCCATCGGCAGGGCGTAGACGCCGTCATTGATGTTCACCGAGGACCACGTGCCCGGGGTGTAGAAGTCCTTGAAATCGGAGGCACCGAGATCGGAAAGGTTCTCGAGGTGGCCGCGAATCACGTATTCGGGCAGTGCGTAGTATTCGATCTGGGCGATGTCCGGAGCACCGGAGCCTGCCTCGATGGCGTTGGACAGTGCGTTGTACTCGTCCTTGTTGGTGCCGGCGTTGGTCACCTTCACCTTAATGTTCGGGTTCTTGGCCTCGAATCCCTTGACCGTACGAGGCAGTGTGGAATCCCAGGACCACACGGTCAGCTCGACCTTCTTATCAGAGGAGCCGGTGCTTCCGCCATCCCCGGCAGAAGTGGAACCGCAGGCAGCTACAGAGGAGAGCATGGCCACAGCACCAATCAGGGCAATTGTCTTCTTGCCGAACTTCATCGTTCTTTCCTTCCTTGTTATGGGAAACGACGGGACTTGGCGTTTTGTTCCAAGCCTTGTATCGTTTTAAGAAACGGTACCACATGTTTTATGTTTACGCAAACACGACACGTCGCACCATGGTGACTAACCGCAAACCGAAGGAGATGCATCCCGCTCATGACCACTCACAACAGCCAGTATTCCGCCGAAACCACCCATCCCGACAAGCAGGAAAGCAGCCCGGCGCCGACCGCCGCCGGCACCACGGCCAGTAACGTCTCCACAACTGGCAACGCAACCACGCCGGACGCCAGCATCGCCCTCAACGCCGACGCCACTCCGGTAGCCGACGTTCCCCCGCGTCTGTTCGGCTCATTCGTAGAACATCTGGGCCGCTGCGTCTACGGCGGCATCTACGAGCCCAGCCATCCCCCCGCCGACGAAAACGGCTTCCGCCAAGACGTGCTTGACCTGGTCAAGGAGCTGGGCGTCACCTGCGTGCGCTACCCCGGCGGCAATTTCGTATCCAACTACAACTGGGAAGACGGCATCGGTCCACGCGAGAATCGCCCCGTGCGCCGCGACCTGGCCTGGCATTGCACCGAAACCAACGAGATGGGCATCGACGACTTCTACCGCTGGAGCCAGAAAGCCGGCACCGAAATCATGCTTGCCGTCAACATGGGCACCCGGGGGCTGAAAGCCGCGCTCGACGAGCTCGAGTATGTCAACGGCGCGCCCGGCACCGCTTGGGCGGATCAGCGCGTGGCCA
>ULVH01090122.1_pt1 | contig 10401 bp, 10 predicted proteins | sample 1959261 | NCBI WGS metagenome assembly ULVH01 (sample SAMEA4835781, study PRJEB28245) | human gut metagenome | biome: gut microbiome; material: fecal sample | place: Denmark | collected 2008
TGATAAATTACAGTAATATTATAACAATATTATGTTGGATTCAAAGGCAGCCCGGCAGCTGGCGTTAAACTCCCCTGTTTTCACAGACTTTGTTAGCATCACATAGAAGTGCAATGCTCTATTTACCGGGAAATATAAGGCAATACCGCATAATTCTAAGTGCCGATACGGCGAGCGAGGTGCGGCAGATGCTAAGCCAAAAGCGCAGATAATACTTTGTGTATTATCGAGCATTTTGGCAACGCAGATGCCGTGCCGCAGCCGCCGAAGCGGTGCTTAAGCCGCTAGGCGGGAATTGTGCGGTGTTGCCATAAATCAGACTTTTTCTCAGCGTGTTGAAAAGCGTATTTTTCCTTGTAGAGGATAGGGGTGAACGCCACCGCAGAGGAATTCTGCCTTGCCGTGTGCTGCGAACGTTGCACATGATTTGTAGGGGACGATGCTTGCATCGTCCCGCAATGGTGGGCTTTGCCGCAGATTCCTCCACAGCAGGCTCCGCAAGGTGACGGGCGCACAACGTGCGCCCCTATGGTCACTATGGGGTAAACAGCGCAGTTTTCCCATGCGGTGCCGTGCCGCTTTCACGCAACATTTTCATCGCTTTGGCATCGGTTTTCGGACTTGTTTTCGGAACTTGTTTTTATCTTTGCGGATGACATGCATCGCGGTGATGGTGGCCACCACGCCGGGCAGCAAAAAGGCAAAGGCATCCAGCACCAGGCAGGCGGCCAGCTTGATTGCGGCGTTGGGAGCACTTTTGCAGTACCAGACTTCCAGCACAATACTGACCACAAAGCACACCAGCAGCACCGTGCCAATGCAAAGCAGCCCCCGCACAAACGGCGGGAGCTTGGCTTTAGCGGTCGGTTCTGCGTTTTTTGGGGTGTTCCGTACCATTACAGTTTATGGATTTCCTCAACGAACTGGCTGACGATATCGCCTTTCAGGGTGCGGATCTTCTCGCCATGCTCAAACAGCACAGCACAGTCCTTGCCGCCTGCAATGCCGATGTCCGCATCGCTGGCTTCGCCGGGGCCATTGACAATACAGCCCATAATGGCGATTTTTACCGGCTTTTTGAAGCCCTCTTCTTTCAGGCGGCGCTCCACCTCGTTGGCAATTTCGATCATGGGGTACTGGGTGCGGCCGCAGGTGGGGCAGCTGATGATCTCCGGCCCGGCCACGGCGTAGCCAACCGCACGCAGGATATCGTAACCGGCGTACACTTCATCCTCCGGGTCGCCGGTCAGGGAGACGCGCAGCGTATCGCCGATGCCTTCCAGCAACAGGCCGCCAATCCCCATGCCGGATTTGATCAAGCCCATGCGGTTGCCGCCGGCTTCGGTCACACCCACATGCAGGGGGTAATCTGTCTGGGAGGCCAGCAGCCGGTAAGCGGCCATCATGCGCGGCACGTTGGAGGATTTTATGGAGATGACGATATTATTAAAGTCATGCTTTTCCAGCAGGCGCACATGGTACATGGCACTTTCCACCATGGCTTCCGGCACAGGGGCACCGTAACGGGCCAGGATATGCTTTTCCAGGCTGCCGCCGTTCACGCCAATGCGGATGGGGATGTTTTTGGCGTTGCAGGCATCCGCGACCGCTTTTACACGGTCATCATCACCGATGTTGCCGGGGTTGATGCGAATCTTATCGGCACCGGCATCGATGGCGGCAAGGGCGGCGCGATAATCAAAGTGGATATCGGCCACAACGGGGATATCCACTGCCTCCTTAATGGCCGATACCACCGCGGCATCTGCCGGGGTGGGCACCGTGACGCGCACGATCTGGCAGCCCGCTTTTGCCACGCGTTTTGCCTGCTCCACGTTGCCCGCAATATCCTTAACGGGCACATTGAGCATGGTCTGCACTGCAATGGGGTTGGTGCCGCCAATGGTAATGTTGCCGATTTTGACCGTCCGTTTTAGCTGACGCATGGAAAAACGCCTCCTGTATGTTACTTCGCAAAGCCTACTGTTCCCCTTTTATCTGGGTTGCTGCGGCTTTCGTTTCAAATCAAAGAATATATTTTGCCACATCCTGCATCGTGGTCAGCACCACCAGCATTAAAAGCAGGATCATGCCTGCCGCGTTGATGGCTGTCTGGAAGCGCAGCGGCAGTTCCCGCCGGGTAATGCCTTCTGCGGCAAGGAACAGCAGCTTGCAGCCGTCCAGCCCGGGGATGGGCAGCAGGTTAAACACGCCAAGATTTACCGTGATGACAGCGGCCAGGCTGAGCACATCCCGCCAGCCATATTTGACGGCTTCATTGACCGCATTGACTATACCGACCGGACCGGAAAGCTCATTGACGCCCACACGCCCGGTGAAAAGGTCCAGAAATCCGCGCAGGATGACCCGCGCATAATAGCAGAAATACCGTGCCGCCCCATGCACCACGCTGCGCGGCGTTTTTTCAATACCATACACCCGGAAATCCAGTACCATGGAGGTTGTGCCGTCCGCATTGGTAGTGGAATCAAACTGCACCTGGGGCAGTGTGACCAGCTTGCCGTCCCGCAGAACCGTGATGGTTGCGGTATCATTTTCGGTACGCTGCAGTTCGTACATGACATCTTCAGCCGTAAAGCAGAAATGCCTGTTGACCGACATGATCTCATCGTTCACCTGCAGGCCAGATGCCTGGCTTTTTGGGTTTTCACCCTGGAAGTCATAAATGATCTTGCTGGTCACAGCGCTGCCGCTGGCCACAAGTACCAGCAACAGGATAAAGCCCAGCACAAAATTCATCAGGGCACCGGCGGCAATCACAAAAAAGCGCTGCCAGGGGCTTGCTTCCACAAAGCTTTTGCCATCCACCGTCAGGGGGAACAAGGGAGCATGCGGATCATAGGTATGCACAGAAGCAGCGGCAGCATCCTGCTTTTTCGCAGGTTCTGCCCGCTCCTGCTCGTCCGGGTCCTCAGATTCTTCCGGGGTTTCACCGGCAAGGTTATTGTAACCGCCCAGCGGCAGCAGACGCACGGAATAACGGGTGCCGCCCCTGACGGTGCTCCACAGCGCCGGGCCGAACCCGATGGAAAATTCCTCCACATGGATGCCGCAGTGCCGGGCGGCAAAAAAATGCCCGGCCTCATGCACCAGCACCACCGTGCCAAATACCAAAACTGCCACAATCGCGGTCAGCAGAAAATTCATAAGCACCTCGCTTACAGGGAACTTTGACAGCCGGGCCGCCAAATGCCCGGCACAGAAGGGTTACACATGGGCTTTTACATAATCGCGCGCCATGCGGTCGCAGTCATACACATCCTGCAGGGTATAATCCCCGCCAAAGCTGTCGCTGTCCACCATGCCTTCCACCAGGCGGCCAATATCCAAAAAGCCGATCTTATCCTGCAGGAACAGGCGCACAGCTTCCTCGTTGGCACCGTTTGCGGCGCAGGGGCCAAGGCCGCCCTTGCGGATCGCCTTTTTGGCGGCTGCCAGACAGCGGAACGTTTCATCATCCGCCACATCAAAGCTCAGATGCTTGAGGGCAGCAAAATCCAGCTCCGGCACCGGGCTGGGCAGACGGTCCGGCCAGGTCAGGGCATACTGGATCGGAATGCGCATATCCGGCACGCCCAGCTGAGCGATAACAGAATGGTCGGCAAACTGCACAGCAGAGTGCACAATGCTTTCGCGCTGGACAACAATCTGAATCTTATCCTCCGGCAAGCCAAACAGCCAGACAGCCTCAATCAGCTCCAAACCTTTGTTCATCAGGGTGGCGGAATCGATCGTGATCTTAGCGCCCATATTCCAGTTGGGGTGCTTGAGGGCATCAGACTTGGTTTTGCCGCGCAGCTGCTCGGTCGTCATACCAAAGAAAGGTCCGCCTGACGCGGTGAGCAGAATCTTTTCCAGGCGTTTGGCAGAATGCTGATCCTGCAGGCACTGGAAGATGGCGGAATGCTCGCTGTCCACCGGCAGCAGCTTGACGCCGTATTTCTTTACCGCGTCCGTTACCAGGTGGCCGCCGGTCACAAGGCTTTCCTTGTTGGCGAGGGCCAGATCATGTCCGCTTTCGATTGCAGCCAGAGAGGCCGGCAAACCGGCAATACCGACTACCGCGTTCAATACAACATCGGGGCCATCCATGGCAGCCAGAGTGCGCAGCCCCTCCGGGCCTTTCAGCAGTTTGGGTGCGTTGGCGGTACCGGCAAGGGCAGCATCCAGTTTCTCACAGGCGGCAGGGTCCACCACGGCCACATATTCCGGGTGGAACTCTTCGATCTGCTTTTGCAGGATCTCCACGCGGGAGTTCGCTGCAAGGCCAAAGATGCGGTAGCCGTGCATCCGGGCAACATCAAGGCTCTGGGTACCGATGGAACCGGTGGAGCCAAGCAGAGTAATGGTTTTTGGCATGTTGACATCCCCTTATGGAAAGGCACTGCCCCAAAAGTGCAGTGCCGGTTGTTGTTCTGGTTTTCGGGACCCGGCCTGTTGATACGGCGGCCCCCCTGTTTACGCTTTACTGGAACACATAAAAGAAGTAACGCACCACGATGGACACCAGCGGCGCGATAAACATCACGCTGTCAAACCGGTCCAAAATACCGCCGTGGCCGGGGAAAATGGTGCCGTAATCTTTGATACCCACCTGACGCTTGACGGCAGAGGCGAAGAGATCGCCCAAAATGCCCAGCACCGATGCCACGGCGCCCATGGCGGCAATGATGATATAGTGCCGCGCGGTGACAGCCACCGTCAGGCTGGCGAACCGGCCGGAAAGCGCGCTGTAAATAATGGTTGCCAGCAGCCCGATGACCACGCTGCCGATCACACCGCCGATGGCGCCTTCCACCGTTTTGTTGGGGCTTACCACCGGAGCCAGCTTGTGCTTGCCGAACGCGCGGCCCGCAAAGTAGGCGCAGGTATCGCCGCCCCAGGCAAAGCACAGGATCAGCAGGATGAAGTAGATGGCATCATAGCCGTACATATCCATCGGCAGGCAGCGCTTGAGGTGGATGAGAGAGTAAAAGCAGAACAGAATCACACCGCTGAAGTAGATAAAGCCGCTCAGCTTGCCAAAATCCAGCGTTTTATCATGGGTGATGAGCACCACATTATAAAACAGCACCGTCAAAAAGCCCACAGCCAACAGCGCTGCGCGCGCCGCGCCGCTGGAGCTGAGCATGAGCAGCATGGTAAACGGCACCGCTGCCGCATACAGGTACCACTGCTTTTTGCCAAAGCCCATTGCGGTAAACACTTCATGAATGGCAAGCAGGCAGATAGCCGCCAGCACCAGGTCAAACAGGATCGTGTCAAAGAAAGCCAGAACCACGGCAAGAACAGCCAGCCCGACTACGGCGGTAATGATGCGAGTTTTCATAAAAGATGGTTTCCTTTCAACAGCAGCTGCGGTGTGTTAAGGCAATACCGCATAATTCTACGTGCCGATACGGCGAGCGAGGTGCGGCAGATGCTAAGCCAAAAGCGCAGATAATACTGGATGCTGCAAAGGTGAGCGCCGCCAGTGGCGGAAACAGCGAACCGAAGCAGGGGCAGCGGTCGCAGAGTGCGAGGGGCTTTTGCCCCCGAAGCACGATGCGGGTACCGCAACTCGACATTATCGAGCATTTTGGTAACGCAGATGCCGTGCCGCAGCTGCCGGAGCGGTGCTTAAGCCGCAAGGCGGGAATTGTGCGGTGTTGCCTTAAGCCTATCCCCTGCCATGGTATGCGGTGGAACGGCGTTTCTTGCACTTCTGCCGGAATAAACTGCGTGCCGCGCATGGCGTTCAGGCGCGGCACACAGCTGGGGTGTATCTGAAAAGTCGAAAATTCAGTCTATTTCTACAAGCACAGCGGGATTTTGCGTTAAAAAGCCTTAAATCCTGCTTGTATTTGCGAAACATCCGTCCTTTTCTTTGTTTTCAGATACACCATAAAGAGGGACTGCGCCCAGGCAGACTTACGCCCGTCTGCCGCAATCAGACCTCCATGATCTCCTGATTTTTACGGGCGCAGGTTGCGTCAATTTCCTTAACGAACTTATCGGTCAGCTTCTGGACCTCTTCTTCCAGGTTCTTCTGGTCGTCCTCGGTCAGCTCGCCAGCCTTTTTCTGGGCTTTGAACTTATCCATGGCATCGCGGCGGACATTGCGCACAGCGACCTTGGCTTCTTCGCCCTGCTTCTGCACATCCTTGGTCAGCTGCTTGCGACGTTCCTCAGTGGGGGCCGGGAACACCAGGCGGATGGTGTGGCCGTCATCAATGGGGTTGATGCCGATATCGCTGGTCTGGATTGCCTTGGAGATTGCCTTGATCAGGGTACCATCCCAAGGGGTGATGGTCAGGATGCGGGCTTCGGAAACAGCCACGGATGCAACCTGCTGGACCGGCGTCGGGCTGCCATAATAATCCACCATTACTTTATCCAGGATGCCGGGGTTTGCGCGGCCTGCACGGATGGAGGTCAGCTCGCGGTCGAGATGGGCAACGCAGTTGTTCATTTTTTCTTCGTAAATTTTGGTCGTGCTGCTCATGAGGGTTTTCTCCTTTTTCGATATATAAATTAGGGGTTAAAATACTTTGCGGTTACTCGCGCACAATGGTGCCCACGTTTTCGCCCTGCAGGGCACGGGCAATGTTGGCGGGCTCGTTCAGGTCAAACACCACAATGGGCAGACCGTTGTCACGGCAGAGGGTTGCGGCAGTGGAGTCCATAACAGCCAGGCGCTCGTCCAACACACGGGTAAAGGTCAGGGTATCGTACTTGACGGCATCGGGGTACTTGTGGGGATCCTTATCATACACGCCGTCCACCATAGTTGCCTTGAACATGGCGTCTGCACCGATTTCCAGGGCGCGCAGGGCGGATGCGGTATCAGTAGAGAAGATGGGGTTGCCGGTGCCGCCGCCGAACACGACGATCTTGCCTGCTTCCAGCTCAGCGATTGCCTTATCGCTGCGGAAGGTATCGGCCACCTGCGGCATGGCGGAGCTGGTCATAACAACAGCGGGCACCCCCTGCTGGCGCAGAGCATCCTTGACGGCAATGGCGTTCATCACGGTTGCCAGCATACCGATCTTGTCTGCATCCATGCGATCCATTTTGCCGGAGGAACGGCCGCGCCAGAAATTGCCGCCGCCAACCACAATGCCGATCTGTGCGCCAAGGTCATACGCTGCCTTGATGCCCGCGCAGATAGAAGCAATGGTAGCTTCATCAAAACCGGTGCCTTTTTCGCCGGAAAGTGCTTCGCCGGAAACTTTCAAAAGAATACGTTTATATTGAACTGCCATATTCAAACACCACCTGTATTTTCCGGGCACAGCCGCCGCTGCCGGGTTTTCCCAAACTGCACCCATATTATCTTTTCCCTTGTATTTTACAATAGTTTGCGCTCAAAGTAAAGCCGTTGTTTGAAAAAAGAAAAATTGACATAATTACATTTTGTTTTCCGCTTGCCGCACAGAAAAACAGCGGCGCGCCGGGTGCGCCGCTGTACAAATTATATTTATTGCTTATGGCAACACCGCACAATTCCCGCCTGACGGCTTAAGCACCGCTCCGGCGGCTACGGCACTTAGAATTGTGCGGTATTGCCTTATGATTTCCGGCTTTGCTTTTCGACTGCAGGATGGTGTCTTTTATCAGCTTTGGCAGCCGCATCAAATCTTTTTGGGCGGCAGGGTCGCACGGAATTCTTCCCGCAGGCGGGCTGCGCCGCTTTCGGGGCGAGGTGTGCGCAGCACATTATGGGTGCCGAACGCTGCCAGCGGTTCCGGCGGCAACGTCATGCGCAGCACGGTTTCCTGGTTTGCTGCGGTTTCCAGCCGCCAGCCCAAATTTTGGGCGCAGCGGTATACCAACAGCAAACCGGTGCACCCGTTGGCAAGGGCTTCCGGTGTCTGAACACCAGCCAACTGGGCGCAGGCGGCCTCCGGCCAGATCCTGCCGTCATGGTATTCCAGCGTGCGTCCGGTGCAGCTTATCGTAATTTTTGCCGCCGGGTTTGCCCGCAGAGAATTGGAAAACAGGTTGGCAAACATCGTTTGGACGATGGCCAAATCAATCTGCGCCCAAACCGGCTGGTTCTGCGGCATGAGCTGCAAGTGCACCCGGCCGGTAACGGCGCATTCTTCCAGCTCATGGTTGGCGGCATCACACAGCTGAGCCAGGTACGCCGTCATTTCCTGCACAGTCCAGTTCAACTGCCGGGGCGGCTGGCTTTGCGCCACAAGATCCGCCGCATTATCCGCCAAACGTTCCAAGCGGAAAATGCGCTGTTTCATCTCTTCCAGCAGCGGCGCTGCCATATCCTGTACATCAGGGGTGGCAGCGTGCACAAGATAATTCTGCAAGGCATCCACAGTGCTTTGCAGCAGGCAGAAATCCGCAAAAAAGCGGCCTTTCAGCCCCCCGCGCAGCTGCAGTTCATCCGCTGCATCTTCTTGCTGCGGGTGCAGGGCATCGGGCAGTGTATGTTCCGGCATAGGAAGCTTCTCCTTTTATAGCGCTGGATATGCCCGTTTATCTGCTGCTGTCAGCAGCGCAGGTCATGGTGCGTGCGTGCGATCACCGCTTCCAGCAGTTCACTTACCGTCAGGCGATCCTGCGGGGTCTTGCCGTTGCGCTCGCACAGCATCTGGTAAGCCGGCGTATTGCTTTTGTACAGCCGTGCATTCAGGCGTTCCAGAGCCGAGCGCACCGCCGGGCCATTTACGCCAAACGGCTCCCCTGCTTTGGTGCACAACTCCCCCAGGGAACACGCCTGGCGGTCGCAGACCGCAATATACACGGCTTCCTGCAGGTAATTGATACCATAGGCCAGGTTTTTGTAGCAGCCAAGGGTGCGCAGCTGAGCCGTAACGCTCTCATGCACCAGGTAACGGTTCAGCCGCGGGCCGCTTGCTGCTGTTTGATACACCGTATCAAATAATTCGGGCAAACTATATGGTTTGAATATAGTACACTCGGCCCCCAATGTCAATATTTTTTCAATTTGGGGCGCTGCACTGGGCATCAGGGTTACAATAATATGCGGTTCGTACTCAATCTGCTGTTGGCGTATGCTGCGCAGCAGTGGAAAAATTGTGGTATCACTCAAAACCGAATCCCGCACCAGAACTTCCGGCCGCAGGCCGCCTTGCAGCATATGCAATACTTCTGCGCCGGAATCAATGATTGCGCTTGCCTCAATGGCATCATTGGTTTCTGCATACAGGCGGATCATCTTGCGCTGGGCTGCATCACTGTCTGCAAACAGTGCGGTCACACGTTCGACCAGCTTTTCTTCCGTCATTCTTGTTTCTCCTACCGGGGCAAGGCATCACATACGGTCCCCCTGCATTTTAACATTCTTTCGCAGCTTTTTTGCTGCGTATTTGGTTCAGGTACTCAGCAGCCTGCGTTCAGCACTTCAACCTGCCCCACCGTGCAGCAATCAGCCAGCACATCTGCGGCCTGGCTGGGCATTACGGCGTTTTCGTATAAGTATTGCAACAGGTTCCGGGCGCGGCACTCCATATCTGCGGGGAAGGTACAACGCACAGCGGGGCCCGCCTCCCCGCTCACCAAAATACGCAGCTCCGAGCCACATTGCCACAGGGTATAATACACACGCGTTTCCGCCTGTAATCCTTCAATGTAACTGAACAATCGGGTTTGCTTTGCCAGCAGTCTGTTTACCTTGCTTCTGCCTGCTTTTCCACAATGATCCTCCACGGTTTTAGGGCCTCCTTTTCCCTGCCGGTACGCTAATCCACCCTGCCGCAGCATAAGCAGACTGTTACCATGTGTAACCTTTATAGTTGCTCTCTCATTGTATTGCGCCTGCTACCCAGGCTGTTACCCCTCTGCTTTTGGCAGGTCCAGGCTGCAAGCCTTGCCCGCCGCATGGTTAATATTGTATTAAGGTTACTATATACAGCCGCACAGCAAAAAGTCAAGGCTTTTGGTGTATACGGTTTTGTACGGCTAATACAATTTTAGAGCTATGCGTTTTATTTTATCATATATACGTTATTATTATAAGCAAATATTATTCGTCTGTCGATATATGCCGATTTTTGCAGACCTCAGGCCAGGAATTTCCGTTGCTTTATTGTTGTGCTCTTGTTGTAAAAGGAACGCCGCACAGATGGCAGGCGACGTTGCCCTAAATTGTTTTATGCCCGCAAATGCCGCAGCATGTTTTCATACCTCTGCTTTGCATCCGGCACAATATTCTTGACCGGGTAAGCATGATAAAGGCCTTTGCCTACTTCCGGGATCACGTTTTCCCGGCGTTATCCTGCCGCTTTTTCAGGCTGAACAACATCTGCGTACTTTTTTCAAAACCAGCTTGACAATTTTCCCCTGCTGCGGTATAGTAATTAAGTCAACAACATGGGCTCGTAGCTCAGCTGGGAGAGCGTTCGGTTCGCATCCGAGAGG
>ULVH01028058.1_pt1 | contig 10287 bp, 5 predicted proteins | sample 1959261 | NCBI WGS metagenome assembly ULVH01 (sample SAMEA4835781, study PRJEB28245) | human gut metagenome | biome: gut microbiome; material: fecal sample | place: Denmark | collected 2008
TTTTAAAATCAAAGTCTTTTCAATTTTTTTGCAAAGCAACAGGCGTTTTTTGTACAAGCCGACAGAAAAAATTGTATAAAAAACACCCCGCAGCGCCTTACACATGAGCTACCTTGGGGATTGTTGTTGTTCACCGATTCAGAAAAATCCGCAACGCACATGTGTCTAACACATCCAAATTCTTTCTCCGTTTGTGATGAATTCAAACAGGCGATATTTCTGCGCATTATCGGTCGGCACCAGCCGAGGCCCTGCCCGTTGCAAAGTTGCCGTCTGTGGTCAAGGTGGCATTGTAGCAGTTGATGGCAGCAGTGTCGTGTTCGTACATCGTGGCGAGAGTAAGCGAAAACCAAAAAGGGCAGAGCGAAATTAGCGCGGATGCTATCAGACTATTGTGGAGAATGCAGGAAACTATATTAAGATAATAAGCAAAAAATCAAGGAGTTAACATAAAGTAGTCATAAAATTGCTTGAAAGTATGCGACGAATTTGATTTAATTAGTATTAGAAGAAGATAATAGAAAGGGGATGTGTAGTGCATGTTGTCGGGAAAACAAATTGCCGAGGCAAGAAAGCGAAAAGGACTAACGCAAGAGGCCTTGGCGGCAGAACTTGGAGTATCGAGACAAACGATTGCAAAATGGGAACAAGAAATTTCAACACCCAGTGTTACAAATGCACATAGACTGATAGATATTCTAGGCCTACAGGAAATGGAGAATAAATCGTCTACCGAAGATGAAGGCAATGCAAGAACTATTTGTAAAAAGAGATTAACAAAGAGATTGTTGATTGAACTTTGGGCAGTATATGTTGGGATAGCATTTCTCTGCTTTTTTTCTATTGGAATTGTGGCATTGTTTTTTATCCCTGCAATATCGGTTGTCCTAATATTAGTTGCTATTGTAGTGCAGGAAGTAAGGGGAAAGAAGACAGATTCACCGATGAAGATTCTTCTCGGCGGAATATGCTTTATTGGGCTTGCCATACTGGCAGTAGTTGCTATACTTGCAAGTGGGTTTGTTCTAAGAGAAAAATATCAACATAAAGCTTTTTATTCTGTTCCTGCTATACAACTAAAAAAATATTCGGCAATTAATGAGTGGATTGATGAATGCAAAACGATAGGACCTGATATTTATGGGCAATGTATTGAATTGCCGTCAGATAAGACAATCTGTCTCTATATTGTATATAGACATCAGGTGACGGACGCATCGGATGCAAGCCTCGTTTCAGATCCGCTACATATGCGATTCATTGCAAAATACCGTGGTGGTACTGAATATGATGGGGTGGATTTGTATTTTCTCCAAGGGAGAAGTAGTTATCAGATGCTTTTCTCTATTGACGGAAGTGAACCTTATTATAACAGTATGGCAACTGTTAATCCAATGCTTATAGATGATGTGAAGGCACTATTTAACAATCTGCAAGGAGATGAAAAAAATGCTTAAAAAGGTTAAAAAGATAGTTGCACTGATGATGTGAACTGCACCCCATTTGTTAGACAGTATGGTATACTATCTAACAAGTGGGGTGTTTTGCTATGCCAAAAGGAGTACCAAACAAACGATATACGCCAGAATTCAAAAAATGAACAGCACCCCATTTGTTAGACAATATGATATACTATCTAACAAGTGGGGTGCTGTTCAACAAAAGACGCTGCGGGGCTTTTACTATGTTGTAGGGGTCGATGCTTGTCATCGACCTGCGGGCGGATGCAAACATTCGCCCCTACAATTTACGATGCAATCAATCAGACGTTCAGCTCCACATGCTGGCCGACGTCCTCGGCGTTGGCGTCCAGCACGGGCTGGATGACATCGCGCAGGAACTCGGTGACCTGCTCGGCGCTGCGGCCCGTAAAGGCTTCGGGGGAGAGCTCGGCCTCGATTTCCTCGCGGGTCAGGCCGAACGCAGGGTCAGCCTCGACGCGGGCAATCATGTCGTTGGGCTTGCCCTCCTGCTTGACAACGGCAGCGGCGGCCACGGCGTGCTCACGCAGACGCTCGTGCAGCTCCTGACGGTCACCGCCCTTCTTGACGGCCTTCATCATGATGTTCTCGCTTGCCATGAACGGCAGCTCGGCCATGACGCGGGCACGGACGACCTTCGGGTAGACGACCAGCCCGTCGGAGACGTTCAGCAGGATGTTCAGGATGGCGTCAGCAGCCAGGAAGCCCTCGGCCATCGCAATGCGCTTATTGGCGGAGTCGTCCAGCGTGCGCTCAAACCACTGGGTACCGGCAGTGATGGCGGGGTTCAGCACGTCCACCATCAGGTAGCGGCTCAGCGCGCAGATGCGCTCGCAGCGCATGGGGTTGCGCTTGTAGGGCATAGCGGAGGAACCGATCTGGTTCTTCTCAAACGGCTCCTCCATCTCCTTGAAGTTCGCCAGCAGGCGGATGTCCGTCGCCATCTTCATGGCGGACTGGCCGATGCCCGCCACGGCGGACAGCACATTGTAGTCAACCTTGCGGCTGTAGGTCTGGCCGCAGACCGGCACGACCTTGGTAAAGCCCATCTGGGCGCAGACGTCGGCCTCGACGGCCTTGATCTTGGCGGAGTCGCCGTTGAACAGCTCCACAAAGCTGGCCTGGGTGCCGGTGGTGCCCTTAACGCCGCGCAGCGCCAGCTGGGAGACCTGGTGGTCAAGCTCCTCCAAATCCATGTACAGCTCGTTCATCCAGAGCGTGGCGCGCTTGCCGACGGTGGTCAGCTGTGCGGGCTGGCAGTGGGTGTAGGCCAGGCAGGGCATGGCCTTGTACTCGTCGGCGAACTTGGCCAGATTTGCCAGCACGCCGATGACCTTCTTGCGCACGAGCTGCAGGCCCTCGCGCATGATGATGACGTCGGTGTTGTCACCGACATAGCAGCTGGTCGCGCCCAGATGGATGATGCCCTTTGCCTTGGGGCACTGCAGGCCGTAGGCGTAGACGTGGCTCATCACGTCATGGCGGACGAGCTTCTCGCGCGCAATGGCGTCCTCATAGTTGATGTCGTCCTTGTGCGCCTCCAACTCGGCAATCTGCTCATCGGTGATGGCCAAGCCCTGCTTCTGCTCGGCCTTAGCCAGCGCAATCCACAGCCGGCGCCAGGTGCGGAACTTGTTGTCGTCAGAGAAAATGTACTGCATCTCATCCGACGCATAGCGGGTAGAGAACGGCGAAATATATTTGTCGTGTTGTGCCATTGGGTCAAATCCTCACAATCTTTTAAGCTGATAGTTCCAGTATAGCAGAAACTTTCCGAAATATCAAAGCTTGAAATAATTCACGCCGCCCTCAAAGATCGGCTGGTATTTGTCACCGGTGACGTTCTTATAGAGCTGCTCGCCGCTGCGCTCGCTGTGGCCCATCTTGCCAAAGACACGGCCATCCGGGCTCGTGATGCCCTCGATTGCCAGCACGGAGCCGTTCGGATTGTAGCGCATGTCCATCGTCGGGCGGCAAAGCAGGTCAACGTACTGGGTCGCAATCTGGCCGTTGTCGATGAGCTGGTTCAGCAGCTGCTCGTTGCAGACAAAGCGGCCCTCGCCGTGGCTGATGGCGATCAGGTGCTCGTCGTTGATGTCGCATTTGCTCAGCCAGGGGCTCTTGTTGCTGGCCACGCGGGTACGCACCAGCATGGACTGATGGCGGTGGATCGTATTAAACGTCAGCGTCGGGTCGCTTTCGGTGATGGGACGGATCTCGCCGTAGGGGACCAGGCCCAGCTTGATAAGTGCCTGGAAGCCGTTGCAGATGCCCAGAGCCAGACCGTCGCGCTGGTTCAGCAGACGGTTGACTGCGTCGGCCACCGACGGATTGCGGAAGAACGCCGCAATGAACTTGGCGCTGCCGTCCGGCTCGTCGCCGCCGGAGAAGCCGCCCGGCAGCATCAGGATCTGCGCCTCGTCCAGCTCCTTCACCAGCGCCTCGCAGCTCTCGGCCACGTTGGCGGGGGTCAGGTTTTTCAGCACCAGAACATGCGGGTCGCCGCCTGCGCGGCGGAACGCGCGGGCCGTGTCGTACTCGCAGTTCGTGCCGGGGAATACGGGGATGACGACCCGCGGCGTCGCCAGGCGCACAGAGGGAGCCACGCGCTTGTTGGCGGGGCAGTCATGCTCCAGTGCGGGGACGAACTCACCGGCCTTGCGGTAGGGGAATACCGGCTCGAGCTTTTGCTCCCACAGCTCCTGCAGACGGGCCAGGTCAATGGCCTTGCCCTCGGCCTCCAGTGTGTAGTCCACGGTGGTGAAGCCGAGGAACTCACCGGCGGAAGCATCAAGCAGCTCCAGAATGACCGCGCCGTAGGCGGGCTTGAACAGATCGTTCAGGTCGATGTCATTGGACAGCTGCAGACCCACGTGGTTGCCGACGCACATTTTGAACAGTGCCTCGGCCACACCGCCGTAGCCCGGCGTGGCGGCAGCCAGCACCTTGCCCTCGTCGATCATCTGTTCGACGGTCTTGTAAATGGAAATCAGGCTGCCGATCTCGGGCAGACCGTTCTTGTAGTTGGGGCGCAGGATGACAACGGAGCTGTTGGCTTTCTTGAACTCGGGACTCTGCACGTCGCGGGTGTTGCCGATGGCCGTTGCAAAGCTGACGAGCGTCGGGGGCACGTCCAGTCCCTCAAAGCTGCCGGACATCGAGTCCTTGCCGCCGATGGACGCAATGCCCAGACCCATCTGGGCATCCAGCGCACCGAGCAGGGCGGCCAGCGGCTTGCCCCAGCGCTCGGGCTTATCGTTCATATGCTCAAAATATTCCTGGAACGTCAGGTACATATCCTCGTGGTGGAAGCCCGCGCAGACCAGCTTGGTCACGCTCTCGACCACGGCCATATACGCGCCGCGGTAGGGGTCAGCCTCGGTCAGATAGGGGTTGAAGCCCCACGCCATGCCGGAGCAGGTCGTCGTCTCGCCGTCCACGGGCAGCTTGGCGGCCATGGCCATTGTCGGGGTCAGCTGGTACTTGCCGCCGTAGGGCATCAGCACGGTGGCTGCGCCGATGGTGGAGTCGAACCGCTCGCCCAGGCCCTTTTGGCTGCAGACGTTCAGGTCGCTGACCATGGATTCCAGCTTCTGCTCAAACGTTGCACCGGCAAACTGGGGCTGCCAGACATGGCCCGGCAGGATGTGCGCATCAGCGTGGCGCTCGGCACCGTTGGAGTTCAGGAACTCGCGGGAGAGGTCAACGATGGTCTTGCCGTTCCAGACCTCGCGCATCCGCTTTTCCTCGGTGACGGTGGCAACGATAGTCGCCTCAAGGTTTTCCTCGGCGGCGTACTTCATAAAGGTCTCGGCGTCCTCGGCGGCAACGGCCACGGCCATGCGCTCCTGGCTCTCCGAAATGGCCAGCTCGGTGCCGTCCAGACCCTCGTACTTGCGGGTGACCTTGTTCAGGTCGATGTGCAGGCCGTCGGCCAGCTCACCGATGGCAACGGACACACCGCCGGCACCAAAGTCGTTGCAGCGCTTGATCATCTTGCAGGCATCCTCGCGGCGGAACAGGCGCTGCAGCTTGCGCTCGATGGGGGCATTGCCCTTCTGCACCTCGGCACCGCAGGTCTCAAGGCTCGTCAGCTTATGCGCCTTGGAGGAACCGGTGGCACCGCCGACACCGTCGCGGCCCGTGCGTCCGCCCAGCAGGATGACGACATCACCCGGGGCGGGCTCCTCGCGGCGGACATGGCTGGCAGGCGTCGCGCCGACAACTGCGCCGATCTCCATGCGCTTGGCGGCGTAGCCGGGGTGGTACAGCTCTGCGACCTGACCGGTGGCAAGGCCGATCTGGTTGCCGTAGCTGGAATAGCCCGCGGCAGCCGTTGTGACCAGCTTGCGCTGGGGCAGCTTGCCGGGCATTGTCTCGGAAACAGGCTTCAGCGGGTCAGCCGCACCGGTCACGCGCATGGCCTGATAGACATAGCTGCGTCCGGACAGCGGGTCACGGATGGCACCGCCAATGCAGGTCGCCGCGCCGCCGAAGGGCTCGATCTCGGTGGGGTGGTTGTGGGTCTCGTTCTTGAACAGGAACAGCCAGTCCTGCTGCTCACTGTCCACGTCACACTTGATCTTGACGGTGCAGGCGTTGATCTCCTCGCTCTCGTCAAGGTTCTTCAGAATGCCGCGCTGCTTCAGCGCCTTGGCACCGATGGTCGCGCAGTCCATCAGGGTGCGGTTCTTCCTGTCGCGGCCCGTCTCGGCGCGCAGTGCCATGTAGCGGTCAAATGCGGCCTGCACAAGCTCGTCGTCGATCTTCACGTCGTCCAGGATCGTGCCGAACGTCGTGTGGCGGCAGTGGTCGGACCAGTAGGTGTCGATCAGACGGATCTCGGTGATGGTCGGGTCGCGGTGCTCGGATTTGAAGTAGTTCTGGCAGAACACGATGTCCGCATGGTCCATCGCCAGGCCCTTCTCATTGCGGAACGCTTCCAGCGCGTCGTCGTCCAGCGCGGTGAAGCCGGTCAGTGTCTCGACCTCCGTCGGGATGGCAAACTCCATTTTCAGGGTGCTGCGCTCGTCAAGGCTTGCTTCGCGGGCCTCGACGGGGTTGATGACGTACTTCTTGATGGCGGCCAGGTCGGCGTCGGTCAGGTCGCCGTCCAGCAGATAGACGCGGGCGGAGCGCACCGCGGGGCGCTCGCCCTGGCTCAGCAGCTGGATGCACTCGCTGGCAGAGTCGGCGCGCTGGTCAAACTGGCCGGGCAGGTACTCGACGGCAAAAACGGTCTTGGCGTCGGGCAACTTGTCGTAGGTCACGTCAACAGGCGGCTCACTGAACACGGTGGGCACAGCCTGCTGGAACAGCACTGCGTCGATTCCCTCGACGTCATAGCGGTTCAAAAGGCGCAGACCGGTCAGATTCTGGATGCCGACCAGATCGACCAGCTCATGCAGAAGCCCCTGTGCCTCGCCGTCAAAGCCGGGCTTTTTCTCAACATAAATGCGATATACCATTGTATTTCCTCCTGAGAGTTAAATTTGCAGGAAGTGACGGACGGAAAGCCTTCCCCCTGGGGGAAAGGTGGCCGAGGCCCCGTCCGAGGCCGGATGAGGGGAAAGTGTACCGCTGTATCCCGTTGACGGAAAGCTGCGGGAAGTTTGCCCTCATCAGTCACCTTCGGTGACAGCTTCCCTCGATGGGGAAGCCTTTTTACTGCATTGCTGCCAGCGCTCTTGCTCCAATGTCACTGCGCTTGTGCAGCTTGTCAAAATGGATGCTCTCCGTGGCAGCATACGCCTTTTTCAGCGCCTCGGGCAGGGTGTTGGCCGTGGCGGTCACGCCCAGCACGCGCCCGCCGTTCGTGACGAGCCTGCCGTCCTTGATGGCCGTGCCGGCGTGGTAGACCGTCACATCGGCGGCGTCCAGCTGGCCCGCGGTCAGGCCGGTGATCTCCTTGCCCTTCTCGTAGGCGAGGGGATAGCCGCCGCTGGCTAAGATGACACAAGCCGCTGCGCCGTCGCTGAATTTGACATCGGTCTTGTCCAGCGTGCCGTTCGTTGTGGCCTCCATCACGGTCAGCAGGTCGCTTTCCAGCAGGGGCAGCACGACCTGCGTCTCGGGGTCGCCGAAGCGGCAGTTGTACTCGATGACCTTCGGGCCGTCGGGGGTCAGCATCAGGCCGAAATACAGGCAGCCCTTGAAGGGGCAGCCCTCGGCCTGCATGGCCGCAACCGTGGGCAGGAAAATCTCCTGCATGCAGCGCTCGGCGACTGCGGGCGTGTAGTAGGGGTTCGGGGCCACGGTGCCCATGCCGCCGGTGTTCAGGCCCTCGTCGTGGTCGAGAGCACGCTTGTGGTCCATGCTCGAGACCATCGGCTTGACGGTCTTGCCGTCGCAGAAGGACAGCACGCTGACCTCGGGGCCGGTCAGGAACTCCTCGACGACCACATGGTTGCCGGACGCGCCGAACTTTTTGTCCAGCATGATCTCCTTGACGCCGTCGGCAGCCTCCTGCTCATTCTGGCAGATCAGCACGCCCTTGCCCAGCGCCAGACCGTCCGCCTTGATGACGACGGGGTATTTGCCCTCGGCTTTGATGTAGTCCATGACCTTCTCGGGGTCGTCGAACGTCTCATATTTGGCCGTAGGGATGCCGTATTTCTTCATCAGGTCCTTGCTGAACACCTTGCTGGCCTCAATGCGGGCCGCGGCCTTGTCGGGACCGAATGCCGGGATGCCCACAGCGGCCAGCGCATCGACCATGCCCAGCGCCAGCGGGTCGTCCTGGGCGACGACGACATAGTCAAAGGCTTCTTCCTTGGCAAATTTGACCATGGCGTCCACGTCGGTGGCCGGGATGGCCTTACAGTGGGCGTCATAGCTGATGCCGCCGTTGCCGGGCGCACACCAGATCTCGGAGCAGCGGGGGCTTTTTTTCAGCGTGCGGATGATGGCGTGCTCACGCCCGCCGCCGCCGACAACCAGAATTTTCATAAGCGTCCTCCTTGACAGCACAACAGCCCGCGACGAAAAATCGCCGCAGGCGAGTTGTTTTTTGCGTTTAATGATGGAACAGCCGGATGCCGCAGAACGCCATCGCAATGCCGTACTTGTTACAGGTGTCGATCACCTGTGCGTCGCGGATGGAGCCGCCCGGCTGCACAATGGCGGTCACGCCGCTGCGGCGCGCGCGCTCGATGTTATCGCCGAACGGGAAGAAGGCATCGCTGCCCAGGCTCACACCGGTCACGGCATCCAGCCAGGCGCGCTTTTCCTCGGCGGTCAGCGGGGCCGGCTGCTCGGTGAAGGTCTCGGCCCAGACATCGTCGCCGATGACATCCTCCGGCGTGTCGCCGATGTAAACATCGATCGCGTTGTCGCGGTTCGGCTTGGCAATGTCAGCGCGGAACGGCAGGTCCAGCACCTTCGGCATGTGGCGCAGCTGCCAGTTGTCGGCCTTCTGGCCCGCCAGACGGGTGCAGTGCACGCGGCTCTGCTGGCCCGCACCGACGCCGATGGTCTGGCCGTCCTGCACGTAGCAGACGCTGTTGGACTGGGTGTATTTCAGCACGATCAGGCTGATGATGAGGTCGCGGCGCTGCTCGTCGCTGATGACCTTGTTCTCGGTCACAACGTTCTGCAGCATCGTCTCATTGGAAATGTCCAGGTCCTGACGGCCCTGCTCGAAGGTCACGCCAAAGACCGTGCGGGTCTCCAGCGGCTTCGGCTCGTAGTCGGCGTCGATCTGGACGATGGCGTAGCCGCCCTTCTTCTTGGATTTCAGCACCTCCAGCGCGTCGGCGTCGTAGCCGGGCGCAATGATGCCGTCGGAGACCTCGTGCTGAATCAGCTTCGCGGTGCTCAGGTCGCAGACATCGGACAGCGCGATCCAGTCGCCGAAGCTGGACATACGGTCCGCACCGCGGGCACGGGCGTAGGCGCAGGCCAGCGGGGAAAGCTCGGTCTCCGGCGCAATGTGGTACATGGCGCGCAGGGTCTCATCCAGCGGCAGACCGATGGCCGCACCAGCGGGGGAGACGTGCTTGAAGCTGGCGGCAGCGGGCTGGCCGAGTGCCTTCTTCAAATCGCGCACGAGCTGCCAGGAGTTGAACGCATCCAGAAAGTTGATGTAGCCCGGGCGTCCGTTCAAAATCTGCACGGGCAGGTCACTGCCGTCCGCCATGTAGATGCGGGCGGGCTTCTGGTTGGGGTTCGTGCCGTATTTCAGCTGAAATTCGTTCATATTAACCCTCCACAGCGGTGTATTTATTCAGGATAATGTCCTCGTACTCGCCGGTTTCCAGCTCGATGCTGCGGACAAACAGGCTGACTTTGTTGTCCTCGTTCAGGCTCGCCCACAGCTTGTCGGCAAACTTGTCCGCGTCGTTCGTGTCGATGGCGACGCGCAGCGGCTCACCCGCAAAGCTGGGGATCGGAGCACCGTTCTTGACGTAAGTGCTGATGAAGTGTCCCTCACCGGCCACAGGCTGCGGGTAGTCGAAGGTCTGGCGCTGCACGCTCTCGGCGTTGCCCTCGTCGGACTTGACGATGGACAGCTTGTAGCCGCCGCGGCGCATATCGACGACACCGGAGATGCGCGGGGTAAAGTTCGGCGCGTCGTCCTCATAGGTGCGGGTCGCCAGTGCAGCCTCAAAGCTGTAGCCGGGGAAAAGGTTGCCGTTCATGAACCGGGCAATCGTGTCGGTCTGGTCGCCGTTCGTGACCACGGTGGTCTCCCGCAGGGTCAGCACAGCGTTGTAGATGATGAGGTGCGGGTCCTCGAGCTTGGCCGGGTCAGCGGCCACCGTGCGGATGCCGCCGTCGATAGGCTCAAACACACGGTTGCGGCTGG
>ULVH01074644.1_pt1 | contig 10269 bp, 8 predicted proteins | sample 1959261 | NCBI WGS metagenome assembly ULVH01 (sample SAMEA4835781, study PRJEB28245) | human gut metagenome | biome: gut microbiome; material: fecal sample | place: Denmark | collected 2008
ACGGGATCGAGCGGGGCGAACATTACTCGCGCACCAAGCGGATATGCTCCACATCGTCGCGCCGGGAGCGACGGAACAGCACGAAACGATTGCCGATGGACTGCACCACTTCGGCGTTCAGCTGCTCGGCAAGCTCGGCGGCGGCTTCCTTGGCGGTCAGGCCAGAACCGTCCTGCACGGCGCACTTGATGAGCTCGTGCTTCTCAATGGTCTCATCGGCCTGATTGACGGCCGACTCGGTCAAATCGTTCTTGCCCACATAGAACAGGGGCTTCAGCGAGTTCGCCATCGCGCGCAGCTGCTTGATTTGCTTCTTGGTCAATGCCATGGGAATTTCCTTACATCTTTCGTATAACCACACCAGCATAGCAACCGGTGCTGTCTGCGCTGTTTGCCGCCCTACAGCGCGATGATGGCCGCGATGTAGATGATGACGGCAGCGGCGAATATGAGATCTCGCGCGGCGATGGTCAGGGCACGCCAGTGGGTGCGGCGGATGCCCTCCTCGTAGCAGCGGGCGTCAAGTGCGAGGCTCAGGTTGTCCGCGTGACGCAACGTGCCGGCGAAAATCGGCACGATAATCGCGCTCATCGCCTTGATGCGCTGGGCCAGTGAACCGGTTTCGATGGAACCGCCACGCGCGGATTGGGCGTCGACGATGGCGCGGGTTTCGTCGGTCAGCGTTGGAATGAATCGCAATGCCAGACTCATGACCAGCGCGATTTCTTGGGCATGGATACCGAGCCGGTTGAGCGGACTGATCAAGGTGGCGAAGGCGTCGGTCATGGCGGTAGGCGTGGTGGTAGTGAGGAACACCGCGCCCAGAATGATTACCAATGCGAAACGGCAGGCGTACAGCACGGCTATGGTCACGCCCTGATCGGTGATGCTTAGCGGGCCAAGCGCCACCACCGGCGTGCCGGTGCGTACCACAAACAGATTGACCACGCCCATCAGCACCAGCAGGATCAGAATCGGATGAATGGATTCAAGCACCCGTAACGGGTTCAGGCGTGCCGCCGCGATAACGGCCAGGGTGATGGCGATGCCCAGCGCGAGCTGGGTTGGCGTGTTCACCGCGAACATCGTGAACATGGCGGCCAGGAAGCCCACCATCTTCACGCGCGGGTCAAGTCGGTGTATCACTGAGTGCGCAGGGCCGTTGGAGGATACGGCCGGCTCGGTGACGGTGGCCGTGACGGGGCCGCCGGATGCGGGGGCGGCAATCGGCATACGGACCACGCGGTCGGCGATTTGCTCGGCCTCCTCCCGGTCATGGGTGATGATGAGCACGGTCACGCCACGCGATTTGAGCGTGCGCAACAGCTCATGGATACGCTTCTTGGCTTGGGCGTCCAGACTCGCGGTCGGCTCGTCCATGATGAGCACGTCAGGATTGCAAGCCAGCACGCCGGCAATGGCTGCCAATCGTTGTTGCCCGCCGGACAGGTCGAAGGGGGAGCGGTCGGCAAGATGCCCGATATGCAGCAGTTCCAGTGATTCGCGCACGCGGTCGGCTACCTCGGTCTCGCCAAGCCCTTGGTTGCGTGGGCCGTACGCCACGTCCTCGGCTACCGTGTCAGCGAACAGCTGATGCTCTGGATGCTGCATCACGTAACCCACATGCCGGCGCAATTGCGCTAATTGCTTGCGATTCGCCGACTTCGGGCGCACGTTGCGACCGCGCTTGCCGGTCGAGGCCACCGGAACACCGGCCACTTCGATGCTGCCGGCGGTCGGCGCAGTCAGTGCGCACAACATGCGCACCAGCGTCGACTTGCCCGAACCATTCACGCCCATCAGTGCCACGGTTTCACCGCGCGCGATGGTGAACGACAGGTCATCGATAACCGCCCGTTTGGCCGAAGGATAGCGATAGGTCAGATGCGAGACGCGAATAATGGGGTTCGTCATATCACCGATGCCATCGGAGAGCAGCGGCAGTTCGGAGCCGTCTTCGCGCTCCCGCTGGCGGGGGCTGTCGTTCGTAGGGCGACTGGGGGCGGCTTCTGTGCCGATACTACCCTCAGTCTCGCTTTGCGAGACAGCCTCCGCTAGCGGGGATCGATTATCGACGGCTGCAGTGATACCAATGATTCGCCCGGCCTCCATGTGCACGATGCGATCGGCATGAACGGTTTCATCTGGATGATGCGTGACATGCACAATAGTGGTGCCGCGCGCCTGCAAATCATCCAAAATGCGCATAACTTCGGCGCGTGCGGATTCGTCCAGCATGGCGGTCGGCTCATCCAATACCAGCATTGCCGGGTTCATGGCCAGCATGCCGGCGATGGAGGCGCGTTGCTGCTGCCCGCCGCTCATACGGGTCGGGTCGGACTGGCGTAAGTTCGCCAACCCCACGGCCTGCAATGAATCAGCGATACGCTCGCCGATGAGCTCGCGCTCCAGCCCGAGATTCTCCGGGCCAAAGGCCACGTCATCCTCCAACACGGTGGTGACCAGCTGATCCTCGGGATTCTGGAACACCATACCGATGCCGTGGCGGGCAGCACGATAGGCATCGGCATTCGGGCCGGCTGCGTACACGCGTTGCCCCAGTAACGTCACTTCACCACCGTCCGGCGCGGTCAATCCCGCAATCAGACGGGCTAACGTGGATTTGCCCGACCCGTTCGGACCGACCAAGCATAGGCGCTCGCCGGCATGGACCGTGAGTGAAACGCCATCCAAAGCCCATGAGGTGCCGCGGTCATAGCTGAAACGAATGTCCTTGAGCACGGCGGCGGGGGAGGCAGGCTCGGCGGAAGCGTGAGGTTCGGCAGAATCGTGGAACTCGTCGGCGTCGAAGGAATGGGGTGCAACGGTCATGAAACAGCAATCCGTAACTGATAGGCGAAAACGCAGAATCCCGGCCCGTGCCGGGATTCTGCGTTCTGGTTCTTTGAGTGGTCTTTGAGTGGTCGTTAGTCGTGGCGGGCATCGGCCCGTCTCAGGCCAGTCACTGCTGCTTGGACAGCAGGTTGGAGATCGGCTTGTAGATCAGGAAGGTGATCACGGCGTGAATCGCCATCTTAGCCACGTTGAACGGCAGCAGAATCGGCAGAATCATCGCGGCCACAGCTTGGTAGGTCATGTGCGCGTAAATCGGCGTGACAATCAGGTTGCTCACCAGCGCCACCACGATGGCCAGCACCGCACCCACCAGAATGCCGATGGCGGCACCCTTGCGCGTACGGATCTTACGGTAGATGAACGCGGCCGGCACAGACAGGAACAGCGCCACCAGCACAGCCATCAGCGAACCCCACGGATTGGCGAACATGTGCGGCACAAAGCCGAGCACAGACACGATTGCGGCGGCGGCCGGGCCATACGCAAAGCCGGCAATCAGGCAGACGATGCCGGACGGGTCGTACTTCAGCCAAGTGACCGGCGTAATCGGGAATTCAATGAAGCTGGTGACCATCGCCAGCGCCACGAACAGTGCATACATGGCGATACGGCGCGTGGACCAGCGGCCAGAATCGGCCACACCAGTGGTGTGTGAGCCAAGTTTGGCGCTGGTGCTGGCGGTGGACGTGCTGGCCGAACCCTCGGCCTCGGGTGCCACAGAACGAACAACTTGCATGCGAATACGCGAAGATACACTCATAATGAGCCCTCGTTTCTTCCATCCGGACTATACCGTTGGCTCCGGAATCTCACCGGATCAGCCGCTTGCGCGGGTCGCGGGCTTCCTGCCATCCCCGTTATGAAACCCGGGGTGCAGGTTACCGCCAGTAAGGAATTGCACCTTCCCTGAAACTGACAGGCTTATTCATACGCCATGCGCCGGACGTATGCAACCCGCGTTTCACTGTGCAGAAATTCGTCTTGTGCCGGTCAAGTGCAACAATGGGAGCCATGGCTGAAGTGAAGAAACCCAACAACACCATCGACAAGCTTGCCCTGATCGTCACCACCTACAAACGTCAGCAGTTGCTTGAGACACTGTTCGATTCGATTCTGGCGCTTGAACAGGCACCGTGGCGCATTGTCATCGTGGACAATGAGCAGTCCGATCAGACGGCGGACATGGTCGCTGCGTTTGCCGGCAAGGTGACCGGCCAATGGGGCACCACCGTGGCCGACCAGTCCGGTAACGAAGAACGTGTGGTCTATGCGCCGCAGACCGAGAACCTGGGTGGTGCGGGCGGTTTCTCCGCCGGCGTGGCCAAAGCCTACGAGCTGGGTGCCGCATGGTTCTGGGTGATGGATGACGATGTGGCCGTGCTGCCGGACGCCATTGCCAAGCTGTCCAAGTGGACCGACAAGCACGAGGTGATTCAGGGCTCCCGATTCGACTACGATGGCGGCCCGTTCTACTGGCAGTACGACTTCATTGTGCCGCTGGGCATCCCGAACCCGATTGCGCCCGCCGCATTCGGCCCGGCCGGATACCGAGTGATGGACACGCTGTGCTTCGAAGGCGGCCTGTTCAACCGCCGTGTGGTTACGGAAATCGGTCTGCCGGACCCGCGCTTCTTCATCTACTGGGATGACACGATGTATGGCTACCGCGCCAGCAAGGTCACCAACCCGATTGTGGTGCCCGACGTGATCCTGCGCCGTACGCGCGAAATCGGCAATTGGGATATCGCCGGCGTGCGCCAGCTCAACTCCACATCCGACATGAACCGGTATCACATCATGCGCAACCGCGGATACATGGCCCGGTACTTCATGACCTATGGTGACTTCCGTCCGCTGGTGTTTGGACTGGGTACCGTGCTCACCGCGGCCAAGGAAGTCATTCGCCTGGTGATGGTGGATCGCGAGCACCTCAAGACCGGTTTGGTACAGATTGCCAAGGGCTGGTGGGACTCGCGCAAGCTGATGCACGACCCCACCTGGAAGCCCATGCCGTCGCTGAAGTAGCCGTAGTAGTGGCTCCCCTCTATGAGGGGGGTCACTACAGGTTACTTATGGATGAACAGGCCACCGTCGCCCCAAGCCCACTGGCCTTGGCCGGCACCGATCTGGAAGTGCAGCTTGGCGATGCCCATGTCATTGAACGCGTGATGCTCATCTTCCGCACTCTGATCGATATGCGCGGCGGCGGTATCGTCGGCCGGATTATACGAGAAGGTGATTGGCTGACGGTTCATCGCGCTCGGCGCCTTCATCGCAGCCTCGACGCCGGACTTGAACCAATCCGGAGCGGCCTCGCGCCCCTCATCGCTCATTGTGGCGGTGAACTGCTCATAGGTCTTGGTGGCGCGGTGCGTGCGTTGCGCTTCGCATAGCTCCTCATAGGATTTCGCCTGATAATCCAGATGATTCTTCGGATGCCCGATCACCACACCGAGATACAGCTCCTGGCCAGAGGTGACGCGGCAATGCTTGGCCGCCTCCGCCTTGTCCCATGAGCCGGCGACCCATAAGGTGCCGAGGCCGCGCAACGTGGCCGTGAGCACCATGCGTTCGGCATAGAAGCCGGCACGCTCTTTGGCTTCCTCATCGTTCGCGGGGCCGACGATGGCCAGATAATTCGCCGCATTGGTCAGATGACCTGAAGCATTGGCTTCGGCGAACACCTTGGGCTGGTCGCGCACCAGCTGAATGTTGAGATCGCCGAGTAAGTTGATCGGCTGAAGCGCCATCTCGAGCTGGCGGGCCGTATCGTCGTCGATCGGCTCATCATCGTAGGCGCGTACGGCGGTGCGGATGTTAATTGCATCAATAAGTTGGGTATGTTCTGCCATACCTCCCATTATCGCGCGCGACACAGAGTCAGGCCACCATAGACGCCGATTTTTCCTAGTATGCGAAATCGCATGCATTGCCCATTGTCAGGCTTGAAAAACGATACGAATAGGGTACGTAGTGACCGGCGACGATGCACACGTTTGCACAATTGGTGTGTAATGGTTTCGTGTTGAGCGTAATTCGCGTTAAACTGGGCGCAACCTTACGAACTGATGAAAACGTATGGAAAGGAAGGTCAACGATGATTGAAACTGCACAGGCTTTCGGTGTTGACATTGGCGGTTCCGGCATCAAGGCCGCACCTGTCGATCTGACCAAGGGCGATTTCGCCGAGCCACGATTGAAGATTCTCACTCCCGAGGTCTCCACTCCTCAGGCCGTGGCCAAAATCGTCAAGCAGCAGCTCGACCACTTCGAAGTGCCTGAATCCGCACCCGTTGGCATCGCTTTCCCCGCGCCGATCAAGCCCGGCCAGAAGCTCGACTTCATGGCCAACCTTGACCAGTCTTGGATTGGCGTGGACGTTACTGAAGTGTTCTCCGAAGCCTGCGGCCGCCCGGTCGTCGTGGTAAACGACGCCGACGCCGCCGGCCTGGCCGAAGTCCAGTTCGGTGCCGCCAAGGGCCAGGATGGTCTGGTCATCGCCACCACACTGGGCACCGGCATCGGCACCGCCTTGATTTACAACGGCGTGCTCATCCCGAACACCGAACTCGGACACATCATCCTGAGCGCCAAGCATCTGGACGCCGAGAAGTATGCCTCCTCCGCGATTCGCGAGAATGAGGAACTGGGCTACAAGAAGTGGGCCAAGCGTCTGACCAAGTACTACGGCCTTATGGAGAAGTACTTCAACCCGGACCTGTTCACCGTCGGCGGCGGCGTGAGCCGTCAGAGCGAAAAGTTCCTGCCGTACGTGGATATCAAGACCCCGATCGTGCCCGCCAAGCTGCGTAACCAGGCCGGCATCGTCGGTGCCGCCTACTATGCCAGCACCAAGCAGCAGTGAGCCAGTGAGCGTGGGTGTGCAGCGCTGACCCGCGAATATGCTTCAGGCCGTCCGACTAGTCGGGCGGCCTTTTGCATTGCATAGGAAAGGTATGCGACGCGTTCCCGGGAATGTTGCGCAAAGTGGGCGTGTGTATGGAGGTCTGTGGCGACGCGTTCCCGGGAATGTGTCGCGTTTGAGGGTGTGATTCGGGTCCAGAGCGACGCATTTCCGGGAATGTTGCGCGTTTGAGAGCGGGGCAGGGGGCACCACGCTCTATCGTGGGAGGGTATGAGCGTGCATTTCTCTTCTCGTGTGGATATTTCTGCGCCGAATCCCATTGCGGCGGCCGAGGCGGCAGCCAAGGCAAACGGCATCGCACTCAGCAAACTCAACGATTCCAATCCGACCCGCCACGGGCTGGCACCTGAATTGGTGCCGAGCGTGTATACGGCCGACCCGCGTGGACCGCGTGCGGCGCGAGAAGCATTGGCCGCATTCCTCAATACGGCAAAGGCGGTAGACGCAAGCAGCCCTCAGTCGACTTCGCCCGCCGCCAGCGAGGGCGGGAACGAGCGCCATGCCGCTTTCAACAATGCGAATACCGCCATCGAGGGCGTTGACCCGGACGCCCTGTACTTGCTGAGCTCCACGTCCGAGGCGTATTCGTGGCTGATTAAGTTACTTTGCGATGCCGGCGACGCGGTGCTGGCACCCAAACCCGGCTATCCGCTGATTGAGTCGATTGCACGGCTTGAATGCGTTGACACGGTCGAATACCAGTTGCAATTCGACGGCTCCTGGTTCATCGACATCGCCGAACTCGAGCGGCTGCTCAGCGAGCCCGGTGGCGAACGCATCAGAGCATTGGTGCTCATCAACCCGAACAATCCGACCGGTTCGTACGTAAAACCAACCGAGCGTGCACGTATCGTGACATTGTGCCGTGAGCATGGCATCGCCCTTATCGCCGATGAAGTGTTCTTCGATTACTCTCTCGAACCTTTCCCCGGCAACGCACGGCTCGCGGGGGAGCGCGGCGTGCTCACCTTCGCCCTAGACGGATTCTCCAAAATGCTGGCCGCGCCGCACGCCAAAGTCGGGTGGATTCAGGTGTCCGGACCTGCCGAGGACGTTGCCGAGGCACAGCGTCGACTGGACGTCATCGCCGATGATTATCTGCCGATGAGTGACATCATCGCCGAACGGATTCCCGCATTATTGAACGCCGCGCCCGCACAGACCAGACGGGTGGGGGAGCGCGTGCGCAATAACCTGGCCAAGTTGCACGAGTTGCTTGACGCCGATCCCAACGGGCTGGTCAGCGTGCTACGGGCCGAAGGCGGCTGGAACGTGCTGCTACGAGTGCCTTCAGTCATCGATGAGAACGAGCTGGTGCTGCGGTTGATTGACGAGCACAAACTGACCGGACAGCCCGGCTACTTCTTCGACATGACTTCCAATGGATACCTGGCCGTTTCCTTGCTACCCGAACCGGACGAATTCGAGCGTGGCATCCGCGCCGTGCTCAATACCGTCGCCGCTTTGCTGCGATAGGCCGGTGTTTGCCGGCACCACGCCTGTACTCCACGTACAATAGCGGCATGGGATTCTTGTTTAGACCGAAAGAACTGCCACGCCCGGCGTCGCTGACGTTCACTTTGGATCAGGCCGGGCATACGTATGATGATGGGCACGTGGGACTTGCTCCCACGGACATCACCATCAGCGAGCTGCGGGTGGCTGTGATCGGACTGAACGGCGCAGGCAAATCCACATTGCTGGGTCTGCTGGACGGTTCGTTGAAGGCCAACGCCGGCACGGTGACCATTGCGGGCGGTGAGGAACGTCTTGACCCGGCTGTGAAGAAGGACGCGAAGCGCATCGATAATCTGGTCGGCAAAGTTCGCCGCGAGGAGATTCCGAACAGCTTTTACCAAGCGGCGAATATTTCCGAGGCTGTTTCCGAAGCGCTGAAAAAGCACAAGGTGCCCGAGTCAGAACGTCATGCGCGCATCGGCAATCTGTTCGCGCATTTTGATTTGGCGCAGGTCTCCAAGGCCAAGGCCAGCGAACTGGACTCCGAGAAACGGCACCTGCTGGCTATTGCGGCCGCGCTGAGCTTTGAGCCGAGTGCGATTGTGGCGGATGAGCCGAGCAAGGGATTGGATGGGATTGGCGCCGCGCATGTGGCCAAGGCGTTGTTCAGCTACAACAAGCAGGTGATTTTCGCCACGCATGACACGGATATGATCCGCCGGCCCGAATACGCCATCGACCGCGTACTGGTGCTGGACGAGCACGCGGTCGCGTTTGACGGAGCGCCGGCTGAGGCTGTGGCGTTTTATGAGGATCTGATTCGCCGCAAGTATGAGGCTGCGAAGCGGTAGCAGATAGGAATCGGCCGTTGGAGGATTGGCATCGGCCGTGAGGTCGATGCCAATCCTCACGCGAAATAGAAGCCGCGGAAGCCGTACTGGTAGACGCGGTAGATGTATCCCGAACTGAGCACCATCTTGTACTGTGCCTTGAGGTTGCCGTCGTCATCGTAGACGCCGAACAGGCCCTGCATGCCGATGTCCACCAGGTTCAGGTCATCGGACAGTTCCTGTGCGGAGGAGACATACGGCGAATACGGCACATCGAAGTCCTGCACTTCGGTGTAGGTTCCGGCGTTCTCGTCGACCAGGTACTTGCGGAACTGGGAGTTCGAGTTCTCATCCTTGGAGCTCTGCGCGGTCGAAATGCCATCGATCATGGTCCAATCGAAATCAGGACGGGTCATGGCATAACCGAAGTCGTTATCGAACATGTAGATGTAGTACTGGCCGTCCTCCAGCGAGGAATCGTACTGCACAGTGATTGAGTGCTGGCCGCCGGTGTCGCCGGAATCGCCCACCTTGGTCAGGAAGGAGGGCTGCGCATCCATGCCATTCCATACGCTCGGCTCGCCGATCATGTAGTCGAGCGACGGCGTGCCTTCGATGTCATTGATCTTGATCATCGTGGAGGTCTCACGTGCGGACAGCAACGCGGAGCCATCATCCATGAGCTGGATGGTGTTGAAGTGGATCCAGTCCCAACGGTTCGTGGCGGTCGGATCGGATTCGTCGATGCCGGAATGATCGGTGGATTGCTTGTAATCGGGGAACAGGTCGCCGAAATCCACCAGCAGGCTCACCTCGCCGGAGTCGGTGTCCACCTTGATGACCTGATCCTGCACGGCATGGTCCGAATGTTTCAGATCGGTGGCCAGAGAGACGATATTGCCGTCGGAATCCAGCGCGTAATCATGGTGCAGGATGTACTGGTCGCCCAGATTGATGATCTTGACCAGCTTGCCTAGGCGGTTCATGCCGACGAAATGCTTGGTGGAGGCGGAGAACCACATGATGCCGTCATTGTCGAACAGCAGACGGTGCGAGCGGTAGTAGAGCACCGGGATTTCGCCGCGAATCACACCGTTCGCGTCATAGTAGTACATGAAATCCTGCTCGTTGGAATCATTGCCGAGAATCGCGTACAGGCCATTGCCGAGCGTGGTGACCGTGGATTCGTCGGGGGCGACG
>ULVH01085442.1_pt1 | contig 10206 bp, 9 predicted proteins | sample 1959261 | NCBI WGS metagenome assembly ULVH01 (sample SAMEA4835781, study PRJEB28245) | human gut metagenome | biome: gut microbiome; material: fecal sample | place: Denmark | collected 2008
CGCCTCTACACCGAGCGCCTTCTCTCAGCGGCCATGGAAGCGGGGTTTGACCTCAAGGCCATCCCGGTGGTGATGCTGGGCGGCGGCGCAGCGGTAGTCAAGCGAAACGCCGCCCCCCAGGACGGCCTGTGTCGGGTTTTTGCCCTGCTGAACGACCGGGTAAACGCCGAAGGATTCGAGCGGATTTTGGGGCGTTTGTCGAGCGGTGTGGGCAAGGGATGAGCAGGCCCCTTTTTATGTTCCGCCCAAACCTCCAGAATGAGGATCACCGCCAAGCATGGGCTCTGCTGCAGGCTGTGCCGGAAGGACAGAAAAGCGCCTTCCTGGTGAAAGCGATCCTGAACAGCGCCAGGCAGGACACCTTGGAGTCCACCCTGCGCCGTATCCTGCGGGAAGAACTTCAGACTGTTCCTTCCCAGCCAGTACAGCAGCCGGAGGAAGCCATCCCACCGGAGATGCTTGGCTTTTGTGTCAGATTAAAAAGATATGGCATAAGGAAAAAGGTGTACAGGGATTCCATCTGGTGCAGAGCTTTGCTCCCGGAGAAATCTCCCCGGAACTGGCGCATCAAATCGGAGTGGAATTTGCGGATCGGCTGTTCGGCGGAAAATTTCAGGCGGTGGTCAGTACCCATCTCAACACCAAATGCATCCACAACCATATTGTGTGAAACTCTGTTTCCATGGAAAACGGGAAAAAGTACCGCAGCAATATAAAATCATCGTGCCCGGTGAGGAAACTAAGGACGGTGAAAGAAAATATCGCCATATTTGTCCAACTTTTTGAATGCATTTCGCCAGCGAGTGGTTTCTTTATATGGAAGAAAATAAAAATGTGTTGATTTATCTTGATGTATCCAGTATACTATTTTCTGTTGGAATAAGTGGTGGAGTCTGTCATAGAGAGCAATAGCGTCTCTATTTATTCCAAGTAAGCGCCTTTTATATCATGATTTGGTTTAGCAAATGTTGGTTGTTAAAGGGACAGACTCTCAATTTGAGAGTCTGTCCCTTTTTGCTATTGCTTAAACAACCACTGGCTCAGCCAGTGGATAAAGAGCTTATAGCTATGGACAAAAAAAGAACTCCCCAATAGAGTAAAGGAAAAGGTCTGCCAACCTAACCAAAACTATCGAGGAGGTCTTCGCATGAAAGACATAAACAGTTTAGAGCATACGAAATGGAGATGTCAATATCGTATTGTATTTGCACCTAAATATCGTAGGCAAGCAATCTATAAAGAGCTGCGAGCAGATATCGGAGTTATCCTAAGAAAGCTGTGTGAGCAAAAAGGAGTAGAGATCATAGAGGTAAATGCGTGTTGTGACCATATTCATATGTTGCTGAGTATACCACCGAAGTATAGTGTTTCGCAGATTGTAGGATTTTTGAAAGGAAAAAGTAGTCTGATGATTTTCGATCGACACGCAAACCTGAAATATAAGTATGGGAATCGACACTTTTGGGCCAGAGGATATTATGTAGATACAGTAGGGCGAAATAAAAAGCAGAAATCAGCGGCAAGAAGATCATTTGGCAGACCATAGGGCTAATCAAGTCTCCAGCTTAGCCGGAGGTTTTGACTACCAGATTATATTAAGGAGAGAATATATGGATATATCGTTTTCAGCTTTTATAGAGGGAATTGTGTCAAGCCCGATTCTTTGCATCACGGTGCTGCTTACCTTGGGCGTTATTTTTGTGAATGGGTGGACAGACGCCCCCAATGCCATCGCCACCTGTGTGACAACACGCTGTATGGGCGTTCGGAACGCTATACTTATGAGCGCCGCCTTTAATTTTTTGGGGGTACTGGTTATGACCCAAATCAACAGTTCTGTGGCTTCGACTATCAGCAATATGGTGGATTTCGGCGGCAATGCCCATGAAGCGCTGATTGCCTTGTGTGCGGCGTTGCTCTCTATTGTGGTGTATAGCGTGGGCGCGTCGTATTTTGGGATTCCCACCAGTGAGAGCCACAGCCTGATTGCGGGACTTACCGGCGCTGCGATTGCCATCCAGAACGGTACAGCTGGCATCAATATGGCAGAATGGGCAAAGGTGATTTACGGTCTTGTTCTGAGCCTTGTCCTTGGCTTTGTATTCGGTTGGGTTATATGCAAGATTGTAGCGGTGATTTGCGGGTCCATGAACCGCAGAAAAACAAACTGCTTTTTCAGCGGCGCTCAGGTTTTTGGTGCAGCCGCTATGAGTTTCATGCATGGTGCGCAGGATGGGCAGAAGTTTATCGGTGTTTTATTTCTGGGGCTTGCTTTTTCCAATGGACAGGAGGACGTCAGTGGAATTACGATACCGGTTTGGCTGATGTTGCTTTGTAGCGTTATTATGGCCGCTGGCACCAGCGTCGGAGGAGAGAAGATTATAAAGTCCGTTGGTATGGATATGGTAAAACTGAAAAAATACCAAGGCTTTTCCGCAGACCTTGCGGCAACGGCCTGCCTTTTGATTTCCAGCCTGTTCGGCATACCAGTTTCCACTACCCATACCAAGACAAGCGCCATCATGGGGGTGGGGGCTGTAAAGCGGCTTTCTGCAATTAACCTGGGGGTTGTAAAGGAAATGGTGCTGACATGGATTTTTACATTCCCAGGCTGTGGACTGATCAGCTTCGCAATGGCGAAATTGTTCATTGCGATATTTTAAGTAAATACATAGGCATATCAAAAAGTATGAGGTGGCAAATATGTCAAAAAAACAGGACGCATTTTATTTTCAAAATTTTATGGAATGTGCAGATCATTCGCGGCAGGCCGTCAAACTTCTGAAGGAAATAATGATCCACTTTGATTTAGAGAGTTTACCGGTGTATCTTGATGAAATGCACAAAATAGAGCATGAGGCGGATCTGAAAAAGCACGATCTCCTGAACACTCTGGCAAAGGCTTTTATCACGCCGATTGAACAGGAAGATATCATGCAAATCAGCCAGAATTTGGACGATCTTACAGACAAAATTGAAGATGTTCTAATTCGTATTTACTACAACCATATTACAGAAATTCGGTCAGACGCTCTGGGAATGGTTGATATACTTATCCGCTGTTGCGAAGAGGTCTGCAATCTGATGCGGGAATTCCCAGAATTTAAGCGCTCTAAGCGTCTTCATGAGCATATTGTCTGTATCAACAGCTTGGAGGAAGAGGTAGACAGAATGTTTATAGACTGTATGCGCGAGCTTCATAGCATATGTAAGGATCCCTTCAATGTGATTGCATGGCGTGAGATTTATCTTTATCTTGAAAAATGTGCGGATACCTGTGAACATATCGCTGATATTGTAGAAAGTGCAATCATGAAGAACAGTTGACATCAGGAGACAGAACATGAAACCAGCATTCCTCGGTACAATTAAAAAGAATCTTTTCGGAATTATTACAGCTGTGCTTTCAGCAGGCGTTTTGTTGGGATTCCTGTTTTCCGCAGATGGAATCGCATCGTTAGCCCGAATATCGCAAAATATGAGATATGAATGGTTGCTGGTTGCTTTGGCCGTGGCTGTAGCAGCATGGTTTTTGGAAGGAATCGTTCTGAATATATTTTGCAAGGTGATTTATCAGCAATGGAAATTTCGATACTCCTTTTGTATCGGGATGGAGGGAATATTATACAGCGCTCTCACTCCCTTTTCCACAGGCGGGCAGCCAATGCAGATTTATTCTATGCGCCGGTTGGGTATGGATACGGGAGCAGCCAGTTCCATTATCGCAATGAAAACAGTGGTGTATCAGATAATTCTGGTGCTGTATTCGTTGGTTATGGTTGTGTGGATGCTTCCTTTCTTTCAGACCAATGTGAGCAATTTCTCTTTTTTAACAGTAGTAGGGCTGCTGTGCAACAGTACATTCATTATTCTGATTATTTTATTTTGTGTCAGCAAGCGAGCAACAGATAAAATACTGAGAAAAGGAATTTGGATTTTTCATAAGCTCCATCTATGCAAATATCCGGAAGAGCGCTATGAAAAAATCAAACAGGAATTAGCGGTATTTCACGAGAGTTCCAACCTATTCGGGAAGACCTGGAAGCTCTACTTGACGACCTGCATCTTAACTGTTGTGCAAATTGCCTGCACTTGTTCCATTCCGTATTTTATTTATCGAAGTTTTGGCTTTTTAGAGCAGCCAATTAACGTCATTATGGCAGCGCAGGCATACGTGTCCATGGTTAGTGCCTTTGTCCCGCTTCCAGGCGCCTCCGGCGGAGCAGAGGGAAGTTTTGTTCTGTTTTTCCGCTCTTTTTTTTCGGAAGGGACAATTATCCCCGCCATGGTTGTTTGGAGAACCATGTCCTACTATCTGAATTTCCCCATAGGATGTATCTGCACATATATTGCCGACCGGTTGCCTAAGCTGTCGTTCGGGTCAGAGAAAATGAAAGAGTGCGCATAAACCATAGAAAATAGAACTTTACGAAAGGAATGACAAAGCTGGATCTCTGATTGCCAGCCAAAAGAATGAAACACTTTATCTTCCAAATAAAAAAACAGCCGCCAGGCAGGCTAATTGTAATAGGGTTTGCTCTGGTCATACTATTCGGAACAGGATTGCTGCTTCTGCCCGTCTCTGTAAAGGACGGAGCGCGTGTCAGCTTTATTGACGCCTTGTTTACCTCAACGAGCGCCGTCTGCGTAACTGGTTTGATTGCGATTGACGTGGCGGATCATTTTACAACTTTCGGGCAAACAGTTGTAGCCGCCCTGATACAGATCGGCGGTTTGGGTGTTACCTCAATTGGAGCGGGCTTGATTATCGCAGCACGAAAAAAAATTGGAATCAAGGGCCGTGTCTTGGTGAAAGAAGCCTTTAACGTAGACGGCTTCAAGGGCATGGTTCGTCTAGTAAAAGCAGTCTTGCTCATGACATTGTGCTTTGAACTGGTGGGGATGGGGCTAAGCTTCATTGTATTCGTCCAGGACTATCCTCCCTTAAAGGCGCTTGGAATCAGCGCGTTTCATTCTATCGCCGCTTTCAACAACTCAGGCTTCGATATCTTGGGCGGTTTGAGAAACCTCATTCCGTATCAATCAAATGTCCTGCTGAACCTTACAACCTGCGGTTTAATCATCTTTGGCGGTTTAGGCTTCCTCGTCATACTGGACATTTTGAAAAAACGCTCTTTCCGAAAGCTAAGTTTGCATTCCAAGGTAGTTATTACCACAACGGTTGCCTTGCTCGTAATTGGCACCCTGCTTCTAAAAGCAACGGAAAATATTTCGTGGCTAGGAGCGTTTTTCCAAAGTGTATCTGCCCGGACGGCAGGATTTTCAACTTATGCGATTGGCGAATTTTCAAACGCTGGGTTGTTTACATTGATTATCCTGATGTTTATCGGAGCTTCTCCGGGGTCTACGGGCGGTGGTATCAAAACTAGTACCTTCTTTGTTTTAATGCAGCAGGTAAGAAGCCTGTTTACCAAAAAGCATATTGGCGCTTTTCGCCGAAGCATCCCTTCGGAAGCTCTCTCAAAAGCCTGCACGATTTCGCTTCTCTCCGTACTGCTGGTATGCGCAGGCACCTTTCTGCTCTGCATCATAGAGCCGGAGCGCAGCTTTGTGCATCTGCTTTTTGAGGAAGTGTCCGCATTTGGCACAGTAGGGCTTTCCACGGGGATTACGCCGGATCTTTGTGAAGGCAGCAAACTGATTCTTATTTTTACAATGTTTGCAGGACGAGTTGGTACTTTTACGCTGCTATCAATATGGATAGATCGTCCATCGCCCAGCGTGCATTACACAGAAGAATCGATTACGATTGGTTAATAGAGAAAGGAATTTGGAAATGAAAAAAAGAGATAACTCTGCTTCTTTTGGAATTATAGGCCTTGGCCGGTTTGGAATGGCGCTAACCGAGTGCCTTTCCAAAGCAGAAAAAGAAGTGATTGCGATTGACAAGGATGAATCCCGCGTGAGAGAAGCGCGGCGCTTTACCGAAATGGCGCTGGTAATTGAATCCCTGGACCAGGAAGCGTTAGAGGAAACTGGAATTCAGAATTGTGATACGGTAGTGGTTTGTATTGGCGAGCAGATAGATGTCAGCATTTTAACAACTATGACCGTGCTGAATATGGGGATTCCTCATGTTATATCTAAAGCGACCAGCTTTATGCATGGTGAGGCTTTGAAACGTCTGGGGGCTACGGTGGTTTTCCCAGAACGGGATATGGCGGTACGGCTTGGAAAAGGATTGACTTACAACAGCTTTCTTGATTCTGTAACTTTGGAAGGGGATGTAGAGGTCCGGAGAATTAAGGTTACAGAAAAACTGTTTGGTATCAGTATACGGGAAGCAGATACCCGTCAAAAATATGGTTTAAATATTATTGCGATTGAGCATTGTCAGTATACTGACGTGGATTTTTCTTCCGATTATTGTTTCCAGGATGGAGACGTTATTTGTGTGATTGGGAAAACCGGAAATATAGAACGGTTTGAGAGTAATATCCAATGAGTGTTGTAGAACCAAGACAAAACGCACTTCCTCAAAAATATATTTCAACCTTGTGGAAACTTAATTTAGACGAAGACGGTATCTAAAGAGTCCACCCCTTCCAGACTGAGTCCGGGTCTCCGCTGCCGCTTCGGTCGGTGCTTATACGTTCCCCACTGGGGAACCGCACCGCACTTCGCGTCCGGACTCTTTTTGCTTTACATGACCTCCGCCGCTCGCATTGGGGCCGCCAGTCAAAACGGTCATTGCAGATAAACAAAAACCTTCTGTCGTCTCCCGACAGAGGGTTTTTGTTTGTGGCTTAAATGAAGCAAAAGAAAAATCATTTGATTCAAATAGTACCTAATTTTCTTTGCTTTCTCTGCTATAATGGAAAAAACACATTTAGGAAAATGCAGAATGCGGTTTGCAGAGTCTGCGCCGGATCGGTTTACTGTTTCTCCGTTATAAGGCAAACGGCGCAGCAAGGCAAGCAAAGCCGTTGGTGTTTGTCTTGAACGCGTCGCGGCATGAAAGAATGACTTGCCCGGAAACGGTGCGAAGCGGCTGTTTTTACCGCCGGAGAGAACAAGAGACAAATCGTATTTCTTTGATTTTATGACTTGTGAGGAGGCATGTGAGAATGAAGGATCAAAGAAACGCTGGGAACGAACCCGAAAACAAAATGGAAGCAGGCAGGAAACAATTTCTGGTACCGGATTTCCGCAACAGCATCGTGAACATTTCCGCTACGCTTGCAGAGTTTCTCGGCGCGCCCAACCGCAACGAGACGCTTCCGATCCTCAAAGAGGAGCTGGGCAGAGGGTATCGGACGATCGTCTTCCTTTGCTTTGACGGGCTGGGGATGTATCCGCTCCGGAAAAACCTGGATCAGACGGATTTTTTGTTTCAAAATCTCCGGCAGGTTCTTTTGTCCACCTTTCCGTCCACCACGACAAACGCGACCACTTCGCTGCTGACCAACCAACTGCCTCTCGAACACGGCTGGTTCGGCTGGAGCATGCATTTTGCCGCGCTCCACCGGAATGTGGATATTTACCTCGGTCGTGATTCCGCCACCCGGGAAGCGGTCAGTTTCAGCGATTACCCGCTTGGAAGGGCGGACTGTTATTTTGATCACGCGAACAGCGATTACGCGGTCCGTACGGTTTTCCCGCCCTACGTTCCCGCCGCCCGTCAGGGACGAAATCGCGCTTTCCAGACCGCCGGGGAATTCTGGTCTGCCATCGAGGAGAGCTGCCGGAATCCCGGAAAGCAGTTTGTGTATGCGTATTATCCCGAGATCGATTCCGTTATGCACAAGTACGGCGTTTCCAGTCCGGAGGCGCGGTGCGCCATCCGGGAAGTTTCGTGCAGGCTGAAGGTCCTTCATGAATCCATGGAAGACGCTCTGTTTATTGTTTCCGCCGATCACGGACAAATTGATGTTGCCGGCTATGTGGAGCTGTATCAGGATGAAACCTTGCTGGAAATGCTGGAAATTTATCCGTTCCTGGAAGCGAGAGCGCCTGCTTTTTTGGTTAAGAAAGGCCGGGAACAGGCGTTTGAACAGTATTTTCAGGACAAGTACGGGGAGGATTTTGTGTTGTGGAAATCCGCGGATCTGGTCGCAAAAGGCTATTTCGGCGACAGGGGAGACAAGGCGGATTTTCTGGGCGATTATCTTGCGGTTGGCACGTATACCCATAAGCAGGCGCTTCTCACGCCGAATGCCACGCGGTATAAGGGCCATCATACTTCCCTGACCGAAGAAATGGAGGTTCCCTTGATCCTTCTCGGAAAGGCATAACAAGCGGCAGTCTGTCGTGCGGCGGACCGGGGAAACAGGCTTGATTCGCCGGTCGGAGGAGCTGATGTGTGCGGCCCGGAGAAGCTGATGTATGCGTCCTGAAGGAGCCGATGTGTGTCCTGCATGAGACAGGCCGGTTTTTGATGCGCAGGGGGCTGGTTTTTCTGCCAAATTGTGGAGAATGTTGACGCGGCGCAGCCGTTTCCCTTATAATGAGCAGGAAACAAACATCCCATCCCATGCGTGAAGCCTTGCTTTGCGCGGAAAGTGAGGCGAACAGGCTATGAAGCTGGTGGTAAGCGACAGACCCCTCCGTCTTCCCGTCGGAAGCGAATCCGTCCGGTTCATCGATTTGTCGTCGCTCCGGATTGCCAATTGCGTCGGGTGTTTCGGGTGCTGGACCAAAACGCCCGGAAGATGCGTGATCCGCGACGACGCGGTGAAGGTGTATCCGGAAATTGCCAGGAGCGATACGCTGCTGTATGTCAGCCGGATCAAATACGGCGGATACGATACGGTGATGAAAACCATGCTGGAACGCGCCATTCCCGTTCAGCAGGCCTTCATCCGTCTTGTGGACGGAGAAACGCATCATATTCAGCGCAATGTCGCGGGGAAGAAAGCGACTGTGATGGCGTACGGCGACATAAGCGAGGAGGAGAAGGAGATCTTCCGGCGTTTGGTAGCCAGGAACGCGCGCAATATGAATTTTGAAACGTACCGTGTCCTTTTTACGACGGAGGCCGGGCTGGAGGACGCTGTGGCCAGAGAGGTGAAAGCATGGGAAATGTCCTGATTTTGAACGGCAGCCCCCGGGCGCCGCGCTCCAATTCAAAGCGGTACGCCGCAATTTTTGCCGAGAGCTGCTCCTGTCCGACGGAATCCTGTCTGATTTCTGCGTCCAACCATGCGGAGCTTTGCTCGAAATGGAATGATTTTTCCGATGTGCTGCTGGTGTTCCCGCTGTATGCGGACGGAATTCCGGTTTCCCTGCTGAATTTTCTCAAAACGGTGGAGCAGAATCCGCCGGAGCGAAAGCCGGTGGTCTCCGTGCTGGTGAACTGCGGCTTTTTGGAATACCGGCAGAACGATACGGCGGTTGCAATGGTGAAGCTGTTTTGCAGGCAAAACGGTTTTCCCTTCGGTTCCGTGTTGGAAATCGGAGCCGGGGAGGCCATCCTGGATACGCCGTTCCGGGGATTTGCGGCGCGGAAAATCAGAAAGCTGGCCGCTTCCGTTGCGGCGGGCCGGCATTGTGCGCTGCATGCGACCATGCCGCTTCCCGCATCGCTGTTTCTCAAAGCTTCCACCAAATATTGGCTGGGCTATGGGGAAAAGAACGGCGTGACGAGGGAACAGATGGAAACCATGGAGATTGAGGGGGAGTAGGAGCCTGTGCGCGCTCTTTGAGAAATTTTCAGGGCCTGCGGGTTCGGACGGCGCACGGCGCCCCATCTCTCCGCTGTTTTTGGAAAAGGCGGGGAAACTTTATGGCCGCTCTTTGGCAGCTCGATTGACAAGTGAAAAGACGCTGCTGCAAAATCAAAACGCAAGAGGAATCTGCACAAGAAATGAAAAACGGGCAATGAAAATCGGCCCTCGAGAGAAGCGGTTCTGCTTTTCTCGGGGACCGATTTTTGTGCATACTTTTTTGTAGGGCTGTTTTGCAGCAGTCCCTTTTCTCTTTGGGAAAAGGTCAGGCAAGCCCGGCCGCGCGAAGGAATTGATAGCTGCGGCGCAGGCAGTCGAAGGGATCCTCGCCGTAGCAGTCGTCCTGCTCGACGAGAAGGTATTTTGCGCCGGCCTTTTCAGCCGCGGCGAGAATACGCGGCCAGTTGAGATTGCCCTCGCCGACGGGGGCCATATGCTGTTCGAAATCGACGCACGCCATATCCTTGAGATGGATGCAGGGAACGCGGCCGGAGAGGCGATCCAGCCACGCGGCCGGATC
>ULVH01094988.1_pt1 | contig 10157 bp, 3 predicted proteins | sample 1959261 | NCBI WGS metagenome assembly ULVH01 (sample SAMEA4835781, study PRJEB28245) | human gut metagenome | biome: gut microbiome; material: fecal sample | place: Denmark | collected 2008
TAAACCGGCAAAAAATATGTTCCTGCTGAACAAAATCGCTCAAATTATTAACGACACTGTCCTTGTTCTGATTATTGACAATGGCACAGGTCGTCTGTGAAGAATATGAGGATTTTTCAAAAAGTAAAATATTCGTATCAACGGTGGCACTTTCAAAAATCTTAATTCCGGCAAAATCGATAAGAAGTAAAGGATTTGCCCTCTGCGTAAAGAAAGCGCGGGTTTTGTCTCCGTATCCTGCACGCATCCATTTGTTAGACGTGATATAACAGAGATGCCCATTCTCTTTTAGGAGTTGCCATCCCCGTTCGTAGAACAAGCTGTAGATGTCCCCTGTTTTTTTGAAAGTTTGGAAGCCGCAATGTTTGTAGCGTTCAGAAAGTTCGCCGTTGTTATTTTGCAATTGAATATAAGGAGGATTGCCAATGACGATATCAAAACCGTCGTTGACGCCAAACATCCATTCCGGATCAAAGAACGAGGAAACAGCATTCTGATCGTAAGGATTCCAGGAAGTCAGTTTTTCTAATTTCTCAGCTAACCCTTTTTGTTGGGAGTTTTTTGTTTGTTCCCAGGCGATGATTTTACGGCATTCTGCTATGGACTTATCAATATCTTTACGTTTTTCTTGATGAAGATCTTTTTTAAACAGGGAATGATTCACATTGACGGATTCGAAACCAAGCAAATCCATTTGGCGTTCTTGAGATGTTTCATCAACCCAGTTCTCATGAACGTATTGAAGACGTTCTGTTTCTAGTTCGGCAATGCGTCGTTCGTTTGCATGAATTTTATCATCATCGGGTGTGATACCCAAATGAGTTAAACGGGAAATGATTTCTTGCCTCTTTTTCTCATCTTCTTTTCTGAGGCGTTTTTTTTCAGAAGCCGTTTTTGCGTGGAAGTGCTGGTGCCGGATCTCTTTAAGTTGTTGTCTTAGTTCCGTCAGTATTTCATCATCCAGATTAAGTTGATTATTGTCTTCTGCCTTTAAAGAAAGGAGAGAGTCTGCAGAGACAAATTTTGTTTCCAGGTTGGGAAGGGTAGGTATTCCTAGATTGTCCTTTGAAGGATCCTTTTCACAGTCGCAGATAAGAGAGATGAAGAAACGAAGTTTGGTGATTTGAGAGGCTATGCTTTGAATGTCGCAGCCATAGAGACAATTTTCAATGATAAAAAGTTTGAGTTTGTAGGTACTTTCTTCCGGCTGGATTTTTTGGAGAATATCCACCATGCGGATTAAAAGCCCCATAGGGAAGGCTCCAGAACCACATGCAGGGTCAATGATTTTGATTTGTTTCAGCTTGTCAGCAATGTTTTTATATTCTTCCCTTGGATAAAGCTCTTTCTTAAAATCATCAGTGAACAGGGATTGGACGAGTTCTGAATTACCCAGATAAGCCTTCAGGCTTTCATCTACCATGTAATTGACAATTTCTCTGGGAGTGTAGAAAGAGCCACTCTGGTTGCGGGCGGTTTCTCTGGTTTCCGGATTATAAGTTCCCAAAAGGTTTTCAAAAACCCTGCCGAGAAGTTCCGGATCCAAGGCAACCTGTTGTTCGTTGGGCGTATTTTCTTCAATAGTAAAGTTATAGCGGTTGAGAATGGAGAATAGGCCTTTTTCCTTTTTAAAGAATAATTCATTGGGGACGAATGCTCTGTATTTGAAGTTGCCATTTGGAGCTTTTTGAGCGTTACGGCTGAATCCATCATCATAATAAGAATTGTTAACACCGTCGAATCTCTTGGTTTTGTCGAGACATTCAAACAATCCTCCGTTGAGGAAAGGGACTTTCGCGAACAAGTCTATGACTTGTTCTTCTGAAATGGAAAAAAGTTCCGAATATCGATAGAGTGTTTTTAAGTCTTTATCCCCATCAATTTTTGCAAAACCACGTTTTTTCCCTTCTTCATCAATGACCGCTTTATTGAGTGTGGCAAAAAAGAGATTTTGAAGGATTGCATTGTAGTAGTTCCCCTGGGTTTTTGAATTGGGAGAGAAGTCTTTTAATATGGAGCTAAGCTTGTTTTCATCAAAAAGAGCATCAGGAACCAAGTCTTTCTGTTTGATAAACCAGACGAACATGATGCGGGTAATCATACGGATAATTTTGACATCAATATTTTCCCTGTCATCATCAGGAGTAGAAGTCTTGTTGGGGAAAGTAATGCTCGCTTCGTCGCTTACCGCCCACTGATACCATTCAAACAAATCTTTATAAAATTGTTTGGTAAGCGCTTCCACGGAAAAGGCTTCCATGAGAGATTTAAAAGTGATGCCTTGTCGTTGTAGCATTAAGAAACGGCTTACGGGCGTATTATAGTAATTATTTCCATTACCGAATACATAGGTATGTCGTTTAGGCGATGTTGCCTCGCCTTTAATATCACAAATGAATGACAAGCGCCAATGATCGCCACTGTCGAATACCACTAATGCCGCATCAAATTCTCCCCAATTGGGATTGATGAATGACTTCACAAGATTACGAAGTCCCACACGTTTGTTTGCAACAGAGCCATGCTCAATGTTGTATTGAAACAGTCCGATGCGATAACTATCGGAGGTTTCTATATTTCCTAAATAATACCCCTCATCGTTAGAATTGGCAATAATTCTTTCGGGAGTGCTTTTCAACTCCGATGCAATGAAGAAATTCTGCAAAAACAAGTACCAATCTTTAAGATTAAAGGTTGACTGAAAGAGCGTTCTCAAAGATTCTTTTGTATATGATGCCATAATAGTAGCTTTTATAATTATGCAAATGTTTCGCTAATAATGATTTGTGGGTCTGATATATCAAGTTTGTCATGCTTTTGAGCTACATTCAAGGTTTGATATTCATTGACCAATTCGCCTATTTTCTCCTGTATCTTGTATTCGTCTTGCTTCATCCTGACACGGTCATTTTTATATTCTCGTGATAAAGCCTTTAAGAAGCGTGGCAGTTGGGCATAGATGCCCTCTGTGATATATCCTCTCAGCAGTACACACTGACTTTTCAATTCAGAATCAGTGGTTATCTGCTCAATTGTACGCAGGAACTTATTGGCTTCAAGAGAACTTTTGTCAAGGTCGGTGCGATTGATGGATGAACTATCCGCAGCCTCTACATACTCGGAGGTGTATTTCTCCAAAGCGTTGTTTACATGCTTATAGTGTTCTACCTCATTACTGAATGGAACAGGTTGCTCTTCTGGTTTTGCTTTCAGGTATTTAACTGCGTCTAAGAAATCAAGAACCTCAATACCTGCCGAAGTAGCCAAGTAAAACTCGGTCTTTACATTTGAGGAGACGAAGATGACGGATTTACCACTATGCTTACCTGTATTACGCATTACACGGCTTTTCATCGGCAATGCCTTAATCTTGTGATACAATTTTCTATCCCTATTGTATAGTTCTCGTACCTCTCGCAATAGAGCAATCTTTTTGTCTATACTATCCTTGATGTTATTGTCGAACAGCTTAAACTGTTTTACAATCTCCTCACGTGAATAAATTTGGGCATCTTCTCCAAATGCCGAGTGAAAACCTTGCAGTTTGACAAGTGCATTTTTATAGAGTTGTATCTCACTATCTCCCTGCTTTGAGGGGTAGAACATATAATTGTAGATATTATCTGCAACCGAACCAATACGATTGACACGGCCAATACGTTGCATCAGGCGAGTGGCATTCCAAGGTGAATCGTAATTGACTATTACATTGGAGCGATGGAGGTTTACTCCTTCTGCCAATACATCAGAAGTGATGATGATATTGTATCTGTTCTCTTTTACTTCGCTATTGGCGTCAAAGTTCTCTTTGATGTTCTTTACCAACCTGTTACGATTGGATGCTGTAACCATAAGAACATCTGTTCTACCCAACTCTTCTGTCAGGCGATTATAGAGATAAGTAAGTGTATCTACGCTCTCGGAAAAGAGCACCATTTTCTTAGAGGGGTTAATCTCTTCATCAAGTAATTCAGACTCTAATTCATGTCGGAATAAATCAAATTTTGGATCTTCATTTTCTCTTTCCCAATCCTTGTTCAGACGCTCCAATACCTCCTGGTCATGGCGTAGCATTTCAAGGAACTTATCTTCAAAAGCATCTGCTTCATAGACAATATCTTCAACTAAATATCCTTTCTCTACAGCAAGTTCGATGATTTGGTCAAGTTCTATATCCTTTGCCTGTAAATCTTTAACCTTGAGGTCGGGAGCAATGATGACTTTGTTCTCATCGAACATCTTAATCATATCGGTTGTGATACGAAGAAGTGTGGCAAGCGATTTTTTGAAAGCATAGAAACTACTCTCCAATCGCTTTACCATATGCACACGATAGATTCCAGCCAATGTTTGACCTATGTGTACGGCATTTTTATATTTACTGCGATATTCAGGTTTTAGAAACTCCACTGCACGATAACGGGCATACGATAGCCCTTCACCTTCGGGATTTTCCTCTGATTTGCCATCGGTCAATTGTTTCAGTGTTTCATAAAATCGGGCACTTGTATTTTTGTCCATTATGTACTCCAATTCATTCGGTGGCAGAATCTTCGGGAATTTGATACCCTGCGAGTGGATGTCAGCTTTGTAATCGTGGTCGTTGTGAATGTTGTTGCGTGTACGGCGAACAGTTACCTTGTCGATTACTTTACTGCGTATCTGCTCATAGATTTTATCTACCTCCGAAGTAACATCCTTTTTATCTCTTTCTCTCATCAGTTTATTATAGTCCAAGATGAGAGGTGAGAAAAATGCCTTTAGGTTTGGTATTCCATCAATGGTACAGCTTTGGCTGTTTTGGAATAGCAATAGTTGGTTTTGTAAATCATCGGGACGATTGTTTAGTGGTGTTGCAGAAAGCAACATTACTTTCTTTTGGATATTACGCAACAAGCCCATGTTGATACATGGAGATTTACAGATTCTCTGCAATTCGTCATATTTGCCCGAACTGTCGCTTCTAAAACCATGTGCCTCGTCCACAATAACAAGATCGAACTCCTCTTTATCCTTATATTGGTCTTTGCCCTCTAATATCTTGGATAGACTACCATTGGTAATAAATTGAGCCTTCTTGTAGATACCGAAAAGTTTGAAAGTATTTTTCCAGTTCTCTTCCAATGCAGGAGGATAAACTACAAGCACATTGGTATTTTTGCCATTTGCCTCGATAAACCTTTTGGCAATCATGGTTGCAATCATAGTCTTTCCCAAACCCACTACATCAGCAAGGAAAAGTCCATTGTGCTGCATAAGCATCTGGTAGCCTTGGATTACAGCATCTTTCTGATATTTTAAATCCTTGACGCCATCGGGCAATTGAATGGAAAAATCATCTTCCACTTGGTCTCCAAAAGTGTCGATAAGCACTTTGATATATAATTCGTATGGTGTAGGTTGACAGCCCAGGTATGTTTTCTTCTTGTAGTTATCTATGTCCTCTGCGGTAAGAGGTATAGCTTCGTTCCATAAAGTCCAGAACTCATCAGAGCAATACTTGACATCGTCAAAGTCTTTCATCGCCACATTGAGTTCATATTGTGGCGGTTGCTTGATGCCCAATCCCGAATCGGAGATATTGGACGAGCCCATAATAATCCACCCATCGCTATGCTCGCTATGATTCTGTGGCAAACAGAGATAGAATTTTGCGTGCAGATTCTTTGTGGCGTGGATGCGCATCTGTAAGCGTCCCGAAACAAGATCTTCGCACATCTGCAAAATTCCTTTTTCAATTTCGGGAGCATATTGGGCATTGATAATATCCTCTTTGAATTCATTCTGGTAGATTTCTTTAGCCTTATCTTCATCGGCAAGCATAAGCAATGCCTTATTATGCTTGCGGAAAATGTCATCGATATTGATACCAACCAATATCTTGATTTCTGAAATATCGCCCAACTCTTTACGCAATTTGAAGTAACCCGATGAACGGAAGAACCCCACAACCGCCAAGAAGCGGTCGAATGTTGCCATCTCCGATGCAATACCTTTCAACTTATCGAAAAGCGTATTACCGATTTTATTATTGAAAAATTTGGAACTCATGGAAGTGGAATTTTTTACAAAATGAACAAGAAAGCGACTCCTGATATGAATAATATTGTACTGTCTTCCATGTCAACGAAATATTGCTGTCAATGAGTATGGCGTTCTGGTGAGACGTGAAGAAAAGTTAGGTAAGACAGAGTAAGGTAGAACGGGAACAATGAAAGAGAAACAACGGAGGAGATGGAAGAAATGATACATCAAAATGATGTTTGCGTTTACATCGTGTTTCTTCCTGTAAAATCTTATATTTTTTTCTGAAAAGGCTGCATGCGGCACATGGTGGCGGTGCGCCAGAGCCATTCCAGGGGGCCGTACAGGAAATGGCTTAGCCAGAGGCGGCAGGCCCAGGCCTGGAGGAGGAAGACGGCAACGGCCGCGCACAGGCATGGCCACGGCCCCATGTCCTGGGCCAGGCCCAGCCCCCACCCGAAGAAGAGGAAGGTGAAGACCAGCGTCTGGGTGATGTAGCAGGTCAGCGTGCATTTGCCGGCGCTGCTGAGCAGTCTGGCAGGCAGGGGGAGGCCGGGATGGGTGAACAGCAGGACGGCGGCGGAGACGAAAGCCGCGGTATAGGCCAGGTTTTCCCATTGGTGCAGAAGGTGTCCTGCGTCCACTTCCAGCGCGGAGTCCAGCCGGGAGGGGAGTAACAGGCGCGCCGCCAGCAGAGCCAGGAACAGGGTTCCGGAGATTCCCAGCATCCGCAGGAACAGGCGGCGTTTGTCGGGCGCGTCTTCAAAGGTGCGCCATCTGCCCGCCAGCATGCCCAGGATGAAGAGGCCCAGCGTTTGCCAGAGGCGGCCGCTGAGCAGGAAGAAATGCCATTTGGCCGCCTGTCCCTGCGTCAGGTTCCACAGGGCCGCTTGGCCCCAGCTGCCGTGGGCGTACAGGAATTCCCGCGTGGGGCCCGCAGCCGGGGAGTCCGTATGGAACCAGCCGGAGGAGTGGGGCCACCAGTCCGCCAGACCGGCATGGTTCAGCAGATCCATGAGCATGACCGGCTGGAGCAGGCACAGGGCGCAGAGGGTGATGAGCAGGGGAGTCCCGCATTTGTAGAGCATGACCAGGGCAAAGCCCAGAATGCCGAAAAGGGTGAGGATGTCCCCGTCATAGAACAGGGTATGCGCCAGCCCCAGCAGGAACAGGAGCGTCAGGCGCCACATGAAGCGTTTCCGGAAGTCGATTCCCTGCTGCTTCCGCCTGTCCAGCTGGATGAAGAAGCTGAGGCCAAACAGGAAGGAGAAGAGCAGGAAGGATTTGCTGACAAAGAGATGTTCATAGGCCCAGTCCGCCGCACTGTTGGCCACAGCCTGCCATCCTTCCGCCGGGGGCATGGGAAGATAGAGGTTGAAGTGGTCGTGCGTGTGGACGATGACGATGCCCAGCAGGGCCAGGGCCCGGAGGATATCTAGAATGGTGATGCGCGCGGCCGGGGGCGGCGTTCCGGCGGGAGTCCGGGCGGTCATGGCGTCAGCAGGGGCGGGAAAAGGATGGGAGCAGCTCCGCCGCGCGCCTCCTGGCCCATTGGTCCGCTTCCAGAATGGGGGCCAGTTCCCCGCGGGGATCCGCCGGGGTGTGGTCGTCCATGACGGCCTCCACCAGTTTCCAGATGCCGGGGAAAGAGATTTGGCCGTGGATGAAGGCATTTACCGCCGCTTCATTGGCGGCGTTGTAAACGGCTGCCAGAGTGCTGTTGTCGGCTCCGGCCCTGCGTGCCAGGTCCAGGGCGGGGAAGACGTCCGTGCGGGGAGCCTCGAACACCAGCCGGCCGATTTCCGAGAAATTGAGCTGTTTCAGGGAGTTGGGAACGCGGTCCGGCCACGTGACGGCGTACTGGATGGGAAAGCACATGTCCGAGCTGCTCATCTGGGCCAGCACCGTGCCGTCCCGGTATTCCACCATGGAGTGCACGATGCTCTGCGGGTGGACGATGACGTCCACTTTTTCCATGGGGACGTCAAAGAGCCAGCGGGCCTCAATCATTTCCAGCCCTTTATTGAACAGGGTGGCGGAGTCTATGGTGATTTTGCGGCCCATGTTCCAGGTGGGGTGCTTGAGGGCCTGTTCCAGCGTGACGTGTTCCAGATCTTCCCTGTTCCAGGTGCGGAAGGGGCCGCCGGATGCCGTCAGAATCAGGCGGGAGACGGCTTCCGGGCCGCCGTGGCTGCCGTTCAGGCATTGGAAAATGGCGTTGTGCTCGCTGTCCACCGGAAGCACCTGCACACCGGCCCGGCGGGCTTTTTCCATGACGATTTGCCCGGCCATGACCAGGATTTCCTTGCTGGCGATGGCGAGGTCCTTGCCTGCTTCAATGGCGGCCAGAGCGGGTTTGAGCCCGGCGGTTCCCACGATGGAGATTAATACCATGTCCGCCTCCGGGAGCTGCGCCAGGCGGCACAGCCCCTCTTCTCCCGTTTCCACCTGCGCGCCGGGGAGGGAGGCCGCCAGACCGGCAGCTCCGGACGGGTCATAAATGCATACGTTGCGGACGTTGAATTCGCGTGCCTGGCGGGCCAGCGCCTCCACGCTGGTTCCTGCGGCCAGCCCCACGATTTCCATTCTGTCCGGAATGTCCCGGGCGACTTTCAGGGCGCTGGTTCCTATGGAACCTGTGGACCCCAGGATGACAACGCGTCGTTTCTGCATAACGGAGAAACATGATGCAAAAAATACGGCCTCTTGACAAGCCGGGGGATGAAAATCTTCCCCGCGCCGCGTGGGCCGTTTTTTCCGTCAGTCCGGCTTCATTCCGGTGGGCCGGGAGGACGGCCGCCACGCATTCGTGCCGCAGGCGCAGGTGCCGTGGGTTGATACGTTCCTGCTGGCTTGTCAGGCAGGGACTCCCGGAAAAGGGCGGGTTTGGGCGTGAAGGAAAGTTCCGCCGCATGGAAAAGGGTTGTATTTTCCTCCGGAGGGCGTATAGGATGGCACGAATGAAGCGCATCGCCGTGTATGCCGGTAGTTTCGACCCTCTGACTAACGGTCACTTATGGATGATCAGGCAGGGGGCGAGGATGTTTGATGAACTGATTGTGGCCATGGGCGATAATCCGGACAAGCGTTATACGTTTTCCCATGAGGAGCGCATGGATATGCTGCGGGTGGCGCTTTCCGACATGCCGGATGTGCGCATTGCCGAGTTCCACAACCGCTTTCTGGTGGATTTTGCCAATGAACACGGGGCCACGTTCATGCTGCGCGGCATCCGTTCTACGCAGGATTACGAGTATGAACGCGTGATGCGCCATATCAATGCGGATATGGCCCCCAAGGTCTGTACGGTGTTCCTGATGCCTCCCCGGGATACGGCGGAGTTGTCCTCCAGCATGGTGAAAGGGTTGATTGGGCCGGAAGGCTGGGAGGGCCAGGTGAGCCGCTATGTCCCCCACAATGTATTCGCCATGTTGAAGGAGAAGTACCGTGAGGTTTTTCCGCGTTCCTAGCGGAGATTCCGGATTTCCGTTCCGTCCGTTATTCGCTGTCCGGTGGAGAGGGGGCAGGGGCGGAACGCCTGCGCCTCCTCCTGTCTTTCTGCTTTCTCATGCGCTGGATGACGCGGGCTCTTGCGGCGCATCGGCCCGTTTGCATTTGTTCCACAGCATCGCACAGTTCCCTGCGCGCCAGAAAGCGGTTGAGTTCCCTGGATCTGTCCGCATGGCATTTGACGGCGATGCCCGTGGGCGTGTGCCTGAGGTAAACGCAGTTGTTGGTTTTATTTACTTTCTGGCCGCCTCGCCCGCTTCCGCGGACAAAGCTTTCCTCCAGATCCTGTTCACGGATGCCCAGGGCCTCCATCCGTTCCCGGAGAGCTGCCAGTTTTTCAGGCCTGACCATAGCCGGAGGATTGCAGGGTGTTAACGCGCTGCCGGACAGCATGGGCCAGCATGTCCCGGCTGGCGGCCGTCATGGGGCGTAGGCTGACGGCAACGGTTGAGCCGTCAGCCAGGCGGAGGTTCAGCCGTCCGCCTTCCCGGTCCGCAGAGCGAATCTGCTGCCAGAAGAACCATTGCATGGTGCGCCGCGTTCTCAGGAAAGGCAGGATTTCCACTCCCACCGGGGTGACGATGACGGCCGCGGGTTTCAGGCAGCGCCTCCCCGCAGCCAGG
>ULVH01018799.1_pt1 | contig 10032 bp, 9 predicted proteins | sample 1959261 | NCBI WGS metagenome assembly ULVH01 (sample SAMEA4835781, study PRJEB28245) | human gut metagenome | biome: gut microbiome; material: fecal sample | place: Denmark | collected 2008
GCACTCATCAGGGTTAATGCCCTTGAACGGCTCTTTGCCGATAAGTTTCTTAACAGCTTCCTGTACAGCAGGAATTCTTGAAGAACCGCCGACCATAAGAACCTTGTCAATCTGACTGATCTGTAAACCTGAATCAGAGAGAGCCGAACGAACCGGACCCATTGTAGCCTCTACAAGGTCTGCTGTAAGTTCGTCAAACTTAGCTCTTGTAAGTGTTAAGTCAAGGTGCTTAGGACCTGTCTGGTCTGCTGTAATGAACGGGAGGTTGATTGAAGATGTTGTAACGCCCGAAAGCTCTATCTTAGCTTTCTCTGCAGCCTCTTTGAAACGCTGCATAGCAACCTTATCTGATGAAAGGTCAATACCTGTTTCGTTTTTGAATGATGTTACCATCCAGTCGATAATTCTCTTATCGAAGTCATCACCACCGAGGCGGTTGTTACCTGCTGTAGCAAGAACTTCCTGAACACCGTCGCCCATCTCAATGATAGATACATCGAATGTACCGCCGCCGAGGTCATATACCATAACCTTCTGGTCTTTTTCTTTATCTATACCGTATGAAAGTGCAGCTGCTGTAGGCTCGTTGATAATTCTCTTTACATCAAGACCTGCAATCTTACCTGCATCCTTAGTAGCCTGACGCTGTGCGTCTGTAAAGTAAGCAGGAACTGTAATAACTGCCTGTGTTACCTTTTCGCCGAGGTATGCTTCAGCGTCTGCCTTTAACTTTGAAAGAATCATAGCTGAAATTTCCTGCGGTGTGTACTGCTTGCCGTCAATTGATACTTTATATGATGTACCCATTTCTCTCTTAATAGAAGAAACTGTCTTGTCAGGGTTTGTGATAGCCTGGCGCTTTGCAACCTGACCTACCATACGCTCGCCATCTTTTGAGAAAGCAACAACGGAAGGAGTTGTTCTTGCGCCCTCGGCGTTAGGAATAACTACAGGCTCGCCGCCTTCGATAACTGCTACACATGAGTTTGTTGTACCTAAATCTATACCTATTGTCTTTGCCATAATGAATTCCTCCTGAATATATTTGTTTTACTTTTATACTGATTTATTTATATAAAGGTCTTAGTCGCAATTTGCAACCTGAACCATTGCATGACGAATAATTTTATCGCCGATTTTGTAACCTGTCTGGAACACCTGTGAAATACAGTTCTTTTCAAAATTCTCATCGTCAATCTTTGAGATTGCGTTGTGAATTTCCGGATTAAACTCCTCACCCTGCGCACCGAAAGGCTCAACCTTGAGCTTTTCAAGCGACTTTGCAAGCTGATTTGAAATAAGCTCAATGCCCTTTAAAATTTCGGGGTCACAATCTTTTAAATTTGTAATAGCCATCTGAATACTGTCTGCTACAGGCAAAAGCTCTGTAACCGCCTTTGCTGTTGCGTCATCATAAATAGAAAGCTTTTCGTTTGCTGTACGCTTGCGGTAGTTGTCATACTCGGCACAAAGGCGAAGATATTTGTCTTTCTGTGAGTTGAGCTCCTCCTCAAGTTCAGCTATTTTTTTGGCGGTTTCATCAATTTCTTCCGTAACCGCTTCAGCTGTCTGTTCGGATGTATTCTCGTTTACAACAGCTTCGTCTTTTGTCACTTCTTTTTTCTTTGACATATTACCTTTCCTTTCTATATTAATGCTCTATAAGCTCGCTTATTATTTTACTTACACATTCGCTTATACATTCTATAATCGAAATCACTCTGCCGTAATCCGTTCGTATCGGAGCTATTACGGCAAGCGTACCGGACGGTGTATCTTTTACGCTGTAGCTTGAAGAAATTACCGAGCTGTACGCAAGTTCTATACGGCTGTTTTCTGTACCTATACTTACCGAAGTACCTATCGGCAGGCTTGTAAGAACACCTGCAAGATCTCCTTTTCTTGAAAGAAGTTCAATTACATTTCTTGCCGCAAGAAAATTTACATTCTGCATAAACAACGGCTTTGTCTGACCGCTCAAAAAGATTCCGACTTCGTTTGCCTTGTCTGCCGCATCTTTTATCGCCGTAAGCACACTTGGCATAAAGAGCGATAACTCGCCAAATCTTGCCGCTGCCGTCTGTATAAACGGACGATTTATCGAAGAAAGCCTTACTCCGTCAAACAATTCGTTAAGCGCTTTGTCAAACACTTCAAGGATTTCGGGAGTGATTATAAATTCGCATCTGAAAAGCTGATTTTTTATAATGCCGTTTGAAGCAATTACAACAGTCATTGCCGTGTGCGAACCCGTCTGCACAAAGCTGATTTTGTGAATCCTGCTTTCTGCGGAATTCGGTGCTGTGGCAACTGCGGTAAGTCCTGTCAGCTCCGAAAGAAGATCTGCCGCCGATTTTAAAATATTTTCGGGTGATTCGGCATTTCTGTAAAGTTTATCCTCCACAAGTTCTCTGCCCCGCTGTGACACCGCCACAATCTTCATAAGATTGTCAACATAGTATCTGTAGCCCTGCTGAGTAGGTATTCTGCCTGCCGATGTATGCGGCTGAACAAGATAACCCTTTTGTGTGAGGTCTGCCATATCATTTCTTACCGTAGCCGATGAAACTTTTAAATCCGTTTCGTCTATCAGAGTTTTTGAACCTACAGGCTCACCTGTCTTAATAAAGTTTTCAACAACAGCCGAAAGAATTTTTTGCTTTCTTTCCGCAAGCTCCATAGGTATCACCTCTCTGCCTGCGTTTTTTGTTGTTTTAGCACTCTCTGTGTGTGAGTGCTAACTCTTATGCTTATACTATAATCTTAAAGTCAGCAAAAGTCAAGAGTTTTATCAGAAAAATTTTACTTTTCAAAAACTTTTCACAAATCCGTCACCATTATTGACATTTCAGCGCAAAATATACTATAATGGAAGTTATATTGACAAATACACCCTTAACTACACAAAATGGCTTAAATTAGCCGTAATTTTGATACAACTAAGATACAAAAGAGGTTATTATGAGAATCGGTTACTTTTTCAGAGTTTGCTCCGGCGCAACATTCAGCAAACTTTCCGGCGCAATAAATACCGTTCACACAAAATCCGGCAAAAACAAAGCCGGCATTTTCTTTGATATGGTAGGTTGCTTTTTTAAATACAGAGCGGGATATAATGACTATGTTCTGTTTGAATACTACAATATGACTGCAGACCAACGCAAAACGTATATGACACGCTTTAAAAACAAGCGTTTTATGTTAATGCAGAACGATCTTACAAGTGCCGAAATATTTAACGATAAAAGATTATTTGATACCAGATTTGCAAAATATCTTGGCAGACGGGTACTTGTAATTGAGGAAAAGATTACTTTGGAGCAATTCAGCGAATTTATTAAGCCTTGGGATGTTTTCATTGCAAAGCCTGCTTTCGGCGAATGCGGCAAAGGCATTGAAAAACTTGTTAAAGCGGACTTTAAGAGTGACGAAGAATTTTATAATTATGTTTTTGACAAAGAAAACGAATTCGGTGTACTTGAAGAGGCAATAAAACAACACCCCGATGTTTCAAAAATTTATCCTCACTCAATTAACTGCTTAAGAATTGCCACACTTGTGGTAGACGGCAAGCCGAATATTTTGTATGCGGTGTTTAAAACAGGAAATAACGGTAAATTTGTAGATAATCTTGAAAACGGCGGTTTTGCCTGTCACTTTGACCTCGATACAGGTACGGTAACAGGGCCGGGACATACTTCCGATATGGAAATTGCATACGAACACCCGTATTCGGGAATAAAATTTAAAGGTTTTAAAATTCCTTACTGCGAAGAGGTCAAGGAGCTTGTTAAAAAGGCGGCACTGGAAGAACCCGAATTTAAGTATTGCGGTTGGGATGTATGCATTTCCGAAAACGGCCCTGCTATTATTGAGGGCAATGACTATGCGGCATATGACTTTCCGCAGTTACCCGACGAAGATACTCCAAAGGTCGGATTAATTTCAATTATAAAGCAGTATATTCCCGACCTTAAACTTTAAATCATTAATACATTAGATTTATAGGAGATCAACAAATGGAAACCATAAAATCCTTTTACTTTATATTATGGGCAATAATCGCTCTGTATATGTTCGTATCGGCAAAAAAGCTCGGTTCTTTGTGCTACATCATCGGGGGTTTTTTCAGCTTTATGACTGTATGGTACGCTATGAACAGTTTTTCGGGAATTGCAATGTTTGACGGTGTGCTCGGCATTGTGTTTAAATGTGTAGTAGGTGCTTTCCTGCTCGGCTTTGTACTGATTTATGTAATCGGTAAACTAAAAAAGAATAAGAAATAAAATTTTAAATCAATTACAGGCTTAAAGGCATAACCCCTCCGGCAACGCTGTTAATATGCGTTGTCGGAGGGGTTATTGTTGTTGCCAAACTTTGCATATACAAAAAGCTTTTCAAAATATGTCGCATCAGAACAAATTTTAAAAACAATATAAAAATAATTGACAGCGACTATATCTGATTTTATAATATTTATATAAATACATTCATACAAAGGACTGATATTATGATAAAATTCAATAATGTTACAAAGGTATTTAACAACACTTTAAAAGCAGTAGACGATTTGTCTTTTACTGTAAATAAAGGCGAAATTGTAGGTTTTATCGGGCCGAACGGTTCGGGCAAAACCACCACAATCAAAATGCTTACAGGTATTCTCTCAAGTGACAGCGGTGAAATAAGCATCAACGGTCACGACATAAAAAAAGAACCGCTTGAGGCAAAGAAAAGTATCGGTTACATTGCCGACAGTCCCGATATGTTCTTAAGGCTCAAAGGAATTGAGTTCCTCAATTTCATCGGTGACATCTACAAAGTCCCGTCAGATGTGCGCAAAAAGAGATTTACCGAAGTTTGCGACAGATTCGGACTTACCGACAGCTTAAACGCACCTATGCTAAGCTACTCGCACGGTATGCGTCAGAAAATTATGGTTGCCGCCGCACTTGTGCACAATCCCGATGTATGGATTCTTGACGAACCGCTCATCGGTCTTGACCCTAAGAGTGCTTTTGAACTGAAAGCTATGATGCGTGAACACGCAGATGCGGGTAACTGCGTATTTTTCTCCACCCACATACTTGAAGTTGCCGAAAAGCTCTGCGACAAGGTTATCATAATAAAAAAGGGCAAATCGCTTTATGACGGCACTCTCGATAATCTTTGTAGTCAGAACACAGGCAAATCACTTGAACAAATCTTTTTGGAGCTGACTGAAAATGAGTAATTTTTTTAATTTATTAAAAACCTTTATAAAAACAACCGAGCTAACCTCCGCAGAAAAAAAGCGTTCCAAACATTTTTATACAATTATGGGTACGGCGGTTGTGCTTCTTATTATGATACCGGCAGGTGCGCTTGTCGGAATAATCACCTATGCCCTAACACTCGGCGTAATGACATACGGTGGAGCAACACAGGGTGCGGAAGTAATTTTACATATTATTTCTATCCTTTCCGTAGTATTCGGAATTAATGTAATTATCAATATATTTTATTTTTCAAACGATATTGAAAATCTCATTCCTCTTCCGTTAAAGCCGAGAGAAATCGTAAGCGCAAAGTTTGCTTATTCCCTGCTTTCGGAAAACATAATGGAATTTATCCTTATTCTCGGCGCTTGCGTAGGCTTTATGTCGGCAAAGGGATTTTCGCTTACAGGTGTTATAACTTCAATAATCGGCATACTTACCGTTCCCATTATTCCTCTTGCTTACTGCGGAATTATTGCCGTTATATTTATGTACTTTACCCACTCGGTAAAAAATCGTGATTTCCTCAATAAAATTACAGGTATCGGCACTGCCGTGCTTATAGTCGGCGCATTGGTTGCTCTCGTAAGCATCAGCGGATTTAATCCCGATGCAATCGTTACTTCGCTTGCAAGCGCAGACAACGGATTTTTAAATGTTATGAACTTTATTTTTCCGCACATTCCGCTTATGATGGATTCTATCTCAAGCGAATCCGTATATCAACTGCTTTTATACTTGCTTGCAAATGTAATTTTCGTTGCAGTCTTTCTTTTCCTTGCGTCAAAAATGTATATCAAAGGTGTGTCGGACATCAATACCACAAAATCCAAACGCAGTAAAAGCATTGCAAGTCAGGCTGTTGAAAAATCAACCCAAAAAGGAGTTTTTGCAAGTTATTTGAAAAAAGAATTTCTTATCCTTTTCAGAACTCCGCCTTTCTTTATGGACTGCATAGCCATTAACCTTTTGTGGCCTGTTTTTATGGCTGTTATTATGATTTTGCAGGGCAGTACAAACTTTTTGTCGGGCACACTTACACCGTACCTTGCGGGAGATCAAAAAAGTATCACTGTAATTACCGTAGCGGCTGTTGTAATTTCCGCCCTTGTCACGGCAATTAACAGTATCGCTTCTTCCGCAATTTCAAGAGAGGGCAAGCACTTCCAATTTATGCGCTATATTCCCGTTACATTAAGAGTTCAACTGAATGCAAAAGCACTTACAAGTATAATCATCAGCGGCTCTGTTATGGTGCTCTACGTAATTGCATTTAATATTTACTGCGCAATTCTCGCAGACAGCTTTAACCCGTTTGTATTCATCGTAATTCCGCTTATACATATTCTTTTAAGCCTTATCTGCGTTGTTTTTGTAACCTACCTCGGTATATTCTTGGACACAATAAACCCTAAACTTGTATGGGACGATGAAATCAACGCTTTGCGAGGTAACTACAATACCGTAATCAATGCAGCCATAATTATAGCAATTACCGCCGCTATTTGTGCAATTTCTCTTGTATTGCTATGGATTTTTGGCGTTGAACCTGTTATAATTAACCTTGGACTTGTTATTGTTATGTGTGTGCTTGCGGTTTTTGCACAAAGGCTTTGCCTTAGCAAGGGTGTAAAAAATCTTGAACAAACCGAAAGCTGATAGGTTCGAAACATAATGCAAATCAAATTTTATTAAGGTGATTTATAATGACAGAAACTAACTATTCCATGCTCTGCGATTTTTACGAGCTTACAATGTCAAACGGCTATTTTAAAAACGGCTTTTACAAAAAGAATGTTTACTTCGACCTTTTCTTCCGCAAAGTGCCCGACAACGGCGGTTTTGCCATTGCGGCAGGTCTTGAGCAGGTAATTGACTACATCAAAAATCTCCACTTCTCCGAAACCGATATTGAATATCTTAGAGAAAAAGGAATTTTTGACGAAGAATTTTTAAAATATCTTTCAAATTTCAAATTCACAGGTGATATTTACGCTATTCCCGAGGGAACTCCTATCTTCCCTAACGAACCGATTATTACGGTAAAAGCTCCTGCCATAGAGGCACAGCTTATCGAAACATTTTTACTTCTTACAATCAATCATCAGACTCTCATTGCAACAAAGGCAAACAGAATTGTTCGTGCCGCACAGGGCAGAACGGTTCTTGAGTTTGGTTCTCGCCGTGCACAGGGCGCAACAGGTGCTGTTGACGGTGCAAGAGCCGCATACATAGGCGGTTGTGCCGGTACAGCCTGCACACTTACAGACGCACTTTACGGCGTACCCGCAGGCGGCACAATGGCTCATTCCTGGATTCAGATGTTCGACAACGAATATACAGCATTCCGCACCTACTGCGAGCTTTATCCTGAGAACCCGACGCTTCTTGTCGATACTTACAACACGCTTAAAAGCGGCGTTCCGAACGCAATAAGAGTATTTAAAGAAGTGCTTGTTCCAAAGGGCATTAACAAATTTGCAATTCGTCTTGATTCGGGCGATATTTCTTACCTTTCTAAAAAAGCGAGAAAAATGCTTGACGAGGCAGGACTTGAAAACTGCAAAATTGTTGCATCAAACTCACTCGACGAGTACCTTATCCGTGACCTTATGATGCAGGGTGCACAGGTCGATGTTTTCGGAGTTGGCGAAAGACTTATAACTTCGTCAAGTTCGCCTGTATTCGGCGGTGTATATAAACTTGTTGCCGTTGAAGAACCCACAAGCGGCGAAATTATCCCGAAAATCAAAGTCAGCGAGAACACATCAAAAATCACAAATCCTCATTTCAAAAAACTTTACCGTTATTATGACAACGAGAGCGGCAAGGCTCTTGCCGACGAACTTTGCGTGTACGACGAAGTAATGGATTTCTCAAAACCACACACCATTTTCGACCAGAATGCAACATGGAAAGCAAAAACTCTCACAGACTTTACCGCAAAAGAATTACTTGTACCGATATTTAAGGACGGCGAGTGCGTGTATGAATCGCCAAAGATTGAAGATATTGCAAAATACTGCAAAGACCAAATCGGACTCCTTTGGGACGAGGTAAAGCGATTTGAGAACCCGCACAACTACTATGTTGACCTCTCGAAAAAACTTTGGGACATCAAAAACATTCTTTTAAATATCTATCAGAGTTAAAATCACAGGAGTTCATATGATAAATTTAAAACAAATTATCGCCGTAACACTTACCGCCACAGCAGTAGCGGCAACTGCAATTGTTTCGGCATCAGCACTTGATACGCAAAAATACGACTTAAACGATGACGGCAGATTTGATGTGCAGGATGTTACATACTTGCAGATAAAAATAGCAGGTGACGGAGAACTGACAGACAATCAGAAAAAAATTGCCGACTATAACAATGACGGCAAAATTGATGTTCAGGATGTAACCTCGGCTCAAATGCTCATTTCGGGAGGAGAAACTCCGACACAGCCTGCAACACAGCCGACCACCGTACAACCGACTTCACAACCGCAGCCGACCACACAGCCGAGCGGATCTGCAAGCTATAATAAAGAATTTGCTGATAAGGTAATTGAACTTGTAAATGCGGCACGGGCAAAAGAGGGACTTTCTCCTCTCACAAAAGACACAACTCTTACAAACCTTTCAAAAATTCGTTCAAAAGAAACAGCAACCCTGTTTTCACACCAGCGCCCTGACGGCACAAGCTGGTCTATGGTTTTAAAGCAGAATAATGTTTCGTACACTTCGGCAGCCGAAAACATTGCCGCAGGACAGAACACACCCGAAGCTGTAGTAAAAGAATGGATGAATTCTCCGTCGCACAGAGCAAACATAATGAACAGCAAATATAACAAAATCGGTGTTTCGTGTTATGTTGACCAAAATGCTCCGTACAGATATTATTGGGAACAGTTGTTTATTAAGGGCTAACGCAAACTCCGATAGCCAACCGGCTTGCTGTTTGGTAGCTTAAACACAATAGCGAAAATCTTTCAATTATGAAAACAAACAAGAAAATAGGCTTTTTAACACCGTCAACACTTTGCGCTGACGGTGTTTTCTTTGTATAATAATTTTTCACCTGTTTTGTGAAAATCGATGCAAAAGCTCTGACAAAAAATTCGACTGTTTAATTTCGCTAAAAATATTGACTGTTATACGCAGAATTGATATAATTTTGTTATAAAAGGCAGGCGGTGAAGATATGAAAAAAACTCGGCTGATAAAAATTATACTTAAACGGACAGGAGCACTTAAGTTTTTGACAACATACATAATAATATTTGCAGGTGTAAGCATTGGTGTATGGATAGTTGAGCCGAACATAAAAACTCCGATTGACAGTGTATGGTACTGTTTCAGCGTAGCCACGACCATAGGTTTTGGCGACATAACCGCCGTTACGATACTCGGCAGGGCAATGTCGATTTTCCTGTCGATATGTTCCATACTGATAATAGCGGTAGTACCGGGAATTATTACAAGCTATTATATTGAGAGTACAAAGCTAAAGGAAAAGGAAAGTATAGCAAAATTTCTTGACGACCTCGAACATCTGCCTGAACTTTCAAAAGAGGATTTACAAAGCCTTTCGGAAAAGGTAAAAAAGTTTAATAGGAAGTAATATTAAATCATTTTAAAATTTTCGTTCCGATTTAGTCTAAGCTATTTGCTAAATTATGTTTTAGCAGAGTGTCGGTCGGGCATTGAATTTTAGCTAACGCTAAATTATCCTCCCAAAAAATAAAAAAGTTTACTCAATTTTTTCAAAAATTGCGGGTTTGGG
>ULVH01039977.1_pt1 | contig 10004 bp, 7 predicted proteins | sample 1959261 | NCBI WGS metagenome assembly ULVH01 (sample SAMEA4835781, study PRJEB28245) | human gut metagenome | biome: gut microbiome; material: fecal sample | place: Denmark | collected 2008
AGCTGTGTGGCCCAGATTTCCTCTGCATCGTGCTCCACCCAACCCGGCTTCGGGAAAAACTGCGTAAATTCCTTCTGTGCCACGCTGCACATCTCGCCCTTCTCATTGAAAAGTATACATCTGTTGCTGGTAGTGCCCGCATCTAATGCCATAATATACTTTGCCATGTAAAAATCCTCCAACTCTCTATATTTCTAGCTATCCCTTTCTCACTTGCTACAGTTCTTCCTCTACCATGCTCTTCTCTCTGTTGAACGCATCATAGATACATGGAATTACTATAAGCGTAAGGATGGTTCCGTATACGAGACCTCCTATTATTGCGATTGCCATCGGCTTTATCATATCTGAGCCATCTCCGATACCTATCGCCGATGTAAACATTGCGAGTATGGTGGTCATCGCTGTCATCAGTATTGGACGAAGCCTTGTACGGCCTGCGTCTATGATTGCCTCATGCTTGCTCATGCCCTCTCTCCTAGCCTGATTGATGTAATCAATGAGCACGATTCCATTATTTACAATGAGACCTGCCAGCATGATAAAGCCAAGCATTGATATGATTCCGAGCTCATTTCCCGTGATGAAAAGAGCTATAAAGCCTCCTGTAAACGCAAGAGGTATACAGAACATGATAATAAACGGTGAAAGCAATGACTGGAACTGCGCCACCATGATAAGATAGATAAATATCACTGCAAGCACAAGCATAAGTCCAAGCTGACTCATTGACTCATTTATTGTCTCATCCTCGCCCTCCATGTCTATTGAATAGCCATCAGGAATGCTAAGTTTATCAATTTTTGATTTAATTTTATTGCTTAGTAATGTTACATTATGGTTTTCATCAACCGCACCTGATACTGTAATATATCTTGTCTGAGCATCTCGATGAATGGTACTTAGTGTCTGTTCCTGCGAAATAGTGCAGATATCACTGAGCGGAATCTCCTTTTCACTGCCATCATTATCCTTATAGGTAAATGTAAGGTTTTTGATGTCGTCCACAGTCACATCAGACTGCTCTGCGGATTGTAAGTATACCTCATAGTCCTTTATGTCGGTCGTAATTGTTGTTGCGCTCTTTTGAGATGATATCTCACCGGATACGAGCTGGTATACCTGAGCCACCGTATAGCCATACTTTGCTGCTTTTTCCTTATCCACAGTTATCTTAAGCTCATTGATTGTATCTCCAAGACCGTCATCTATATCTGTCACTCCATTTGTGTCCTTAAGGATATCTGCCACATCACCTGCAAGCTTCTGCAGCTTGTCTATATCATTACCCTTAATTCTGACAGAGAGACCACTTCCGAAAAACTCTGATGAGTCCATAGCTTGTGAAGATGCTGTTACCTTGCAGTCCAGATTCTTTGTGCGTTTTTCAATTTCATCTATTACCTTATCCGATGAAACATCCGACTTCTCATCAAGCAATATATACATGCTCACACTGTCGCTTCCTGAGCTCATCAGGTTCATGGTAGAGCTGCCGCCTGCTGTAGCTCCTATTGTGTCTATGCCCTTTATATCAGATATTTTGTCCATGACCTTATCAGACAGCTCTGTAAGCTGCTTGAAGTCAAGCTTTTCGTCATCCTTTGCCTCTATGGTAAGTGAAATCTGATTTGACTCCATGTCCATATCCATAAATGTCATTCCCCTTGACATGCAAAGTGCGCCACTTCCGACTAAAAGCAATACTGCCGCAATAAATACCACCGGCTTAAATCTAAGACATGTGCCGAGCACATTTCCATACCAATCCTTAAAACGGTCAAACCATGGATGCTTTATATCCTTCGTCTTTTTGAGCATGCCTGAAGCAATTGCCGGTACAAATGTGAGTGCCACTACAAGAGATGCCATAAGAGTAAACGCTACCGTAAGTGCCAGGTCTACAAAGAGCTGTCTCGTGATTCCATCAGTAAAAATGATTGGCGCGTACACACTTACCGTGGTAAGTGTAGAGGCAAAAATGGCTCCTGCCACCTGATTTGCACCCTCAACAGCCGCCTTCTTTACCGAATATCCCTCTCCCCTTAATCTGTAGATATTCTCGATTACTACAATTGAATTATCCACCAGCATTCCTATTCCAAGCACAAGTCCCGACATTGAAATGATATTTAAGGTGATATCCGTAAAATACATAAGCACCACTGCCACAACAACCGATAGCGGTATAGATGCTGCGATAACAAGTGTTGGCTTTATATCCTTTAAGAACAAAAGCAGTACGAAAATGGCAAGTATTGCTCCCACTATCATATTCTGCATCACACTTTTTACAACCATGTCGATGTATACGCCCTGATTCATGAGCACTGTGGTGTGTAATCCGTCATTTTCCTTTTCCAGCGAATCAAGCTTGTCTAAAAGACGGTCTGTGACGTCTCCTGTAGAGTAGCCGGTCTGCTTCTCCATGGAGAGCATTATTCCGGGATTACCGTTGACTATCGCATATGTCTCATCCGAGTTGTCAGTCATCTCAACATCTGCCACATCCCCGACATGAATAGGAGCTATTCCATCAAGCTTCATATCCATAAGCACTAGATTTGTTAAATCATCAATTGATTTTATCTCATCTCCCACCTGTACTATGTACTGCGTGCCATTTGAATCATTTACATAACCTGCAGGCATATCAAAATTCTGAGCGGCGAGCAGCTGCGAGAGTGAGTCAATTGTTAAAACTGCATTTAAGTTTGACTTGTCAAGCGCATCATCCTTACTCTTTTCAAGCTCCTTTTTTGAGCTGTCAAGAGATGCCGCTGCTGTTGCAAGCTGTGCCGACTGCTGTCCTATGCTTATCGAGCTGATGGCTGCCTGACTGTTTAGATTATCATAGGCATCTAAAAGTGCTGTTTCTCCTTGTGCTATCTGGTCAAGCCCGCTTTGGCACTGCTCTATACCTGTATTCACCTGAATGAGAGTCTGTGCTATCGCCGACGCTGCCGCAGGCAGATCATCTGCTGTGTTTACGGTGATTCCAAGCGCCGAGAGACCTGAAAACTGTGTTGCAATCTGCTTATCAACCTGCTCAAGCTGCGCTTTAAGTGCTATGCCTGCTTCACCCGGTGCATTTGCGCCCTCTTTGAGTGACGGAATTGTCTTTGTATATGTATCACTATTCATGAAGTCTGAAAGAGCTGACTGAATTGTTTCAAGCTGGCTCTTCTGCTCATTTAAGCTTGAAAGTGTGCTCTCTAGCTGAGTCTTCTGCTCTGCAAGCTTTGCCTTTTGCTCCTTTAGCGTATCCACTCCCGCGCTCATCTGATCCGATGCAGATGTGATTGCGTTTTGTCCGCTCTCTATCTTTGCGCTTGCATCATCCATCTGACTTTTTGCATCGTCAAATTTCTTTGAAACGGCATTATTTATTTTCTCATTGAGCGCATCTATCTTGGCCTGATTCATCGTGACCTGTATCTGCTCGGTGAGCTCACCTGTCGCAGTCACTGATGCGACTCCCTCTGTACTCTCAATTGCAGGCTTAAGTGTGTTTTCCACAAAGTCTGTGATTTCCGACTTGCTTTTCCCATCCATATCCACAGCAGTCATCATGATTGGAAGCATGTCCGGATTTATCTTCATAATGGTCGGAGTACCCACTCCATCCTTCCAGCCAGCCTTGACCTGATCTATTTTCTGCTGCATCTCTATCACTACAGAATCCATGTTGGCATTCTGCTCATACTCGCATGTCACCAGCGAATAGCTGTTATATGACATTGAGCTTACGTTTTTGATATTTGACGTAGTTGCCATAGCTGCTTCAAGCGGCGCGGTGACATCGCTCTCCACCTCCTGTGGACTTGCTCCCATATCTGTTGTCACGATAAGTGCATACTGAAAGCTCATATCCGGCAGCAGATCTGTCGTCATCCTGCCAAGCGATACAACACCAAGTACTATTACCAGCAATACTCCTACAAGTACAGTAAAAGGCTTTTTTACACTATATCTGGATATCATCTAACCCCTCCTTTTTCTTTTCTTGATAATGTCCTGCATTAGTTTAATAGACAATGATTACTGCGATTTTCACAATATATTTAATTCGCTGTTATACTTTTATTATACAATGTGTCGGATTGCAACTCAATTGGTTTATACTTTTTTAAGAGATTTTGACAATAAAAAGACACCCAATTATACGATTAATATAATTCGATGTCCTTAAATGTCTTTAAATATCTTTTAATATCTTTTATTTATTTTAGCTTCAAATGCCCTCTTCCTCAATCTCATCCTCATCATCATTGATACCTGCAACAGCACTTGTAACGGCCCCGATTACAGCGACAAGCGCAAAGATGATAACTAAAAAAATAACTATAAAGAATGCTACTAAAAAACCTGTATCTGTCATATAATTTACCCCCATAGCTGTCTCACAGCTTCTTTAAAATATAGCTTTAGTTTAACACACTTGTCTGTAAATAACAATATCGTAAAGGGCTAAATTATTGACTAAATATTGACTAAAATATTGATTTATGAAATTGCTCAGTCCTTGATCTGCATACCGTTTGCATCCATATGATAGCCTTCAGTCATGATCAGCTTTGATACCGGAACTATCTCATAGCCCATGTCCTGAAGCTTCGTGAGCATCTCATCGAGTGCCTGCGAGGTGTATTTCGCGCCTAGATGGCAGAGTATTATCGAGCCACAATCCAGGCTTTTGTGATTGCACACTGTATCTATGATGTTTTGCACACCATAGTTTTTCCAGTCGAGCGAATCCACATCCCACTGGATTGGATAATAGTCACAGCCATAAACTGTGTCAATCAGTTCATTGTTGTACGAGCCGTATGGCGGTCTGAATACCTTCATATCCTTTCCGGTCAGCTCCTTGACCTTTTTGTGCACATCCATTATCTCCGTCTTCATCTCGCCTGCCGTGATTGTTGCCATATCATAGTGGTGCTCACTGTGATTTCCGGGCTCATGCCCTTTTTCAACCAGCGTCTTTACACATTCAGGATTATCACTCACAAACCCTCCTGTCATAAAAAATGTAGCCTTTACGTTGTGCTTGTCAAGTGTCTCCATCATACTGTCAAAATCCTCTGCTCCCCAGGCACAGTCAAATGAAAGGGCTATCTTTTTTTCCGTTGTCTGAACCGAATATACAGGCAGCTTTCTGTCTCCGAACTGACTCACAGCACTGCTAAGTGTCTCCATCACCTCTATATTTTTCAGCTGTGATATGTCATACTCTCTGCCATATAAAGCGCCTGTAATAAGAAGCGCCGACAGCAGCACTCCAAAAAGGAATCTGTGTCGGCGTTTCTTTCGTTTTGTCCCATTATGTAGTTTTGTATTTTGCATGTATGCTCTGTATTCACTCATGCTATATACTATTCTTTATTATCACAAATTATGAATAATGAAATAACTCTATTTCAGTTCTTCTGCCCTTCCGATAAACTCAAGCACTACCTCAATCGACTGATGCGCAGCCTTCTCCGCAAAGGTCTGGTAGTCTGTCTCGCCGCCATCGCCGTCTGATATTGAGCGAAGAATGGCAAATGGCACCTTGTTCACATAGCACACATGACCGATGCTGCCACCCTCCATCTCTGCTGCGATTGCATCAAAGGTATTCGAAATATAATCCTTCTGCTCCTTTGTGGCAATAAACTGATCTCCTGTTGCGATATTGCCCTTTTTGTAGTGGATATTCCTGTCAGCTAAGCATGAGCACATGAGCTCCACCATTTTTGTATCTGCCGGAAGCAGAATCATGTTGATGCCTGAGAGAAGTCCCTTCGGATCTCCGATTGGCGATGTATCCATATCGTGCTGCAGCACGTTTGTTGCTACTGCCACGTCAAGCACATTTAAGTCCTTTGTCAAAGTACCAGCCACTCCGATATTGACAATCATGTCGACATCATATTTCAAAATCATGGCCTCTGCACATATTGCCGCAAACACCTTTCCTATTCCGCATTTTGCCGCAACAACATACTGATCACCGATTTTGCCCTCAACAAACTCCACTCCGCTGTAAACCTCTGTCTGTGTGTCTGTCATCTGAGCCTTTAAGTCATCGACCTCCATCTGCATTGCACCAATTACACCTATTGTCATTTTATTTCTCCATTCCTGCTATCTTACTATTACATTATCTTTCTATATAACTATCCAGAACCACTGAGACCCCAAGACTGATGCGTCATACGCACATGTAAGCATCAGATTTTCCTGTACTCAATACAACTTCTGTCAAAGCTTAATACCTGTTTACTGTGGATAAGTAAACTCCATATTTGTCTGGCTCTCAAGTACCTTAAGATATGCACGGCACTCCTTCTTTGCCTCGTCAAGTGACAGATTCTCGTAATGTCCGCACTCTATGGCTGATGCACCAAACACCGGTCCATCATACTCAAGTATCTGTTTTAAGACCTCTTTTGTGATTTCAAAAACCTTCCCCGGCTCGACATCCCTCACTACGAGGTAGAAGCCTGTCTGACAGCCCATCGGTCCAAAATATACCACATCATCTGCAATCTCAGAGTTTCTCACACATGTTGCAAACATATGCTCCACTGAGTGCATAGCTGAATTGGACATATAATCGCCTGCATTAGGTTTTCTTGTACGAAGGTCGTATGTAACGATTTCTCCGTCTTTTCTTGAAATATAAAATCCAGGTTTAAGAATATTATGATTAATTGTAAAGCTTTTAATTCTTTCCATAAAAATGTTTCTCCTTACTTAGTTGCTGTCTCAAACTGCTTCAGATAATCCTCAAATACATTGAGTGCGTCATCCACAGGCTTTGGTGTGCTCATATCGACACCGGCACTCTTTAGCAGCTCGATTGGATTCTTCGAGCATCCACCGCACAGGAAATTTCCTATATACTTATCCACAGCAGGCTTTCCCTCCTCAAGTATCTTTTTTGAAAAAGCAACTGCTGCCGAATAGCCCGTCGAGTACTGATATACATAGTACGGTGTGTAAAAATGCGGTATGCGCATCCACTCATATGATATCTCATCATCCACGCGCATATCCGGTCCGTAGTACTGCACATTCAGCTCATGCCATAGCTCATTTAGCACATCCTTGGTAACCGGCTCGCCCTTTTGCATTTTTCGGTGAGCTATATGCTCAAACTCTGCAAACTGCGCCTGCCTGAAAAGTGTTGTCCTGAAGCCGTCCAAAAAATGTGTCATGAGATATTTTCTCTCATTCTCATCCTCACAATTCTCAAGCATATAGTGCATTAGAAGCGACTCATTGCAGGTGGATGCAACCTCTGCCACAAAAATCAGGTATCCTGCGTATGTGATGCTCTGATGCTCATTTGAATAGTATGTATGCATCGCATGTCCCATCTCATGAGCCAGCGTAAACACACTGTCCAGATTGTCGGCATAGTTCAAAAGCACATACGGATGAGTGCCGTAAGCGCCCCATGAATACGCACCGCTTCTCTTGTTCTCATTCTCATATACATCTATCCAGCCACTCTCCATGCCAGACTTAAGTACGCTGACATACTCATCGCCCATAGGCTCAAGCGCCTTTGCCACAAGCTTTTTCGCCTCATCATAGGTGTAGGTGGTCTGTACATTGTCCACAATCGGTGCAAACAAATCATACATATGCAGATGCTCCACACCTAAAAGCTTCTTCCTAAGCGCCATGTACCTGTGCAGAGCCGGCAGATGTGCGTGAACAGTCTCAATCAGATTGTCATATACACTCTCAGGAATATCTCCATCGGATAAATACATGGCCCTTGCACTGTCATATTTTCTGACTCTTGCATAAAAAGTGTCATTTTTCAGCTTGCTGATGTACATCATGGAAACAGTATTGCTCCACTTCTTGTACGAATCATAGACTCCACGGAACACCTGCTTGCGCAGGCTTCTGTCCTTGCTGCTTAAAAAGTCTATGAAATTGCCATGCGTGATACGGATTTTATTTCCCTCTACATCAGTAATATACGGGAATTTGATATCTGCGTTGTTGAACATGCTGAATATATTCTCCGGTGCTGCAGCCATCTCACCGCACTGCGCCAGGATATTCTCCTCTGCAGCCGATAAGGTATGCGCTTTCTGACGCATTATCTCATCAATCGCACGCTTATAGTGCACAAGCTCATTGCTCTCACTGTAAAAGCTCTCAAGCCTTTTATCATCTATCTGCAAAATCTCCGGACTCGCAAATGCCAGCGCACCTGATGCCTGAACAGTCAGTGTCTCTGCCTTTGACACATATGCCTGATATTTCGACACGGCAGTATCCTGATGCGAGCGCTCATTCGCATAGACCACTATACGCTCCAAATAATAAGACAGCTCATCCTGCTTCTTAAAAAAATCAAGCAGCGTTGCTGCACTGTCGGCCAGATGTCCCTTAAATCCGGATAGCTTTTCTGCAAGCTGTGACGCTTTTTCACACTCAGCCTCCCACAGCTCATCTGTCTCATACATATCCTCAAGCTTCCATTTGTACTCATCTGAGATTTCATCTCTCTTTTGAAGCCTTTTCTCACTCATTTTGTGTTACCTTCTATCTTACTTTTCTTGTTCTCGTGGGTTCTGAATAGTTACCTTGTTTTCAACTCTTCAGAACCACACCACGCACATTCGCAAAACCGCACGATGTTTTTATAAAACTACCCACACATCTGCTCTGCAAAATGCATATAGACGTGTGGGATATATGTGAATTATAACAATTAAGCTCTACTTTGTAATTAAAGTGCCCATACCACCTGAAACTGTCTTGCCCTCTTTGTTGAGCTTTGTGATAAGCACCGAACGGATGGCAGAGTCACCGATAAAGTCAATAGCCGCCTCAATCTTTGGAGCCATGGTACCCTCATCAAACTCGCCTGCTGCAAGGTACTTCTTTGCCTCATCGACAGTCATGGTATCAAGTGGCTTCTCATCCTCCTTGCCATAGTTCAGGCAGACCTTGTCAACGCTTGTAAGTATAACAAGTCTATCGGCATCAAGAGTATCTGCAAGCTTTCCTGCTGCAAGATCCTTCTCGATAACAGCACTTGCGCCCTGAAGCTTATTATCCTGTGCTAAAACAGGGATTCCGCCGCCACCGCATGCGATAACAACCTGATCCGCATCAACAAGAGCCCTTATAGCATCCTTTTCCACTATATCAACAGGCTTTGGAGCTGCCACAACTCTTCTGTAGCCTCCCTCAACCTGTGTCACATGGTTGCCCTTTTTCTCCTCTTCCTCAGCCTCAGCCTCTGTCATAACACGGCCGATGATCTTTGTCGGATGATAAAAAGCCTCATCATATGGGTCAACAACCACCTGTGTAAGTATTGTTGAAACGGTCTTGTAAATTCCTCTGCCAAGAAGCTCTGTACGGATAGCATTCTGTAAATCATATCCTATATAACCCTGGCTCATTGCAGAGCAGACAGCTGTAGGTGTAGCTGTATACTCAGGATAAATCCTGCAAAACTCAGACATAGCGGTGTGAATCATGCCCACCTGAGGTCCGTTGCTGTGTGTGATAACAACCTCATAATCGTCCCTGATAAAATCTGCAACTGCCTTTGCTGTATGCTTTGTAGCCTCGTGCTGCTCCGGAAGAGTTGTTCCAAGAGCATCATGTCCGAGTGCAATAACTATTTTTTTCTTCTTCATGCCGACCTCCTATGCTGCATCCGCTCAATGTGTATTATATCTCATAATCATAAACCGATGTGTATACTATTATAAATCTACATATAAACCATCAGTTTTAAAGAATTCCTATGCGGTGCAAAAAGTAAAATTATTTATATACATTATCTAATATTTTAGGGAATTTGTCTAGTACTTTGAACTGATTTGAACAACATTTCCGCCACAGCGTAAGCCCCGGGCACCTGTGACTCACACGTACTCTTGCAGGAGCGAATAGCGAAGTGGCTTAGATACTGTAGAAATTATGCCCATGAATCGAGTAGGAGGCGGTGACTAACCGCCGTCCTCTCACAG
>ULVH01001767.1_pt1 | contig 9976 bp, 10 predicted proteins | sample 1959261 | NCBI WGS metagenome assembly ULVH01 (sample SAMEA4835781, study PRJEB28245) | human gut metagenome | biome: gut microbiome; material: fecal sample | place: Denmark | collected 2008
TCCGCATCACTGCAGAAAGAAACCCGGCTGACTTGAAATGGAACGAAGTAGAGGCAGAATACGTTGTTGAATCTACTGGCTTGTTCTTGAGCAAAGACAAAGCTCAAGCTCACATCGAAGCCGGCGCAAAATATGTTGTAATGTCTGCTCCTTCTAAGGACGACACTCCGATGTTCGTTTGCGGTGTTAACGAAAAGACTTACGTTAAGGGTACTCAATTCGTATCTAACGCTTCTTGTACTACCAACTGCTTGGCTCCTATCGCTAAGGTATTGAACGACAAATGGGGTATCACTGACGGTTTGATGACTACTGTTCACTCTACAACTGCTACTCAGAAGACAGTTGACGGTCCTTCTATGAAAGACTGGAGAGGTGGTCGTGCTGCTTCCGGCAACATTATCCCGTCTTCTACCGGTGCTGCTAAGGCTGTAGGTAAAGTTATCCCGGCATTGAACGGCAAACTGACTGGTATGTCTATGCGTGTTCCGACTTTGGACGTATCTGTAGTTGACTTGACAGTTAACTTGGCTAAGCCCGCTACTTACGCTGAAATCTGCGCTGCCATGAAGGAAGCTTCTGAAGGCGAATTGAAGGGTGTTCTGGGTTACACTGAAGATGCAGTTGTTTCTTCTGACTTCTTGGGTGACACTCGCACTTCTATCTTCGACGCTAAGGCTGGTATCGCTTTGACTGATACTTTCGTTAAGGTTGTATCTTGGTATGATAACGAAATCGGTTATTCTAACAAGGTTCTTGACTTGATTGCTCACATGGCATCAGTTAACTGCTAATATACAGTTAGAAAATAATAAAAAATAGGTGACTTCTGCAGAAGTCGCCTATTTTTTTTGCAATTTTGCAGCTAGTTCGTTTTTTATCAGACCCTTTAAACATGATGAAGATTATACTAACTCTAATATTGCTTTGCTTTATGAACACTATATCGTCTCAAAATCCTTTTTTTGAAACATACTCCACGCTGCACGGCACTGTCCCGTTCGACAAGATTAAGACCGGAGATTACGTACCCGCCATCCGCGAAGGCATCCGCCGCCAAAATGCGGAAATAGAGGCCATCATCCGCAATCCGGAAGTCCCGACATTTGCCAACACAGTGTTGGCCTACGAGAAGTCCGGTGAGATGCTCCACCGTGTCAGCACTGTATTCGGCAATCTGCTCAGTGCCGAAACGGACGATGACCTACAGGAACTGGCCAAAGAAATCATGCCGATGATGAGCGAGCATGAAAACAACATCAGCCTGAACGAAGAGCTGTTTGCACGTATCAAAGCTGTTTACGAACAGCAAGACAAAGAAACATTGAGCCCGGAACAGCACAAACTGCTGGAAGACATTTATAACGGCTTTGTACGCAACGGTGCCAACCTCCTGGGAGAAGATAAGGAGAAATACCAGGCTTTATGCAAAGAGCTCAGCCTGCTGACGCTGCAGTTCAGCGAAAACAACCTGAAAGAAACGAACGACTACAAGCTTGTCATCACCGACAAGTCACAACTGGCCGGGCTGCCCGAGAGCGCGGTAGAAGCCGCTGCAGAGACAGCCGGGGAAAAAGGCGTCGAAGGCTGGGTATTCACCCTGCAGGCTCCCAGCTATGGCCCTTTTCTGACCTACGCAGACAGCCGTGACCTGCGCCGTGAGCTATATATGGCCTACAATACGAAGTGTACGCATGACAACGCCAGCAATAACCTGGAAATTGTAAAGAAACTGGCCAATGTCCGTATGGAGATTGCCCAACTCCTAGGCTATGACAACTTCGCCGAATACAACCTCCAGGAGCGCATGGCACAAAACAGTGAGTCCGTGTATAAGCTGCTGGACCAACTGCTGGAGGCTTACACGCCTACCGCCAAACAAGAATATGCAGAAGTGCAAGCCCTGGCACGCCAAGCGGAAGGAGAAGACTTCGTCCTGATGCCGTGGGACTGGGCGTACTATTCCCATAAACTGAAAGACCGGAAGTTCAATATCGACGATGAGCTGCTCCGTCCTTACTTTGAGCTGAACAACGTGAAGCAAGGCGTATTCGGCCTGGCAACCAGGCTGTATGGCATCACCTTCAAGAAGAATCCGGATATTCCCGTTTATCATAAGGATGTGGATGCCTACGAAGTCTTCGACAAAGACGGGAAATTCCTTGCCGTGTTCTATACCGACTTCCACCCCAGAGCAGGCAAGCGCTCGGGAGCCTGGATGACCAGCTACAAGGAACAGTGGATTGACGAAAAGACCGGTGAGAACAGCCGTCCCCACATATCCATTGTGATGAACTTCACCAAACCGACACAGGACAAACCTGCTTTGTTGACCTTCGGCGAGGTAGAAACCTTCCTGCACGAATTCGGACACAGCCTGCATGGTATGTTTGCCAATTCCACCTACGGAAGCCTAAGCGGGACCAATGTGTATTGGGACTTTGTGGAACTCCCCTCCCAATTCATGGAGAACTTTGCCATCGAAAAGGAATTCCTGCATACGTTTGCCCGCCATTACCAAACCGGAGAACTGATACCGGACGAACTGGTACAGCGCATTGTGGATTCCTCCAACTTCAACGCGGCATACGCCTGCCTCCGCCAGGTTAGCTTCGGCCTGCTCGATATGGCTTGGTACACACGTAACACCCCGTTTGAAGGTGACGTGAAAGCCTATGAAAAGAAGGCTTGGGAAAAAGCACAGATTCTGCCTTCTGTGGCAGAAACCTGCATGAGCACACAATTCTCCCATATCTTTGCCGGAGGATATTCTGCCGGATACTATAGTTATAAATGGGCAGAGGTGCTGGATGCAGATGCTTTCTCGCTATTCAAGCAGACGGGCATCTTCAACCCGGAGACTGCCGCCTCCTTCCGAGAGAATATCCTTTCCAAAGGCGGAACGGAACATCCGATGACGCTCTATAAACGCTTCCGCGGACAAGAGCCTACAATCGACGCATTATTAATCAGAAATGGAATAAAGAAATGAAGAGACTTATAAGGAACATCTTTTGCATGTTGCTCATGTTTTCGCTGCTCCCCCTGCTAAGCGGTTGCGACAACGAGGACGATGTTATCGGAATATTCACCGGGAAGACATGGAAGCTCAGCCGACTCACCAATAAAGGCAGCAATGCCCAATTCTATCCAAACCTTTGGAACAACAATGAGGAAGAGATGAAGAAGAGTCTGGACAAGCTATATAATCAGAAAAGCACCTTCACCCTCAATTTTGAAGGTACTGAACTGGATGGAGAACTGATGGGCACCACCGTCAACGGACAAGGCATCAACTCAAGCGTCAACGGCACTTGGAAAGCCGACGGAGCTTCAGGCTCGCTCAGCATCAGTGTGAAGGTTACGGGGGCTGCAGAAAGCGATGCACTGGCCAAGACATTCATCTCCGGATTGCAAAACGTGTACAAGTATGAAGGGGATGCCAATTCACTGACCCTCTATTTTAAAGACGGACCGACAACCAGAGTCATGGGATTCACCCCGCAACGATAAAGCATAAATATGATGGACGATTCTACAAAAGACAAACAAGAAGCATTGGATAGGCGTTATATACGTATGGCAAGCATTTGGGCCGAAAATTCGTATTGCCAACGCCGCCAGGTCGGTGCACTGATTGTAAAAGACAAGATGATTATCTCTGACGGCTACAACGGTACCCCTTCCGGTTTTGAGAATGTATGCGAAGATGAGAATAACGTCACCAAACCATACGTGCTCCATGCCGAAGCAAACGCCATTACCAAAATAGCCCGTTCAAACAACAGCAGTAACGGTGCCACCATGTACGTCACTGCCTCCCCCTGCATAGAATGCTCCAAACTGATTATCCAGGCAGGCATCAAACGGGTAGTCTACTCCGAGAAATACCGCCTGGAAGATGGTATCGAACTTTTGAAACGGGCAGGCATCGAGGTAGTGTTTATTTCAATGGATAATGAAAAGTTGAAAATGGAAAGTTGAAAGTTGCATGCGCAGCCAAATAGTAAATTGTAAATAGTCTAATAGTAAATAAACATCATGAGTACAAAAAATACTTCCCGCTTTATGCCGCTCATCATCGCAATCAGCGTAGTCGCGGGAATCCTTATCGGAACGTTTTATGCCAGGCATTTTGCCGGTAATAAACTGGGAATCATCAATAGCTCGTCCAACAAGCTGAATGCCTTGCTGCGTGTTATTGATGACCAGTATGTGGATACCGTCAACATGACCGATTTGGTAGAGAAGGCCATGCCACAGATATTGGCGGAACTCGACCCCCACTCCACCTACATCCCCGCACAGAAGCTGGAAGAGGTAAACTCCGAACTTGAAGGCAGCTTCAGCGGTATAGGTATCCAGTTCACCATTCAAGAAGACACGATACACGTAAACAGCGTGATTCCCGGCGGACCGTCCGAGAAAGTGGGCCTGATGGCAGGCGACCGCATTGTAATGGTCAACGACAGTCTGTTTGCAGGCAAAGGCCTGACAAACGAAAAGGCCATGCGCAACCTGAAAGGTCCGAAAGGAAGCCAAGTGAAGTTAGGCGTCAAGCGTGCCACGGAAAAGGAGTTGCTCGACTTCACCATCACACGCGGTGACATCCCACAAAACACCATTGATGCAGCCTATATGCTCGACGATGACTACGGATATATACAAATCAGCAAATTCGGACGTACCACACACGTGGAGCTGCTGAATGCGATTGCCCAACTGAGCCACGAGAAGTGCAAAGGCCTGATTATCGACCTGCGCGACAATACCGGAGGATACATGGAAGCCGCCACACGCATGGTGAACGAATTCCTGCCGGAAGGGAAGTTGATTGTATATACCCACGGCCGCAAATATCCCCGCATGGAGGAATATGCCAACGGTACCGGCAGTTGCCAGAAGCTGCCGCTAGTGGTATTGGTAAACGAGAGTTCCGCTTCGGCCAGCGAAATCTTTGCGGGCGCCATTCAGGACAATGACCGCGGAACCATTGTAGGACGCCGTTCCTTCGGCAAGGGACTCGTACAGCAACCCATCGACTTCAGTGACGGTTCCGCCATCCGCCTGACCATTGCCCGTTATTACACCCCATCGGGCCGTTGCATCCAGCGCCCCTACGAGAACGGCAAGGACAGCAAATACGAAATGGACTGGATTACCCGTTACGAACACGGCGAGTTCTTCTCCAAAGACAGCATCAAACTGGACGAAAACCTGCGTTACTCTACCGGTTTGGGCAGACCCGTATACGGCGGCGGTGGCATTATGCCGGACGTATTCGTTCCGCAAGACACAACCGGAGTATCTTCTTACCTGATAGAAGTAAGCAACAAGGGACTGATTCTGCAATTCAGCTTCCAGTATACCGACCGCAACCGCGCGAAATTGAGTGAATACGACAATGAAGAAGACTTGTTGAAGTACCTTCGCCACCAGAGTATTGTGGAGCAGTTTGTACGTTTTGCAGACTCCAAGGGAGTAAAACGGCGCAACCTGCTTATCCACAAGTCCTACAAGCTACTGGAAAGAAGTCTTTACGGCAACATTATCTATAACATACTGGGAAGGGAGCAATACATCCGCTACATCAACCAGAGCGATGCTACCGTCAAGAAAGCATTGGATATTCTGGAACGTGGCGAGGCATTCCCCAAAGCTCCGGAAGCAACACCAATCATAGAGGATAAAAAAGATGATGGAAAGGAAAAAAGAACTGCGCAGGCAGGTAGCTTTGTTGAAGACCCGACACAGCTCTTCCGCTACGCGTCAGTCTGCTGAAATACTTGCCGCCCTCGAGGCACACCCCGCTTTCAGGGCGGCAACAACCGTACTGCTCTACCACTCTCTCAAAGACGAAGTGGACACACACGAATTTATCCGGAAGTGGAGCCGCGAAAAGCGGATACTGCTTCCGGTAGTTGTAGGTGACGACCTGGAACTGCGGCTGTACACCGGACCCGAAGACTTGAAACCTGGCGCATACGGCATCGAAGAACCAACCGGCGAGCTATTTACCGACTATGCAGACATAGACTTCATAGTGGTTCCCGGCGTGGCATTCGACCGTAACGGCAACCGCCTGGGGCGCGGTAAAGGTTACTATGACCGGCTTCTGCCCCGCATCCCATCAGCCCACAAAGCCGGCATCTGCTTCCCGTTTCAACTCGTAGAAGAAGTTCCTGCGGAACCGTTTGATATATGCATGGATGAAATCATTACGCAATGAAAACTAATTATCATACACACACCACACGCTGCATGCATGCCACCGGAGATGACGAAGACTATGTGCTCAGTGCCATCAAAGGCGGTTACCGGATACTCGGGTTTTCAGACCATACTCCCTGGAAATACCGAACCGACTACGTAGCCGACATGCGGATGCTCCCCGAGGAGCTCCCCGGCTACGTGGAGAGTCTCAAGACGCTCCGTGAGAAATACCACGACCGGATAGACATCAGAATAGGACTTGAATGTGAATACTTCCCCCAATATATCCATTGGCTGAAAGAGCAAACCAAGAAGTACCAACTGGACTATATCATCTTCGGAAACCATCACTACCACACCGATGAAAAGTTCCCCTACTTCGGCCATCATACAGACAGCCGCGACATGCTCGAACTTTACGAAGAGAGCGCCATCGAAGGTATGGAAAGCGGATTATTCTCCTGCCTTGCCCATCCGGACTTGTTCATGCGCTCCTATCCGAAGTTCGACCACCATTGCACTACCATCAGCCGGCACATCTGCCGTACTGCTGCACGCCTGAATGTCCCGTTGGAATACAATATAGGCTATGTAGCCTACAATGAAGCGCACGGCTTATCCACCTACCCGTGCCCGGAGTTCTGGCGAATCGCTGCCAATGAAGGCTGTACAGCTATCATCGGACTGGATGCGCATGACAACAAGGATTTGGAAACTCCGATGTATTATGACCGGGCAGTCCGGGAATTAAAGGAACTGAAGATTGAAAGAATAGATGAGCTGAGGATGCTCATCTGAATATGATATTCGTTATGACCTGGGCCCCCACATGACGATTCAAGTTGCGCACCAGCAACTCGCGCCCCATCATCAGTTCCTGGCGCAAAGCAGCAGAAGTGAGGTGCACATAAAGCACCTGGTTCTTTATATAAAGTTCACGGGTGTAGGAGGCAATGGTAGGCCCCAGCACTTCGGGCCACGCACTGATAAGCCGCCGTTCATTCAGCGGAGACTCCAGACTTTCCTGCCTGAGGTAATGACGGATAAGTTCACCTATCTGTTCGGCATTATTGCGCTTCATGCCTCTTCCTCCTTCATTTCGGCAACCGTTCCCTGCTCCACACGGAACATCTTATAATCACTGCCCACTTTATGCAGAATACGGTCCAGGTGTTCGCGGTTGGTATCGGTTATAAAAATCTGTCCAAAACTGTCGCCTGCCACCAACTTGATGATTTGCTCCACACGCGAGGCATCCAGCTTGTCAAAGATATCGTCCAACAACAACAAGGGAACAGTGGTCCCGGTACGTTTCAGGAAATCAAACTGTGCCAGCTTCAACGCTACCAGATAAGTCTTGTTCTGTCCCTGCGACCCTTCACGCTTGATGGGGAAATCTCCCAAAAGCATATTCAGCTCGTCCTTGTGCACACCGCGCAACGAATAGCCCATAATCTGGTCGCGAGCACGGCTTTCCTTCAGCACTTCCAGCAAAGAGGCATCGCGGGCATGAGAGTCATAGCTTAATCCCACCTTCTCCCTATCTTGCGAAATGAATGAATAGAAAGACTGGAAAATAGGAATAAACTCACGGATAAAGGCCTCACGTTTGCGGAACACCACTTCACCGGCTTGTGCCATCATCTCCTCCCAGACCAGAAAGAGCTCTTCCTCCACCGGCTGTTCACTCTTCAGTAAGGTATTCCGCTGCACCAAAGCTTTATTGTATCGTATCAAAGCATCCAGATACTCTTTGTCGTACTGCGAGATAACCACATCCATAAAACGTCGGCGTTCATCACTGCCTCCTGCTATCAACTCCGAATCGGCAGGCGAGACCATGACCAAAGGCAGGAAGCCGATATGGTCCGACAAACGCGTATACTCCTTCTTGTTTCGCTTGAACTGTTTCTTCTGGCGCCTCTTCATACCACAGTAGATTTCCTCAGGAGTCCCATCGGCAGCCTCATAAAACCCTTGAATAACAAAGAAGTCGGCATCATGGCAGATATTCTGGGAATCAATGGGATTACCGGCACTTTTACAGAAAGACAAAAAATACACCGCATCCAGCAGGTTCGTTTTCCCCATGCCGTTCTGTCCGAAAAAGCAGTTTAACTTGGGCGAGAATGAAAGCTCCACCTGCTCCAAGTTCTTATAATTGAGTATAGATATACGTTTCAGTATCATTATAGTAACGATGAGTTCGGTTACAAAGATAATGCAAAACCGAAAGCAGTACAAAATAAGCCTGCTTATTTTTAATACAGAGGTGAAGCCCGGCTTATTGAAAAGTAGAAATAATTTCGGTGTTTTCTGATACAAAACAAAAAAAGATGCCGCTAAATTTCGTTGATAGCTATAAAAAACTTACTTTTGCGGGTCGAAATAGATAAATAAGAATAATAACAAAAAGATTATATAAAAATGGCAGAACAAAAAAAGACGAATGAAGCCTTAAACGTGGAGGACGCACTGACACAATCGGAGGCCTTTTTCATTAAGAACAAAAAAGCAATCATCGGCGCTGTAGTAACAGTAATCATCATCATTGCCGGTGTAGTGATGTACAAGAACCTTTATGCAGACCCCCGTGAAGAAAAAGCACAAGCTGCCTTATTCAAAGGACAAGAATACTTCGAAGCAGACGCTTATGCACAAGCACTGAACGGTGATAGCATCGGTTTTGCCGGATTTGTAAAAGTGGCAGACGAATACAGCGGCACAAAAGCAGCCAATCTTGCAAAAGCCTATATGGGTCTCTGCTATGCACACCTCGGTAAATATGACGAAGCAGTGAAAGCATTGGACAGCTTTGACGGAGACGACCAAATGGTAGCTCCTGCCATGAAAGGTGCTATGGGTAACTGCTATGCGCAGCTCGGCCAACTGGACAAAGCCGCTTCCATGCTGCTGAAAGCCGCCAACGAAGCCGACAACAACTCCCTCAGCCCCATCTACCTGCTGCAAGCTGGAGAAATCCTGGTAAAGCAAGGTAAGTATGACGATGCAATCCAGGCGTATACCACTATCAAGGATAAATACTTCCGTTCATACCAGGCAATGGATATCGACAAGTATATCGAACAAGCCAAACTATTGAAGAAGTAATATACCTTATTATAAAAATATCTCAGGCACGGATTACACGGAAAACACGGAAAGACACAATAGCCGTGAATCCGTGTAGTCCGTGCCTCTTTTATCTCTCCTCTCCCTTTAATTTTCAATTATTAATTCTTAATTCCTTATTTATGGCAACAGCTTATCACAATCTTTCAGACTACGATTTCAGTTCTGTACCCAGCGCGGAAAAAATGAAATTCGGCATCGTTGTATCTGAGTGGAATTATAATATTACCGGCGCTCTCCTAAAAGGTGCCATAGACACCTTAAAAAAACATGGAGCCAAAGATGAAAATATTCTGGTAAAAACAGTACCCGGCAGTTTTGAACTGACTTTCGGCGCCAACCAACTTATCGAATACAGCGAAGTCGATGCAGTTATTGCAATTGGTTGTGTAGTCAGAGGAGATACTCCACATTTTGACTATGTTTGCATGGGTGCTACCCAAGGAATTACCCAATTAAACGCAAGTGGCGATGTACCAGTAATTTACGGATTAATTACTACCAATACTATGGAGCAAGCAGAAGACCGCGCCGGTGGCAAGCTGGGTAATAAAGGAGACGAATGTGCAATTACTGCAATAAAAATGATAGATTTTGCTTGGAGTTTACAAAAATAGTCGTATCTTTGCAC
>ULVH01056981.1_pt1 | contig 9951 bp, 6 predicted proteins | sample 1959261 | NCBI WGS metagenome assembly ULVH01 (sample SAMEA4835781, study PRJEB28245) | human gut metagenome | biome: gut microbiome; material: fecal sample | place: Denmark | collected 2008
CGCCGTTTAAACGCTTTTCAAACGCCCCGCGCCCGCCGCGCCATCCAGCCGCCAATCCGCCGTTTTAACCCCCAAAATGGGCAAAAAAATTTTGCAAGCCCGCATCCCGCCAACTTGCAAAATTTCGCGTTCAATTCCGTTTAACCCTCATTAAAAACCGCGCTCTCGCGTCCTTTCCCGCCTTTTTCCACCTTTTTGCGCTCAATCTTCCCACCCCGTCCGCATTTCTCACTCTTCAAGAAAACTCACAACGCCCCGACGGTTTATCGGGGTGTTGGGGTTATTCTGTGGGGCTTTCGGGGTCGGTCTGCTCCTCGGGGGACGGGGTCGGCTCCGGGGCAGGTGTCGGTTCGGGGGTATCGGGGGCGAAGTAGGCGCGGATGTCGCCGTCGCTGCGCTGGGTCGAGATGTCAAGCACGCCCTTATCACCGGCGGCCAGACCCTTTTCCGGGTCAGTCAGCGCGGCAGCGGCCAGTCGCAGCTTGTAGGTGAGGTTCGTCTCACTGCCCAGCAGCACCTGAACGCGGTTTTGGTAGGTGAACTCAATATCGCTCAGATCCTGGATGTTCAGCGCCGTCGTGCCGTCAAACAGGTTGTTCTCCTGCAGGCCGTCCCGCACTTCGGTCAGCGTTTGCAGTGCGCTGGCCTGCAGACCCGCTGTCTCCGCTGTGGCCTGCTGGGTCTCGCTCAGGAGTGAGTTATAGCTCTTGGGCTCGATGTTCTGCCCCACCACGGGGGAGAAATCTGTGGGCAGCGACATGGTCAGCAGAATCAGGCCGTCCGGCTGGCTGACGTCGGTGCGCAGAATTTTGAGGGAGTCGCTCAAGACCATCCACCCGCCTGGGTACATACAGGCGAACCGCTCCGTGGCGGGCTCGACCTTGATGATGACCGCGGCGGGCAGTTGGATCTCCACAGCGACACGCTCCAAATACGGGAACTGAAGCGCCAGCTGCTGGGTCTTTTCCGCGGTGGAGAAGGCGAACAGATTGGAGTTTTTCTCGATGCCCAGCGCCTCGATCAGCTCGTCGGACGTGTAGATGCCGGTATCGACGGGCTGGGAGCGGTCATAGCTCTCTACCCGGAAGATCGTGACCTTGAACAGAAGGTTGATCGACACAAACGCACCCACGGCCAGCACGGCCAGCACGCCGAGCGCCCCCAGCAGACGGCGGCGGCGCTTTGCCCGTATGATCTCCGCCTGTGTGACGCGGCGCGTGCGCCTTGGCGTGCCGGGACGGTAGCCTGCCTTCTGGGGATTGATCTCCTGCGCAGGGCGCTGCCGCGGGGGCGCATGCGGAGCAGGCGCGGTCTTTTCAGGCGGCGCTTTGGGGCGTGGGGCGTTCCTTTTTTCAAGGCCCAAGCGGCTGCCCATGCTGCGGCGGGACTGTTGGGCGTAGGAGCCGTTTGCGGATTTTTGCCTGCGGCTGCGCTGGTTGCGGTCCATAAACGGCTCCTTTCCGGTGAATTTTGGGGCGGCTGCCCGTGGGTGGATGGTACGTTGGGCGGGCGCATATAGAATGCGCCCCTACGAGGTGTGGCCCGGCGACGCTCGTCGCAGCGGGCAGGCGAACGATGTTCGCCCCTACAGGGTATATGCAGCCTTGCTTAGCCGTTGACCAACTTCAGCAGCTTTTCGGTAATCAAATCAAGGCTGTGCGGGTTGCCGAGGGTCTTGGCGTTGGCGCCCATCTCGGCCAGCTTGCCGGGGGTGGCCAGCAGAGTCTCGACAGTTTTAACAAGACCGTCACCGGTCAGGTTCTTTTCCTCGATGACGACTGCCGCACCGGCCTTTTGCAGCTCAAGGGCATTGTAATACTGGTGGTTTTCGGCCACGTTCGGGCTGGGGATCAGCACCGATGCGCGGCCCACGGCCTCAAGCTCGGCCAGCGTCAGTGCGCCGGAGCGGGCAATGACGAGATCTGCCGCGGCCAGCAGCTGGGGCATGTTGTTGATATACTCCGTCACGACGAGGTTCTCGCCGGGGGCAAAGCCCTTTTCCCTTTCCAGCCCTTCAAACAGCTTGACGCCGCGGCTGCCGGTGGCGTGCAGGTGAAGCACGTTCCGGTGCGTCTCCTTTTCCCAGGCGCAGAGGTCGGCCACGACCTGATTGATGCGGTCCGCACCGAGACTGCCGCCGAAGCTCAAAATCACGGTGCGGTTTCCGGCGTTCAGCTTGGCGCGCGCTGCGGCGCGGTCTGCGGTCAGCACCTCGGGGCGGACAGGGTTGCCCACGACGGTGGTTTTTTCCGGCGCGCCGAGCTTTTCAACCGCGTCCGCGCTGGCGGCCAGCACAATGTTGACCTCCTTCGCCAGCAGCTTGTTGGTCACGCCCGGGAAGGCGTTCTGCTCATGGATGGCTGTCTTGATGCCGCGCCGGGCTGCCGCGCGGACGATAGGCCCGCTGACGTAGCCGCCGCAGCCGATGACAAGGTCGGGCTTGACCTCGTTCAGAATCTTCCGGGTGCGCGGGCCGGACAGCGCCAGATGCCAGATGGCTACGATGTTGCGGCCAATGTTTTCCAGGCTCAAATGGCGCTGGAAGCCGTTGATCTCAATGTGATGGAAGGGGTAGCCTGCCTTGGTGACAAGGCCGTACTCCATCCCCTCGCGGCGGCCCGCAAAGTGGATCTCCGCCGTCGGGTCCGCGGCCTTCAGGGCACCGGCAATCGCCAGCGCCGGGTTGATGTGACCGGCTGTACCGCCGGCAGCAATTAAAACGCGCATGATGGACCTCCATGAGAATAAAATATAGGCTGTGCCCGCCGTGCCGCGGGCGCTGGGCGTCCCCCTTACCGCGCGGCTCTGCTGCGGTAGCGGGTGCGCTGCAGCATCCGTTCTGTCTCGGCGCGGTGCTGCTCTGCCAGGCGCTGTTCCCGGGCATTTCCGGCGCGCGAGATACTCAACAGCACGCCCATCTCGCTCAGCAGCAGCAGCAGACTGGTGCCGCCGGAGGAGAAGAACGGCAGGCTGATGCCGGTGTTGGGGATCAGTGCCGTGCCGACGGCGATATGCAGAAACACCTGCCAGGCGATCTGCGAGATGATGCCGATGCCCAGCACCGTGCCGTACAGGTCGGGCGCGCGCAGGGCGATCATAATGCCCATGATCAGCAGCACCGCAAACGCACCGATGAGGATAACACAGCCGAAGAAGCCCAGCTCCTCACCGATGACACCGAAGATAAAGTCGTTTTCGGCGTAGGGCAGCCACTGGTGCTTCTGCACGCTTGCGCCGATGCCCACGCCGAACATACCGCCTGTGGAGATAGCATAGATGCTCTGGCGGGTCTGCCACAGCATACCGGCGGTATCCAGCGGCGCAAGGCCCCAGGCAGCGTCCATACGGCCCGCGGCGTAGCCTTCCCCGCTGGCCAGCCCCTTCAGGAAGTACGCGCCAACTACTACACCCGCCGGAATGAGCAGCAGCAGCCAGCGGCCGGGCGAGAGGGTGCAGACGAGCATCGTGGCAAAAATCAGGCAGAGCAGGATCATGCCGGAGTTATGCGACTCCTTGTGCAGCAAATACAGGATGAGCAGCAGCGGCAGCGCAGGCTTTATCGCGCCGTACCACAGCCTATTCTTCTTGTCATAGTCGCGGTCCAGCATATCTGCCGTCCAGAGCATGAGCGAGAATTTTGCCAGCTCAGACGGCTGGAAGGAGGCACCGCCCGGCAGATACACCCAGCGGTAGGTGCCGTTGGTATCCTCCGGGCTGAGCAGCGTCAGGATCAGCAGCACAACGGTGATGATGTACAGACTCTCACTCATCAGACGCAGCGCGCGGTAGTTGATGTTGGACAGGACCCACATAAAGAACAGCCCTACAATTGCAATCATGACCTGCGGTTTAATGATACTGTACAGTTTACCGCTGGTGGCGTAAGCGCTGGAATAACTGGCCGAAAAAAGCATTGTCAGCCCGAAGAACAAAATGCCCAGCAGCAGGGCGAGAAAGCCCCGGGAGACCGGCCCCCGCTCCAGCTTGGGCAGGCGTATGATGGGTATCATGCGCACAATATTTCCGATGGTATGGTCAAACAAAAGGCCCAGCAGTGTGCGCACAATGCTCACGGCAGTGCTCATGGGCGGTCACCTCCCTTAGGGGCAGAAACAGGCAGAGGCCGGGTAGGCCCGGCCCCGCTGCTTATGCCACACAGATGTAAAAAATTCCCATTGCCACACCGATGACGGCAATCAGCGCAAAGAAGCCGTCGATCTTGACCTCGCGCCAGCCGCGCATCTCAAAGGCGTGGTGGATCGGCGTCATGCGGAAGATGCGCTTGCCGTGGGTCGCCTTAAAATACGTGCGCTGGATGACGACGGTCATCGCGTCCCAGATGTAGACAATGCCGAAAAAGAGCACCAGCTCGGGGCGCTGCATCACAAAGGCCAGCGCCGTAACGATGCCGCCGAAGAACATGCTGCCGGTGTCGCCCATAAAGACCTTGGCCGGGTAGAAGTTCCAGACCAGAAAGCCCGCGCAGGCACCCGCCGTGGCAGCGGCGATCAGCGAAACATGTACAAAGCCCAGCAGACTGCCGGCCAGCAGATAGCCGATCATCGACACGAAGGTCACGCCGGTGCACAGGCCGTCCAGACCGTCTGTCAGGTTGACAGCGTTGACAAGGAAGATGATGCCGAAGAACGCGATGGGATAGTAGAGCAAGCCCATGTCCACCAGCCCAAAAATCGGGAACTGGACCTGCGTGGTCAGCAGACCGAGGCTGTGCAGGCCGAACATGAACCCGAAGGTCAGCGCGATCTGCAAAATCATCTTCTGCGCCTCGGTCAGGCCGAGGTTGCGATGCTTGACGACCTTAATGAAGTCATCCAGAAAGCCGATGAGGCCCGAGCCGAACGCGAGAAACAGCACCAGCATACCGGCCTGCAGCTGCGGCATACCAAGCACCTCCGGCAGCTTAGGGCTGTACATGACCCAGACGATGCCCAGTGTGGCCAGAATGCCCAGAATAAAGCAGAGACCGCCCATGGTGGGGGTGCCGTTTTTCTTGCTGTGCCATGTGGGGCCCTCCTCGCGGATGGTCTGGCCAAAGTGCAGCCGGTGCAGCGCCGGGATCATGAATTTGCCCGCCACCGCCGTGATGGCAAAGCCGCCGACGGCTGCCGCCGCCAGCAGGGATGAGATTTGCTCCATGCCGTTGATTCCTCCAAACGTGTGTTGGGGTGCTTACCCCTGCGGCAATTCCTTATAGTATTCCTGCAGCAGCTGCTCCAGGCCCATGCTGTGGCTGGCCTTGACCAGCACAGCGTCGCCGGGGCGCACGAATTGCCGTACATATTGTAGCACTTCTTCCGCCGTTTGGCAATGCACCGCCGCAACCCCGCGCGCTTTTGCGGCCTCGGCCATGGCGGCGCTGCGCGGGCCGTAGGCGATGAGTGCATCAACGCCCGCGTCTGCAACCCACTCGCCTGTATGGCGGTGCCCCTCCTCGCTCGCACCGCCCAGCTCAAGCATATCACCGAGCAGCGCGATCTTCCGGGCATTGGGCAGTGCCTTGAGGACAGAGAGCGCAGCCTTCATGCTGTCGGGGCTGGCGTTGTAGCAGTCCTCAATGAAGGTGATGCCGCCCTTTTCCACGATATGCTGGCGCATGCCCGTCGTCCGGTAGGTCGCCAGCGCGGCAGCGCAGTGGGCAGCGTCCAGACCCAGGCGGGGCGCGGCGGCGTAGGCGGCCAGCGCGTCGTAGACTGTGTGGATGCCCGCTGTCGGGATGGCGGCATCGAACGTACCGTACTGCGTATCGACGATTTTGAAGGTCGTGCCGTTTGCGCCGGTGACGACATCCACCGCGCGGACATCGGCATTCGCGGCGTCAATGCCAAACCAGACCGGCCGCAGGCGGCTGGGGATGCTTGCCGTGGGCAGCAGATCGTTGTCCGCGTTCAGGGCCAGCGGTGCGCCGTCAGGCAGGCCGGTGCAGATCTCCAGCTTTGCCTTCAGTATATTCTCGCGCGTGCCGAGATTTTCCAGATGCGAAACACCGATCATCGTAATGATGCCCGCGCTGGGCCGGGCACAGCGGGTCAGACGCTCGATCTCGCCCGCGTGGTCCATGCCCATCTCGACAACGGCGTACTCGGTGTCGTCGGTCAGGCGGAACAGCGTGTTGGGCACGCCGATGTCATTGTTCTGGTTGCCCTCGGTCTTGAGGGTCTTACCGAAGGCGGAGAGCACCGCGTAGCAGAACTCCTTCGTCGTCGTCTTGCCGACGCTGCCCGTGACGCCGATCATTCTGGGGTTAAACAGCATCCGGTAGTTGGACGCCATGCGGATCATGGCCTTGCCGCTGTCCGGCACAATGACCGTGCGGTCCGCAGGCACGCCCTTGACGGGATAGTTGGCAACGATATATTCTGCGCCGCTCCGGTAGGCACCGGCGGCGTAGTCATGGCCGTCAACACGCTCGCCGGGGAAGCAGACAAAAACGCAGCCCGGCTCGACCTTGCGGCTGTCGGTCACAACGGCGCGGATGGCGACCGGCTCGGCCAGCGTCAGTCCGGCCAGCAGTTGATTGGCAGGAATGGTTTGCATGAAAAAGACCTCCTATACAGAAATGCAGCGTTTTGCAAAAGCCCGGGTGCCCCTGTGGGGATGCTTACCCCTCCTCGTTTGCCGGGTCGATCTCCTCGGTCACCGTCGGGGCGTCATTGGTGGTATCCTCTCCGCTGTCCATCGTCAGTGTTATGATCGTGCCGTAGGCAGCGGAGGTTCCGGCCTCGACGTCCTGCGCCACGACCTTGCCGCTGCTGTCGCCGGCGAACTGCACGTTCAGGTTGGCGGCCTTGAGCATCTGCTCGGCAAAGGTGCCGGTCTTGCCGACGACGTCGGGCGTTGTGGTCATCGAGTTCTGGTCGGTGGCCGTGTACAGGTAAATGGTGGAGCCCGCGGGCACCACGCTGCCGCCGACGGGGTACTGGTAGACGATATTGCCGCTGCTGGGGCCGATCAGCTTATGCTTGAGGCCCAGGCGGTTCAGCGTGACCTGCGCGTTCGTCCAGGTGTAGTTCAGGCAGGTCTGCACGGTCACAGTGCCGGTGGGGTTGTAGTCAGCGTCCTGCTCGATGCCCAGATAGGGCGCGATCTCGCTGATGATGTTGCCGACGACGGGAGCCACGACCTGGCTGGCATAGTCCTTGACCCAGCGCGGGTCATCCAGCAGGACGAAAACCTCGATCTCGGGATCGTCGATGGGCAGCACAGCGGCAAAGCTCATCATTTTATAATAGTCGCCGTCGCCGCGCAGATGGCGGTCCGTGCGCTCTGCCGTACCGGACTTGCCGCCGATGCGGTAGCCCGCCACGTAGGCGTTGGCGCAGGAGTGATAGTCCCCTGCCCCGTGGACGTTGTTTTCCATCATGGACAGCAGCTGCCGGCTGACTTCTTCGGAGATGACCTGGCGGCGGATGTTCGTCTCGGTCTGGGAGATAATGTTGCCGTCCTTGTCAGAGATGGAATCCACGACATAGGGCGTAACAAGGTAGCCGCCGTTGGCGATGGCCGCTACGGCGGTGGCCATCTGCATCGGGGTGATGGACTCGTTCTGGCCGAAGGCCGCCGTGTACAGGTTTGTATCGACCTCTGCCATCTGCTCGGCGTTGTAGACGCTGGTCCAGCGGGTCTCGTTGGGCAGGTCGATGCCGGTGGGCTGGGTAAAGCCGAACGCCTGGATATAGTCGTAGAAGATCTGCGGCTTGAGCGTCTCTGCCGCCTGAATGAACCAGAGGTTGCAGCTGTGGTTCAGCGCGCCCGCCATATCCAGCAGGCCGTGGACCTCGCCGTTGGCACAGCGGTAGGTGTGCTCCCACAGCTCGCTGCCCTCGTTGACGGTCAGGCTGCCGTTGCAGTAGAAGGACTGCTCCGCACTCATAACACCGGAGTCCAGCCCCGCCGAGGCCGTGATGAGCTTGAACACCGAGCCGGGCATATACAGCTCGGTAATGTTCTTATTCTTCCACTGGGCCTCGCGCATCATACCCTGCAGCTGGGTAGCCTCGCTGGAGACCTCCTCGCCCTTCTCGTTCGTCGTCTTTTCATGGCTGATGATTCCGTCTGCAATGATGTCCTTGACGGCCTTCTCGCCCAGACGGCTTTCCAGCCAGTCAATGTCCTCCGCGTCGATCTCTGTTTTGGCCAAGATCTCGTTCATCTTGGGGTCGGTGATCGTCTTGGGGTCGTTGGGGTCAAATTGCTCAAGGGACGCCATCGCCAGGATCGCGCCTGTCTTGACGTTCATGACAATGGCGCTTCCGCGGCCATGGACCGTAAAGGTGCTCATCGCCTCGGTCAGGTACTCCTCGACGATGGACTGTACGTTCTCGTCGATGGTCAGGTTCAGGTTGCTGCCGTCAATGGCTTCATGCACGTCGGCCTGACCGCTGGCCAGCGGGTCGCCGTAGGCGTCCGTTTCGGCCACGCTGCGGCCCGGTGTACCGGCCAGCGTCTCGTCGTAATATTTTTCCAGTCCGTAGGCACCCGAGCCGTCCTCGTTGCAGAAGCCCAGCACCGAGGCCAGGAACTCCCCATAGGGGTAAGTGCGGGAGGCTGCCTGTTCGCTGGTCAGGTAGAGGATACGGGTTGCCTTGCTGGTTTTGGCCTCGCCGTCTTTCTTGTCCTCCTTTTCCTCGGTCTGCAGGCTCGTGTCCACCACAGCGCCGTCCTTGAGGCGGTAGCTGTCTGCATAGGCCAGGATAGCATCCGCCACGGGCTTTTCGACACCCTTTTTCACCATACGGTACTGGTACGGCTCACCGGTATCCTTGTTGGACGCCGTCAACGCCTTGTACACAGTATCCGCCGTTGTGCCGTCGTCCAGCAGCTCGGCAATGTGCTCTGCCGCTGTGCGGATCTGGTCCTCCGTCGCCCCGCTCTTTAAAACGGAGGACGGGTCGGCCACGATGTTCCATACCGTGCTGCTCTTGGCCAGCAGCTTGCCGTTGGCGCTGTAGATCGAGCCGCGCACAGCGGGCAGCGTTGTGTCCTTCAGCTGCTGGGTCACAGCCTCGGCGCGGTAGCTCTCGGCATCACGCACCTGCCACACATACAGCTGGTAGACCAGCACGCCGTAGCAGGCGAGGATAAATACTGTCATGCAAAACAGCGTCCAGTATTTTATGCCCTTGCTTGCCCGGGGACGATGCCCGGGGGAATGGTTGGGTCGTTGCTCTGTCATGGGTACACCTTGTTATTTCAAAAGCCTTTTTGCCGACGGCAGCAAGGCCGTGCAGCAAAAAGGCTCGTAGCTGCATATTTTTGGTTGTTTTACGGGTTCAGGCTGTCCAGCAGGCTCAGCGCTGCCGTGCGCACCTCATCCAACAGGCGGCCCGCGGCGCCGGTGTTCCGCTCAATGATGCTCTGGTCCTCCAGCTGGACGTAGGTGATCTGGCTGGGATCGGCCTTGACCAGTCCCAGCTCACCCTCGGCCACCTGCTGCAGACTGGCGCGGCTCGTGATGTCGTTCATCCGGGTGTTCAGGTAGTCGTATTCGCTCTGGGCCTCGGCCAGCTGGACGCTGACCTCATCGACCTGTGCGTTCAGTTCCATCAGCGTTGCACCGCTCATCAGGCTGCTGATTGCCAGCCCGCCAAACACGGCAAGGATCAGCACGATCACGGCAGTCCGCATCACATGGCGGACGCGGTTCAGGCCGTGGTTGCCGCCGCGCACCGCACGCACCTGCGGGCGCGGCAGGGGCTCCAGTTTCGGTGCTGCCGAGCCCTCGTGCAGCAAAACAGTTGTCATGAATAATGCCTCTTATGCTTTCTCCAACACTCTCAATTTGGCGCTGCGGCTGCGACGGTTGGTCTCCAGCTCCGCGGCGTCAGCCTCAATGGGCTTGCGGGTAATCAGCTTGGCCTTGGCCACACCTCCGCAGGTGCAGATGGGCTGCTCCGGCGGGCAGGTGCAGCGCTGTGCCCAGCGGCGGAACTT